>ERZ838483.304-NODE-304-length-63775-cov-4.717687_pt1 | contig 63775 bp, 64 predicted proteins | sample MGYA00519939_ERZ838483 | MGnify/ENA primary metagenome ERZ838483 (study PRJEB31850, sample SAMEA3708836) | human gut metagenome | biome: human gut; feature: human-associated habitat; material: faeces | place: China | collected 2014 ...
GGTTCAGGACACCTTAGAATCCTACTTTGATTAAATAAATAATTAAAAAATCAATTTACGAGAAAGAACTATTTACACAAAAGATTTGACAGTTTCAAACATAATGACAACACAGGAAATCAAAAAACTCAAAAAAGTTGACGAAATCATGTTTAATCTTCAAGATTCTAGGGATTCTCAGAAAAAGTTATTGCAAGCTGGAGAGTTACTAAAAAAATTGAACCTGATTGATGATCAAACTGATACGGACGAAATCATTCAAACTTATACTCGGAATGTGCATGAGCAGCTGGATAAAATTATTAAACGCGAGACTGTTTCGTTCAACCAAGCCACTTTAAAATATCTGCAAAAAGATCCTGACGATAATGAACTGGTAATTACGCCAGCAAAAGAACATTTTAAAGAATATGCTCTGATTGTATTGCGTTTTAATGATCAATTGACTGCTTGGCGTAATGAAATGGACGGTCGGGATTATCGCATTTTAGCAGAAAATCTAGATCATCATCGCACTAATATCCATAATTTCTGCTTATCTGATATTAAAATTTTGAATCGTCTAGCTGAAAAAAAGCAGCAAGTTCCATTTGCAGCTAGTTCAAAAGCAAATCCAGATCGCACAGATTATGGTCAAGCGATCGTAAAGTATTGCTGCGAACGAGTTAGCAAAATCATTACAAGTTATAAATAATGAAAGGTAGAGTTATTAATGACAATCGGAGAAGCATTAAAAAGTTTGAGTTTGCATGCAGGGATGACTCAAACAGAAATGGCAGCTGGGATTGTGACTGAATCATTTTATTCTAAGGTTGGGCGTGGAGTGCATGCGATTGATGCTAATGTGCTGATTCAGATTTTGGCAAAGCATCATTTTGATGTGACTAACTTTTTTGAACAAATCAGCAATCAACAGTCAACCGAACCGTATTTTAATCTAGCTGGTGATATTACTTACGCGCAAAATAATAAAGATCTCGCAACTCTAGATAAAATCAAGCAAAAAATAGAAGTTGGGGAGGGTATTCCCCGCTATGGTTCAAATTTAGGCTTGAATTAGCCTATGCCTGGGTATTGCTTTCTAACGATCAGATTTCACCAGAAATGAAAAAGAGGATTAAGTCTTTGATAGTAAATGAAGATTGGGACCGCACTTCCTATCATTTTTTGAGTCAAGCAGTCATTTTCTTAGATATTGATAATGCTAAAGAGTTAGTTGATCGAGCTTATTCGGCTTACCGTAAGCATCCTGCTATTGATACTTTTATCATTCAATTTGTCGCTTTAATTGCAGTTAATTATTTAAACTGTTGTTATCATCAACACGCTGACAAGAGTTATGCTTTGTCAACGTTTAAATTTTTAAAGGATTTACCACCTGAGCCCGCAATTGGATTGAATAAATTGTTAGGTTTATTCTATGAGGCAATTTTTGATAACAATCAAGAAAAAATTGCTAGGTTAAGACATGTAATTGGAGATTGTGGTTATGCCGCTGTAATAGATGATATAAAAGTATAAATGAAGATAGGATAAAGTATGAAAAAATTATCAGTTTTATTAATGGCTACAGCCGCTTTAGGTCTTACTGCTTGCAGTGCGAATAAGTCCACTTCGAAAGCCAAGGATACCAGTAGTAAAAATAAATCAGCTCTTATCGTGCACAAACATAAGGCCAAGGTGGCTCTGTCAGCTAATAATATTAGTCCGCAAGAAAATGTGGCTTTGATCACGGTGTATGCTGCAAATAAATATCGCGGTGCTTGGCAAAATACGCTAAAGAATGCTGAACAAGATGCATTGAACGTGTCATTGATTCAGCGAGATGATGATGTAAATTATCGCGGCCAAGGTTACATTTATGAAGTAAGTGCGGGCAAGAATTTGCAAACGCGTTATACTTTGCAAGGTGATGGTAGCAGCCAGAAAATCTTTTTGTATCAGGGAGGACATTATCTTGGTGCTGCTACAGTTGAGGAAATTGTTCAATTTTTGAATAAGTTAAATTGTGATTCAGAAATTAGTCGCTTGCAAAAGAAGGTAACGATTGGTGGCTCTTCATCAAGCAATGCTAGTGCTGCCGATAAGTCTAAGGCTGATGACGCCAAAACTAATAAGTCTGATATTCCGGGGGATGCTGGTATTTTTACAATTCCCGCAAATTATCGCGGCGTTTGGTACAGCGATGAGTCTAAAATGGAATTAACGGCGCATAGTATGGTTGCGGATGGTGATGAGACTGAGCTTCATCATCAATCTGCTAATTTTAGTGAAAAGCAAAGACAAAATCGTGATATCCAGAATAAAACAATGCACATTGCGGCGGCTAATATGACTAACATTAATGGCTTTAGTGGCATATATATAGCAGGTTGGTGTCAAAATGCTGGTGAAAAAACAGTATACGCACTTCATCAAGAAAAAGGACAGCCTGTTTTATTAATAATTGGAACAGGTGGCGGTTTGCATGATATTATGTGGCGCAGTCCACAGCTTGCGAGGAAGTATGCTCACACTAAGTTTGCTGATTTGCGTAAGTTAGGCGGCATTGAATTAAATTAATTTCTAGAATAATCGCGCGCAAGAGCGCGTAAAACGGTCGAAAACAAAATCGACCGTTTTTGATTAGTGTCGCAATTCGAAATTGGTTTAACTTTCTTATATAATTAACATTAATCAACATATAAAAATGAAAGAAAGACATAAATGCGGATAGACAAATACTTAGCCAACATGAACGTTGGCTCGCGAAAAGAAGTTCATCTTTTAATTAAAAAAGGAATTGTTGCAGTTAACGGCGTGACTGTAAAAACGCCAAAGCAGCAAGTTAAAGAAAGCGATCAGGTTACCGTTAACGGAGATGCTGTTGCTTATCAAAAATATCATTATTTCTTATTGAATAAACCTAAAGGTGTTTTGTCAGCGACGGAAGACCGCAGTCAGCCAACAGTGATTTCCATACTGGCGCCGCAAGATCGCTATCAAGGAATCGTACCCGTTGGTCGTTTAGACAAGGATACTACTGGCTTGCTCCTTTTGACGAATGATGGTCAGTTGAATCATGAATTGCTTGCACCTGGTAAGCATGTTGATAAAGTTTATCGTGCTGAAATTGCTGGTGTAGCTAATGATGCAACTGTTAAAACTTTTGCTTCAGGAATGACACTAGGCGATGGGACCAAACTGCAGCCAGCAGAATTGAAGATATTATCCCAGGATGAAGAGCACGATAGGTCTACAACTGAAATTAAAATTTGTGAAGGTAAATATCACCAGATCAAGCGTATGTTTGGTGCGGTAGGGATGAAAGTCGTTGAGCTAGAGCGAATTTCGATGGGAAAGTTAACCTTGCCTGCTAACTTAAAGCGGGGAGAATATCTGGAATTGAAGTTGGAAGATATAGTTGGGTAAAACTTTAAAAAACTTCAATTTCTCACAAAAAAAATTGCACTTTTTTGCGTAATAAATAGTGGAAGATAATTCTGTCCTACTATTTATGAAAGAGGTGCGCAATGGAAAATACGCACAAGAAAAAGAAGCCCTGGTTTGGCTTCACAGAGGATGTAATCTTTGGTGAGATTATGTCTAACAAGAATTTTTGCAAGCATGTCCTACAGGGACTGGTGCCGGAGATTGAGATTAGAGATATTCATTATCTGCAGAAGCAGAGAAAGGTCGCTGATCCCAAACACCCTAAGCAAAAAGCTGTTATTCTCGATATTTTGGTTGAGGATGTTGATGGAAATCTGTATGATTTTGAAATGCAGCACATATCGAAATTTAAAGTGTTGCTATGTTATCTTTCTCTGCATGTTTGATCCACAAGGCGGGCATAAGATTAAGAGTTCCTATCATTTGTATGAGGATACTAACAAGACAGATAGATTGAATGACAAAAATTATAATTAATGCAAAAGGTGTTCCTATTAAAGTTTTAACTTTAATAATGAAAACGTAGAGCTTAAAAACAATGATATAATTAAGACCATATTAGTTAAATATGTTGAAATCCAGGACCTCTTGTCTGGATTTTTTATTAGGAATAATTATGGAAAAAATCAAAACAGCAATCTATTCAGAAGATTTTGTTCAATTAGTAAAGTATGTTCTAATTGGCGTATTAGGGCTAGTCGTTGATTTTGGAATTTATACAATTTTGACGCATTTCAAGATGAATGTTGAAATAGCTAACATTATTTCGTCTACCTGCGGGATCATCAATAACTTTTTATGGAATTCTTATACTAACTTTAAAGTTCATGATCGCATGATATTAAGATTTATTTCTTATTTTATCGTTGGTCAGATTACCACGGTATTTACTACGGTTTCCCTATTTATTTTCGTTACTAAATTGGGTTATCCGCACTTAATCGTTAAAATAGTAGCAACTTTTGTAGCAACTATAATTCAATTTGTAATTAATAAAGTAGTTACTTTTAGAAAAGCTAAGAAAGAAGAAATCTAATGGAAAAATTATCAATTGTGGTTCCTTGTTTTAATGAACAAGAAACAATTCCACTTTTTTATCCAGCAGTGCAAAAAGTATTAGCTAAAATGCCCAAAGTGACGCCCGAATATTGGTTTGTAGATGATGGCTCCAATGATAACACACTGACCGAATTGAAAAAATTGCATGAGCAGGACAAACATGTTCACTATATTTCTTTTTCTCGTAACTTTGGTAAGGAATCCGCTATCTATGCGGGCCTATCAGCTGCAACGGGAGATTATATTGTCTTAATGGATGTAGATTTGCAAGATCCGCCTTCACTTTTACCAAAAATGTATAAAATTTTGCAGACTGGTGACTATGATGCAGTTGGCTGCAGACGAGTAGATCGTAAAGGGGAAGGTAAGTTTAAGTCTTTCTTGAGCAATCAATTTTATAAGGTGATTAATCGCATTTCTAAAGTGGAAATTGTTTCAGGCGTACGCGACTATCGCATGATGACCAGGCAGATGGTTAACGCAGTTTTATCAATGAAAGAATACAGCCGCTTTTCTAAAGGTATTTTTGCTTGGGTTGGTTTTAAGACTAAGTATCTTGAGTACCACAATGTCGAGCGCGTAGCTGGTGAAACTGATTGGACGACTCACAAATTATTCAAATATGCGTTGGGCGGGATTGCTGATTTTTCTCAAGCACCGCTTAACTTAGCTGTTTGGATTGGGACAACTTCATTCATTTTGTCAATTATTGGTCTTATTTTTGTAATTGTTCGTAAACTAATAGTTCCTGGTTCAAGTATTTTGGGCTGGGCCAGCACAATTTCAATTATTTTATTGATTGGCGGTTTGCAGCTTTTGTGTATCGGAATTATTGGCCGTTATATTGGTAAAATCTATTTACAAGTTAAAGAACGACCAATTTATATTGTGAAGGAAGAGAAATGAGAAAGAGCCGTAAATTGGTGAATGTCTGGGATATAATTCTCAGGCATTTTCTTTTTTTATTTTAATTTCTCACAAAAAAATCGTGCTTTTTTGCGTAATAAATAGTGGAGGATAATTTTGTCCTACTATTTATGAAAGAGGTGCGCGATGAAAAATACGCATACATCACGATTCATGAAAAGCAATACCAAAGTCATTTTGTATCATGGAAGCAATCAGGCTGTTTATCAGCCTCGTATAAATAAAAATGTTTTTACAACTGATCTTGGTAATGGCTTTTATGTGACTGCTAATCGTAGACAAGCAGAAAAATGGGCAAAGCGTAAGGCTAGATATTCAGGTCAACCGACATTAAATAGATATGTATTCGATGCTGATCAACCCGACTTGAAAATATTAGTTTACCAAGCAGATATTGATTGGATTAAGTTTGTCATTCAAAATAGAATGAATAATATAAAAGATAATTCTGATATCGTCATTGGCCCAACAGCAGATGGTAAACTTTTTTCTGTTGTTAATTGCTGGAAACATGGTAATCTAGATTTAGATGAGGCTCTGCTAAAATTAAAACCGAGTGTTTATTCGGAGCAGTATTGTTTCAAGACAGAAAGAGCTCTCAAAGCTTTAACGTTCATAGATAAGGAGTTGGTTAGATGATTCCCGAAATTAGTGAAAAGCAATTTCATCAGCAACTAGCTGAAGCAATTAGCGACTTAATTGCTAAGAGATTAAACATTTATCCTAAGCAGGCTCTAAATTTATTTGAGAAGTCACGTGTTTATAAGGATTTAATGAATTCAGATGATGAATTTGATCAAATGATGCCAGCTGATTTTTTTGATTTGTGGCAAAATGAGCGTTTAGTCGGTGTACCAGTTAGTTCGGCCGATATTGCTAACGGATTATTGAAAGATAAGAAGTACAAATGATTATCTTATTGCTCGGAATGGAGTGATTATATCATGGACTACGAAGAGAAAATACTGGAGCGAGAACAAGACGCACGTGAGGAAGGTAAAGAAGAGGGACTTAAACGAGGCGTCAAAATTTTAGTTTCTTCACTTAAAAGAGCTGGTAATACCAAGCAAGAGATCATGCATCTCCTTGAACAAAATTACGGTTCTGATTTTACCGATGAACAATTAGAAAACTTCCTAAAAGAAAGTTAAAATAGCTTGCCAACTACCTACTTGATATGGTTTAATTATGTACAAGTAAATAGGGAGTAATCGGCATAAATTGTATTTACGGCGTCAGAACGAAATTTATTTTCCGCTGTAAGTTTAAATGATGAGACTATTGACTAAACAGTGTTTTAGCCAGTAGTCTCTATTTTTTTGCTTAAATTACTCTTATGTTTAGGGAGGGCTTTACATGGAATACTATCGTCAGAAAAAAGACGAGATAGCTAAAGAGTTAAATACCGATTTAAAGCAGGGGCTGAGCGCTAAAGAGGCTCAAGAGAAATTAGCTCAAGTTGGTACAAATGCTTTAGTTGAAGGAAAGAAGAAAAGTACTTTTCAGGTCTTTTTAGAACAATTTAAAGACTTAATGGTGATCATCCTAATTATCGCGGCAATAATTTCTGCTTTTACGGGCAGTCTGGAAAGTACGTTGGTAATTATTGTTGTATTGATTCTGAATGCGATTTTGGGTACGGTACAACATGTTAAGGCGGAAAAGTCGCTAGAATCGCTAAAGTCATTATCTGCGCCAACGGCTAAAGTTTTGCGTAATGGCCAAAAAATGGAGATTGAGGCCAAGGACTTGGTACCTGGCGACATTCTTTTGTTAGAAGCAGGTGACTTAGTTACTGCAGATGGTCGAATTTTAGAAAATTATTCTCTGCAAGTCAACGAAAGTTCATTAACTGGTGAATCGACTAATGTTGACAAGTTGGACACTGATTTTGAAAAAGAAGTGCCGCTAGCTGATCGGGTTAACATGGTTTACTCCAGTTCCTTAGTAACTTATGGGCGTGCTACGGTTGTGGTAACGGCAACGGGGATGCAGACTGAAATTGGTAAGATTGCTTCCTTGATGAATGAAACTAAGGAACGTCGCACTCCGCTGCAAGTATCACTTGACCAGTTTTCATCACGATTGGCTACTGCTATTTTAATCTTGTGTGCTGTGATCTTTGGTATTCAAATGTGGCGTGGTCAACCGCTGCTTGATTCACTGCTATTTGCAGTAGCTTTAGCTGTTGCTGCAATTCCTGAAGCTTTGAGTTCTATCGTAACTATTGTGCAAGCAATGGGTACGCAAAAAATGGCTAAAGAAAATGCTATTATTAAAAACTTGGCAGCCGTAGAATCTTTAGGGTCTGTATCAGTAATTTGTTCAGATAAGACTGGTACGTTAACTCAAAATAAGATGACTGTTGAGGACATCTATATTGGTGGTAAAGTTTTAAAGCCAAATGAGCTGGATTTGAGTAATCAACTTCACCGCTACTTGCTTTATGATGTAGTGCTTAACAACGATGCAAGTTTGGCCGAAGATAAGGCAATTGGTGATCCGACTGAGTCAGCCTTGCTGGAAATGTATCGTCAAGTGCCCGGAATTGACTTAGGTAATGGTGTTTTAGGCTTATCAGAACAAGAATTACGCGAACATTCTAACCGTCTGGAAGAAGTACCATTTGACTCAGATCGTAAGCTGATGAGTACTAAGCATTTGATTCATACTGTACCAACTATTTTTGTTAAAGGTGCAATTGATGTGCTCTTGAAACGCTGTATCAATATTCGTTTCGGCGATGAAATTCGTCCAATGACTGAAGAAGATCGTAAAGAAATTTTGGCACAAAACAATTACTTTTCAGAAAATGGTTTGCGTGTTTTGGCTTTTGCTTATAAAGAAAGTGATGAAGAGCTTTCTACTGAAGCAGAAGATGGCTTAACTTTTATTGGCCTTGTTTCAGAAATGGATCCACCACGTGAAGAAAGTGTAGCTGCAGTTGCTCGTGCTAAGGAAGCCGGGATTAGGACTGTGATGATTACTGGTGACCATAAGGTGACTGCCGTTGCAATTGCTAAGAAAATTGGTATTTTCAATGAAGGTGACATGGCTTTAACTGGCCTTGAATTAGATGCTTTGAGCGATGAAGAACTTGATCAAAACATTGAGAAGATTTCGGTTTATGCTCGTGTATCGCCTGAAAACAAGATCAGAATTGTTAATGCATGGCAGAGAAAAGATCGTATCGTATCAATGACCGGTGACGGTGTTAACGATGCACCAGCCTTGAAGAAGGCCGATGTTGGTGTCGCGATGGGGATTACTGGTACTGAAGTATCTAAAGATGCTGCCAGCATGATTTTGGCCGATGATAATTTTGCCACAATTATCAAAGCTGTTGCTAACGGTAGAACAGTTTATGAAAATATTAAAAACGCTATTGGCTACTTGTTATCAGGTAACCTTTCAGCAATTATCACTGTTTTATTTGCTTCACTCGCTGGCTTACCAGTGCCATTTGTAGCTGTGCAGTTGCTCTTCATTAACTTAGTAACTGACTCACTTCCAGCACTTGCAATCGGGATGGAGCCAGGTGATCCAGATATTTTGAAGCGTAAGCCGCGTGATCCTAAGGCTGGTATTTTGGACAAAGCCTTTGTGAGTCAAATTACTATTCAAGGTTTGTTGATTTCGATTAGTGTAATTGCTGCCTTTTTGATCGGACTAAAAGATAGTCCTGCAGTTGCAACGACGATGGCGTTCTCAACATTGACATTTGCTCGGCTTTTACATGGCTTCAATTGTCGTTCACAACACAGTATCTTCAAGATCGGTTTCAAAAATAACTGGTACAGTTTAGCAGCATTTGCTGTCGGAACAATTTTGTTAGCCTTGATTTTGTTTGTACCGGCGTTACATAGCTTGTTTGCAGTTACTCCGTTAACTGGGCAAGAAGTAATGTGGCTTGCTGGCTTGGCTCTGATTCCAACGATTTTGATTCAAGCAGTTAAGATGATTAGAAAGTAGAATATTTTAGATAATCCTCATGAAGTAGTAACTACTTGATGAGGATTATTTATATTTTAAACAGATTTTATGTATAAAATGCAAAAATATGATAAAATTTAGCCTGAATAAAACAATTTTAGGTGAATAATTATGAATAAAAATAAATTATACTTTTTAAAATTAGAAATTCAAAATCATCCGCTATTTGAGGATGATCTTGAATTTTCACTGGTCAGTGATGCAAGGGTTACTTCTAATACCTCTGATCGATTAACTCATTTGCTCGGCAGTTTATGGGTGAATAATTTAATCACTCTAGTAGGGACTAATGCTACTGGAAAGACTACGATCATGAAACTCTTGATAGGAATTCTTCAAACAGTTGTGATGGAAAAGTCAGTTGATCAAACTAAGCTAACGGATGTGCTAATAGGAAATGAGCCTATTAGTGTTACAACTTATTTTTATGGAACTGATCATGTAGTTTATAAGGATAGTTTAGTTTTCAAGTTAAAGAAAACTTTAAGTAAAAGCTGGCATATTGAGTCTGAAACGGTATATCGAAAAAAGGTAACTGTTAATCTTTCAAAGAAAAAATTATTTGATTTCAAAAATATAAAACCAGAATTAGACAGAAAAGAATTAGGCGACCTAGCTTCTTCAATTTTGTCGTCTGATGATTCGATTTTTAGAGCGATTATTTCGAAAAATAAGTATTATCCTCAAATACCATTTGATACTTTGTTCTTTACTGACTTTAATGCATTGATGTATGGTTCTGGCAATGTGCCTGGAGAAATTTTAAACTTTTTAGATCCAACAATTGAATATCTTAAAATTGAAAACAAGCCTGAGGGCTCTGGTGCTACTAAACAATTGTTTAAGCTGAAGTTTAAAGGGAAAGATACAGAGATTGCAGAAAATGATTTTACAACGATTGCAAAATACTTGTCTTCTGGTACAGCTAAAGGGATAACTCTTTATGGCGAGGTAATTAATGCACTTTCCGTTGGTGGCATCATCTTTATTGATGAGTTGGAGAATCACTTTAATCACGCTATTGTAGATTCTTTTATTGAGTATTTTACTAATCCTAAAATCAACATAAATAGAGCTACTTTGGTATTTAGTACGCACTATACTGAAATTTTGGATAAAATTGAAAGAACTGATGAAGAATATATTACTAAGAGAGAAGGCAAGATTCAGCTTCAAAGATATTCAACTGCTGATGTAAGAAGCGATCTAAATAAAGCCGATGTTTTTGAATCAGATTATTTAGGTGGGACAGCTCCAGATTATGATGCCTACATGGCTTTAAAGAAGGCTACAGAAAAGGCGGTTAAAATGGATGAGTAACTCTACAGATCTAATCGCTATTATTGTAGAAGGTCATACTGAACGAGCAATTATGGAAGTTCTATTGGAACACGATGCACTAAAATTCAACGAGGATGATCTTCTTGAAGGTGAAGTAATTAGAGCACGAAATGCTAAAAAGTTTGCTAAAGAATTTTGAATAAAGGGTTTAGAAGTAGAAAGGTTAAAATTTATAGGATACTTGATTCCAAAACCGAAAAGTTTAATCTTCCAGAAGTGTATAAAAAGAAAGTATCCGAAGTAGTAGAACTTCGTACTAGACCTGAGATTGAAATTCTAGACATTCTTTATCATCAAGACTATCAGCGATATACAAATAACTATAAGAGTAAAGTGAAGCCTAGTGATTTTGTTAAGCAGTATTATCACGATCTTAAGAGTGTGAAATCTTATGATGAAAATTATTATTTTTGGAATAGTCACTATGATGATTTAATCAACGTGTTAAAACAATATAAGCAATATCATTCATCGGAAAAATGTATTGCTGATTTATTAAAAGAATAAAGACATATGGCTAACTTAATTACGACTAATTCCTAACCCTTTTTTCTGAGTGAAGTTCATGCTATAATCATAACCAAAGCAAGAATCAAGAGGGGTCGACTTTATTAACAGAGAAAAGCCAGACAGCTGAGAGGCCGAAGGTTGACTAGTAGCTTGATTAGCTGATTAATTGAAAATAAAAAGTAGGTTAATCCGGTACACGCCGTTATCGTCTTCAAGAGAAGCATGTTTGATACATGCTTAACGTAGGTGGTACCGCGGTTTAACTGATCGTCCTAGACAATATGTCTAGGACTTTTTTATTGGAGGAATTATAATGACAGATTTAGCACCTAAATACAACCCAAACGAGGTTGAAAAAGGTAGATATCAAACCTGGCTTGATGAAGATTTATTTAAGCCATCAGGTGACAAAAAAGCTCACCCATATTCAATTGTTATTCCACCACCAAATGTAACTGGTAAGTTGCACTTGGGTCACGCTTGGGATACTGCAATTCAAGATACTTTAATTCGTTTTAAGCGGATGCAAGGCTATGATACTCTTTACCTTCCTGGTATGGACCATGCTGGTATTGCTACCCAAGCTAAGGTCGAAGCAAAATTGCGTAAACAAGGCAAAGACCGTCACCAAATGGGACGTGAAGCTTTTGTTAAACAGGTTTGGGATTGGAAAGATGAATACGCATCAATCATCAAAGGTCAATGGGCTAAGATGGGTCTTTCACTTGATTATTCAAGAGAGAGATTTACTTTAGACAAGGGTCTTTCTAAAGCTGTTAAAAAGGTTTTTGTTCAGCTTTACAATGAAGGCTTAATTTATCGTGGTGAATACATCATCAACTGGGATCCAGCACTTCAAACCGCTTTAAGTGATATCGAAGTTATTCACAAAGATGATAAGGGTGCCTTTTACCATATTAAGTATCCATTTGCAGATGGTTCAGGTTATGTAGAAATTGCTACTACTCGTCCTGAAACGATGTTTGGTGATACTGCCGTTGCGGTAGCACCTGGTGATAAGCGCTACAAGGATATTGTTGGCAAAGAATTGATCTTGCCACTTGTTGGTCGTCACATTCCAATTATCGAAGACCAACACGTTGATCCAGAATTCGGAACTGGTTTAGTTAAGATTACTCCAGCTCACGACCCTAACGACTTCCAAGTCGGTAACCGTCATAATCTTGAAAGAATCAATGTTATGAACGATGATGGTACGATGAACGAAGAAGCTGGCAAGTATGCTGGTATGGATCGTTTTGAATGCCGTGAAGCCTTAGTTAAGGACCTTAAAGAAGAAGGTTACTTGATTAAGATTGAACCAATTGTTCACTCTGTTGGTCACTCAGAGCGTTCAGGTGTTCAAGTTGAACCACGCCTTTCTAAGCAATGGTTCGTTAAGATGAAGCCACTTGCTGACAAGGTTTTGGAAAATCAAAAGATTGATGGCAAGGTAAACTTTGTCCCAGAACGTTTTGAACAAACTCTTGACCACTGGATGAGCGATGTTCATGATTGGTGTATTTCACGTCAATTATGGTGGGGTCACCGGATTCCAGCTTGGTACAACAAGAAGACTGGCGAAACTTATGTAGGTGAAGAAGCTCCTAAGGATATTGAAAACTGGGAGCAAGACCCTGATGTACTTGATACTTGGTTCTCAAGTGCACTTTGGCCATTTTCAACTTTAGGCTGGCCCGATACTAACGCAGAAGACTTTAAGCGTTACTTCCCAACTAATGCATTAGTAACTGGTTACGACATCATCTTCTTCTGGGTATCAAGAATGATGTTCCAAAGTTTGCACTTTACTGGCAAACGTCCATTTAATGATGTTGTTTTGCACGGTTTAATGCGGGACGAACAAGGCCGTAAGATGAGTAAGTCTCTCGGCAACGGGGTTGATCCAATGGATGTAGTTGATAAGTATGGTGCTGACGCTCTTCGTTGGTTCTTGCTTAACGGTACTGCTCCTGGCCAAGATACACGTTATGATCCAAAGAAGCTTTCTGCTGCTTGGAATTTCATTAACAAGATTTGGAACGCAAGTCGTTTCGTAATCATGAACTTGCCAGCAGATGCTAAGCCAGCTCACATGCCAGATGTTTCTAAGTTTGACTTGTCAGATCGTTGGATCTTTGACCGCTTGAACCACACTGTTAGTGAAGTAACTCGTTTATTTGATGAATATCAATTCGGTGAAGCTGGTCGTGAAGCTTACAACTTTATCTGGAACGACTTCTGTGACTGGTATATTGAAATCTCTAAGGTTGCTTTGAATGGTGACGATGAAGAATTAAAGGCAAGAAAGCAAGAAAACTTAATTTGGATTCTTGACCAAATCTTGCGTTTGCTTCACCCAATTATGCCATTCGTAACTGAAAAATTATGGTTGTCAATGCCTCACGAAGGTAAGTCAATCATGGTTGCTGAATACCCAACCACACATAAGGAATTTGAAAACAAGCAAGCTGACCAAGACATGGCCTTCTTAATCGAAACTATTAAGGCTGTACGTAACATCCGTATGGAAGTTAACGCACCAATGTCAAGCTCAATTGATATTATGATTCAATTGGACGATGAAGCTAACAAGCGTGTCTTAGACGAAAACGCTGATTACGTTGAAAACTTCTTACATCCAAAGGAATTGACTGTAGCTAGTGAAATTGAAGCACCAAAATTAGCTAAGACTGCCGTAATTCCAGGTGCTCAAATTTTTGTTCCATTGACTGAATTAGTTAATGTTGACGATGAGCTAGAAAAGATGGAAAAAGAAGAAAAGCGTCTTGAAGACGAAGTTGCTCGTTGTGAAAAGAAGCTGGCTAACAAAGGCTTTGTTGATCACGCTCCAGAAGCTGTTGTCAACAAGGAAAAGGAAAAGAAGGCTGACTACGAAAGTCAATTAGCCGGTGTTCGTGAAAGAATTCAAGATTTGAAAGAGAGTAAATAATTGAAATTTACTAAAGCTCAAGAAGTAATCGATTACTTATATGCTTTGCCTCATTTACATCCTAAAAATAATTTGTCTTTTATTAAGCGGTTATTGTTGGAATTAGGCAATCCTCAAGATCTAGTTAAAACGATTCACATTACGGGCACTAATGGTAAAGGTTCAACTTCATACTATTTATCAAACCTACTAAAAAAGGCTGGTCAAAAGACTGGCCTTTTTGTCTCACCGTATGTCTATGAATTTAATGAGAGAATACAGTTAAATAATCAAAATATTAGTGATCAGGATTTAGTTAAAACAGCTAATATTGTGCAGGGTACTTATGAGAAATTGCAGCAGCAGGACTCAACTTTTTCGTTAGTAACCTTTGAATATGAAGTCGCACTGGCTTTCGTCTATTTTGCTCAAAAAAAGTGTGATTATGCTGTTATCGAGGTAGGAATTGGTGGAGAACATGACAAGACTAATGTAATTATGCCAGAAGTAAGTGTTATTACTACAATTGGTCTCGATCATGAAAAAATTATTGGACCTACAATTCAGGATATTGCACGTGAGAAAAGCGGCATTATTAAGGCAAAAAGACCAGTAGTTTTAGGTAACGTGCCAGAAGTTGTTTGGCCAATTTTGAAAAGTAAAGCCGAAGAAGAACATGCGATAGTTTATCAATTAGGACGAGACTTTAGTGTTTTGCTTGATAATCAAATTGTTTATCAAGATCACAAAAGAAAGCTAGTTTTTGCTTTACGACCACAAGTTGAAGCCTATGATATTGCCGTTGCCTGCCAGGCGTTCTTTTTGTTGAAACTGCCTTTATCAAATGAAGAAGTTGAAACAGCGATTAATCAAACGATTATTCCAGGGCGCTATCAAATTTTACGAGAAAATCCGCTAATCATTTTAGATGGAGCACATAATATTCAGGCAATGAGTAATTTGCTGGCAGTCGTTCATCGTATGACCCAGCAAAAGCATGGCAAGCTTTATGCTTTAGTGACTATGATGAAAGATAAGGATCTTGAGCAGGTGTTTAGCTTGTTTGATGATAAAGATGAAGTTTTACTGACAACTTTATCTTATCCGCGAGTAGCTAAAAAAGATGATTTTCCAATTGATGTACAAAAAAGATATAATTATGAAAAAGATTATCGAGCTGCTTTTACCCAGCTGCGAGATCACTTGGGAGCTAATGATATTTTAATTGTTAGTGGATCCTTTTATTTGGTTAGTGCTATTTTAAATTGGAAAGGAAAACGTGATGCGCGTACAAGGGCTAGATGATGATATTCAAGGCATTATCTTTGATATGGACGGTTTGCTAGTTAATTCAGAGAAGCTGTATTGGGATGCTAATATTCAGGCGGCAGAAGAAGAGAATTTGGGTACGCCGCGGGATGCTTATCTCAAGTTAACTGGTGCTACAGTTAAAGAGATGCAGGATTTTTATCATAAATATTTTAAAACTGAAGCAGACCGTGATCGTTTTATTAAGCGAACTGATGACTTGGTGTGGCAATGGACTGATGAGGGAAAGTTAAAGCTGCAACCTGGTGTTCAAGAAGCATTAGACGAATTTGAAAAGCGTGGCTTGAAGATGGCGATTGCTTCAAGTAATTATGAAAATGTAGTTCATCATGCTATGTGGGCGACTGGAATCAGAAATTATTTTGATTTTCATCTTAGTTATCTTGATGTACAAAGAGGTCACATTAAGGCTAAGCCGGCACCAGATATTTATCTAGAAGCAGCTAAGAAAATGAATTTACCTAAAGAAAATATTTTAGTTTTTGAAGATTCATCAACCGGTGTTCAAGCAGCTGCTAATGCAGGGTTAAAATGTGTGATGGTACCAGATTTGAAAGCACCATCTGTTAAAGATAAGCAGAATGCAACGATGATTTGTCAAAACTTTTTTGAATTTCTGAAAAAAATTTAGCTCTTTTTTGCGTAATAAGTAATGAGGGGGATTTTATGTTAAAAAGAAAACCAAATCATTACTTTGTCAAAACAGATTTAGAGCTATTGACACAATTATTTGAACAACTAGAAAATAAAGGAATTCATACGTTGCAGGACTTAAATGTTTTTCTGAAAAACACAGGGTTAAATTCGTTTAATGATCTATTAAAGTTTATTACCAGTTCAGAATGCTCGGATGAACTTGCTATTACGGCTGAGGCAGTACTAGATCGTTTGCGCTGCGCTTCACCTAAGAGAAAGACAATTTTGACATCTAGCATTGAAGTAGGTACGTATTTAGCTGATAAGCTGATAGGACACAAGCAGGAAGAATTGTGGGCATTGTATATTGACAATAGCAACCACATTATTGCTGAGAAGAAACTATTTCAAGGGACTTTGAATAGATCAATTGCTCATCCGCGGGAAATTTTTCGGTGGGCAGTTATTTATGGCTGCTCTGGAATTTTTATTGCTCATAATCATCCTAGTGGTAAATTAACGCCATCTGCAAGTGACTTGGAATTAACTGAAAGTTTACGTCAAGCTGCAAAAATGATGAAAATTGATTTCTTAGACCATTTTATCGTGGGAGAAGGTCAATATTTAAGTTTGCGTGAGAAAAATTGTTTTAAAGTTCTTTAAAATTTGTGTGAAAGGCGCCTTTAAAGTTATAGTATGCTATAATTAGTCAAGATTTAGAGACCGCAACAGTTAAGGAGAGATTTTTGTGTTTGGATTAGGTACAAAGAATATTGGTATCGATTTAGGTACAGCCAATACACTTGTTTATATGGAAGGTAAGGGCATTGTTCTTAGAGAACCTTCAGTAGTAGCAAAGAATACACAAACAGGCGAAGTAATCGCCGTTGGTTCAGAAGCAAAAGAAATGATTGGTAGAACACCAGGCAGCATTGTAGCTATTCGTCCAATGAAGGACGGTGTAATCGCTGATTACGATACTACTGCAGCAATGCTTAAATATTTTATGGAAAAGACTGTTGGTAATTCCAAGCCTTCAGTAATGGTATGTGTTCCTTCAGGTGTTACTGAAGTTGAAAAGCGTGCCGTAATTGATGCAGCTAGAGTTGCAGGTGCTCGTGAAGCATTTGTAATTGAAGAACCATTTGCAGCTGCAATCGGTGCTGGTCTTCCAGTTATGGACCCTACTGGTTCAATGGTTGTTGATATCGGTGGTGGTACTACTGATGTTGCTACAATTTCATTAGGTGGAATCGTTTCATCAACTTCAATTCGTCAAGCCGGTGATAAGTTTAATAATGCGATTGTTAACTATGTTCACTCAAACTTTAACTTATTAATCGGTGAAAGAACTGCAGAAGACATTAAAATTCAAATTGGTTCAGCTTCAGTTGAAAAGGCTAAAGAAATTGAATCAATGAATATTCGTGGTCGTGATTTAGTAACTGGTTTACCAAAATCTGTTGATATTGAAGCAGTTGATGTTGCCAAGGCTATTCAAGATGTAGTTCAAGACATTATCGTAGCTATTAAGGAGACTTTGGAACAAACTTCACCAGAAATTGCTGCCGATGTTATTGATCATGGTATTGTTTTAACCGGTGGTGGTGCACTCTTGAAGAATTTGCCAGAAGTTATTTCTGAAGCAACTAAGGTTCCTGTGTTTATTGCTCAAGATCCACTTGATTGTGTAGCAATTGGTACTGGTGAATCACTCAAGAATATTGAAGTAATGCGTAGAAGTCGCAAATAATAAAAAAGCCGGCTGTTGCCGGTTTTTCTATAGGATCAATTCTTAATGAAAAAATTTCTGCAAAATAAAAAGTTATTATCAGCATTTATTATAGTAGTTGTTATTTTAGCCGTTTTGGGTGGGAGTGTTAGCTTGCGCAATAGGCGCAATACACCTTTACTGATTCAAAGCTTGGGTAACGATGTCGTTGCTTTAGGTACTAGAATTGTTGATGTACCAGTAGGGCTCGTGTCAGGCGGATTAAATAGTGTTCATGATATTTTAAATACGCAAGAAGAAAACAATCATCTAAAGCGAGAAGTTACTAATTTAGGCCAGACGAAGGCTCGCAATTCAGCTCTTGAAAAAGAAAATAGGCAATTGAAGTCTGCATTGAAATTAAAAGATACGTTAAGTGGCTATACCATGGTCAACGCCTCTGTTATTTCTCGGTCGCCTGATACATGGTCAGATTTATTAGTGATTAATAAAGGAAGTTCAGCTGGAATTAAAAAGAATATGGCTGTCATGTGCGATGGCGGTGTTATTGGTCGAATTGTAGAAGCAAATGCTGCTTCTTCCAAGGTTGAATTACTTACTACTACTGATGAGTCGGCTAATCGCTTCTCTGTTCAAGCGGATGCTGCGAATGGAAAAACAGTACATGGTATTATTACAGTTACTTCCAATAATTATCTTGCCTTTACACAGGTGGTTGATGGTCGCAAACTGAAGGCCGGCACGAGAGTATATACTAGTGGTATGGGCGGTAACTCACCAAAAGGCTTGTTAATTGGGACAGTTACTACGACAACTCGTGATTCATTTGGTCTATCTGATCAGATTAGAATTAAACCAGCAGGTGATATTAGTGATCCATCTGTTGTAACTGTAATTGAAAGACAGGTGGCTAATTAATGTCTACGTTTCGAAAATGGGTTTTGGCAATTGGCTTATTTATTGCATTGGTAGTAGACGGTGTATGTGCACTTTACTTACATCAGTTTATGACTTATGACAACTTTGCAGCGTCAAGCGTCATTTTGCCAATCAGTGTAATGTTGATTGGTCTGTTTGATGATACTAATGATAATGAAATTTGGTTAGCATTAGGTGCAGGAATTGTTGCTGATATCTATTTTTATGGCATTATCGGTGTTTATACAGTTTTCCTACCTGCAAGTTGCTGGATCTGTCAAAAAACAGCTCGTTTTTTACCGGAAATGTTATGGGCTAGATTAATTGTCGTTTTATTAGGAACTGCAGTTTTTGTTGCGTATAGTTGGCTCATTTTTAATATGGTGGGTATTAGTGCTGCATCAGCACACGTATTATTAATGAGCATTTTAGTCAGTTTAGGTTGGGCAGTTGTCTTCTTTTTTCTCTTGTATTGGATTTGGGGGAATTTAGCTCAGGATTATCCATTCTTAATTGATTTAAACGCTTATCGAGTTTAAAAAAGACGCGGAAGATTTTTTCTTTCGCGTCTTTTTAATCCTTAAAAACTTTGAAGTGAGATAGCAGCTTGAGCAATAACAGCTGCTAAAGTAATAATTGCCATGATCCAAGCCATTGCAATAGTTAATTTTTGAAAACCTGATTTCTTTTTCTTTTTTCGTGCCATAAACAGCCCTCCTATTTGAACAATATTTTATGCTTATTAACGGTTTTTTTCAAATCAATTATAGTTTAGAATAAAAAGAATGGAGGAATACTTATGCTTTATATTTTCCTAATTCCAATTATTGGCTTAGTAGTTGCTTTTTTTATCAATAAAATTTTCCCTAAAGCACAGTTTAGAGGGTACGATGTTATGCCATTTTTCTTTCTTTCAGCTTGTGGATTAATTACTTTACATATGAATAAACCTTCTTTTTTACCTTATGGTTTTTTATGCTATTTTGTATTAGTGATTGTTGTGTCGCTGAACGATGCGATTAGAAATAAAAATATTTCTTTAGGAAAAACAGTTAGAAAATTATGGGATTATTTGACTGCCTGTACTGTTTTCTGGTATATCGGACTTTTATTGATGCTAGTGTTATAAAATGAAATTACTTGTATATGCTTAAGTCGCAAAATTTCAATATTTTGTGACTTTTTTTTATTTTGAAAAATCACAATAAAAAAGAAATTTAAAAATCTGTATTTTTTTCTTATGAATGTGGTAGAGAGTGGGGAATTGTGGTAAATTATTTAGTGGAAGGGGGCTAGACCATGTTCATGGGTGAATATCACCACAATCTTGATAGCAAGGGTCGCCTGATTATACCAGCGAAACTTCGCGATCAGATTGGCGACAAGATGATATTCACGCGAGGAATGGAAGGCTGCATTTTTGGCTACTCGATGGAGGAGTGGTCGAAGATTGAAGCTAAATTAGCAAAACTTCCGTTGACTAAGAGGAATACACGTAAATTTATGCGTTTATTCTACTCTGGTGCGATGGAATGTGAGTTTGATAAGCAAGGTCGCGTTAATCTGACAACAACGTTGAAAATGCATGCCAAACTCATTAAAGAATGTGTCATCATTGGTGTCTCTGATCGAATTGAAATTTGGTCAAAAGAACGTTGGACTAGTTTTGAAGAAGAAGCTAACGAAGACTATGATGATATTGCTGAAAATTTGGACGACATTGAACTATAAAAAATATGAAATTCAAACACACCAGTGTACTCTTACACGAAACTATCGACAATTTGAAACCAAAAAACGGTGGTCTTTATGTAGATGCAACTTTTGGCGGTGGTGGACATGCTAAATATTTGCTCAGCAAAATTGACACCGGTACGCTTGTAGGTTTTGACCAAGATGAATATGCGATAAAATCGGCGAAGTTGAACTTTGCGAATTTATTACAACCGGATAGTGAGCCAAGGTTAGAATTGGTACATGACAACTTTAGTAATCTGGAAAAGGACCTGGTAAAACTGGGTTACTCAGATGGAATAGATGGCATTTACTATGACCTAGGTGTATCTTCCCCTCAATTTGATCAAGCAGATCGCGGTTTTTCATATCGTTATGATGCGCGATTAGATATGAGGATGGATCAAAGTCAGGACTTAGATGCTTATCAGTTAGTTAATACTTTAAGTCAAAAAGAACTGGCAGATATTTTGTATCAATATGGCGATGAAAAGTTTTCTCGTCAAATTGCTCACAGAATCGTAGAAAGACGACGGGAAAAGCCAATTGCAACAACTTTTGAATTAGTTGATGTGATTAAAGATGCGATTCCTGCGTATGCACGAAGGACTGGAGGGCACCCGGCAAAGAAGAGTTTTCAAGCTTTGCGGGTCGCTGTTAATCACGAACTTGATGTTTTACAAGCTTCGCTAGAGGAAGCAATTAAGATATTGCGTCCAGGTGGTCGAATCAGTGTAATTACGTTTCAGTCTCATGAAGACAAGATCGTTAAAAGGATTTTTAAGAAGTATTCAGAAGTTGAGGTGCCAAGAGGAATGCCATTTATACCGGACGGTATGAAGCCAACGCTACGTTTGGTAAATCACAAACCAATTGTAGCCTCTACTTCTGAGTTAGAGAACAACAACCGCTCACACAGTGCAAAACTACGGGTTGCAGAGAAGTTATAAAGAGGAAAATGTTATGGCTGATAGCTCAGCAAGAAAAATTGAATATGAACCAAGTAGTAGAAATGGTTCGCAAAGACGACAACGAATTATCCTTGATCCGCGTAAAGTTCCTTATAGTGGCATAGAAAAAGCTTTGATGATTATTGGAAGCGTCATTACGTTGGGCATGATGATCTTTCTAGTTTCTTCTAGTATTTCTGCAACTTCGGCTCAACATGAATTGACTAGAACTCAACAAACAGTTGCTAAGGAACAGAATAAGATTACCGATTTACGTCAAGAGATTGGGGAGTTGACCTCTACTTCACGTTTAAATAAAATTGCACGTGAAAAAGGATTAACTCTAATTAACAAAAATATTAGGACGATTCGTTAATGAAAAAAAACAGTAATTTAAAATTACAAAAATCCAAAGCCCACGGCTACCGCTTTACGGTGGGGAGATTTCTCCAAATGGCCGTGGCTTTGGTTTTTCTTGTATTTACGGCTAGATTTTTATATATCGGAATATCCAAGACAGTTAATGGTCAAAATTTATCACAGCGTACCAAGCAGCTTTATAAGCGCAATCAGGTAATTAAGGCCACGCGAGGGACTATCTATGATCGAAATGGATTAACAATTGCGGAAGATTCGCATTTGTATACGGTTTATGCGATTTTAGATAAGACTTCGATCAACTATAAGAATAAACCTGAGTATGTAGTGAATAAAACCAAGACAGCTGAAAAGCTGGCACAGGTTTTACCATTGTCTGCGGAAAAAATTTACCAATATTTAACCCCAAAAAAGAAGGTCTTTCAGGTACAATTTGGGACAGGTGGTAGTGGACTGACATTGCGGCAAAAGAAAAAGATTGAAGCAATGAAATTACCAGGAATTAAGTTCTTGGAAACACCATCTAGATTGTATCCCAATGGTGTTTTTGCATCACATACTGTTGGATTGGCTCAACCAATTTGGAATAAAAAGACTAATGCACAAAACTTAGTCGGAACTATGGGAATTGAAGCCTATTTCAATAAGACTTTGACTGGGACAGATGGTTACCGGATTTCTTCGGTAGATGCATCTGAATATCAGCTTCCAAATAGTAATCAGGTTTATAAGCCTGCTAAAAATGGAAACAACTTGTATTTAACACTAGATTCTCAGTTGCAGAGTTTGCTTGAGACTCGCTTAAGTGAAGTACAGAAAACTTACCGACCAACATCAATTACTGCTACAGTTGAAGACATGAAGACTGGGAAAATTTTGGCAGCTTCTCAACGCCCTACTTTTAATCCTCAAACTATGAAGGGATTAACTAAGTCGTATCGGGATATCTTGGTCCAAGATACTTATGAACCAGGATCAGTTTTCAAGATTTTGTCATTCGCTGCAGTAGTCAACAGTGGCAATTACAACCCTAATGAGTATTACCGGTCTGGTTCTGTTAATATTGCTGGTTCGACTATCCATGACTGGCTGACTTCAGGTTGGGGCACAATTCCATTTTCTCAAGCTTTTGAACGTTCAAGTAACACTGGTTTTGTTAAGTTAGAACAAAAGATGGGTGCTAAGACTTGGAAGAAGTACTTGAGGAAGTTCAGAATTGGTGAAAAGACGGGAGTCAGTCTTCCAGGTGAGCAGCCGGGGATGATTTCGTTTAAAACACCAGTTGACCAAGCAATTACTGCTTTTGGTCAAGGCGTTACTGTGAATGTAATGCAAATGATGCAAGCTTATAGTTCTTTGGCTAATAATGGTCAAATGGTAAAGCCACAGTTGGTTAATAAAATTACTGACTCTGATGGCAATACAATTCAAGGCTATCAGATTAAAAAAGTTGGTACTCCAGTATATAGTGCTAAAACCAGAAAAGTAATTGTGGCTAACATGAGAAAGGTACTTAATAAGCAATCAGGAACTGGTTCTGCTTATAAGATGGGAAACGCCGATATTGCTGTTAAGACGGGGACTGCGCAGATTGCTAACCCTAAAGGTGGAGGTTATCTAAAGGGTGATAGTAATTATATTTTCTCTGTTGTTGGTATTTATCCAGCAAGTAAACCACGTTACTGTATTTATTTGACAATTAAGCAACCACACTTAATTGGAGGCGGAGCTGAAAAGATTTTGGCTTCAATTTTCAAACCGATGATGCAGAGAATCATTTCGATTGCTAAAAATGATGATGTATCAACTACTGTAAAAGTACCAAACTTAAAAGCTAAAACCGTTGCACAAGCTGAAAGTCAAACTAAGCAATTAGGACTTAATTTGGTTAAAATTGGTAGCGGTGATCGGATTAGCAATCAAGGAGTTAAGAGTGGCGAAAAGTTAGAGTCTGGGTCTAAGATTTTTGTCAATACTTCAGGAAAAATCATTTGTCCTGATATGACGGGATGGACTTATAGTGATTTACACCAATTTGCTAGTTTGACAGATATTAAGTTAAGCATAAAAGGTACCGGCACTGTTGCGAGTCAAAGCGTGGCTAAAGGAACAGAATTAAAAGCTGGAAGAAAATTAAACATTAAGTTAAAGGAGTAACTCAGAATGAATATGATGTTGGCAAGTTGTATTGCCCTAGTTAGTTCACTGGTTTTGACAGTGATCTTTATTCCATTGTTGATTAAATTTATGCGGTCACATCACGAAGGACAAGAAATTCGTGATGAAGGTCCTAAATGGCATCAAAAAAAGTCTGGCACACCTACAATGGGTGGGACCGTTTTTGTAATTGCAGCAGTTATTTCTGTTATTTGGGTAGCTGCTATGCAGCACAGCTTGAATAAAGTTGTTTGGATTTTGGTAATCAGTCTCTTAGGCTACGGTATTATCGGTTTCCTTGATGATGGTATTAAGCTTTACTTCAAACGTAATTTAGGCTTGCGTGCATGGCAAAAATTAGCATTACAGATTATAATTGCAATTTTAATTGTCTTGATTGCTACAAGTGATCATTTTCTATTTGGGTTATATATTCCTTTTGCTGGGGTTGTCCATAGCTTAGTTTTATTTGTGGCATTTATTATTTTTTGGCTGGTTGGTTTTTCAAATGCTGTTAACTTGTCCGATGGTCTTGATGGTTTAGCAACAGGTTTATCAGTTGTAGCATATGGTACATATGCCTATATCGCATTCAAACAAAAGAATTTTGCTGTTTTGGCCTTTTGTATGAGTGTAATTGGTGGTTTAATTGCCTTCTTTATTTTTAACCATAAGCCGGCTAAAATTTTCATGGGTGATGCTGGCTCACTTGCTTTAGGTGGCGGTTTAGCAACAATCAGTATTATGCTTAACCGTCCCTGGTCATTATTGTTAGTTGGGATTGTTTTTGTTTGTGAAACTGCTAGTGTAATTTTACAAGTAATTTCTTTCCAAACTACGGGTAAGCGTATTTTTAAGATGACACCTATCCATCACCACTTTGAAATGTTGGGTTGGTCAGAATGGAAAGTAGATATTGTCTTCTGGTTAGTTGGATTAATTGGCAGTATTTTGTATTTAGTAATTTGGGGATAATCATAAAATGAAGGATATTAAAACTTATAATAATAAAAACATTTTGGTTCTAGGCTTGGGTAAAAGTGGTTTTGCTGTTAGCGAACTCCTTTTGCAATTAGGAGCAAATTTAACTTTAAATGATAAAGCTGATTTGGAGAAAAATGCTAAGGCACAAGAATTGAAAAGTCGCGGCGTGCGCGTAATTGGCGGTCATCATCCAGTTGATTTGCTTGAAAAAGAACATTTTGATTATTTAGTTAAAAATCCAGGTATTCCCTATGAAAATCCGATGGTTCAAAAAGCTGAGGAGTTGAATATCCCGATTATTACTGAACCAGAAGTTGCCTTAAGTTGTAGTGATGCTCCCTATGTTTGTGTGACTGGCTCAAATGGAAAAACTACTACGGTAATGCTGACACAAAGAATTTTGGACCATCATTTGCAAAAATCTGGTCATCATGCTTATGCAGTTGGTAATATTGGCGTACCGATTTCTGAAGTTGTACCTAAGGCAACTAAGGATGATATTTTAGTAGTTGAAATTTCTAGTTTCCAGCTTTTGGGTGTAACTGATATTGATCCTAAAGTTGCAGCGATCGTTGATATTTACAACAACGTCCACTTAGATTATCACAAGACTTTTGAAAATTATGTCAATGCAAAGTTGAATGTAACTAGAACGCAAAACAGTAATGATTACTTTATTGCTAATTATGATCAAAAAGATATTTTGGCTAAGGAAAAAGAAGTTTCACCAGCTAAAATGCAAACTTTTTCTGAGACAGATCATAATGCTGATTATTTCATTGGCGATGAATATCTTGAAAGTCAAAACGAAAAGATTATGAAGATTTCTGATATTAAATTACCAGGTATTCATAATTTGCAAAATAGTTTAGTCGCTATTGCAATTTCTAAAATTATGGGCGCTGATAATGATGATATCGCCGCAGTATTGAGCACCTTTACTGGCGCTAAGCATCGTTTGCAATATGTAACAACACTTGATGGCTGCAAGGTTTATAATGATTCTAAGTCAACTAATATTGAAGCAGCAACTGTAGCTATTCCATCATTTAAGCAACCGGAAGTATTGATTGCTGGTGGGTTAGACCGTGGCTTCACTTTTGATGATTTGGTACCATTATTTAAAAAACATGTTAAGTCAATTGTTCTTTATGGTGAAACTAGATATTTGTTAGCTGACGCAGCTAGAAAAGCAGGAATTAAGGACATTGTAATTGTTAATACACTACAAGAGGCCGTTCCTCGTGCTTGGGAATTAGTTGAACCAGGCGATGTACTTTTGTTCTCACCAGCATGTGCTTCTTGGGATCAATTTAGAACATTTGAAGAACGTGGCAATTACTTTGTTAGATTTGTTGAGGAATTAAAGACTAAATAAAATGAGAGTTATTTTTACAGGTGGCGGTACAGGCGGTCACATTTACCCAATTATGGCAATTATTGAACGTTTGAAAGAACGCGGTATTAGTAAAAACGATGAAATCTTATTTGTAGGTACACAAAAAGGATTGGAATCAAAAATTGTTCCAGCAGCCGGTGTTAACTTTAAAACAATTAAGATTCAAGGCTTTAACCGTAAACATCCGTTAAAAAACTTTGAGACTATCAAACTATTTTTACAAGCTACTAAAAGCGCACGCCAAATTTTACGGGACTTTAAACCAGATGTCGTTTTAGGTACAGGTGGTTACGTTAGCGGTGCTATGGTTTATGAAGCAGCTAAAATGCATATTCCAACAATGATTCATGAATCTAATTCAGTGGTTGGATTAGCTAATAAATTTTTGGGTCATTATGTGGATAAAATTTGTTATACATTTGATGATGCTGCAAAGGAATTCTCAGAAAAGAAGAAACTAGTTAAGACAGGTAATCCACGGTCACAACAAGTTTTAAGCTTGCACGAAGAAAAAATTGATCTTGAAAAAACATGGGGATTAAATCCAAAAATGCCAACTGTTTTAGTATTTGGTGGGTCCCGTGGAGCATTAGCAATTAACAGAATTATGCTTAAGTCATTAATGACGCTAAAGCAAAAGCCATATCAAATTATTTGGGCAACAGGTACTTTTTATTTTGATAAGGTACAAGAAAAAATTAAGAATGTTGATATTGGTAATAATATTAAAGTTTTGCCATACATTAAAAACATGCCAGGTCTATTGCCAGAAATGACTTGTGTTGTTTCAAGATCTGGTGCAACAAGTATTGCAGAATTTACTGCATTAGGTGTACCCGTTATTTTGATTCCAAGCCCTAATGTTACTCATAATCATCAAATGAAGAATGCGCTTGATTTAGAAAAAGCTGGTGCAGCATTGGTTATTCCAGAAGATGATTTAAATCCAAATAATTTTGTCTCTTCAATTGACCATATTTTGCTCGATGAAAAGTATGCTACTGAAATGAGCAAAGCTTCTAAGGCTTTAGGCGTACCTGATGCATCTGATCAAGTGATTAAGGTGATGGAAGAAATTTCACGCTAGGAGGTAGGTGAGGCAGATGGCCAAAAAGCCAGTAACTAAGATTGATCCAAGGAAAGAATTGTCTCCGTACTTGAATCATGAATTTAACCAACAAAGGAATAGTCGAAAATCGCAGACCAAGATTTCTGCCTCACTCTCAAATTTACAGGCAGAAAGACGACGATCATTACGACGTAGGCTAGGTCTGATAATGACGGTTTCAGTTTTGGCGATAGCTGGGTTAGGATACTATATTTCACCTTTAGCGAATATCAGTACTGTTAAAATAATTGGTGCAGAGCATTTACCTGCTAAAGAAATTGTTAAGGTATCCAAGATCAAGGCTAGCGATAAAGTTTTTGATTACTTGTTTCAACAAAAAGATTTGAGTCAAAGATTATCCCAAAAATATCCAGAAATTCAAAGTGCACAAGTTCATTTAGGTCATATTAATCAATTGATTTTACAAATTAATGAACGTAAAACCGTGGGCTACTTAAAAGATGGTGATTCTTACCGAAAGATTTTGGATAATGGAAAAATAGGTACGAGAGCTCTACCTTGGACAAAAGTGAACCAAGATAAACCTATTTTTGTTGGCTATAATAAATCAGATGAATTAAAAAATGATTTAAAGTTATTTAACAGTTTACCTAATTCATTTAAAAATCAGGTAAAATTATTAAGTGGGAATACCAGACGAAATTCACAAATTATTTTAGTAATGAAGGACGGTAATGTAGTGATTGGCAATACTGCTACTTTGAATAGCAAACTAAAATATTATGATACTATTAGAATTAAAGCTGGTAAACATAGCCTTATTGATTTAGAAATAGGTGCATTTAGTAGACCATTAACTTCTAGTGAAAAGAAAGCTTATGGCATATCGTAGCTGTTTTGCAAGTTTATTTATGTTAGAATTTTTTCAAGGCAAATATTAATGGGGGCTTAATTTTGGAGAATTCAAATCTTTTAGTGGGTTTAGATATAGGAACCACAAGTGTAAAAGCCGTTGTTGCAGATTCTGGTAAGGTTATCGGTGCAGTTACAACGCCAAATTCAGGAATGCGACACGGTCAAATAGTAGATATTGATCAAACTGCTAGTGCAATTAGTCGTGCATTAAAAGGTGTAGCAGAAAAAACAAACGCCAAGATTTATAGTGTAGTTACAGGAATTCCGGTAGGGATGTTACAACTGGAAACTGCAACTGGTTTTGCTAATGTTGGTGAACAAGGGCAAGAAGTAAATAATGATGATGTAAAAAGAACGATTAGATCTGCGATTCATTCAGCAGCTAAGGATGATCGTGAAGCAATTACATTTTTGCCGAGTCGCTTTTTGATTGATGGTAAAACTGAAGTTGATGATCCAAGAAAAATGATTGCACGTTCCTTGGGTGTTAGTGGAATTTTATTAACTGCACCTACTAGTCCTTTGCACAATATCAAGAAGGCTATTGAAAGAGCCGGTTATCATAATAATTTCTTTGTGCCAACGCCTTTAGCAATTTCAAGTGTAGCATTGAATGAAAGTGAAAAAACTTTTGGTTCGGTAATTATCGATCTTGGTGGTGGCGTAAGTACGGCAACTGTTATTAAAGATGGCCAAATTAAGTATGCCAACATCGATTTAGAAGGCGGAAGCGATATTACTAATGATATCTCTGCTGTTTTAAGTATTTCGAAAAAGGATGCTGAACAAATTAAGTTGGACTATGGATTTGCGGATCCACAATTTGCCTCAAAAAACGATAAATTTGCTATTAATAGTGTTGGTGCAAATAGTCAGCAAATGGTTGACGAAGTATATCTTAGTGAAATTATTAATGCACGCTTAGAACAAATTTTGACTCGTTTAGGAAAAGGTTTAGTTAAGCATAATGCATTGAAGCAACCAGGTGGTATTGTGATTACAGGTGGTAGTAGCCTATTACAAGGAATTGATAGTCTGACTGCTAATGGGTTAAATGTTAAGGCTCGAATTTATGAACCAGATCAAATTGGTATGCGTAATCCGATTTATACAGCTGCTTATGGTATCGTCCACTATTCATATAAGATGTCTGAAGTTGACTATCTTGTTAATGGCGTAATTTATGGTTTTGGTGAACCCGCTGTGGAAGACCCCGTTTCTCAGCCAAAAAGTACCAAGATTTCTAAAAGTACGACTTCTAATAGTGAAAGTGAAGCCAAAGAAGCTTATAATAGAAGCAAAATGTCTGCCAGAACAGAATCTGCGCCAGACGATGAAAATAATACTAAGCAAGAAAAAACTAATAGCTTGAAGAGTTTCTTTAAGAAATTCTTTGATTAAAGGTGGTTAATTTAATGGATTTTACATTCGATTCAGACGACAATAAGAATGCTGTCATCAAAGTAATTGGTGTTGGTGGTGCCGGCGGCAATGCTGTTAACCGAATGATTGACGATGGCGTACAAGGTGTTTCTTTTATTGCAGCAAACACTGATGTTCAGGCTTTGAACAGCAACAAAGCTGAAAACAAGATTCAACTAGGGCCTAAGTTGACCCGTGGGTTGGGTGCTGGTTCACATCCTGAAGTAGGACAAAAAGCTGCAGAAGAGAGTGAACAAACGATTGAAGATGCACTTAAGGGTGCAGATATGATCTTTATTACTGCTGGTATGGGTGGCGGTACCGGTACTGGTGCGGCTCCTGTAGTGGCAAAAATTGCGCGTGAGACGGGCGCATTAACTGTAGGCGTAGTTACACGTCCATTCAGTTTTGAAGGCCCTAAGCGCTCTAAAAACGCTGCAGAAGGTATTACTCAGCTAAAGCAATATGTTGATACTTTGGTTATTATAGCTAACAATCGTTTGCTTGAAATGGTTGACAAGAAGACTCCTATGATGGATGCCTTCAAGGAAGCTGATAATGTCTTGAAGCAAGGTGTTCAAGGTATTTCTGATTTGATTACTTCAACTGACTACGTAAACTTGGACTTTGCTGATGTGAAGACTGTAATGGAAAATCAAGGTGCAGCTTTAATGGGAATTGGCCGTGCTAGCGGTGAAAATAGAACAGTTGAAGCTACTAAGCTGGCGATTTCTTCACCATTATTAGAAGTTTCTATTGATGGTGCTAAGCAAGTGTTACTTAACATTACTGGTGGACCTGACCTTACATTATTTGAGGCTCAAGATGCTTCAGAGATTGTTTCTAAGGCTGCTGGTGACGATGTAAACATTATTTTCGGTACTTCAATTAATCCTAACTTGGGCGATGAGGTGGTAGTAACTGTAATCGCTACTGGAATTGATTCTAAGGCTGAAGAAGCTGCTTCTAAGCAATTACCAGGTCGTAGCCAACAAATTAAGGCTCAACCAGTTAAAGAAAAAGAAGAAGCTCCTAAGGCTGAAGAACTTAAGCAACCAGTTGATCGACCACAAACAGTTCAGCCTGCTGCTGAAAAACAAGAACCTGAGCAGCCTAAGCAAACGATGGTTGATCCAACCAGTGTTTGGGGACTAAATGATAGCGAAGACAATCAAAGAAGAAATACCCAACCTACTGAGCCTAAGAAAGATTATGAGGGTTTTGATACTTTTAGTGATGAAGACCAGGATAGTATTTCTCAAATTGAAACTAGCGCTCAGGACGATAGTGACGATAACAGTGATATTCCATTTTTTAAACATCGTAGTGAAAACTAGTTTTGGAGGTAGTATAAATGGCTTTTGATAAATTAGGAAGATTTTTCGGAATTTCTAATGATGATGAATTAGAAAATGACGAAGAATATGCCTCACAGACTAAAAATGAAAATGAAGACTTGCCTCTGAACTCAGTTAATCGCGATAATGTGGTTTCAATTAAATCAGGCTTGAATTCGGCTAAAAGCAAGATTGTTTTATATGAACCACGGGTATATTCCGATGCTAAGGATGTTGCACAAAATTTATTAAATAATAAAGCAGTAGTGATTAATTTTAGCAGAATGGAAGACAGTTCAGCACGTCGGATTGTTGATTTCATCACGGGTACTGTATATGCATTAAATGGTGAAATCCAACGTATTGGTGATAAAATCTTTTTAGCAACTCCACCAAAGTTTGTTACTGATGGCAAAATTAGTGATTTAGTGGATAAGAAAGACAATTTAAGCTAATGGTTAATATATTAAATTCAATCTACTTGGCACTGACGTGGATTTTATGGCTTTATAGTCTGCTGATCGTGATTGATGCAATTATGAGTTGGCTACCAATGCTAAGTAATTCTGTTGTTGGTCGCTTTTTAGACAAGGTTGTAAATCCATATTTAAATTTGTTTCGAAAAGGTCCATTTGCGAGATTAGCTTATTCAACTGGAATTGATGTCTCGCCAATTATTGCTTTATTTATCTTATATTTCATTCAAAACTATGTTTTAAGATGGATATTTGATATTTTATTGAGGATGATGGTGTAATGGAACGCAGACAGGCAAGTAAGTTTTACCCACATTTTAATCAAGAGGAAAGACCAGTAATTGACTATTTTACTGGTCTTTTTAATCAGCTGATTTTTAAGCATGAGCCAATTTTGACTGATTTTTTGGATCCAGGAAAACGAGCAATTTTAAGAACAATTGTTGGTAATGATGCATTTGTTCAAGAGTATGGTGGCTATCCTAATGCAGAGAAAAAGCGAGTTTATTTAAGTGAAGAATGGCTTAATCTGCGACCGAGTGATTATCAGATTCAGCCGTATGAAATTGAATATCCGCAAAAATTTACTAAAATAAATCATAGTGTTATTTTAGGTACCTTGGCGAATTCGGGTATTGATACAAGTATTTTTGGCGATATTATTACTGATAATCAAGGAAAATGGCAGTTTTTCACTAAAAAAGAAATGACGGAATTTTTTGAAGAGCAAATTGACCGCATTGGCAGAGCAAAAGTAAAGCTGAGACCGATTAGCTTCAAAGAAGTTTTGGTTCCTGAGGATGATTCGATTGAAAAAACGGAAATAGTTGCCTCAATGCGAATTGATGCTGTATTATCGGGTATTAGCAGACAAAGCCGCGGTCAAATTCAAAAGATGATTAATAGTCAGCTGGTTAAATTAAATTGGCATGAAATAGCAGATTCTAATATAATGATTAAAGAAGACGATGTCTTGAGTTTAAGACACTTTGGTCGGATTTTGATTGAGGATGTTTCGACTACAAGAAAAGGTAAATATAAGGTGGTGCTCAGACTTTGGCAGACAAAGAAACACAATTGACCCCGATGGATATTCACAACAAGGAATTTAAACGGCGTGGTCGTAATGGATATGATCGTCTTGAAGTAGATAGCTTCTTAGATCAGATTGTTGATGATTATGGTGATACACTTGATCAAGTGGTTGACTTGAAGAATGAAGTAGTTTCTTTAAATAAAAAGTTAACTGATTTACAAGAAAAAGTAGATGATTATCAAGATCAAGTTAATGAATATAACGAAAAAAAGCGTTCTTTAAATAAATCATTAATTTCGGCACAACAAACTGCTGATGAAATTAGAGAGAAAGCAGAAGCAGAGGCTAAGCAGATTATTGCGGATGCCAAAAAGCAAGCGGAAGATAATATTAACTTCCAAAAGCATCAACAAGATACTATTTCTACGGATTATATGCGTGTAAAAGAGCAAGTTAGTGAATTTCGTAGTAATATTCAAGAAATGCTACAGACTGAAATCGATAATTTGAATGATGAAAAGTGGCAACATGCATTGGATGATTACTTCAACTTAGAGCGTTATTATCCAGATGATGGTTCGGAGCCAGTAAGTGCTGATGATGAAGACGTTGAAGATGAAGATGTTGACAATGATGATGAAAATGACGTAAACTCTTCTCAAGGCCCTGATGATTTGGAGTTGGATCAACCGGATGATTCTGACGATGCAGATAATGAAGAAAATGCTGCACCTAAACCAATGACCGGGGACAGTCCAAGTCATGAAACAATTAATGTTAAGCCTGAAATGAAATCAGATCCTTTAGGCCCAACAATTGTTTTTCCTGACGACTATAAAAAATAATCATATTAGATTGACAGTAAAGCTTGAAGGCAATTCAGCGAGCTAGTGATGGTGGAAGACTAGCATAAGAGCCTAAGAGCTGATCAGCTGCCTAATTAATCTAAACGGTATTTGCACGTTACGCAAAGTTAAGTGGAACTTATAATAAGTTCAATTTAGGTGGTACCACGGTTAGCCTCGTCCTAATTTTAGGATGAGGCTTTCTTTTTTAGAAAGGAATTTTGTTAATGAGAATCAAAGATACCCTTAATTTAGGTAAAACTAAATTTAAGATGCGCGGTAATCTACCTGTTCGTGAAGCTGAATGGCAAAAAGAATGGGAAGATAACAAGTTATATGAACAAAGATTAAAGTTAAATGAAGGTAAGCCTCGTTTTGATTTACATGATGGCCCTCCATTTGCTAATGGTAATATTCATATGGGACATGCGCTAAACAAGATTTCTAAAGACATCATTGTTCGCTACAAGAATATGAACGGTTATTATGCACCATATGTACCAGGTTGGGATACTCATGGTCTTCCAGTTGAACAACAATTAGCTAAGCAAGGCGTTGACCGTAAGACAATGGATCGTGCTAAGTATCGCGAGCTTTGTCGACAATATGCTGAAGAACAAGTTCAAAAGCAAATGGCCGACTTTAAGCGTCTAGGCGTTATGGCAGATTGGGATAATCCATATATTACCTTGCAACATGACTTTGAAGCACAAGAAATTCGCGTCTTTGGAGAAATGTATAAAAAAGGTTATATTTATAAGGGCTTGAAGCCAGTTTACTGGTCATGGTCAAGTGAATCCACTTTAGCTGAAGCTGAAGTAGAATACCATGATATTAAATCACCTAGAATTTATGTTGCTTTTCCAATTAAAGATGGTAAAGGTATCTTAGATTCAGATGTTTCATTAGTAATTTGGACTACTACTCCTTGGACTATTCCAAGTAACGTGGGTATTACCGTTAATCCAAGATTTGACTACTCCTTAGTAGAAGTTGACGGTAAGAAGTATGTAATTGGTTCAGATCGTTTGCCAGCCGTTGCAGAAGACTTAGGCTGGAAGGACTACAAAGTACTTAAACAATTAAAAGGTACTGATTTTGATGGGATGACTTATAAGCATCCCCTTTATGGTAAGACTGGTGTAGGCCAATATGGTTTGGTAATGAATGACACCTATGTTACTGATGATGACGGTACCGGCTTAGTTCACAACGCTACTGGTTTTGGTGAAGATGACTACCGTGTTGGTCAAAAGTATGGTATCCCGGTCTTCAGTCCAATGGACGCACAAGGTCGCTTTACTAAAGATATTCCAGATCCAGATCTTGTAGGAATGTTCTATGATGATGCTAACAAGGTGGTAGCAGATAAGCTTAAAAAGGCTGGCGCTTTGCTCAAGTTAAGCTTCTTTACTCACTCATACCCACATGATTGGCGTACTAAGAAGCCCGTTGTCTTCAGAGCAACTACTCAATGGTTTGCTTCAATTTCTAAGTTTAGAGATCAAATTCTGGATCAAATTGAACAAGCTAACTTTATTCCTTCATGGGGGAAGACTCGTCTTTACAACATGATTAAAGATCGTGGCGACTGGGTAATTTCTCGTCAGCGTGCTTGGGGTGTACCATTGCCGATCTTCTATGCAGAAGACGGTACCCCAATTGTTACTCCAGAAACGATTGACCATATTGCCAAGATCTTTGAAAAAGAAGGTTCAAATGCTTGGTACACTCATACAGCTAAGGAACTGTTGCCAGAAGGCTTTACTTCAGAACATTCACCAAATGGCGAGTTTACTAAAGAAAAAGATATTCTTGATGTTTGGTTCGACTCTGGTTCATCTTGGTCAGGCGTAATGGAAAAACGTGATGGTTTACACTATCCAGCTGATCTTTATCTTGAAGGTAGTGACCAATACCGTGGTTGGTTCAATTCGAGTTTGATTACGTCTGTTGCAGTAACTGGTAAGGCACCTTATAAAGAAGTATTATCACAAGGCTTTGTGCTTGATGATAAGGGACACAAGATGTCTAAGTCACTTGGCAATGTAATTTCACCAAACGATGTAATTAAGAAGATGGGTGCTGAAATTATTCGTCTTTGGGTAGCTCAAGCTGATACTACTTCTGATGTTGCAGTCTCAATGGGAATTTTGCAGCAGTCTGCAGAAAGTTACCGTAAGATCAGAAATACCTTCCGTTACATGTTGGCCAACACTAGTGATTTTGATCCAAAAGAAAATCGCGTTGCTTATGCTGATCTTCGTTCAGTTGATCAATACATGGAAGTGAAATTAAATGACTTAGTTAAAGACTGTCTTGCTGCTTACGACAAGTTTGATTTTACTACTGTCTTCAAGAAGGTCTTCAACTTTGTTTCTAATGATCTTTCTGCATTTTATCTTGATTTTGCTAAGGATGTACTTTACATTGATGGTGAAAACAGCCATGATCGTCGCTCAATGCAAACTGTTATTTACGACGCTGCTGTTAAATTGGCTAAGATCTTAACACCAATTTTGCCACACACTATGGAAGAAATCTGGGGCTTCTTGAAAGAACCTGAAGATTACGTTCAACTTGCTAATATGCCAGAAGTTGAAGAATATGCTAACCATGATGATTTGCTTGAAAATTGGGGTAAATTCATGAAGTTGCGTGATGACGTCTTGAAGGCTCTAGAAGATGCAAGAAATAAGAAGTTAATTGGTAAATCGTTTGAAGCAACAGTAACTATTTACCCAGATAAGGAAACTAAGGCAATGCTCCAAGACTTGGATGCTGATTTCAGACAAATTCTAATTGTATCTAAGTTAACTATTGCTGATGGTGAAGCACCTGATAATGCAGAGCAATTGAATAATGCTAGTGTAGTAGTTGAACATGCTGAAGGCGAAGTATGTCCTCGTTGTCGGATGATTAGAACTGATATTGGCGTAGATCCAAAGTTGCCAATGCTTTGTGGTCGTTGTGCTAAAATCGTTGAAGCAGATTACCCAGAAGCTGTTCAAGAAGGATTTGAAAACTAATGCGGTTAGGTACTGTAAAACAATTTGATGAAGGCAGTAGCTATGGCTTTATTGAAGATGATCGTAATCATAAGTCATATTTTGTCTTCTATAAAGCAATTAAAGAGGAAGGCTATAAAACTTTGCAAGTAGGTCAAAGAGTTAAATATCAGTTAGCTCAAGGTAAAAATGGTCTGCAATGTGTAAATGTTTATTTAGCCTAAAAAGGAGCTGGGATTTTGGATTTAAAGGAAACAGAAATCTCGTCACAGCAGATTTTTCAAGGACGTATTTTGGATCTGGCTGTTCGTACAATTAAGCTTCCTAATGGTGAAACTGCAACTAGAGAAGTTATTAAGCATAAGCCTGCATCGGCTGTTATTGCAATTAATGATGAACAAAAGATGTTGTTAGTAAAGCAATGGCGGGAACCAATTAAGCAGATTACTTTGGAAATTCCAGCTGGTTTGGTTGATTCCACTGATGCAAGTCCGCTTGATGCAATGAAGCGTGAGCTGAATGAAGAAGGTGGCTATCGCGCAGATTACTGGGAAAAGGTCAGTGAATTCTATTCTTCTCCTGGTTTTTGTGATGAAAAGATGTATCTTTTCTATTGTGATACCTTAACTAAATTGACTGATAAGCGGGCACTGGATGCAGATGAATTTTTAACTTCTAGTTGGTATAGCTTAGATGAATTAAAAACTTTATTGGCTGAAGGAAAAATTGTTGATGCAAAGACAATTTATGCAATTACTGTTTGGGAGAATATGATGTTGCGTAATGCTCAGACCGATAATAAGGATTAGTTATGGTAGAAAAACGCTCTGATTATCGTAAAAGGCAGAAAAAAAGCCTACTTAGTAAGCTAAAATCTTCCTTTTCTGATAATGATTCAGAAGAAGTAGATGTAAATCCTGACTTTAAGCGGGATGACTCTGAAGAAGAACCTAGAAGACGCCCTCTGGCTGGGGATGGACAAGAATTTTATCAGCATAATCAATCGAGTGATAAGGAAACGATTCGCCAAGAGAAGTCTTTAAGACTGAAAAAAAGATTGAATCGTGCTATCCTGATAGTGATTGTTTTAATTATATTGGTGCTATTAGCACTATTTCATTTATAGTGGAAATGAGGAAATAAATTGAAGATTGCGATTATCGTCCCAATGGCGGAAGAAGCTGAATTTTATCGTGATCATTTCCATGCAGAAACAAAAGAAATGTTCGGATCAACAGAATTCGAACATTTTTCTGTTAATGGCAATGATGTATATTTAGGTTTAAGTGGTATCGGTAAAGTGAATGCCGCTATGAATCTGACTAGTTTACTAACTAAAGAAAAAATTGATGTAATTTTTATGACTGGTTCTGCTGGATCATTACAAGATGATGTTCATCGTAAAGATGTGATTTTAGTAAATGATTTTGCCTATCACGATGCTCACTGTGTTAGTGCCGGTGAATATGTAGAAGGTCAGATTCCAAGAGAGCCTGCTACCTTTAAGTTGAATTCGCCTGAAAGGGAAGCATTTAAGAAATATTTAGGTGAAGAAGACGTAGATTTTAAGGAAGGGCTTGTTGTTACTGGAGATACTTTTGTTCAATCAGAAGAACAAAAAGAGTTAATCAAGAAAAACTTTCCAGAAGCTTTAGGAGTAGAAATGGAAGGAGCCGCTTTTGCACAAGTTGCTCGTCATTTTAAAACTCCGTTGGTTGCTATGCGTGCAATTTCCGATAATGGGGATGCTAATGCAGACAATGATTTTGACAAGTTTGTCAAGGAAGTCGGCGCTAAGGCAGCTAAGTTAATTAGTGATTATGTAGAAAAGATGAATTAAACGTGCGTGAAATTTATTTAGATAATGCGGCAACGACACCAATGTCACCCAAGGTAATTGATATTATTACCGATGAAATGAAAAATGATTTTGGTAATGCCTCTAGTACCTATGAATTAGGTCGTAGGGCCAGAAATGTAATTGATCGAGCTCGTCACCAGATTGCTCAAGATATTAATGCTCAAGATGGAGAGATTATTTTTACTTCAGGTGGTTCAGAAAGCAATAATACAGCGATTCTTGGAACTGCCTATGCTCGTAAAAATATTGGTAAAAAGATTATTACTACGCCGATCGAACATCCCTCGGTTCTTAATCCAATGAAACGTTTGGAAAATGAGGGCTACAACATTGTCTATTTGAATGTCGATGAAAACGGGCAAATTTCTTTAGAACAGTTAAAAAAGGAATTAACGCCAGACACTATTTTAGTATCGATTATGGCCGTTAACAATGAAGTTGGTACCATTATGCCGCTCAAAGAAATCGGGGCAATGGTAAAGGACTCCAATGCATATTTTCATGTTGACAATGTTCAGGGAATGGGCACAATTAAAATTGATGTTAAGGACATGAACATTGATTTTCTGTCTGTTTCTGCACATAAAATTAATGGACCTAAGTTTTTAGGCTTTTTATATGAAAATGCGGATATCGATATTCCAAATTTGATTTTAGGCGGTGAGCAGGAAACCAAACGTCGAGCTGGAACAGAGAACGTACCAGGAATTGCCGGCTTTGGCGAAGCTGTCCGTGAAGTATCCGAGATTGGTCGTGATGCTTTGCAAAAGAAATATGCTCATTATCAAGACATTATTTTAAAGGAATTAGACGATCATCAAATTAATTATGAAATTAATGGTGGGTATGGTCCGGGTTACTCACATCATGTGCTTAATCTGCATCTCAATGGTGTATCTACTACTTCTTTACAAACAAATCTTGATTTGAATGGATTTGCCGTGTCAGGCGGTTCAGCATGTACTGCTGGTTCTTTGGAGCCATCACATGTTTTAATTGCTTGTTTTGGAGAAAATTCACCAAGAATAAATGAGTCGATCCGAATTTCATTTGGGCGTTATAATACGGATGAAGAAATTGAGCAATTCGCTCAAGAATTAGTAAAAATTGTACAAAGAATTCAATCTAAAAATAAATAGTTGCTTTCAAAAAGAAAGTATCTTATTATAAATAAGTGAGGAAAATTATGGCAAATACAGTTGTGATTAATGGTGATAAACGTAAGTTTACTTTGAATCCTGAGTTGAAGCTTTATGCTTTGATTGATGCTGGCTTTGTGAAGACAGCTAAGGGTAATTTTAATTATGAACATCCCCTTTACAATGATTCACCTTATAACGCGCCTACTAAGTTAAAGATGACCATTAATAAGGACTTGTCGCATTTAACTATGGTTATTACTGATCGCAACGGTTTGCAGAAGGTTAATATTTTTAAAAATAAGCAATTAGCTCCTACTGTAGAACTTTTAGATTATATTTTAAAGGATCTTGAGGAGCGTAAGATTTTGCTTGAAGTAAAGGATTGATTGAATAATGGTTGACAATAGCAAGACTAGAGTAGTTGTAGGTATGAGTGGTGGCGTTGACTCGTCTGTTTCAGCACTTTTACTTAAACAACAAGGCTACGATGTTGTTGGTGTCTTTATGAAGAATTGGGATGATACCGATGATTCAGGCGTCTGTACAGCTACTGAAGACTATGAAGATGTAAAAAAGGTTGCCGATAAGATTGGTATTCCATATTATTCAATTAATTTTGAAAAAGAGTATTGGCACCGCGTTTTTGAATATTTCTTGGATGAATACAAGAAGGGAAGAACCCCTAATCCTGATGTAATGTGCAATAGTCAGATTAAGTTCAAGTCGTTCTTGGAGTTTGCGATGGACTTGGATGCTGACTACATTGCAATGGGGCACTATGCTAAGACTGTTAAGGATACCAATGGTGTTACTCATATGATGCGTCCTAAGGATGGTAACAAGGACCAGACGTACTTTTTGAGCCAATTGAGTCAAGAGCAGATTAGTAAGGTTATTTTCCCTCTAGCTAACCTAACTAAGCCACAAGTTAGAGAGATTGCTTTGGCTAATGGTTTAGCTACCGCGAAGAAAAAAGATTCTACAGGTATCTGCTTTATTGGTGAGAGAAACTTTAGAAAGTTTTTAAGTGAATTCTTACCAGCTAAATCAGGTAAGATGGTCACTCCTGATGGTAAGGTAGTTGGTGAGCATGCTGGTTTAATGTACTACACCATTGGTCAAAGACAGGGCTTGGGCTTGGGCTCAACTAAGGAATCAACTGATCCATGGTTCGTGGTCGGCAAGGATCTTAAAAAGAATGAATTAATTGTAGAGCAGGGCTATGATAGTCCACTTCTATATGCTAGTCGCTTGAAGGCAAGTGATATGTCATTCTTTACTGGTAAGCCAGATCATGATTTTGAGATGCACTGTACTGCAAAGTTCCGTTATCGTCAATGTGATATCGGCGTGACTGTTAAGTATCATGCCGCAGACAATACTGCTGATGTTTACTTTGATGAGCCAGCTCGTGCAGTTACACCAGGTCAAGCACTTGTTTTATACAAGGGTGAAGAATGTTTAGGCGGCGGTAATATTGATGCTGCTTACCAAGAAGAAAAGCAATTACAATTAGTTTAAAAAATATGCAAAAAGAGCGTTCGATTTTTCGAACGCCTTTTTCTTTGTGCTAAACTATTCTTATTGATTAGACAATTAGGGGGATTTAAGCAATGCAAATTTATTTTGTTCGTCATGGCAAAACTGAGTGGAATTTAGCTAGTCGCTTCCAAGGAGGACATGGAGATTCACCACTTTTGCCACAAAGCTTAGAAGATATAAAAAAATTAGGTCATCACTTGCAAGGAACTAAATTTAGAGGAATTTTTGCCAGTCCGCTTGATCGGGCCTTTAATACCGCTCAGGGCATCGATGATGCAATGAACGCTAACTTACCTGTTGTGATCGATGAACGACTCAGAGAGTTTAATTTGGGCGATATGGAGGGAATGAAGTTTGGGGATGCAGAGAAAAAATTCCCTAAACAAATGGATAATTTTTGGCACCATCCAGATAAATATGATCCGACTGAACTTCATGGTGAGGATTATCCACATGTTATTGCTCGTGGAAAAGCATTTGCTCAAGAAATGGCACAAAGATTTCCTGACGATGATGATAAGATTCTAGCAGTTAGTCATGGTGCGGCATTATCAGCTATTATGGGTGGACTTTTAGGCTATCCATTGAAAGATATTCGCAAAAATGGCGGCCTTAGCAATACCTCTTTAACTGTCTTAGAAACACTAGATGGCGGAAAGACTTTTAAACCGGTAGTGTGGAATGAAACTAGTTATTTAGGACGTAAATTATCGAAGACGGACTCGTTATAATGGATCAAAAAATAGCGCAACTTTATGATGAAGGTAAAGTAGAACAAGCCATTCATCTTTTAATCAAAAAAATCGATCAGCATCCACAACAAGTTGCTAATTATTTGCAGCTATCGACGTATTTAATTGAGCAAGGAAGCTTGGATCAAGCACAGAAGCTATTGGAGCAGGCCCAGCATCTGGTTAAAGAGCCACAAGAATTAAATTATAATCTGGCAGTGTGTTATTACACGCAAGGCGATTTTGATAAGGCACTGGCTTTATTAGATCAGATACCTAATGATGACTTAACTCTTTATCAAAAGGCACTAACTTACTTAAAATTAGGGCAAGACCAAAAGGCTTTAGCTTATGCTTTGACGATCAAAAAAATTGATGAGCGAATTCAGGAATTGCTAGGCGATATTTGGTTAAGTTTGGGTGAGAATCAACAGGCTCAGCAAATGTATTTGGCAATTCCTGATAATAAGAAAAATGCGAAAGTTTATTTTTTACTAGGTGTCACTACATTAGAAAAAGATCGTGACCAGGCTCAAAAATATTTTGCTCAAGCTAAGCAGATGGATGCTAAGTATTATCAACAAGCAATGAATCAGTATGCTTCAATTATGAAGATGCTAAATGACAAGGAAAAGAAAAATTATGAATGAATTTACCGGTAAGGTTAACGGGATTGTTTTTGAAAATAGTAAAGACTTGTATAAAATTCTTGACGTTGAAATTATCGGCACTTTATCCGATTATTCTCGTCCCGATATTAAGGTGACAGGGAATTTTGGCGATATTCAAATTAATAGTAGCTATCGCTTCGAGGGTAAACTAGTAATGCATGAAAAATTTGGCTTGCAGTTTAGAGCAAATAACTATAAGCAAGTATTGCCACATGAAGAGGGATCTTTAACTAAGTATTTGAGTTCGAATAAGTTCCCTGGAATTGGTAAAAAGGCTGCGACTACGATTATTGATGAATTAGGGCTAAATGCCTTAGATGTATTGAAGGAAAGTCCAGCTAAGATTCATAAGCTTTCTTTAACTAGAAAGCAAAAGGATAGTCTTTTGGCAGGACTAAATGCGATGGATTCTTATTCAGAAGTAATTTTAAAATTGGCTAAATACGGCATTAATAAGCGTATTGCAGGACGGGTTTACCAGCTTTATCATGGTGAAGCATTAGCAAAACTAGAGAAAGATCCTTATGCAGCAGTTAATGATATTTCGGGTTTTGCATTTAAAACCGCGGATATGATGGGAAGCCAATTAGATATTGCTAGTGATGATCCACGTAGAATTAAAGGTGCTGTTTATCAAGTATTACTCGATGCTTTAAATGGTGAGGGAGATACTTATGTAGGCTTAGCTGAGTTATTAACAGAAGCAAGTAAATTGCTTCAAATCAATCAATTCGACCCAATTGCTAGCTGTATTAATAGTTTACAAGAAGCTGGCAAAGTAATAGTTGATGGTGAGAATGCTGCTCTACAAAATATTTATCAAACAGAAGTTGATATTGCTCGCTTGATGAAAAACTTGGTAGAAAAAAAAGAAGATAAAAAAAGAGAACAATATGATGATAAAAAGGTAGAGCAAGCAATCAAGGATGCTGAAAAGGAACTTAAGATTCACTACGACGATACACAGAAGTTGGCCATCAAAAACGCAGTTAACCAACCGATTTCTATTTTGACAGGTGGACCAGGTACAGGTAAAACTACTATCATTAATGGAATTTTATTAGTATTACGCAAGCTGGCTGAGATTCCTTCCTCCGCTCTTTACAGTGAAGATCCTCCGTTTTTACTAGCAGCACCGACTGGACGTGCAGCTAAAAGAATGGGTGAAATTACCGGAATCAGTGCTAAAACAATTCACCGAATGTTGGGGTTAGGTATTGGTGATACTAACACTCAGGACTTGAATGAGTTAAATGGTGAAATCTTAATTGTTGATGAAATGTCGATGGTTGACATGTTCCTTTTTAAACAACTTTTGGCAAGTATTCATGATACGCGGCATATTGTTTTCGTTGGTGATAAGGATCAGTTACCTTCGGTTGGAGCTGGCAATGTCTTCAGTGACCTGATTAAATCGCAAGCGTTTCCAACTACTATTTTGAAGCAGATTCATAGACAGGGTGATGATTCAACGATTATTACTTTGGCGCATGATGTTAATGAGGGTAAAGATCAGCAAGCATTGTTTAAGAAAACAAATAATTATTCTTTTATTAGCTGTCGTCCCGAATTAGTAGGGGATGCAGTTGGACAAATTGTTAAACTTGCTTTAAAACGTGGATTTGCAAAAGATGATATTCAAGTGCTTAGCGCGATGTATCTTGGCAATGGTGGTGTAACTAATCTTAATAATGTTATTCAGGCAATTTTAAACCCATCTCAGCCTAAAAGTAAGGTATTAGAAGCACATAATGAAGTTTTCCGAATTGGCGATCGTATTCTGCAATTGCAAAATAATCCTGAAAAAGATATTTATAATGGACAAATTGGTAAGATCATTAGCATTGATGAAGATGATGCCAAGGAATGCATGATTGCAGATTTTGATGGAAGAGAAGTTGCCTTTTCTAGAAAAGATTTAAATGATCTGACCCGGGCTTATGCAATCACTATTCATAAATCACAAGGTTCAGAATTTCCATTGGTGATCTTGAATCTAACCATGCAGAATTTTGTGATGCTAAAACGAAACCTTTTGTATACTGCAATAACGCGAGCTGAGAAAAACTTAGTGTTAGTTGGTGATCCACGGGCATTTGTGGCAGCTTTTAAGACGCCGGGAAATGATCGTAAGACTGGCTTAGCAGCGAAGATTTGTCAGCAATTGGGTATTACAAAATCATTGGATAAATCTGATCAAAGCAAGCAGCACGAAAAAGCTCAAGAAATGGAGAATGAAACCGATAAAGCAGAAGTAGCAGAAGATTTTGTTCTAACCTCGGAAAAAATATATTCTGGTGAAATTGATCCAATGATTGGAATGGAAAATATCAAATTATAAGGATAAAAGCCCCTTGAATTGTTAAAACAAGGGACTTTTTCATTATACAAAATCATGGTATAATTATTGTTGTCTAAACATACGTTCCAAAATATGGATAATTAACATGGATATTACAATAATTACACTAACAATAGGCTTATTAACCTATTATTTTTTTCAAAAGCGAAAAAAGAAGAAAATGAAAAAAATAGAATTATCTGTAACAGATAAGAAAGAAATAACTAAAATTGAAAAAATTGCAGGCAAAAGATTACCATACCGTTTTCCTAATCATAAGAACTTGACCTTTCAGATCATTGAATTAATGCGACCGGGTTATATTAAGCGACGCATTTTTGACAATAAAGGCCATTGTCATTATTTGATTAAGTACTATTTAGATCGTTCAGTGGCGGAATTAGTTGAATTTGGTGAGACGGATGGTCATTATTGGCGTAAGACTAGTTGGAATGGAGAAACTAAGGTAACTTACCATTATGGCAAACATGAATTCAATGAGTTAGACGAAATTACAAAAAATTTGCGCTATTATGGCTCAATAGTCAAAGAAGGTAGATACAAAATTTTGCCTTTGGAAAATGACTTAAATCAGTATGTGAATGAGTTAGAAAATCATGCTAGTTATCAAAAAGCTTGGATTACACATAAAAAAGTAACTGATTCACAGACTGTTCATGATGCTATGATAGTTGAAAAAACTTTGTTGAATAATAAACGTGATTTGAAACGAGCTTTGGCTCTGCAAAATGTTTTACGAATTCGGGCAATTAATTCTGGCTATAAGGTTTACAATCAAAAAGTAAACGCATTTCAGAAAAGAATGACTGAACTACATTTGAATCAAATAAAACATTTGCGACCTATGAATATTTTATCTCAACGTGATTTGCGCCATCTTAGCAATCTCTTGGCAGGCGCTGCCGCAGAAGAATTAGTGAATTCTCGTTTACGTGAAGTGCAGACAGGGAAAGAAATAATTCATAATTTACTGTTACCATATCCCTATGAAAAAAAGAATAGTTTAGGGAGTAACCAAATTGATCATGTGATAATTACGACTAGCGGGATTTTTTGCTTGGAAACCAAAGCACGAACAAGTAAAAATGGACAGTATAATGTGCAGGCTGATTATGATCAGATAGCCGATCAAGTGGCCAAGCATAAAGAAAGTATTAAATATGTCCTAGAAAAAAGCAACAACCCAGTGATTATTAATTTATTGAGACGCTTGCCAAATATAGATCAATTAATCAGAAACGTGGTTGTATTTGTAAGTAGAACAGATGATGAGTTCACATTGACTGATTCGAACCGTTATCAAAAAATGGAAATAGATGTTGTGCAATTGGCAGATATTCAGTCGTTATTAGTCAAAGCTAAAACTGGAATTGGATTACAGCCAGACGAAATTGCAGCTATCAAAGAAGAAATGGACAATAGTAAACAATTGCAAGAAGAAAAAAATTATCAAGAAAATGTTCTATTTTTTGAAGATCAGGAGTCAACGTTAACTCAAAAGCAGGTGGAAGAGCAATTGTATCATGCTAATCAGGTGATTAAACATATCGATCAGATTAATGGACTTCTTGGTAATTACTTGCAGGAAGCACGGGAGTGGCAAAAGCAGTATCAAAAATACCGTTATTGGAAGAAATTTTATGATCAAGTACATGATTTCGTTGATCAGGACCAATATTATCAAAATCATAATTCGAAAAGAGATATTTTAGATAAGATATAAAAAAGGAAGAATTTGGAATTCTTCCTTATTTTAATAAATTAAAATGATCAGCTTTAAATGTTACTTTGAAGGGCTGCTTTTCAATATCTTCACCATCAATTTGAGCATATTCACTTTTATTGGTTTGAACTAGGATTTCTTTAGCTTCAATATAATGAAATTCTGGTGCATTAACGTGTGAACCATCTTTGATCAGCTTACCAAAAAGCCAGAGAAACTTGCGTAAACTCGGTTTTTCAACAATTACTGTATCAAGATGGTGACTGTAAATGTCCGCTTTTGGCAAAATAGCAAAACCACCGCCAAAGTAGGGATGGTTAGTAGTAGTGACAAAGTATGCATCTCCGTAACGAAGAGTTTCGTTTTTAGTTTTAACAGTCACTGTAAAGGTATCCTGCTTAATTAGTGCCTTGATCATATTTAGGCCATAAATCATATTTCCAGAATTGAGGTGATTGAGGTGTTTTTTTAATTGCTCATGATTACTCTGATGAACAACAAAGGCATCAAAACCAATACCGAAATTATTAACAAAGTAACCCTTAGGAATTTGTTTAATATTTGATGTGAAAAAACCACAATCAACTTGTTCCGGTTCAGGATCTCGGAGCAAATTGTTGATTAATTGCCTGGGATCTGCGGTTAATCCAGCACCACGGGCAAAATCGTTGCCTGTTCCTGCAGGCAAATAAGTAATAGCTGTCTCAGGATAATTAGAAGTCTTTATTCCATTTAAAACTTCATTAAAGGAGCCATCTCCACCAACTACGATTAAAACATGTTCAGAAGAGAGATGTAAATTAGCGTAATTTTGTGCTAGAACGACTAATTCTCCAGGATAATGACTTTTTTGTCGCTTAAAAGGAATATTTATTTCTTTTAGTATATCTTGTAATTTTTTATCAGCTTTAATAGCATTGCCATTCCCAGCGACCTCATTAACTAATAACTGAACTTTAATTTTTTTATGCATATTATTCATTTTCTAAAATAAAAGACTCCCTAAGGAGTCTTTTTTACTATTTCTTTTCGATAATGATTGGTAAAATCATAGGCCGTCGTTCAGTCTTGGAATACAAGAAGTCTGAAAGATTTTCGGTGATCGCCTTTTTAATGTCACTTTCTTTTGGTCTATTTGATTTAGCCATTTCATTTCTAAGCACATGATAAACATGCTTTTGCGCTTGACTAATTAACTCAGTTGATTCACGCATGTAGACAAATCCGCGACTGAGAATATCAGGACCAGCTAAGACTCGCTTGTGCTTATAATCAACTGTAGCAACTGCAACAACTAAACCTTCTTCAGAAAGAATTTGACGATCATGAACAACAACGTTGCCAACATCTGCAGTACCAGAAGTATCAACGTAAACGTCACCTGCAGGAATATGTCCTGCGATTCTAGCGCCATCAGGGCCAAAGCAGACAACTTCACCATTAGATAAAACAAAAGTGTTTTCAGCGGGTACACCGGCTTGTTGAGCAAGCTGGGTGTGAATAACCTGCATTCTGTACTCACCATGAACAGGAATCATGTACTTAGGCTTAACTAAGCGAACCATCATCTTTAACTCTTCTTGGCCGCCGTGTCCGGAAGTATGAACGTTATTTACTCTTCCGTGAATAACATCGGCTCCGCCTTCCATTAACTTATTAATTAAGTGGTTAACACTTAATGTGTTACCTGGAATTGGGTTAGAGGAGAAGATGACTGTATCACCAGGTTGTAAGCTGATTTGACGGTGAGTACCATTAGCAATTCGCGATAAAGCGGCTAATGGTTCACCTTGAGAACCAGTACATAAAATCATTACTTTTTCAGGTGGTAGTTTGTTGATCTCATCTGCGTCAACAATTAGATCCTTAGGCAAATTTAAGTAGCCCAAGTCGACCCCATTATCAACGCCATTTTCCATACTACGTCCAAAAATTGCAACCTTTCTACCGGTATCAATTGCAGCTTGAATAGCAGTTGATACACGATAAAGATTAGATGCAAAAGTGGCAAAAATAATTCTACCGTGGATTCCAGTGATGATATTATGTAGTGACTTAGCTACAAATCGTTCAGACTTAGTAAATTGTGTTACTTCAGCATTAGTTGAATCTGAGAGAAGAGCAAGTACACCTTCATTGCCTAATTGAGCCATCTTTTGAAAATCTGGTGCAGGTTGATCCATTACTGGTGTTAAGTCAAACTTAAAGTCACCAGTAAAGACAACGGCACCGAGTGGTGTATGAACGGCAATACCTAAAGTATCAGGAATAGAGTGAGTAGTTCTAAAGAAAGAAACGGAAAGTTTCTTAAACTTCAAAACAGTATCCTCATGCTCTTCGTGTAGTTCAGTTGTCTTTAAAATTCCGTGTTCTTCCAATTTACCTCTAATTAATGAAAGGGCAAATGGTGTCGCATAGACAGGAATTTCAGGAATTTTTTCTAACAAAAATGGAATACCACCGATATGGTCTTCATGTCCGTGACTAACCACAAGAGCTTTGATTTTCTTACGATTCTTGATTAGGTAAGAATAGTCTGAAATAACGTAATTAATACCTAATAGGTTATCTTCGGGGAATTTAATACCACAGTCCATGATGATAATTTCATCCTGATACTGAACACAATACATATTTTTGCCGATTTCATGCAAACCCCCGATTGCATAAACGGCTACTTCATTATTTTTAATTCGCACTCTTTATTACTTCTTGTCGAACGTTGTTAACTTAAAGTCAGCATGTTCTTTTTCGTAAGTTAACGAATTACCAGTTAATTCTTGGATGAGTTCAATGTTATAGGGGGTATTGTCCTCAACCATACTTCTTGCTTCGACCATGTTGTCTGCTTCCATATAAAGAGTTTGTGTAGTTTCTCTACGAGGATTGACAATCTTGTCTTTTTGATACAAAACTTTGTAGATCATAAATGATTCTCCTTATTAATGTATAAACGTTCAATGTAGAGTAAAAATTACTCAATAGCTATAAAAATTTTATCATAATTATAAAGTTAAGTATATAATTATGTTTCTTTTGATTTTTACCGATTAAATTTGGTCAATGTTATTGACGTAAAATAACATCAGTTGTACGATAATCATGTAGTAAATGATTAATAAATTCATTTGCTCGTTATAAGAAGTCTCTTCAATCTTCTTAATTCCCAATGTATGAGTCACTGGCCTAGTTAACCAGTGACTTTTTTTATACAAAAAAGCCTGCATCTGCAGGCTTTTGTTTTGGTTAAATAACAATTAAGAAATTACGACTGTATCTTCTTTAAGTGCGAATGGATCCTGCTTATTAATGCGGTCATAGAACAAGTGACCATTTAAGTGATCAATTTCATGAGAAGAAACAATTGCTGGGTAATCCTTTAAGCGAATGGTTTTTTCTTCACCGTCAACGGTGTAGTAATGAATGGTTAATTTATCAGGGCGGGGAACGTAACCATTAATAACTTCATCAACACTAAGGCAACCTTCACCTTCGCTAAGACAAGCTTGACGAACAGATTCAGAGACAATCTCTGGGTTAACATAAACTTCTTTAAAGATAATTTTGCCTTGATCATCAGGAACTAAAAGTGCAGCCATTTGTACACCTTCACCTACTTGAGGTGCGGCTAGGCCAACGCCTGCTCTTAATTGGTGCTTTTCAGCAATCTTAGGATCTTGTGAATCAATTAAGTATTGCATCATATCATCAGCTAATTTTTTATAGTGATCACTAAGTGGAAATGTTAAAGGCTTGGCAACTTGACGTAAGACGGGATCACCGTCACGTACGATATCTTTCATTAAGATCAAAATAATTACTCCTTTTTAAAAATTATTATCTACATTATATTTTTACCATAGTTTAATAGTTTTTGCTTGTTTTTGCATAAAAAAATCCAGGGTTAACTTGATTGTTAAGCGTTGACCCGTATGCAGTTAGGTGGTAAAATTCACTAACGTAACTATACAGATTTAAGAAAAGCACTTCGATAAGGCGCTAATGCGTTACCGAAACTGTGACAGAGTCACAGTTTTTTTATTGAAGAGTGGGGAGGAATACTTTTGTCAGAAAAAAGAAGAGACGATCTAAGAAACATTGCGATCATTGCCCACGTTGACCACGGTAAGACTACCTTGGTTAACCAATTATTGAAGCAATCTGATACTTTGCCAGAACACATGAATCTGGAAGATCGTGCTATGGACTCAAATGCCATTGAACGTGAACGCGGTATTACTATTTTGTCTAAGAACACTGCTGTTAAGTATAAGGATACTACTATCAACATCTTGGATACACCAGGTCACGCTGACTTTGGTGGGGAAGTAGAACGTGTTATGCACATGGTTGACGGTGCATTGCTTTTGGTTGATGCCTATGAAGGTCCAATGCCACAGACTCGTTTCGTTTTAAAGAAAGCTTTGGAAGCTGGCGTAAAACCTATCGTTGTTTTAAACAAGATTGACCGTCCAGGCGCTCGTCCTAAGAAGGTTTTGGATGATGTACTTGAACTTTTCATCGAATTAGGTGCCAACGATGAACAGCTTGACTTCCCAGTTGTTTATGCATCAGCTTTGAATGGTACTTCATCATATGATCCAGATCCAAGTACTCAAAAGGAAACTATGGATCCAATCTTTGATACCATTATTAAGAATATTCCTGCTCCAGTAGACAACTCTGATGAGCCATTACAATTCCAAATCACCATGCTTGATTGGGATGACTATGTTGGTCGTATCGGTGTTGGTAGAATTTACCGTGGTAAGGTTAAAGTTAGTGACAACATCACTGTTATGAAGCGTGATGGTTCAACTCAAAACTTCCGTGTTACTAAGTTATTTGGTTACTTTGGCTTGAAACGTAACGAAATTAAGGAAGCTAAGGCTGGAGATATTATTGCTATTAGTGGTATTAATGATATCTACGTGGGTGAAACTATTGCATCAGCTGAACATCCAGAAGCATTGCCACTTCTTAAGATTGATCCACCAACTCTTCAAATGGACTTTGTTGCCAACGATTCACCATTTGCAGGTCGTGAAGGTGATCAAGTAACTCCTAAGAAGCTTGAAGATCGTTTGATTCGTCAAACTCGTACCGATGTTTCTTTGAAGGTTGAACCAACTGATCAATTGAACGCTTGGACTGTTTCAGGTCGTGGTGAACTTCACCTTTCAATTTTGGTTGAAGAACTTCGTCGTGAAGGCTTCGAATTACAACTTTCACGTCCTAAGGTTATTTACCGTGAAATTGATGGTACTATGTGCGAACCATTTGAATCAGTACAAATCGATACTCCAGATGAATATGTTGGTTCTGTTATTGACTCACTTTCACAAAGAAAAGGTGAGATGAAGAATATGGAATCAACTGGTAATGGTCAAACTCGTCTTGAATTTTTAGTTCCATCACGTGGTTTGATTGGTTACAATAATGAATTCATGTCACAAACTGGTGGATATGGTATCATGAACCACACCTTTGAAGCATATAAGCCAGTAGTAAAGAACTGGAACCCAGGTCGTCGTAATGGTGCATTGGTATCCATTAACCAAGGTCAATCAACTACTTACTCACTTCAATCAGTAGAACAACGTGGTGAGTTATTCATCGGTGCTGGTGTTGAAGTTTACGAAGGTATGATTGTTGGACAATCATCACGTGAACGTGATATTGCTGTTAACGTAACTAAGGGTAAGAACTTAACTAACACTCGTGCTGCCGGTAAGGACCACGCTGCTGCTATTAAGACTCCTAGAACGTTGACTCTTGAAGAAGCTATCGAATTCTTAAATGATGATGAATATTGTGAAGTAACTCCCGAATCTATTCGTTTACGTAAGAAGATTTTGAACACTTCAGAACGTCAAAAGGCTGATAAGAAGCGTAACCGTGCTAACTAAGATAGTTTAATAAATTTTAAAAGGTCGTCACTTGATAGAAGTGATGATCTTTTTGTTTTATAATGAAAAAAGTATTATTTAGATAAAGGGGCAACGCTTGTGCGTCGAAAATTACGTTATCTTAATTACCAGATTTTTATTCCCTATCTTATTTTAGTAGTGGTTGGGATAATTTTGGTATATTCAGCTAGTTCAGATATTTTATTAGTTAATGGATTTAAGCCAAATGTCTATGGGATACGGCAAGCAATCTATGCTATAGTAGCTTTCTTTTTGTTTGGGATTCCGTTTTTTGCATTAAGAATCAAAGTATTTAAAAATCCAAAGTTTGTAGGGGGATTTTTATTAATTTGTATACTTATGTTAGGATGGCTAGTATTTCTACGTTTTGCTCATGGCAGTAGTGCGGCAGTTAATGGTGCTGTAGGTTGGATTAACTTGGGCTTTATCAATTTGCAGCCACTAGAAGTTACTAAATTGGCTCTGGTCATTTATTTGTCATATGTACTAGACAGAAGAGATGGAAAATTAGTCAAGGGTAAGATCAAACATAATTTGTCACACCCAGCAATTTTGGCGGCTTTTTTAATGTGTTTGGTTATTGTTGAACCTGATTTTGGTGGGACAGCAATTTTATTTATGATCACTTTAGTAATGTTTTCAGTATCAGGGGTTCCAACTAAATTAGCTTTAACTTGGTTAGCTGGGATTGTGATCTTAGTGGCAGCTGTATTTCTTATTGTAGTTGCCTGGAATCCTGGATTTTTACAAAGAAGTTATCAATTCCAACGACTAATGTCGTTCTTGCATCCCTTTGAATTAGAGCAAAAAGGTGGGGCCCAGCTAGTTAACTCCTATTATGCAATCCACAATGGGGGATTATTTGGCGTAGGACTAGGTAATAGTATGCAAAAGCGAGGTTACTTACCAGAGCCGTATACCGACTTTATTTTATCCATTACAGCAGAAGAAGTAGGTGTGATTCTGACAATTTTATTGGTTGGATTACTCTTTTATTTGATGTGGCAGATTATGGAAGTTGGGGTTCACGCGGTTTCTCAATTCGACGCATTAATTTGCTTTGGCGTGACGACTATTATTTTTACAGAAGCATTCTTTAATATCGGTGCAGTACTAGGATTGTTGCCGATTACGGGGGTTACGCTGCCATTTATTTCATATGGTGGTTCATCAATGATTGTCTTGACTGCTGCGATTGGGTTAGTACTGAACGTTTCAGCAAATGAAAAAATGTTACAGGAAAAGGATGAAACAGTTGCATGAGTATCAATAAAGAAATTGAAAGTACCCACTTAATTAAAAGGGTAGCATTGATTATTTATTTAAAATCAGTTAGTGATCAATATAAGTTGCGCCATTTTGGTGACATTGTTTATTTTTCTAAAAAAATGAAATATTGTGTTCTTTATGTTAATCGCAACGAATGCAATGAAATCAAAGGACAAATTGCTCATTTGGATTTTGTTAATCATGTCGAAATTTCAGCTGAAGAAGAAGTAAATTTGGATAGCCAACATATTGAAAATCAATTAGCTGAGATGGCCCAAAAAGCAGAAAAGAAATTGCAACTTGAACAAGAAAAAAGTGAGAATCAACTAAAATGAGAATTATTTCAGGGAAATATGCTAAAAGAAATTTATTTACTTTGAAAAGTAATCGGACAAGACCAACCAGTGATAAGGTGAAAGAATCCCTTTTTAATTCATTGGGACAATTTTTTCAGGGTGGTAATGTTTTAGACTTATATGCTGGTAGTGGTGCCTTAGGAATTGAAGCTGTTTCAAGGGGCTGTGACCATGCGAGTCTGGTTGATATTAATCATGCTGCTTGTACAATTATTAAGAAAAATGTTGCTTTAACTAAGGAAGAGCAGCGTTTTAATGTTTATAATATGCGCAGCTCTGCAGCATTAAAATTATTTTCTGAGAATGATGAAAAGTTTGATCTAGTTTTTCTTGATCCGCCCTATGCCAAAGAAAAAATCGCTAAGGACATGTTGCAGATGGTAAAGTCGAACTTACTTAATGATCATGCAATTGTGGTGGCAGAAACTGATGATCATACAGAACTGGGTGAAATTACTGGTTTTTCATTGATCAAAGAACACCATTTAGGAAAAACAATTGTGAGGATTTATCGAAAGGACTAATAATGACAATCGCTTTATTTCCAGGGAGTTTTGATCCAATTACTAATGGGCATGTGGAGACCGCTAAAAAGGCTGCTGAAATTTTTGATAAAGTATATGTAGTTGCGATGACCAATACAGCTAAGAAATACTTGTTTACGCCTGAAGAACGTGCTGATCTAATCAGGGATGCACTAAGGGAAATACCTAATATTGAAGTGCTAGAAAGACCGGAAGAAGTAACCGTAAATTTAGCACATGAATTGCATGCTAAAGTTATGGTGCGCGGTGTACGCAACAGTGCTGATTTCCGCTATGAACAGGAGATTGCTGGGATTAATAAAAAATTGGCTCCAGATGTGAATACAGTTTTGCTTTTTACGAGTCCAGAAAATTCTTTTGTAGCTTCAAGCATGATTAAGGAATTAGCTCGTTTTGATGAAGATGTTAGTCTGTTTTTACCTAAAAAAGCAGCGATTGCATTGAGAGAGAAGCTAAAACATGAATAATAAGAAAAACAATCAATCGAAAAAGCACTTGCGTAATTGGCTCTTGGCACTAATTGCGCTTGTTTTATTAGTGGTACTTGCTGTTTGGCCGACCGATTATTATATTGAATATCCTGGTGAGGCAATGCCCGTGGGCCAGTTTATTAAGTCATCAAATAAACGTCCGAATAATTTTTATTTGGTGACAGTTAGCGTAACTAGTCGGCCGGCTCCGGTTTTGCAATATCTATGGAGTTTTACTCGTCCGTATGATGAGCGTGTATCAAGCAAGGAACTGCTAGGAGGTCAAACTAGTGCTCAATATAATGAGTTGCAAAACTGGTATATGGAAACAAGTCAGCAGAATGCAATTTATTATGCAGCTAAAAAAGCAGGTAAACAGCATAGCTTAAAATATCTAGGCGTTTATGTAATGGAAGTCCAGAAAAATTCTAGTTTTAAAAATAAGCTCCAAATTGGTGATACCGTTTTAGGCGCAAACGGGCATCGTTTCAGCTCAACTGAAGAGATGATGAATTATTTGCGTAAACAAAAGATTGGTGCACGAGTAACAATCTCAGTTTTGCGTGGTAAGCAAGAGAAACACTTTACTGGCAAAATTGTTAAAGTAAAGGGTACTAATAAGCCAGGAATTGGGATTCAATTAGTTGAGCATGTAGTTGTGAAAACTAAGCCTAAGTTAAAAATTAATGCTGGCGAAATCGGTGGCCCCTCAGCCGGATTGATGTTTACACTTGAAAGCTATGAGGTCTTTACCAAGCAGAACTTAAGTAAGGGACATAAGATTGCGGGAACAGGTACGATTTCACCTACCGGAAAAGTAGGAATCATTGGTGGTGTTGATAAAAAAGTGGTAGCTGCTAGCAGAGAAGGTGCAGAGGTCTTCTTTGCGCCGACTGATTCAACCAGTGTGAAGAAAAGTGAAACTAATTATGCGGTTGCTAAGAGAACCGCAAAGAAAATTCACACCAAAATGAAAATTGTCCCTGTGAGCACTTTTGATGATGCATTAAACTATCTAAAGACACACTACTAAAAAAATTCAAAAAATTTGAAGTCTAGAAAAAATTCTGGGCTTTTTTTGCGTAATAAATAGTAGAGGTGATTTTTATGAATTTTGAAAAAGTAAAAGAATTTGTGCTTGAGAAAAAAGCATATCTCATTGGTGCAATAATTCTTGTAGTTGGATTTTATGGATTGAAGAAAGGGGATCATCAAGAAAATGCTGCTGCAGTGCAGGATCAAGTTATGCAGTCTAGCACTAGTAGTTCAAGCACGGTCGCCAATACTAATGCAGTGACTAGCAGTAGTTCAACAACCGTTTCTAAGACTGTAACTTGTGATATTTCCGGTGCGGTGAAGCATCAGGGAGTATATACATTGAAAAATGGTGCTCGTCTGCAGGAGTTAATTGAGGCGGCTGGAGGTACTACTGCTAGAGCACAATTAAAAGCTATTAACCGCGCTACTTTGCTTAAGGATCAAGATAAAATTCATATTCCTTACAAGGGTGAAAAGGTTGAAAATGTGGCAACTGCAGGATCAGCTGATAATAGTCAAAATAGTGGGAGTACTAGTAGCAGTAGCCCAAGTAATCAAGGGGATGGCACTAAGATCAACTTAAATACTGCTAATGTAACGGAACTACAAAAGTTAACTGGAATTGGTCAAAAAAAGGCAGAACAGATTATTGCTTATCGTGAACAAAATGGTTCTTTTAAAAAGATAGAAGATTTAATGCAGGTATCAGGAATAGGAGAAAAAACTTTTGCGAGCCTTAAAGATCAATTGGCTGTTTAAAAATGAAGTTGGCTTTTACTTAATAACCGCTTTGTTGCTAATTACAATCTCTTTTTTGGCTTTTTCTTGTACAACAATGGTGCAAAAAATAGTAGCTTTATTTTTTCTGGGTTACTTTTTGCTACTGTTAGTACAAAAATATCGAGTTAGTTTAAAAATAGTTAGTCTAATAGTTGGAGCATTTCTATTACTGATTTTTTTAAGTAAACCAAAAACCAATTTTGTTTTAACCCAGCAGAGCCAATTAAGAATTTACCCTGATCAGGTAAGAATTAAAGACGACTACTTAACAGGTGTGGGTAATTTCGCTCAAGGTAAAATTTTAATTGGTGGCAAGGTAACAGATGTTCAAAAAGAACTGCTTAAGCATGGGAACCCTATTTTAGTGACAGAAATTAATGGGGAATGCAATTCAATTGAGCCAGCAACTAATATTGGTGAGTTTAATTTTCAGAATTATTATCAGGCAAAACAGATTTACCAAAAATTGAAATACAGTAGTTGTCAAATGAAGCTATTATCGATTACTGATTTTGGGGATCAATTGCATCAATTACGTTTTGAATTGCAGAACTATTTTGCCAAGATGCCACAGTTATTAGGCTTTTTCGCTAGTGAATTAATCTTGGGTGAAAATAATGCTCAAGAAAATCAAGAAATACTAAATAATTATCGAGATTTGGGTATTATTCACTTGTTAAGCATTTCAGGCTTACATGTTGGAATCTATGTCTTGTTAATTAGTGTATTTTGTTTTAACTTGAAACTGACGGATGAAGAAACTTTTGTCTGCTGTACATTGGTTTTATTGCTAGGTATTTTTCTAAGCAATGGTCAAGCCGGCTTTGTAAGAGCTAGTTTAACCTACTTTTTAGGCAAAATTTGTACGTTTAAGAAATATCATGTTGCGTCGATAGATCTGCTGGGATTGACCTGCATTTTACATCTTTTAGTAGTACCGCGTTTATTTCTGGCAACTGGAGCCTTATTGAGCTATATTTTGGCATTGGGTTTACAGTTAACTGATAAGTTTGGCAGTTTTAAACAAGCAATTTTGTTAAATATTTTATTAACGCCATTACTATTGCTTTTCTTTTATCAGGTCAATTTTTTAACTGTAATTTTTAATATGTTAGTAGTGCCATATTTCAATTGGATAGTTTTACCAATTGCTTTTTTCAATATTGTGACGTTTGGTCTGACTAAAGATTTTGCTCCGGTATTAGAAAAAGTGCTTGAATTAGGTGAGAAAATCATTGGGCAATTATCTGCTACTAAGTTGGGACTACTAACTTTTGGGCAAATTAATTGGTGGCAGTGTCTGTTGCTATTAATAGTAACGATTATTTTAATTGTTTCTTTAAGAGAAAAAGTTAACTGGCGCTTTAATAGTAAGAAAATTATGGTGGGTTTGTTGAGCTTGTATGTAATTTTCTTCAGCATGATTCATTTTCCTTTGCGAGGGCAAGTAACCTTCATTGATGTGGGCCAAGGAGATAGTATTCTAGTGACTACGCCATTTCCTCGCAAGGTATATTTAATTGATACTGGTGGGAAACTAAACTTTAGTGGCAAAAAGCAGACACCTCAGATTGATCGAATTACTATTCCATTTTTGAAAAGTCAGGGAATTAATACAATTGATGGAGTCTTTGTTTCGCATCAAGATGCCGATCACGTTGGTGATTTAGGACCATTACTAGAGCAGGTTAATGTTAAGAAATTATTTATGGCCGAAGGACTAATTAAGAATCCATCTTTTCAAAAGAGATTAGATGGTCGTGTAAAAGATACCAAATTATTGGAGTTACTTGCAGGAATGCGGGTGAAAGAACCGCAGATTACATTTAATGTGGTTTATCCATATCAAGCAGGAGAAGGAAAGAATGAAGATTCCCTGAGTTTGCTTTTTAGAGTAGCGAATAAGAATTGGTTGTTTACAGGAGATTTAGGTCAAGATGGTGAAAAGGAAATTATGCAGAGGATGAAACTTCAGGTAGATTATTTTAAATTGGGTCATCATGGCAGTAAAACATCATCCAATCCAGACTTTTTACGTGCAATCCATCCTAAGCAAGTTTTTATTTCTGCTGGTCGAAAAAATAGGTTCGGGCACCCCCATCAAGAGACGCTAACGACACTAACTCAACAGCAAATACCATGGGTTTCAACGCAAGACTGTGGTATGATTAGCTGGTATTATGGCGGACTGCAAAGTCCTAGATTTAGTTACTTTTTAAAGCGGGATAAAAAATGACCTTACTTTCTTTGTTTAAAAATACAAATAACAATAATCCACATACCTTAATTTGGGGTGCAGATGACTTTCTCAATGATTACTTGGTGAGATCATATGCCAAGGAAGATCGCTTTAAAGATTTGGAGCACGTGACTGTCGATTGCGAAAGCGATGGCTTAGATGAATTGATTGCGAGCTTAACTGAATCCAGTTTATTTAGTGAACAGAAATTTATTGTAGTCAAAAATCCTTTCTTTTTAACAGCTAAGGTATCTAAAAAATTACAGAAACAAATTGATGACTTACAAAAGATTTTTGAAAACTTAGCTGATTTAGAAGATGTAGTAGTAATTGTTGCTTCTTATGAAAAAATTGATAGGCGTAAAAAACTGACTAAAACTGTTCTAAAGCAATTCAATGTGGTTGAGCCACAAATTAGGCCCTATGAAGTTGCTTCAACGACTAAAGCCTTGATCAAAGATGAGGGATATATAATCACACAGTCAGCTTTACAGCTGCTAATTGAGCGGAGTGATCAGGTAATTGACACTATTTTAAGCAATTATCAAAAGCTAAAAATGGTAGCTACCGATAACAAAATTACTGAAAAATCAGTAATGCAAAATGTAGATTTGTCCCTAGCACAAAATATTTTCGCTATTTTGGAGTCGGCTTTAGATAAGAATTACCGTGAAGCAGTTGAGCGCTTAGATAATCAATTACGTGAAGGGACTAATCCAATTCAATTATTAGCGGTCTTTGAAAATCAATTAGAATTGATTTTGGTCGTTAAGATCTTAGCACAAAGAGGTCGTAGCGAACCACAAATTGTAAAAGAATTAGGCGTTCATCCCTATAGGGTTAAGTTAGCCCTACGTAATCGGTTGAAGATAGACAAGCTAGAAAATTTATTAAGGGATGCAATCGACTTAGAATTTAAATATAAAAATGGAACTTACCGAGAAGATAATTTTTTAAAATTATTTATCTTAAATGTCTAAGAGTATACAAAAAAGAGGAGATCACTGCAGATCTCCTCTTTTTATTATTAGTAATAAGTAAGATTTACTTGTTTGCTAACTTGTTTAAACGACTCTTGTCACGAGCAGCCTTGTTCTTGTGGATTAAGCCTTTTGAAGCAGCCTTATCCAAAGCACGTTCAGCTTCTAAATGCAACTTGGAGACGTCTTCCTTACTATCACTTTCAACAGCGTTCTTAAACTTCTTGATAGCAGTTCTTAACTTGCTTAATTCAGAAGCGCGGCGTTCGTTAGTAGCGTTTTGAGTCTTAACACGTTTGATAGCTGATTTGATTTGTGGCATGAAATTCACCTCCAATGATTTAGAAATTTACTTCATCCATTATACTTAAGAAATATCACGGATGCAAGGTAATTTCCGCTTGCTTTTTTAAAAAATAATGTGTATGATTATGACTGTTGTGAACCGCTAACGCTGTTTATTTGTTCACGCCGACGATAAACGTTGTTAACGGCAATTATTTAATGAAAGGTGAATTTAACTATGGCAATTTCAAAGACTGAAAAAGAAAAGATTATGAAGGAATACGCAACTCACGAAGGTGACACTGGTTCTGTTGAAGTTCAAGTTGCTCTTTTGACTGCTGATATCAACAACTTGACTGATCACATGAAGAGTCACAAGCATGACCACCACTCATACGTTGGTTTGCTTAAGAAGATCGGTCACCGTCGTAACTTGCTTCGTTACCTTGAAAACAACGACATTAACCGTTACCGTGAATTGATCAAGAAGTTAGGTCTTCGTCGTTAATTTTCACATAATATTGAATAATGAAGCTAGCCGAAAAGGCTGGCTTTTTTTTGTCTCTGTCATAATTTTATTCTTTATGCTAAAATTGAAACAGATTATTTTTACGTTGAGATCGATAGATCCATAAGAATTAAAAATTAGATAGAAAAGGAAATATAATGGCTGATCAAATCAAAATTATGATCTTGAGCGGTGTGCGTGAACAAGGTAAAGACATGTTTGCTGTTCAAGTTAATGATGAAATTTTTGTTCTTGATGCCGGATTAAAGTACCCTGATAGTTCTTTATTTGGTATCGATGTAGTAATTCCTGACCTTGATTTCTTTGAACAATACGGAGATCGAGTAGCAGGTATCTTTTTAACACATGGGCATGCTGATTCAATTGGTGCATTGCCATACATTTTGCGTAAATACGATATTCCAGTATTTGGTTCACAATTGAGTATCGAACTTGCTAAAATTGAAGTACAACGCGAAAACAAACGCCGTAAGAATAGTTTGTTCCACGTAATCGATGCAGATACTGAAATTGATTTTAAGAATGCAAGTATTTCATTCTTCCATACGACACACTCAATTCCTGATTCACTTGGAATAGATGTACATACACCAGCAGGTGAAATTGTTTATACTGGTGACTTTAAATTTGATCCAACAGCTGCGTTAAATTATCGGACTGATATGGATCGCTTAGCTGAAATTGAACAAAAGGGCGTTTTAGCGCTTTTAAGTGATTCATCTAATGCAGAAGCATCTTTCCCTAATGCATCTGAACAAGATATTGGTAAATTTGTGACTAATGTCTTCAGAAATGCTAAAGGCAGAATTATCGTAGCTGCTAAAGCCTCTAACTTGAATCGTGTTCAAGAAGTTTTAAATGCTGCAGCAGCAACAGGGAAACGCGTCTTATTAACTGGCCGCGATCTAGCTAAGATTGTTAGAACTTCAATGAAATTAGGCTATTTAGATGTGCCTGAAGGCTTGTTGATGCGAGTTAAGGATCTGAAGACTGTGCCAGATGAGCAGACAGTTATATTAGAGACTGGGCGTATGGGTGAACCACTTAACTCATTACAAAAAATGGCTAAGAAGCGTCATAGTATGATTACGATTCATAAGGGCGATTTGGTCTTTATTGCAACTACTCCGTCACATGCGGTTGAAACGATGGTAGCTGAAACCAGTGATTTGGTATATAAGGCTGGCGGTACGGTTATCCAGTTAGGCAGAAATATACATACTAGTGGGCATGCAACTGGTCGTGATCTGCAACTTTTGATTACAACCTTGAAGCCAAAATTCTTAATTCCAGTAATTGGTGAATATCGTTTACTTGAAGTAGTACGTGATTTGGCTATTAAAGCTGGAATGAATCCTAAAGATATATATATTACCAAGAATGGTGACTGTCTTGAATATGACTTTAAGCAGAAGCGTTTCTTCTTAACTGACCCAGTACCAGGTGAAGATACCATGATCGACGGTTCTGGTGTTGGTGATGTTGGTAATATTGTGCTACGTGATCGTGAGGTCCTATCAGATGACGGAATCTTTATTGCGGTTGTTACAATTGACCGTAAGAAGAAAAAGATTATTGCAGAGCCAAAAGTCACTAGTCGTGGTTTCGTCTATATCAAGGCTAATCGCCAGTTGATGAGTGATTCAATTGATGTAATTAAAAAAGCAATTCAGGCCAATTTTGAACACAAAAAGTTTGATTGGACTGAATTGAAGCAAGATATCCGCGGTGATTTGGAGAAGTTTTTATACAAGAAAACTAACCGTCGTCCAGTGATCTTGCCCGTGGTCATGGAAGTAAATCAAAACCGTCATCGTGCTATGCAGAAACGCAATGAAAAAGCACAAAATGACAATAAGAACCATGCCAAAGACGAAAATAAAAAAACAAAAATAAATAAGAAAAAAGAAAGTAATAAGAAAGACTAAAAATGACATCAGTAAGCCAACAAAATTTATTGAAACTTGCTGAAGAAGATGAGCGTAAGGGAGATCTCGAAGCAGCTATTCAAAATCTAGAAGAAGCATTACGTGGAGAGCATTCACTGGACGTTATTTTGAAACTCTGCAAACTCTATTGCGCTAATAAACAAGAAGATCAGGCATATGCTTTAATTAAAGAGGAGCCTGATCTTTTTTCTGATCAGCGAGTATTTAAAAGTTACTGTCAAATTCTAGCTAAAAATAATTTTTTTATTGAAGCTCTACAACTAAAAAATCTTGTTGGAGTGGACTTATCAGAAAAGGTAAAACCAGCTTCTGAAGAAAAACAGCGGCAGATTATGCAAAACTTTAAACAACGAGAACAGGTTACTCAGTTGGATTATGAAAGTTTACATAAGTTAAACCTGCCTAATTTTAAAGCTTTTGCACGAAGCGTCTTATTAGATCCAACGCCAGATTTTGCTGTTAGGTTGTCACTTTGTGAAGATCTAGTTCGCTTGGGACTTGAAGAAAAGTTTGAAATTTGGGTAATAGGCCAGATGGAGAGCTTTATTCCGGCGAATACACTGCTTCTAGAAAAAGAACCTAAGTACCGTGAAATTATTTCTAGCATTGGAAGCAAATTTCACAATAGTCCAAGTCAGTTGCCATTAATGCTGGGAGAAGTGAATTTGGTATTAGGCAGTCTTTACCCTAAAATTAACCAATATATTGATGAGCCTGACAGTTTTGCTAGTGATTTAGTTTCATTTTTACAAAGAAAAGATGGCCGTAGTCATCAAAAATTACTAGAAAAAATATATAAATACGCGTGGTGCTAGTTAAATCGTTCTAGACAATAAGCCAAATTATAAGCTAAA
>ERZ838483.307-NODE-307-length-63280-cov-21.949482_pt1 | contig 63280 bp, 93 predicted proteins | sample MGYA00519939_ERZ838483 | MGnify/ENA primary metagenome ERZ838483 (study PRJEB31850, sample SAMEA3708836) | human gut metagenome | biome: human gut; feature: human-associated habitat; material: faeces | place: China | collected 2014 ...
TGGACGGCGCTATCCTGGTCATCGCTGCTACCGACGGCCCCATGGCTCAGACTCGTGAGCATATCCTGCTGGCCCGTCAGGTCGGCGTGCCCGCCATGGTCGTGTTCCTGAACAAGTGCGATCAGGTTGACGACGAGGAGCTGCTGGAGCTGGTTGAGATGGAAGTCCGCGAGCTGCTGACCACCTACAGCTTCCCCGGCGACGATATCCCCATCATCAAGGGTTCCGCTCTGAACGCTCTGATTTCCGACTCCAAGGATCCCGCTGCTCCTGAGTATGCCTGCATCAAGGAGCTGATGGACGCTGTTGACGACTATATCCCCACTCCCGACCGTAAGGCCGATATGCCCTTCCTGATGCCCGTTGAGGACGTCTTCACCATCTCTGGCCGTGGTACTGTTGCTACCGGCCGTGTGGAGCGTGGCCAGCTGAAGCTGTCCGAGGAAGTCGAGATCGTTGGCCTGTCCGACGAGAAGAAGAAGACCGTCGTTACCGGTATCGAGATGTTCCACAAGCTGCTGGACTACGCTGAGGCCGGCGACAACATCGGCGCTCTGCTGCGTGGTATCGACCGTCAGGGCGTGGAGCGTGGCCAGGTTCTGTCCAAGCCCGGCTCCATTCATCCCCACACCAAGTTCGTTGGTCAGGTTTACGTTCTGACCAAGGACGAGGGCGGCCGTCACACCCCCTTCTTCAACAACTATCGTCCTCAGTTCTACTTCCGTACCACTGACGTGACCGGCGTCATCACTCTGCCCGAAGGCACCGAGATGTGCATGCCCGGCGATAACGTCGATATGAAGGTCGAGCTGATCACTCCCATCGCTATCGAGAAGGGCCTGCGTTTCGCTATCCGTGAGGGTGGCCGTACCGTTGGTTCCGGCGTCGTCGGCAAGATCATTGAGTGATTTTGACCCTTCGCGCCTGTTCTAAGGCATAAGGTTAAACTTACAAAGAGCGTTCCCATTCCGGAGAGTGGGAACGCTCTTTTTGCTTATACCAGCCCTTCTGCGCCTGTCGCAGAAGGGTTTTTCGTTTTGATAAAAAGCGGCTTTACAAATTTTGGTTGTTGTGATACACTTGAAACAGAATAAATCTCCGGAGGGCGTAAACGATGGCCTTTGATTATAAGAAAGAATACAAGGAATTTTATCTGCCGCCGAAGAAACCATCCCTTGTGACCATCCCGCCCATGAATTTTGTGGCGGTGCAGGGGAAAGGGAACCCCAATGAGCCGGATGGCGAATACAAAGCAGCGATGGAGCTGCTGTACGGCATTGCATTCACCATCAAGATGAGCTATAAGGGGAGCCACAAGATCGACGGTTACTTCGAATACGTCGTTCCGCCGCTGGAGGGCCTGTGGCATCAGGCGGGCGTTGATGGGGTGGACTACGCCCACAAGGAGACATTCGAGTGGACGTCGATGATCCGCTTGCCGGAGTTCGTGACGCAAGCTGAGTTTGACTGGGCTGTGCAGGAAGCGACCGCCAAAAAACAGAAGGATTTCTCGAAGGCGGAATTCTTCCATTATGACGAGGGGCTTTGTGTTCAGTGTCTGCACCTTGGTCCATACGACAGTGAGCCGGAAACACTGCGCCAGATGGACGCTTTTGCGGAGGCACAGGGATACGCAGTTGACTTTGCAGCCCGACGCCACCATGAAATCTATCTCTCCGACCCTCGCCGCACGGTTCCGGAAAAGTGCAAGACAGTCCTGCGGCACCCAATTCGAAAAAAATAAATCCGGTCAAATCCACAAAAGATGTCGATTTTGGTTGTGAAATGTGCTATACTGTTCTTATCTATAAAAGCACACCTGCAACAGGGAGGAGAATATCATGCAGCACGAAACCGTGATCGTTCTGGATTTCGGCGGCCAGTACAACCAGCTGATTGCCCGCCGTGTCCGCGAGAACAATGTCTACTGTGAAATCTATTCCTACAAGACGGATCTGGCACTGATCAAGGCCAAGAACCCGAAGGGCATCATCTTCACCGGCGGCCCCAACAGCGTCTATCTGGAGGATTCCCCGACGATCGACCCGGAGATCTTCAACTGGGGTGTGCCCATCCTGGGCATCTGCTACGGCAGCCAGCTGATGATGCACCTGCTGGGCGGTCATGTCTGCCGTGCACCGGAGCGTGAATACGGCAAAACGGAGGTCTTCGTGGACAATTCCAGCAAGATGTTCGCGGATGTTCAGCCCTCCACCATCTGCTGGATGAGCCACAACGACTACATTGAGCAGGCAGCACCCGGTTTCCAAATCACGGCGCATACGGTGAACTGCCCGGTGGCCGCTGCGGAAAATGCAGAGAAGGGCCTGTATGCCGTCCAGTTCCATCCGGAAGTCCTGCACACCGCCGAGGGCAAGAAGATGCTGCACAATTTTGTGTACAACGTCTGCGGCTGCACGGGCGACTGGAAGATGGACTCCTTCGTGGAGAACAACGTCAAGGCTCTGCGGGAAGAGATCGGTGACGGCAAGGTGCTGTGCGCTCTGTCCGGCGGCGTGGATTCCTCGGTCCTGGCAGCTATGCTGGCTAAGGCGGTCGGCAAGCAGCTGACCTGCGTTTTCGTGGACCACGGCCTGCTCCGCAAGAACGAAAAGGAAGAGGTCTGCGCCGTCTTCGGCCCCGGCAACCCCAACTTTGATATCAACTTTGTCTGCGTGGATGCCCGTGAGCGTTACTTTGGCAAGCTGGCAGGCGTCACCGAGCCGGAACGCAAGCGCAAGATCATCGGCGAGGAGTTCATCCGTGTCTTCGAGGAAGAGGCCAAGAAGATCGGCAAGGTGGATTTCCTGGCACAGGGCACCATCTATCCCGATGTTGTCGAGAGCGGTCTGGGCGGCGAGTCCACTGTCATCAAGAGCCACCACAATGTCGGCGGTCTGCCCGACACGGTGGACTTCAAGGAACTGGTCGAGCCTCTGCGCAACCTGTTCAAGGACGAGGTCCGTCAGGTCGGCCGTGAGCTGGGCCTGCCGGAGTATCTGGTCAGCCGTCAGCCGTTCCCCGGCCCCGGTCTGGGCATCCGCATCATCGGCGAAGTGACCCCCGAAAAGGTCGCCATCGTGCAGGATGCAGACGCCATCTGGCGCGAGGAGATCGCGAAGGCCGGTCTGGACAAGGAGATCAACCAGTATTACGCAGCTCTGACCAACATGCGCAGCGTCGGCGTTATGGGTGACGAGCGCACGTATGACTACGCTGTGGCTCTGCGCGCTGTCACCACCACGGATTTCATGACCGCCGAAAGCTATAACATGCCCTGGGATGTCTTGGGCACTGTCACCAGCCGTATCGTGAATGAGGTCAAGCATGTCAACCGCGTGTTCTACGATTGCACCGGTAAGCCGCCCGCCACGATCGAGCTCGAATAATGGAATACGAGAAAATAAAACGTGTCTACGACTGAAAAATGATGAATTTCGGAAGAATGACATCACTTTGACATCACCTGCGGCAAAAAGCACCTGCTGGACGCGCCGGGAAATGGTAGTGCGGTTTATTATCGAAGAATAATTTGAAAGCCCCGGAAAGTAACGAGAAATCGAAACTTTCCGGGGCTTTTTTGACATCGTGACATCACAAAACGGGCCGTGACATCACCTGCTTTCGGCCTAGCCGAGTGACATCAAATCAGAGTCATCGTTGTTAGAAGTGGGGGAGCCGATGGCCTCCAGCTTCGACACAAGCTCCTGCTGCTTGTTATGATTAGAATTTTACTGTCCAAGAAGCTAGGCGAGCTGAAATTGACGCAAGCAGATCTGGCACGCGCCACAGGCATTCGGCCGACTACAATCAGTGATTATTACAACGAAATCGCGGAGAGGATGAATCTGAATCATTTGGACCTCATCTGCGAAGCGCTGGATTGCGAACCGGACGAAATACTTGTACGTGTTCCAAATCCTGAACCAAGGGTAAGGAATCGTACTGGCTTTGAGAAATCCGCGACGGAATCAAAAGTCGGTATATAAGGGAAAGGGCGGCTTTCGGGCCGTCCTTTTTTTGTTTACTTGACACTTGTATGAAACAAGTGTTATTATAATAATGTACTTGAGGTATAGGAGGAAAAGAGATGGGATTGCTGGAAACAAACGGATTATCTCTGGAAATTCTATCAAATCTCTCTTATAAGAGTCAGCTTGGAAAATCTTTGAAGAACAATCTAAATGCGTTTGAAAAAGAGCGGTTGCTGCAAGATGCACTTACAGCGACTGAGTGGTTCGACGAGAATGAACTGTTAGCAGAAGTGGCATTGGATTACCGCGTTAAGTCGGAAGAATCTATCCGCTCAAAGTATGAGAGATATTATCCGGATCGTCCGGTATTAAAGGTTTTTAATGATTTGCTGGGGTTTCGCTCTCTTTGCGGGTCATATGAAGAAGCGTTGAATTTGGATGTTCCTCGAATCACAGTTGTGGATATGTCTCTGGGCAAAGCTCATGATGATGGGTATCGAGGCGTTCATCTTTATTATAAAGAGGATAATTCCCATTATCCGATTGAGATTCAATTTAATACATTTTTAGACAGACAACTAAATGACTGGTTGCACGATTATGTATATAAAAAGGCATATCCTGCATTAGTTGGTGAGAAGCTACGAAAAATGTATGAACAGGGGAAAATCATAAGTCTTGAAGCATTTAAGGAGGCGCTTAAAAGTGTGCTATCTGATTGCGAAAAATAAGAATGGGCATGGTTGCTATGCGCTGAAAACGACACATGGTAAGGCGCTCGTTGAATTGAAACGCGGGCTTAACAAAACTGCGGTTCCAAAGGGGATTCAGTTGGTGACAATCAGCCGTCCGAATGCGTATGGCGAGTATGCACCATACCATTTTGTACGTGATGAAACAGAATTTACACACGCGGTTCACGAATTGTGTAAGTGAGAGTGGCAACTATGTGCAGAGCTTTTGAAGAAGTAAGAGAAGAAGGCGAACGCAGAAAGGCGATTGAGGCGGCCAAGCGGCTGCTTTTAGGTGGAAAGTTGTCCTACGAGGAAATCGCTGATGCGATGGGCCTATCCGTTGAAGAAGTCAAAGCTCTCGATACGAAGCGGTCTGCTTGATGCCGTGACATCATTTTGACAGCAATTTTCGTTGTAGTCAAAAACATACAATGGACGGAGCGGAAAATACACTTCGCCAAACCGGGAAGCTGTACCTGTTACAACCAGAAAATAGCTTTCCAGAATCGAGCTCGAGTGATCGAAGAATAATTTGAAAGCCCCGGAAAGGTTCGAGAAATCGAAACTTTCCGGGGCTTTTTTTGACATCATGACATCACAAAACGGGCCGTGACATCACCTGCTTTCGGCCTAGCCGAGTGACATCAAATCAGAGTCATCGTTGTTAGAAGTTGGGGAGCCGATGGCCTCCAGCTTCGACACAAGCTCCTGCTGCTTGTTAGGGTACAAATGGGCATAGGTCCGCATGACGACGGGAACAGTATCGCCGATTCGCTTGTCTACCAGAACAATAGAGTACCCAAGTTCGATACAGAGAGAAACGTGGCTGTGCCGAAGATCATGGACGCGAATGTCTGGCAGATAGGTTAGCTGGGTGCAGCGGGTCAGTTCTTTGTTGAGCGCTGTGCACGTCATGTAGAACACGCGGTCGTCCGGGGTCAGCCCGTAGAGCCGGGAACAGTAGGTGCGGAACTCTTCGGCCAACCAATGTGGAATAGGTACATTTCGGTTGCCTCCTTTTTTGCTGTTCTTGGTGGGGCCGAGGATGTCCTGCCCTTTTTTTCTGTGGTAGGTCTTGTAGATGCGCAACTGGTCATCATCGGTCAGGTCTTTGGGCAACAGCGCCAGCATCTCACCCTCGCGGCATCCCGTCCAGAATAGAATATCAAATGCCAGAAGATAGGCCTCATTGCGGAATTCTTTCCGCAAAAGCTCATACTGGTCTTTCGTGATGATAAGCATTTCCCCGGCGACGGAGGAACCCATGTAGCCAGAGGCATCGCACGGATTGAAACGCAGGCCGTAGAACGTCTGGGCATAGTTGAAGAGTGCGGTCAACTGTGCGTGAATGGTGTAGAGGTATGTTTCCGAATAGGGGAGGCCAGTGGCTTCGCCCATTTCTTTGATTCGCTGCTGCCAATCTCGAACATCAAGAGCGGTGATCTCGTTCATTTTCCGGTTTCCGAGAAGCGGAACGATTTTGGTGTCAAAAATATTTCGCTTGGTGTCCATTGTGGTGTCGCGGACATGGTGCTCCCGATCATTGAAATATAGCTCCACGAAGCTGGCAAGAGTCATATCACAGCTCTTGGCCTTTTGCAGATGGAATTCGCGCTCCCACTCCTGCGCTTCACGTTTGGTTTTGAAGCCGCGCTTGCGCTTCTGTTTTCTTTTTCCGGTGAAATCAGCGTAGCGAAATTGGCAGTACCATGTGCCAGTTTTTTCATCCTTATAGCAGGGCATTAGAATATACCTCCTGACGTGTTTAGAAATCCCCGACCATTTTTATAATGGCCGGGGTCTTTTGCTTTATAAAATAACGAAATTCGTTATGCTATTACGGAATGCGTGATGCAAATTTTAATTGCGACGATATCTGGCGTCAAAACGGCGGTTATACGATTCCACAACATAATCAAGTGAGTCAAATGGCTCATTCAAATAACGCATGAATAAGTCATAGGCCTCTTCTTTTGAACAGATACAATCGGGGAAAGCATCGTCTTGGTAAGCAGAATCGAATATTTGCAATAAATCATTTTTGGTTAGGGAAAGCTCTTGAACACACTTTTTTATATTTACGATGATTCCAGGAGCAATCATGGCTTGCGACTTCACGGGAAGCCCGTGTCCAATACTGCATAAGTACATCTGATAATCCCACATGGTTTGAAAATAGAATAAGTCAAACCTATAAATTTGAATGCCTGAAAAAAGAGCCTCGCGCCATGCGTTGTTCGTAAGGTGAATATCCATGATGTCTTTGGTAGCATCCCTCCAATAGTCGTAATCGTTGTTTTTGCGATGATTCTCAGCGAGCATAGACAATTCTGAAACCTTTTCGCGGCGTGAATTTTGTATTGCGGTGATGCCGGAATCTGTAATGCGAAATTTATTGGGGATGAGCCTGTTCATCTTCAAAAAGGAGAGAGGAACAGATCCTACAATCCGCTTAATTAAATCGGATTTTTTTCCAGAAACATCCAAATTGTTTTGCAATAAAATAGATTTTAATTCATCGACTTTGAAAGCAGAGAGATCTGCTTCCAAAGGAACAGAAACGATATACCCTGCACCCCATAAGTGGTGTAGCAGAGAGTTAAAATCAATGTGATGTGCCGTCGTCCAGTAGCGCCCAATGGATGGTTTGTTGAATTTTATTCGTTCAATCTGTGCGAGAAATTCAATATCCCAGTATGAAAAATTTCCTGTATAAGCAGGGGATAAATCGATATTGGAAAGGTCGATTTTTGATAGATTTGCTGCATGATCGTTGTTGAGCTTTTCGATTTCTTCTTTCGTTTTAGGTTTGAACTGGCCGAATGGAATAATATTGCGCTGGGGACGGGGGCCAAGCGATTCAAATGTTATGGCATCATTTTTCTTTGGGTGAAACAATTTACTTAGGAATCCCATAACCTCACAACCCTTTCTGTTATTTATTCACGGATTTCGGTAGATGGCTGGAATCTGCTTGTAAGCTGTCTTACTCTTTCCAATGGCGTGCTTGCGCCGGGAAGGAGTGAGAAGATGCCTGCATCGGATGAGCGCTCCAGACATGGAAATGTGCTTGATGATGTTCTTCGGGAAGAAATCAAGGATTTAACCCCGGAACAGGTCAAGCGGGTGCTTGAGTACATCGAAACGCTGAAACAGCAGTAACGAGCACCGATGGCGCGGACAGGCCCTCTTTGGGAGCCTGTCCTTTTGTTATTCGCGCAGGAATTTGACGAAGCGGACGTACTCTATTACCTTTCGCATTTCATCATCTGTCAGATCGTGCGTGGAGTCCATGAGCCGCCTCTGCAAAGCGGAAAGATTCGACTCCGGGAAATCTACCTCTCCCCGGAGATAGGCTTCAGACACGCCATAGCGGGCGGCAATAGTGGCGATGTCCGAAGCGGTAGGAACAGATTTTCCCGCTTGCCAGCTCGCAACAAGGGTTCTGCTTTTCCCGCACAGGCGCGACATAAAAGCGCCCGATGAACCGTAATGTTCCATCAAATCGACAATGCGTTGGACAGTAATCGTCATCCTTTTTACCAGCTTTCTTTCTGAAATCTTGTGTAATACGCTGAAATCCAACACTTGTTAGATTTGCGGTCTTGTCGTCTAACAGGTGTTGGATTATTATATAATCACAGTCAAACATTTGTTGGACTGCATGAACAATAACGGAGGTCGAAAAATATGAAAATGGTAACGTACAAAGTGCTCAGCAAAGCAATGCGGGAACTGACAGGGCAAGTCGCAGAGCTGGATGAAGCCATTGAAATCCGCTTGGTGTTTGGTGAAAAAGTTAAAATCACCATTTCGATGGACTGGGCAACAATGGATGCAGCACGGGCCGCAGAACTCGCTGAGCATCTGGCAAAGGCGGCGAAGCTCGTGAACAACTTCAAGTATGCTGGTTATACGATTGTTAGATAAGGGGGATGGCCATGAAGTATTCAGACATCAACAAGATGTTCACGACAGAGGTGAACAAGTACTTGGCGCAGGGGTATCGCTTCAACACTGCAAGCATGAATGGGAGCCAAGGTGAACTGGCCAAGGTCGATTTGACCAACGGAACTGAAATCATCCGCATTGTGGCCCGCACTTTTTCCAAGGAGTGGGATAAGCAGGGCGTCGAGCTGTTCGTTGGCCGCGTGGCCGAGAAAGAGGGCATTCGGCCGGATGTGGCCTATTGCGTCAACACGATTTGGAACGGACGCTTGGAACAAGTCAGCAGCCAGCGGTTCTATGAGGTGAGCGGCTACGGAGATCCCGACAAGTTCTATGGGACGGAAGCGGACGCTGAAGCGGTCAGCAAAGTTCGTATGAGCCGCTATGCGCAGAGGCCGAGCCGCAAGGCTGAGGATATGACCAACGCTGAAACCATCAAACTTGCGGTGCGGTTCATTCGCCGGAAGCTTGGCATCAAGAACGTGGACAAGAAGCGCATTGAAGTGTTCCGCACGCCTGACCATCGGCACATCATCAATTATCGCGGCAAAGCATATCAGCTCAACAACAAGGAGGTTTGACTATGTATTGCAACAAGTTTTTCAGAACCGAAGAGGAGGCCAAGGCTTTCAAGAAGTCTCACGGCGGGGCGCTGTACAAGAACATCAAGGGAAGTCACACCCGGCAAGCGTACCGGGTAGAAGCGATGATGGCCGTGCAGGGTGGCTGGCTTCGCAGCACAGAGGCGGATGCGTACCCGTTCTGCGTTGCATGGAATGGCAAGCCGCTGTCGGCAAGAAAGGAGATTTAAGCCATGAAAGCATTAAAAATTGAGCCGGGAAAGGCCCCGGAACGCGTTGACATTGGCAACGAACTTGAAGCCCTGCAAGACGCTGTGGGCGGCTACATTCAGGTGCTCTACCCGGACCAGCACCGCTCGGTGGGCCTGGTCTGCAACGAAGAGGGCAAGTGCATGGGCCTCAAGCCAAACCGGGCCCTGTACAGGGGCGGCAAGCCTTACGACGTCATTGTTGGCACATTCATCGTGGTTGGAGTCGATGAAGAGGACTTCACGGATCTGCGGGAAGAGGATGCAACGTATTTTGAGAAGCTGTTCCATTCGCCGGAGAAGTTTAAGTACTTCGCAGGGCGGCTGGTCATCTCCAAGGTGGTTTCTGGCGGGGCTTAATGGCCCCGCTTTTCTTAAATATTAAGAAATTATGAAAACCCACTGGGTTTTCTAGGTTACGTTAGGTTATTCTCGGTTCTTTGGGTTTTCTTGGGTTTCTGAAAAAGTGAAGTCAGAACAGTTAAAATTCCAAATAAGGGTGAAATTTGAGGGTCAAAACTCAAATCCTAAGATGCAAACTTGAAATCCTCGTCAAAATTAAAGGATGCAAGAACGTGTAATTTTATCAAGTGTTAAGAAACTGTGAAAACCCACTGGGTTATTTTGGGTTTCAGAGAAAACCCAGCAAAACCCAACGAAACCCAGAACGCCCAAGATTAAGAATAAGATTAAGAATAAGATTAGATGACTTCGTCATCATCACGCGCGGGCGCGCGCGTTATATAGCCGACGACGACGAATCCAACTGATGAAGAACGGGGTCGTCGGTGCGGCCAAGCAGGTAGTCAACAGAGCAGGAGAGCGCATCGGCAATCTGGGCAAATGCAAGGTATGAGATTTCTTGCCCCTTAGCCATATGAGACACCGTGTTGATGCCCATATCTAAGCCGGACAGCAGATCACCGAGCTTTATTCCTTGCTGGCGACTGCGCTCTTTGATGCGTTTTGCAATTTTTTGCGCATCGTACACAAAAACACCTCCTTAAACTGTGCAAAGTGACAAATTCACCGGAAAAAGTGATTTGCGTCTTGAAAATCACCGGATAGAGTGATTATAATATATCTAACAAATGATTCAAACACCTGTTAGATAGAAAGGACAATACCATGACGAATGTTTACATTGACAGCCGCCGGGATGGGTACTCTCCCAGCCAGTGCCACGACACCATGACGGTGGGGGAGTTGATTGACATCCTGAGCCAGTACGACGAAGACCAGCCCGTCTACATTCGCAACGACAACGGCTACACCTACGGGAGCGTCCAGATGGACAGCGTTACCGAGGGAGAGGAGGACGAGGACGAATGAGACTTCTTGTTGAGTACACATCGCATGGCCGTGGTCCAGCGGCTCCGCAGACCTACAGCACCACGCTGGACATTGTGGACGATGTAGCGGAGCGGCTGTTAAAGGCCAAGACGCCGTACACATTCCGGGAGCGGAAGTACTGCACACGGGAAGCGCTGATTCTTGCATTCCTGATTTACGACATCGAGAACCTGCAAGAGCGGAGCTTCGGGGACAACGACCAGATTTTGAGCATCCGGCGGGATGGCCGGAACTGAGGGAGGGTCACATGATGAAGCACATGATGAAGTTTGTAGCACCGATGGACACATGGGAGATGGTAGGCGGGAACCTGCCGCCCATCCGGGTTCGCGCCCGGTCATTCGATGAAGCATTGAAGAAAGCAAGGCTTCGCAATCCCGGCTATTGCGCAGGCTGGGTCGTAGAGGAGGACTAAGCGATGGACATCCGGATTAAGTATCAGAACAAGGACGGCGAGACTCACTTCAGCACGGTTGAGTCTTGGAAGCCCGCTGAAGACGAAGCGATGATTGGAGCAATCCGGGACTTCAAGAAGACGCACACAGACGTCCGAATCCTTGAAGTCCGGGATGTCACTCTCGGCGCAGGGCGCAACTGGAATAAATAACCCCGCCTGACGATGGCTGCTGGTATCGGCCGAAACCATTTTCGTGGCATCACGAAAATGGTCGCGGGAACCAACACCGCAAGCTAAAGGAGGTGACAAGAATGTTGATAGGCGAACAAATCAAGGCGATGCGCCAGATTCGAGGGCTGACGCAAAAAGAACTTGCCCAAAAATGCAGCATGGCTGATTCGGCAGTGCGGAAATACGAGTCGGGAAAGATCGTTCCGAAAATCGAAATGCTGAAAAGAATAGCAGATGCACTTGAAATGCCGGTTGGCGCATTTCTTCCATCCATGGGGATAGGAGAGAGTGCCGGGAGCAGAATCAAAATGGCGCGTGAGCGTCAGAACATGACCCAGAAAGAACTTGCAGAAAAAATGGGGACGACACCGCAGAACATAAGCCAGTATGAGCGAGGTATCAGAAATCCAAAGCTGGAAACAAGAGAGCGCCTTGCAAAAACATTGGGCGTTGATGCTCACTGGCTGGAAGTTGGGGAATACGAGGACAACAGCCTGTCCGGAGAGGAACAGCAGCTTCTTCGCTATTTCAGAATCATGTCCCCCGAAGGACAGCGTGTTGCGCTTGAGCGCATGGATGAACTTTCCCAGCATCCGAGATATAAAAAAGACTTTTGACCCCAAGACACAGAAAGGATAATCAACATGAAGTACGAAATCTACCAGATCCAGGCAGACACCCGGGAACGGGCAAACCTGATGTTCATGGCATCCGATCAGGCTGCAGCGCTGGGCGGCATCCATCGGGAGAACTACCAGCGAACCTACACCGGCGAGGCGAAAGCCGGCACGGACAGCCAGCAGGCACTGGACGGCATCTATACGGCGTTCAACGTGCATCGCCCCAAGGAGTTCACCGGGCACAGCCTGAGCGTGTCCGATGTGGTGCATCTGGGCGACGAGTGGTGGTACTGCGACCCCTACGGCTGGAAGAAGCTGGATAGGGAAGAATGGGGGCAGATCTGATGCGCCACTACACAAAAGCGGAGTGGCGTAAGATCCCAGAGTCCTACAAGGGACGTTGGGAAGCATCTCCGTACAACCTTGAACGAGTGAAGCGGGGCGAACTGCCAGCTGAGTACATCGGTAAACGGACAACCATCGTCAATGACGAGCATCACGGCACGGTGCTTATCACCGAGGGCGCGCACTTCGTAATCGACGAATGAACACAATCGCTCAAAGAGGCAATTTGAACCGCCTTTTGCATCAAACAACAATTTTTGCGGAAGAATCAAAAACGCAAAATAGAGCCATCTGAGCGGCGCTGAGAGCTGTTTTCGTACCGAACGAGAGAAAGGAAAAGCAAAAATGAAAAGAATCGTCAAAAACGTGCTGGAACACCTGAGGGATGCGGAGCTTTGGCTGCGGTACTCCGATTGGGGGCCATTTGTCGTGCCAAGCATCTCGCTGGCGGTGTCCATCCTCGCGCTGATTGTGAATCTGATGCGCTGAAACAAGTCGGTGTCAAGGCTTGAACAGAGCGACAATGGAAATCACGATAGCGATGATGGAAAGAACCAACGGAGCCCACCAGCGCCAATTATCTTTCCGATCAGCGTCAAGCGTGTCGTGTCCCTTATCCGTCAATTTGAAAAGGTCATCGGGGCAGTAGACTGGATGACCGTTCTCAAAGCGAGCATACGATTCCCAGTGAACAAGTCTCGATGAGCAAAGAGTATTCAACTCCCGTAAAGGGTCGGAAAGATGCTGCTTTTCGCAAAAAGACTCGAACTGCTTCCGTGAAAATGGCGCTTTTTCAAATTCGGACAAGAATTTCATCAACTGGGATTGTGTCATAAAAAGACACCTCCACATTATTTTCTTTGGCTCAGAATGAACTGAAGATAATCTGTAACCTTTTGGCGTTCATCATCTGTCAGATTCATCCGCTGTACGGCGGGGTCAACGGTGCGCCCCATGAGGAAGTCCATGGAGCAGTCGAGGGCATCGGCAATTCTGGCAAGGCTATCTGCCTTGAGCATTTTTCCGGAGCGAAGGTTGTACAGGGTGCCATTGCTTAGGTTGGCGCTGTCCATCACGTCCTTTATCTGAACGTTCCTGCTTTTGCACTGAAGTTTGATTCTGTCTGCAAGAGCAATAGAATCGTACAAATTGGTCTCAGTCATTTTGTGCATCCTCACAAAAACCATCTAGTTATGATTTTTACGATTGAAAATCATAAAGTGATGGTTTATAATACACTTGTACAAAACAAATGTCAGATTGAAAGGGTCAGCGCTTTCCATTCAGCGCGTTCCCCGAAGCCCCTCTGCAAAGGGGCTTCAACGTACCACGCAGTACAAACCATGCAAGTTGATTCCTCCTAATGACAGGCATCGCTGCAAAGCGCAGCGCCGATACTGCAAATCGGCGGTGCGCAGGTAAAGCGATTACTCCCCAAGAGCTTCTGCTTAACGGCTTAAAGGCGGGGGAACGCGTTGAATGGTGGGTACTGGCCCTTTTAGTCTATCAAAAATCAAACAAGTGTTCAATACATTTGTTAGATAAATCTTTGTCGGGAAGGAGAAAAAACATGAAGAAAGTTCCGCTGCCAGAGTGGTGCGTGTCAGTCAAAAAAGCGATGGTTGAGCGCGACGATATGAGCGTCACCGAGCTGGCAAAAGAAATCGGGTACTCCCGCGCACACGTCAGCCAGGTCATCAATGGTACGATGGTGCCGTCTGCGAACATCAAGTCCGCGATTGAGTCCTGCCTGAACATGCGGGCGTGATTTCTTACATCATAAGTTTACCAGAAAGGAGAGTTGTGCGAAATGGCGGTTGATTGCCAGAATATCTACAAAAACGCGCGGAAATCTGCCGGAATGACGCAGGAAAAAGCCGCACAGCTTTTGAACGTGTCAGTCGATTCTCTGCGGGATTATGAGCAGAGCCAGCGCCCGGTACCCAGCGACGTGGCAAGCGCCATGTGCGATGTGTACCAAGCCCCGTATCTTGCAGTTCAGCATCTGCGCCTGTCTTCAGAACTGGGCAAACGGGTGGTTCCGGAGATTCAGCTGAAGGACCTGCCGGAAGCTGTTCTCAGCGTTCTGGCGGCGGTTCAGAGGTTTATCGTAAAGCGCGATGCGATGATAGAAATTGTCGCAGACGGAAAAATCGACGAGGACGAACAGGCCGAGTGGGACAACATCATTGACCGGATGAACGACCTGAACGTGGCCATGAACAATATGCGTTTCTCGAAAGGAGGGCGCCGGACGTGAAAGAATCGTACTTCATCGGCGCGAGCGAAGTAAAGGAAATCGTCGGGTGCAGCAAATCCAGAGCCTATCAGTTCATCCAGCAGATGAACAAAGAGCTGGAAGCCAAGGGGCTGCTTACGTTTCCGGGCAGAGTGCCCCGGCGGTATGTGTTCGAGCGGTTCGGTATTACGGAGGTTCAGGATGATGCGAAAGGCAATAATCCCGCTGGTGGCAACAGCGGCGGCGCAACTGCTGGTAATCGGAAGCATCGCCGCGGCGTTCGCTTTCCAACCGGAAGCGGCGCAGCTCCCGATAGTGACGATTCCTGTGCGGGCTGATATCGAGCAGGGCGAGTGCATCCGGCAAGATCCGGTCCCCTATGAGCCGATTACATACCATGTGCCGCTGGATGCGGATTTACAGCAGTATACAGCCGAGATGTGCGACTTGTACGAAGTTCCGCTGGAGCTGGCTTACGCCGTCATGCAGGTCGAGAGCGGTTATACCGCAAACGCTACCAGCTCAACCGGAGATTACGGTCTGATGCAGATCAACGGCATCAATGCCGGATGGCTCAAGGATGAGCTGGGAGTCACGGATCTGCTGGATGCCCGTCAGAACATCAAGGCCGGGTGCTATATTCTCGGAAGCTATCTTGCTCTGTACGATGGAGACATCAACCAAACCATGATGGCGTACAACCTTGGGAAGAGCGGGGCAGAAAAGGCTTGGAATGCAGGAACCCGCAGCACGGCTTACACCGACAAGGTGTGGAGCGCTATGGTTGGTCTTTTGGAGGAAGAAAGGGATGTTTCGTAAGGTGATGCAAATGATTCAGGATTACGCAGAGAAGAAGCTGCTGGATGAGGTCTTTGCTACATACCTCGATGCGCAGGATGCCACCGCTGAAATGGCGCAGGTGCTCCCGTGTCCCCGGTGCGGAAAGCTGACCATGAAGATGCGCTTACACAGCAACGCCCTTTCCCGTCAGGTTCCGGGCATCATGATTTGTGACCAGTGTGGAACCGAAGAAGCGCTGGATGCAATGGCTGGAAAGCCAAAGGATGCCCATGAATGGGCGCTGGTCAAAATCTACATGAAAGGGGCAAACCTCAAATGAAGCGCAGGGGAAAGAAGCTGAACGTGATGGATTGGGTCCTTGTGGGTCTGCTGGACACACTGGCTGGGGTCGTAGCCGGAGGGCTGATGGCAGTATGGCAGTTGCCGAGTGCCTACCGCTGGCGTGGCTACTGGGCAATCGGCGGTGAATGGCTGCTTGTCATCATTGCGATCATCATGGCGGTGCGGCTGACACATGCGTTCCAAATGTTCATGATTTTCGGAGGAAAGAAGCATGGTAAGATGCGCTCGGTGTCACAGGGTCATTATAGACCCGGCGGCAATCGAAGCGGGGTACGGCGCAAAGTGTTACGCCAAGGAGTTCGGCAAGAAGTTGAAATCACCCGCAAGACCTCGCAGGGGAAAGGCCATTACACAGCCTAAGACCGCCGCTGAGCGCCAAATCATCGGCCAGCTCACGGTATATGACATACTCGCCGCACACGAAAAAAGCGCTGACCAGAACGGCCAGCGCGCTACAAATGGATAGAGACCTACACAATCCGGTGACACCCGATGCAGGAACATCGGACCGGAAAATGCAGGTCTCCACCACACACAACCATATTGTAGCATATTCGGTTGGATTTTTCAACAGGTACGAAGCGGCGGGAAAGGACTATCCTTTCTGCCGTTTTTCTATGCAAAAATTATGAGGTACAACATGGAAAAAGAACTTACTACCGCCACAACCACGCAGGAGCCGATGTTGGCCGAGAGTCTGATTGTGGTGCAGCAACTTCCTGTTATCAAAGAGCAACTGCACAGCATCAAGGCTCAGGCACAGGCGTCCGTGACGGAAGCGCTGGCGCTGGTTTGCACGGAAGAGACGCTCAAGGTCGTTAAGGAGCAGCGGGCAAAACTGAATCGTGACCGCAAGGATTTGGATGACCGCCGTGCAGTCGTTAAGAAGCAGATCATGAAGCCTTTTGAGGACTTCGACAAGGTTTACAAGGAATGCGTCACCGATGTCTATGGCCCTGCGGATGAAGCGCTGAAAGGTAAAATCACGGACGTGGAAGCCGGCTTGAAAGCTGACAAGGAGAAGAAAGTGGTCGCTTACTTCGACGAGCTGGTCAAGGCAAACGGGGTCGAGTGGGTCAGCTATGGGGACGTCGGCATTGCCGTTACCATGACGGCGAGCCTGAAATCTTTGAAGAGCAAGGTCAAGGATTACGTTGACCGCGTAGTGGCTGATGTGAACTGCATCAATGGCATGGAGAATGCCCCGGAGGTCATGGCCGAGTATAAGCAGTGCCGCAATCTGGCCGTTGCGATTAACAGCGTGAGCCAGCGCAAAGACCGTGTGGCCCGCGAGGAAGCTGAACGGAAACAGCGCCTTGAAGCCCAGCTTCGTGCGCAGGAAGCAGAGTCGGCGGTGCTGGATGCGGTAGAAGAAGAGCTGGCCGCGCCGCAAGTCATGGGCGCCGAGCCTCCGGTTATGGATGAGCAGGAGGTCGAAGAAACCCAACAGGAGGGCGAGGAACAGGTCATGACGGCCCAATTTGCTTTCATGGGCCGCACGTTCCAGTGCCGCGGTACATTGACCCAGCTCCGGGAGCTGAAGTCTTTCGTAAATGAAAAAATCGACGAGATCCAGAAGCATATGGATTCCGTCGGCATCGAGAATGAGGAGGTAAGCGACAATGGCTAAAGCAGTACAGCCGAAGAAATTGTACTTCTCTCAGGCAATGCAGACCGAGAAATACAAGAAACTCATAAATAATACCCTAGGCGATCCGGTACGCGCGGCACGATTCGCTGCAAATATCACTTCTGCTGTGGCAGTTAACCCTACCTTGCAGGAGTGTGATGCAGGTACTATTTTGGCAGGTGCCCTTTTGGGTGAAAGCCTGCTCTTGCAGCCTTCCCCGCAGTTGGGCCAGTTCTACTTGGTGCCGTTCGAATCCAAAGCAAAACGTGACCGGCAGGGTAATGTGATTAAGCCGGCGTGTCTCAAGGCGCAATTCGTTTTGGGTTACAAGGGATACATCCAGTTGGCTCTGAGAACGGGCCAGTACAAGCGCCTGAATGTTCTGGAAGTCAAATCCGGGGAACTGGGCGGTTGGGATCCCTTTGAAGAGCGTTTCCATGAAATGCACTTCATCGAAGATTTTGAAAAGCGTGCAGCAATGCCGACTGTGGGCTACATTGCCCATTTTGAGTATATCAATGGTTTCCAGAAAACGCTGTACTGGACGGCAGACCAGATGATGTCTCATGCGGACAAATATTCCCCGGCATTCAGCGCCGCCGCATATAAGAAGCTGCTGAATGGTGAGATTCCGCAGAATGAGTTGTGGAAGTATTCGAGCTTCTGGTACAAAGACTTCGACGGGATGGCCAAAAAGACCATGCTGCGCCAGTTGATTTCCAAGTGGGGCATTATGACGGCAGAAATGACGATGGCCTATGAAAGAGACGGCCATGTGATGATGCCGGACACCGCGAGCGGAGACCTGTTGCCGGAAGTGACCGATACCCCGGAACTCAGCCAGCAGGATGAGCAGGAACAGCCCAAAATCGAGCGGACGGCCAAAACTATGGACTTGCCGGAGCCGGAAGCAGACGAAGTGAAAGCGGCTGTTGATTTGGCGACACTCTGATGGTCAAGTACAACATTATCAGCACCGGAAGTGACGGCAACGCTACGATTTTGGAAGATTTTGTGCTGATAGACTGCGGGGTGCCTTACAAAGCGCTGGAGCCATATGTGACGAAGCTGAAACTTGTGCTTTTGACGCATATTCATTCAGATCACTTCCAAAAGCGCACCATCAAGCGGCTTGCCGAAGAACGGCCAACGCTGCGCTTTGGGTGTTGCCGCTGGCTGGCACCGCCGCTTCTGGCCGCAGGGGTGCCGGAACGTCAGATTGATGTGCTGGAACCCCGGACCATGTACGGATACGGCCTGTGCAATGTGATTCCGTTTATGCTGACTCACAATGTACCGAACTGCGGGTACAAGGTGCATTTTCCATCTGGCAAGGTGATTTATGCTACCGACACCAACAACCTGAACGGGGTGCAGGCACTCGGATATGACCTCTATTTGATAGAAGCCAATTATCGAGATGAAGACATTCAAGCCAAAATCGCAGAGAAAAAAGCTGCTGGACAGTATGCCTATGAGATGCAGGTGCTCAAAAATCACCTGTCGGAAGCAAAATGCAATGACTTCTTGGTGAGAAATATGCAGGCGAACAGCGTGTATATCCCTATGCACGTTCATGTTGACAAGGAGAAAACGGATGGTCGTAACGGCGAGAATTGAAAAGCTGGAAGATGGAAAGCTCGTCCTGAAGCCCGATACGGACATCAGCCGCTTTGTGGAGCAGAAACGCCCCCGGCGGGTGGAGGTCCGGTTGGATGATGGGCGCACGATTTCTGTTGACCAGCGCCGAAAGATTTTTGCCATCATCCGTGACATTTCTTTGTGGTCCGGCCACGAGCCGGAAGAGCTTCGGCAGTATTTGGAATGGGATTTCTGCTCCCGCGCTATGCGGGAGTGGTTCTCCCTCTCGGACTGCGACATGACGACAGCACGAGAATTCATTACCTACCTGATTTTATTTTGCTTCCATTGGGGTGTTCCGACCAAGGATAGTCTGCTGACACAAACGGACGACATTGGAAAATACCTGTATCTGTGTCTTGAGAACCGCCGCTGTGCAATTTGCAATCGTCCGGCGGAGGTGCATCACGTTGACCGTATCGGCATGGGTATGGACAGAGAAAAGGTCGTCCACGTTGGCTTGAACGCAATCGCACTTTGCCGAGCGCACCACGAGGAAGCACACCGCCGGGAGAATGAGCTGTTCGCTGATTACCACATCTATGGAATCAAGCTGGACAAGCACCTGTGCAAAGTGCTCTCCCTCAATCAAAAGCCGAAAGGGGAGGTGAAGCGTGGCGGCGAATGAGTATGTGAAACTGTGGATTGACGATTACCGCCTTCTTCTTGAACCGTATAGCATGGAAGAAAGGGGACGCATCATTTGGGCGATGATGGATTATAAGGCGGATGAAGTCGAGCCGCAGTTTGACGGTAATGAACGGTATGTATGGCCTGCAATAAAAAACAGACTTGACGCCGAGATAGCGGCCTACGAAAGAAAAGCAGCTACAAGCCGTGAAAATGGAGCGAAAGGCGGAAGACCGCCAAAACCTAAAGAAACCCAAGAAAACCCACTGGGTTATAAGTCCGCTGAAGAATCAGAGGGCGTAGACGAACAGCGGGAGACATCAACTGGTCCGCCCGACGGAAAGCCGGAATCCTACTGGATCTGGGCTGGGTGCGATAAGGTGCTCACGCCTTATATGGCCTCAGAATTCCGAGACCTGCGGGAAGCTGGTATAGAGGACGCCTTAGTGGTGGCCGCGCTGAAAGAAGCGATGCGCCATCAAGCAAAGTATCCTTGGGTCTATGCCAAGCGTCTGCTTGACCAAGCAGCAGCACAAAAAATCACAACGCTGGAAGCGTGGGAAAAAGTACATATCACATACAAAGGAAACCGGGTTGACCGGGAGACGCCGAGTGGAAATAACTTCCTTGGCCTTGATAACAGCTTGAATCTCCTGAAAAGGAGACCTCTCAAAAAGCGGGTGGAGGAAGTTCCACCAGACTAAGGAGGTTTTCTAATGGGAAGCGACGTTCGCCATGTCCGCGGCGAGGCCCAGAAAGAGCTTGTAAAAAAGTTTGAAGTATTTACAAGCAAGGGGCGGTCAAGGTGGCAGGTTTGGAGCGACTGGATTACGATAAGCGCCATTGCCGTGTCCAACGCGACGGACAAGAGCCACTTCGATGAGCGGGAGCAGCAGTACATGACTATTGTGAAGAAGTACACGAAGCAGGAAGTGGACGCATTCGCGGATATGTTCTCGATTCTGGTTATGGCGCTGGAGGACAACTCGGAACAGGATTTCCTTGGCGAGCTGTATATGTGCTTGGGGCTTGGCAGCGACCATGCGGGCCAGTTCTTCACGCCTTACCACCTTTGCGAGTTTATGTCCGCAGTGACGACCCCGGCAGAAGAATTTCAGCAGAAAATCGGAGATAGGGGATGGGTTGCGGTCTGTGACCCGACCTGCGGCGCTGGGGCCTTGCTGGTGGCATTTGCGAACGAATGCAGGAAAAAAGAAATCAATTACCAGACGGATGTGCTGTTTGTAGCACAGGACATTGACTACATCGTGGGCATGATGTGCTATCTGCAAATGAGTCTGCTTGGAATGCCGGGATACGTCGTCATCGGTGATACGCTTGCAAGCCCGTCTACGTCTTATGACAAAAGAGGGCTGATTCCGGTTGACAAAGGGAACGTCTGGTACACGCCGCTGCTCAGGATCCCGGTTTGGCAGTATCGAATCTTTATGGCGCAGATGGAGCTGGTCACTCAGCCGATAAAGGAAGAGTGTGCTGCGGATGCGCCAAAATCCGAACCACAGAAAGCCCTTGAAGCCACAAAAAAGAGTAAGCAACCAAAAGATACGGAAAAGCCAAAAGCCGCTAAAATGCCGCCCAAAGAGCCGGAGCAGGAACCGATATTCTCTGAGGGTAAGGGCGGGCAGTTGAGCTTTTTCTGATAGGAGGACAATATGGATTCCACCACACACACCACAACCACAGTAGAGTTCGTCGATTGGCGGACCAAGGCAAAAGAGAAGCTGGAGGCAGAGGACAAGTTGTTCAAAGGCGGGCGCGCCGCCGCGAGCGTTCAGAGCTATGTGCTGCGGGCACTGCTGAACTTTGCAGATCAGGAGCCGCGCTTCGCTGAGGTCGTTTGTAACACGGAGCGCACGTTCTCTGAATGCTGCGCGGCAGTCGTGCACAATGCGGGAGAGGTTCTGTCTGACCTTGAAGCGTATCGCAAGGCCGTGCAGTTCTACTTCCCCAATGCTGAAATCTCGTTTTCGATGAACATCAATCTTACCGGAACGCCGCCGACGGAAGAAGAGATGCGGGCGCCGGCAACCATTAAACCGGAGAACGCCACCCCGAATATTCCGAAACCGCAGGAGCCGGCAAAGGAAAAGCCCGACCAAAAGAAGCCGAAACCGGAGAAAAAGCCTGCAAAGAAGAAAGAGAAGCAGAGCGAGGATTCGATGCAGCTTTCCTTGGAGGGATGGTTCTGATGATTTTGGGATTCAAGGGATTCAAGCCGGGGCTGGTCGCAACGCTTGGAAACGGAAAATTCCAGTATGTTCCGAACGAGCTGAATGAGACGAAAAAGGCCATGTGCGCCAGCACCGGGTTCCATTATTGCTTAGACCCGTGGGATTGCCTGAATTGGTACACATGGAACGGCAAGAATGAGTTTTGGGCAGTTGCGGCCGGGGGCGATGTTGACGAGGATGGCTACGGAAGCCGGAGCAGCTGTACGAAGCTGGTTCCTCTCCGCAAGCTGACAGCAGAAGAATTTTTGCTGATGCACGCCAACTATGTGTTTGAGCATCCTGCGGAGAAGTTTGAGGACAGCTATAAAGGGCCATTTCATGTCGCATATGGCCGGGATAAGAAGCTGGCCGGAGAACTGGGAGAATGGCTCTGCTTCATCATCCAAGATCAGCAGGAGTCCATCTGCATTGCACAGCCGATTGACGGCGTGAAGATTTTGCCGGGGAAGAACTACACGGCAGAGAGCTTGGAGGCGGCACACAATGAAAAAGGCTGAAGAATTGAAACTTTATGCGCCGGAACCGAAACGGCCAGAGCTGGATGCGGCACTGTGTATGTCAGTTGCCGAGGGGCAGGGCATGGGCCGCTACATCGAGGGAAAGGTGCTGACGGTGGCCGTCTGGGACAAAAAGGAAAAGCCGCTGGTCGTGTGGCGCTTTTTCGGGGATTACTGGACGGGGGAGCTTCGCGGGAACGAGAACCCGACTAAAGGCGAGCTTTCGCCGCGTCAAATTGAGGTCAAGCCCTGCCAGTGCTTGACATGGAGGACCGAAGTGCCGGCCACAAAAGGAGAATCGGAACTCTTGCAGAACTATTTTGATGACTGCAGACCGGGATATCTGATTGGCATTGTAGAAGATGCACTGTCGGCTCATGCCAGGAAGAAGCGCGAAGAGCGCAACGCACGACAGGCGGCTGAGACCAAGAAGATCTTTGAGAATCTGCCGGAGCCGCCGGAAGATCTCAGTAAACAAGTTTTGAAAGTGTGCAGTGATGCGGGCTTTCTCTGGGTCACCAATGATAAACAGAACGTAATCGAACCCGGTGGCGTTGAGAAGAAAATCTCGATTCAGCGGGCAAGGTGCGATAGCTGCGGTGGTGAATATACGCTGTCGGAACTGCTCAAACACAAGAGCACAGCGACGTGCGAATGTTGCGGGGAGAAAATGCAGGTTCGCAATACCCGCTATTCGGTCAAAAGGTTATGGGCCGCAAGGACATTCCTTTGGAGCAAGCCGCAGGGGGATGGAGTCTGGATTCGCCGCTATCTGGTGTATTTCGATTTCAGAAATCATCGGGCAGAACCGGAATTTCACGGCCGTGGAATCTGGTGGACGGACGGAAAGACCATCAAGCAGTGGAAACGCGACTGGGGCGAAAAAGCTCAGTATATCATGTGCCAGCGCCCGAAGCTGTCCGCGATGCTGCTGGCCCCCTCTGGCCCGTATCAGCCGTACACGCTGGCATCCCACACTGACCAATTTGAGAGTGATGTTCGGAAAGTGTTGAAATCTGAATGGATGTACCAGTACGATAATCACCTCAATTTTCCGTGGGAAGTTCGGCAGTGGGAAATCGTGAATCGGTATCCGATGGCCGAAAGCCTTGTAAAAACGGGCTGGGCTGATGCGCTGTGCTCTCAGGTGTACGACGAATATGAACACAGCACCCGCATCAATCTTCGAGCAAAGACCTATTACGACGTGTTTGGCTTAAATCGTCAGGAGCTGGCTGTGGTCGCACAAAGCAAAAAGTCGTTCCGCGAGGTGGATGATGCGTTGAAGTGGAAAGAAGCCGGCCTTGCAATCAATGACAAGAACATGAAGATGACGGCTAACATCCGAAATCTCTCAGGAATGGCCAAGACATTGTGGGAAAGCGGAATGACACGGAGCTTGAAATATCTACGCCAGCAGACAAGGCGAGTCACCGGAAGCTACAACGGTCAGATTGCTCTTCAAGTTGCATCGGACTGGTTGGATTATATCGATATGGCCGGGCAGATGAAGATGAACTTGAATCTTGAAAAGGTTCGTTTTCCGCTGGATCTCAAGCGTCGCCACGATGATTTGGTTCTGGAGCGAAATAAGCAATGTCGAAAGGACGCCTTGAGAGGTGCCGCAAGCAGCATCAAAAAGGAAGCCAAAGAGCTGGAAAATCAGTTCCACATCGAGAACATCTACAAGAAAATCCGCAAAATCTACGAGTACGATGGAGCGGAATACATCATTCGGGTGCCGGATGGGGCAAAGGCCATTTTGGAAGAAAGCAGGTTTCTTGACCACTGCATCCAGCGCGGAACTAGGTACTTTGAGCGTATTGCCAAACGTGAGAGCTACATCTTCTTCATGCGGCGCAAGGCTGACCCGAATACCCCGTGGTATACCTTGGAGGTGGAGCCGGGCGGCACTGTCCGCCAAAAGCGCAGCTATAACAACGACCAGTACGCCGATTTGGAGGATGCGAAACCGTTTATTGCGGAATGGCAACAGGTCGTGCAGGGCCGCATGACAACGGCGGAAATTGATTTTGCACGGCAGTCCAAGGAAATCCGCGCACAGGAGTTTGCGGAACTCAAGGAGAACGGAAACATTATCCGCACGGGTACGAATGCTGGCAAGCTGCTGGTTGACGAACTGATGCACGACTTGATGGAGGTGGAAAAGCGTGTCGGCTAAAATTGAACTTTCTCTCGCGCCCGCCAAAGCAAAGGGCCTTTCGGAAGATGAACGTCTGGATTTGGGGCGGCTGCTCCTGAAAGCGGGATACCGAGTTGATATTGTACGCCGCCGCCCGAATACCAATCCGGGCACCCAGTACGAATATTTCATGGTTTTGGACAAAGGAGAGAATAATGCCTGACACCCGGAAGAATCACAACCCCAGCGGCGCGCCGGATCCTACACGGGTTCGGGCAGAGAGCAACATCCAGAGGGAAGAAGCTCGTGTGAGCGAGCTTGTTCACGTTCTGCGTTATGTGGCAGCTGCCGCCGGGTTTGAAATTGTGGAGCGAATTGTTCTCGTGGATAACCAGACGGGGAGGATTTATCGGTGAACAGAACAAAGAATGAGTTGGCCGATTATGCTTGGAATCCGGTGACAGGGTGCCTGAAAGATTGTCGGTACTGCTATGCAAGGAAAAGCGCGATACGGTTTGCAAGCGATTGGCGCCGAAATTTGGCAGAGAGACCGAAAGTTCAGCAGGTGGGAGAAAAGCTCTTTGAGCTGGATACCCCGTGGGAAACGAAAAACAAGCACTTCCTGAACAGTCCAACGGGATTTCTGCCCACGATGCACAAATACCGTTTCGACTGGCCGCAAAAGGTCAAAGTTGGCTCAAGCATTATGGTATGCACAGACGGCGATTTATTCGGGCCGTGGGTTCCTGAAGAATGGATTCTTCAGGTGTTTGCGGCGGCTGATGAAGCACCCCAGCACCAGTACATTTTTCTGACGCAGTATCCGGAACGCTATAAGCAGCTTGTGAATCACGAGAAGCTGCCCCAAAACAAGAATTTCTGGTATGGTTCGACAGCGACGGTCAGAGAAAGCAGCGTATGGGCGAACGAACACTATAATACGTTCGTTGCGATAGAGCCGCTCCTTGGCCCGTTTGAGGGCGACGTGACAAAAGCGTTCCAGAAGTTGAAGTGGGTCATCATCGGCGCGGAAACAGGCCGAAATGCAGGAAAGGTCATTCCTAAAGCGGAGTGGATTAAAGACATTCTTGCGTCAGCGGATGCAACCGACACACCTGTTTTCATGCGGAGCAGCATGGAAAGCGTGGTGGGCGCTGAGAATATGCGGCGCGAGAAACCACAGCCGCTTCTTCAGAGAGTTCCCAGCGACGTGCAGAAAGAGCGTCTGTGGGAGTATTGCACGGTCTGCGGCAAGTACAGACCGATGAAAGAAATGTACGCGCTGCTCTTGCGCAGAAAACGTGGAGATAGCCCGGAGCGGGTGGCTTATATGTGCCCGGAATGCTATGAGCAGTTCAGCAGAGACAATTTTGAGAAAGGAAAAGACGATGAAGTTTGAACGAAGCGAAATTGGAGCGCTGTTCTCCAAGCTCCGAACAGCAGTGCCGGAAGTTCGCGCAGTGGGCAACGATAGCACGGGAATCCTGCTGAGTGGCCCGGATGCGTTCGCAACGAATTTGGAACTGAGCATTCGGGCAGAACTTTCCAGCCCGGTTCCGCAGGGCGTCGTTATTCCACCGCGTGGAGTGGATTTTATCAGCGGAGCAGTAGCCCCTGAAATCAACATCAACGTGACAAAGAGCGGGTTGGTCATAGAGTCCGGCACGGCGCGGGCACGGTTGAGCACGACGCCGGCAGAGAATTACCCCACATTTGATGGTCCGGGAAAGGATGCGAAGCGCTGCGTGGTGAGAGCGAACGATTTGAGCTGGGCCATCTCAAAGGTTCTATACGCTGTGTCCAAGGAGGATCGGCATCCGGCGCACAAAGGGCTGTGCTTTTCCCACAACGGCGACGATACTTTGGAAATCTGCGCCCTGGATGGGTACAGAATGGCCATCAGCCGAATCGACTGCACCGCCGATGGCGATTTCAAGTTTGTGCTTCCGGCGGCAACGGCAAAGGCGATTGATACGCTGGGCCTTGATGGGAGCGTCAGTATTGAAAGAGACCGCAAAAAGGCCGTTTTCAGTGACAACAATTTTGAGGTAAAGTCTCGCCTGATCGCAGAACCGTTTCTGGATTATAGCAAAATTGCAGCCCAAAAGAGTGGGGGAACCAGAATCGTGCTTGACAGAAAAGAATTGCTGGGCGTTCTGGGACGCGTCAAACTTGCTCGGTCTGCAGACGCAAAGGAAAAGAGCACCTTGGTGATGGATCTGGAACCCGGCGGCACAGGTAGAGCATCGATGCGTAGCACGATTGCGCAGATGAATGAGGAGTTTTCCTTCAACGGAAAGCTGGATGAGCGCCTGCGAATCGGCTTTAATCTGGAGTTCCTGAGCGAGGCATTGAAGTCGATGGAAGGAGACGAGGTCAGCGCATGGGTGGTCGGTCCTCTATCCCCCGTAAAGCTGATTGAGCCGCAGTATGAAGCGCTGGTGCTTCCTGTCAAGGTCAAGGAGGAAGCATGATGCAGGGTAGAACTTTTCGTGGGCAGTCCCCAGATGGCACTTGGCATGAAGGATTCTTGATTCGCTCACCGGGCGTGAAGAACAGCCGACCGGGTGAGGGCTGGTACATCAACTCCGAGCAAGAGCCGGCATACGCCCATCTGGTCAAGCCATTTACAATCGGCATGAGCACTGGCGTAAAGGACATGGAAGGAACGATGGTCTTTGAGGGCGACATCATCAAAACCACCGGCCCCAACGAGCGGATTTTCTCTGTGGAGTTTGGTGAGTACATTGCCTATGGCGTGGGCCATATCGGGTTCTACGCAAAGATTGCCGGCAAGAACTCACGCGACTGCAGCCCGTGCTGTCTTCGGGCGTTGCTCTACATTGGAAAAGTGGTTGGAAACATGAGCGACACGCCATACCTGATGAAAGAAGCTGGAGAGGAGCAGAAAAAATGAAATGGACTGAAACAATTACCCCGAAACAGGCGGCTGAAGAGCTGGGAGTACCTTATCACGGCTGGATGAGGGAGATGGATCGGGCATGGATCAGCGAAGACCAGAAGTACAGCGTGATGTCCCGCCTGCTCCGCACGGAATGGGGCAAGGTCGAGCACGTCACGATTACGGCGGCAGAGGGTGTCGGTCAGAGCGACGGCAGCGGGGATATTCCGTGGGCCGTCAAGATGGAAATTAAAAATGACCTGTTCGGCGAGAAGCGAGTTGCCGTCGAGGTTTTCCCGACGCAGGACAGGCTGGTGGATGTCTGCGACTGCTATCACCTCTGGGTGTTCGAGAAAGGATTCCAGCTTCCGTTCGGAATCCACCCGCGCGATAAAAAAACGGTGACGGTTAATCGCGGCAGTACCAGAGTCCGGGCCATTGATGGCGCAGGGCGTGAACACAGCATCAAAGAGTTGCTGGAAGAGAGTGGCGCGGCGGATGTCCCTAAACAGGCATATGCACAGGCTATGGCCGGATATATGATGAAAAATCTTCTGGGAGGGTGATGCAAAATGTGGCTTTGGATTGTGCTGGCGATTCTGGCGGTAATGGCTACGGCGCTGGCCTATGCTCTGTGTGTCGTTTCGAGCAGAGAGGACCGCTGGCAGGAGGCTCACCCGCCGAAATCCGGGAAAGGACGGAAAGATGCCTAAGTATCAGATACTGATAGCGGCGTCTGGCAAGCATGGCTCTGCACTCCTGCCGTATGTGCTGGTTGACGATAAAAGCGGTAAAAGCGCAGCGGCGCGGGCAAAAGCGATGGCCAAGGCTTGTTACCCGGAGTATAAAAAATTCGATGTGGCGAAGATGGAGGTGATTTCGGATGAATGAAAATGGATTGATTGAACAGTCGAACGCGGCGATTAAGGCTGCATTGGAGCTGTACGCGACTGACCACGGAAAGCTGAACGATGGTGACGGCTTTACGACAAAGCTCAATAACTGTGTGCTCACCATTTCGCTGAAAGATGGGAGCTTGAACGTGCAGTTTGACCCGGATGCTGACGCCGCGGTGGACACCCCGTACACACTGGATATGAAGCTCGATATTTATGAGGAGGAAAACAATGGCTGAGAAGCGATTGATTGACGCCAATGAACTGATGGCGAGATTTTCCTGCAAAGAGCGCTTGGTGCAAGCACACAGCGCTGCAGCCAGTGCGGCTTACAAAGATGCTCAGAAAACGGTAGCGACTGCGCCCACTGTAAGTGGGTGGCCGAAATGGCGGAATCCTGAAACGGATCCGCCGAAAGTCGAAGAAGATGTGCTGATTCTGTTTGAAACCGCATGCGGTGGATATGGGATTACGACGGCCCACTACGAAGATGGCACAATCTTGTTCGAAAAGAGCGCTTTCTACTGGGAAGATATTTTCGAGTGGGGAACTTACGACGAAGAAAGCGATGATTACTTTATACCTAAAGGTTGGTGGGAATATCGCCATTTCAACCCGGAGGATGTTTACAATAACCGCGTGGATTCTCCTGTGGTCGGGTGGATGCCTTTGCCGCCGAAGGAGGTAGTGAAAAAATGAGAACGCTTAACGCTGACCAGCTGAAGGCCGTGCTGAGCATGGAAGGTTCACTGGGACATATCCACACGCTGGCAGATGTCGAAAATACGATTGACTTTCTTGCCAAAGAAGAGCCAGAAGCCGCAAGCGGTGTAGAAAAATTCAATATTTTCGATACCCCGTGGGCTGGAAAAATCCAAGCAGCATTCCCGCAGTCGTTCGTGAATATGCAAAATGAACTCATTTTCAGCCTGAGAACTGATTCCGGCTTCAGGCTGAAAGATGTGACCGACGAAACCCAGCTGAAAGCAAAAATTCTGGAGTGGCTTACGCGGACTGCAATTAAGGCAGTTTCGCCCAAGGAAAGAAAACTTCATTTTGAGGGCATCAACAAGCTGCTGGGTACGAATTTTACGTTAGAGGAAATGACGGACATCTATACATATCTCGGAAATGGAATCAATCACGACCTTTGCGTGAAGTTTGTGGAGAGCGGCTACGATATGACGATGATTCAAAAAGAAGGGTGAGCAAATGGATAAGCAAAAGATTAAGAGTGTTCCGAGGCTGACGACCGACAACCCGGTGGACAATTTTCAGACTGCCCTCAACTTTACTGACGTCAGCGAGGACGGCTGGGTATGGCTGCGGCAACCTGAAATGGCACTGACCGAGTATGCGCGGCAGCTCGTCAAGGGGCATGGCAGCAGCATCGATCTGGGCTGCAACGATATGGAGCTCTCCGAAAGTCTGACCGATTACCTCTTCGACGACCCGAAGCAGAGCATTGATGGACTAATCGCAGAGCACTACACGATTTTGTGGGCCTACGCGACCCTGCGGGAAAAGCTCAAATGGTACGAGGATGCAGGAATCCCGGTCATTCCTAATTACGGTCTGAGTACCATCCGGCGGGCGATCAATCGGTACGGCACCGCCCCTCAGCTCCAGATGGCGATCAAGGAAATGTCAGAGCTCACGAAGGCAATCTGCAATCTCCAGAGGACCGTGACCTTCAACTACCGCAACGGTGCGAAGATCAAGGTCGCCCACGAGAGCGTCAGGGAAGAAATCGCGGATGTTTACATCATGCTGGCGCAGCTCGTTGAGATCGTCGGCAAGCCTGAAGAGGTACAGCAGATCGTGCTCGAAAAGCTCGAAAAGCTCAAAGGCGACCTGGACGGCGGGGAGGTGCAAAGTGAGTAAAGCTGTTTTGCTGAGCGTCCGTCCAAACTGGTGCAAGCTGATTTGGGCCGGGATGAAAACGGTTGAAGTGCGCAAGACCTGCCCAAAGCTCGAAACGCCGTTTAAGGTGTACATTTACTGTTCCGGCAATAGCGGATGGCTAATGAGGTCATCAAAGGGCTTGCGGAAGATGGACAGAAAAGTAATTGGTGAGTTTGTCTGCGATGAGGTTTACAAGGTCGATAGAGATAGCGTGGGGTTCAATTTTACAGCCCCAAGTCTGGATTTGCCGGTTTACACCATGCCAGAAAATAACGATGAGTACCGAAATGTCCAGCGAGAGGAACTTACTACTTGCCTGACCGACGAACAGCTCTCTAAATATCTTGGGATACACCCCGGCTGGGGATGGCACATTTCCAACTTGAAAATTTATGACCGACCACTCGACCTGCGAGAACTCACTGGCTTGCAAGAGACACGGTTTGGTATGCGGCCTGTGGAAATTACCAGCCCGCCCCAGAGCTGGCGCTATGTGGAGAATGCAGAATGTACGTCATGAACAAAAAATGGGACTCCATCACGAACATTGCCCAGTGCACCAGCGTGTATGTGAGTCCCGAACACGAAATCAAAGCGGTTCCTACCGGTGGCGGCGCGGTATATCGTCTGGGTCAGTACGAAACGGCGGAAATTGCCCGCGCCGTTCTGAATGATTTGTATATTCACGTTGCGACTGACTGCACCTACCAGATGCCGAACGACCAGAGGGCGCTGGTTCTGGCTCGCGGCATGAGTGATGAACGGCCTGAAAAGTTTGCCGGGAATGGCAAGAAGCCGGTGAGCAGGGGAGGATCCTGATGAAGAAAACAGGTGCGGTTCTCCCATGTCCTAAATGCGGAAGCAGATTTCTGGCATGGGGAAAACCTTTTAGAAGTACGACGCCAAGGCTTATCGTATTGCTGGGGAGCCGTCGCAGAATTGTCTGCTGCATGATGTGTGGGTACTATGCACCCGTAAAAGACTGGAACAGAGAGGAGCAAGCAAATGAAAGCACACGTTGAACCTAAGAGCAAGGAATGCCCGTTCTGCGGCGCATCTACCTATGAAGTTATGAGTGGTACGGGCGTGAAATGTATTCGGTGCACCAATAAGAGAACTTGCGGTGCCATCGTCAGTTTCAGCAACAAAGACTGTAATGAACGCGGAGTTTCCCCGGTTAAGTACTTCAATCGGCGTGCGGAAAGGGAGCAAAAAAATGAATCTGATTCGTGAAGTTATTTCAGACCAGACGGTGACGGCGCTGGCGTCTATTGTCCTGATCGTGGCCGCATTGCCCATGGCGGGCTGGTCCTGGGCTGTGAATCACATGGCGGGCCCGAAGGTCAAAAATGCAAAGGAGGGCACATGAAAGCACATCTGGCGTTCCTGTGCAATGGCCGGTGCCAGTGGTGTAAGAACTATTGGGACTGCAGCAAAACAAAAAGGCTCTTGGCAAAAATTTTAGGGTGCAAAGATTGGAGATGGCAAAACAGATGAAGAACATTCGCCAGCAGCGGGCCGATGAACGGGATAAGACGGCGCAGATCTTCACTTAGTGTATGGTAGTGGCCATGCACCAGGAAGAGGGCATTGGAGCTACGCGCCTAGAGCGGGCCTGTAATGAAATGCACGAGTTTCAGCAGCGGTACAAAACAAAAATCCTGACCGAGAACCGCAAAAGCGCAACGGATGCTATGCGGGAGGACTTGAAGGGCATCTGTGATTTTGAGGTCCGGCTTCCGCAGACCAAGGCCCCGCGCAACCGCAAGGAAGAACAGCTTCGCATGGCCCAGAATGAGGGTGCTGAGATCGCATGGCTGGTTATGGCGGCGACAACGCACCTGACCTTCGGTTTCGGTAAGGAAAGGCTTGCCCGCCTGAAGCGGGAAACGCTGGATAATTACCGGCAGTACATCGGATGGGTAGAGCAGGACGGTGAAGCCTACGCAATGGAGCTGCTTCGCCGCTGTTCGGAACAGGCTTTGCAGGAAGAACTCAAAGTCAACGATATGCGGGAAAGCAAGAATCATATCCTGCCCGGTGGCTTCGCAGAGACCCAGAGTGCGGATATGCTGCGGGCGATGGAGGCCGTATCGGCTAAGATGGCGGCAGAGCGTGGCATCAAGCGTGTGCCGCTGGCGGTTTTGAGTCAGAGCGAGGTGACCCGCAGGATGAAATCTATCTGAGTAATAAAAAAGAGGATCGCTTGCGCAATCCCCCGATAGAGCAAGTCTATTATACCTAAATTGATGTGTTTTGGCAACGATAGAACAGGAGGGTACGCAAAATGACTATCCCGGAAGAAATGATGGCCGTTATTCAGGAAACCGCAAGAAAGGCTGCTCGTGAGGGCGCCAAGGAAGTTATCGCAGAACAGACCCGCAAAGCCGCAGGCCGCTGTGACCGCCGACTTCGAAACACGAAGCTGTTGCTGAAAAACTATCGAATGTTCAAGAAGCACTGCACGGGCGCGGTCTATACGGACGAAACGGGTGACCATGACGGCAAGGAAGAAGAAACTGCGCTGGAACTGCTTGATATGATGCTTCAGCGCAATAACGCGATTACGGTCGAATCGATCCGCAACTCCTGCCGCCGTACAAAAATCATGGTTCGTCATATTGATTCGATGCTGGCCCTGTACGAGACGTACTGCGAACAGAGCAAGAATGAGGCCCATAAGCGCGGCTACCGCATCATCAAAGCGATGTACATTGACGACGAGGCCAAGTCCATTGAGCAGCTTGCGGCGCTGGAGGGCGTGAGCACCCGTCAGGCATACCGAGACCACGATGCAGCCGTTGAAAAAATCTCGGCGCTCATGTTCGGCATTGATGCCTTGGACATGGAGTAGGCCGATGTCAAAATCATGTCATTTACACGGCATGAAAAATGTGGTAGAATAATACCGTAAAATTCTAATCATAGCGCATTGCCCGCCCGGTTTCGCCACCGAGCGGGTATTTTTATGCCCGGAAAGGAGGCAGAAAACCGCCGCTCCCCAATTTGACCCGCAACGCCAGCGGGATAGCAAAGAAGGGAGAAAAAATGAATCAGCAAGTAGTGTATCAGGATATTTCGCAGATCCATCCCTATGAGAACAATCCCCGGAACAACGAAGCGGCCATTGAGCCTGTTGCGCAGAGCATCAAGCGGTTTGGCTTCCGTGTCCCCATCCTCATTGACGGAAAAGGAACCATCATCGCAGGACACACCCGCTATGAGGCCGCAAAACGGCTTGGCATGGACGAAGTGCCGTGTATTCGGGTCGATGACCTGACGGATGAGCAAATCCGCGCATACCGCATTGCAGACAACAAGGTGGCTGAGGCTTCTTCGTGGAATGATGATATTCTCCGCGCCGAAATGGACGCGCTGAAAGCCTTGGACGTTGATTTGACGGACACGGGCTTCAGCGAAGTGGAGCTTGATGGGCTTCTTCGGGAAGTGGAGAATGCCGACTTCGAGGAGTTCTTTACGGAACCCGTCCAACAGCAGCCCAAAGCGGCCGATGCAGAGCAGAGCGCCGAGACCCAGCAATCTACCCAACCGGAATCTTCTCAGCTCGCTGTGCCGCGGCAGAGCGGCTCTAAGCTCATCCAATGTCCGCATTGCGGAGAATGGTTTGAGACATGAGGCTATGTCTGGCAGGTACATTCCCGGCCGAGAAGATTGTGAAAGAGTACCGCCCAGAATACGTTCTGGAGAGCTTCTTTTACATCCGACCATGGCAAATCGAAGAAATTCCAAAATGGAAAATGTTCCTGCTCGACAGCGGGGCATTTACTTTTATGCACGGTATAGAAGCATCTTCAAAGCCAGTAGATTGGGATGGATACCTGAGTCGGTACATCAACTTTATCAACCGCAACAACGTGCAGCATTTCTTCGAGCTGGATGTGGATTCCATCGTAGGTTATGACGCTGTAAAACGCATGAGAGCGCGCCTTGAAGCAGAGACAGGAAAGCAAAGCATTCCGGTCTGGCACCGCTCCCGTGGTCTGGACGAGTTCAAGCGCCTGTGTAGGGATTATCCCTATATCGGCATCGGCGGCTTCGCAATCAAGCACATACAGCCCAGCGAGTACGGCTATATCCGTCGTTTGGTGCAGTATGCAAATTCTTGCGGGGTGCGGGTGCATGGTCTGGGGTACACCAAAAAGGATGCAGTGAGTTTCGGCTTTTACAGCGTGGACAGCACGACATGGACCACACAGGTCAATTTCGGAGGGCTGTCATACTTCAATGGCACAGAGATGGTCGTGGTCAGACCGCCCAAGGGGATGATCGGCGCAGACTATCACCGTCGCCGGGAGTACTCGTTGAGAGAGTGGATAAAGTACCAGAAATACCTTGATACGAAAGGAAAATGGCGTGGATAAAGAAATCGTCTACCGCGTCGAGGATGGCATGGACAGGGAAAAGATTCTCTGCACCACCTACCAGATGCGGAATTTTTATATGCAGTTCAGAGATGGCTTTTTCACCAATCTGGACGTTATGAACTATATCCAGCACCTTGCCGCTGCGCATATGGCGAAAAAGGGGATGAACGTGCTGGATGTGTGCTGTGGGCGCTCTCTGATGCTCCCGCTGCTGCGCTACTACGCAAAGGACATTGCATCCTACACTGGAGTGGACATCAGCAAGGCGAACATCAAGGAAGCGATGCGCGGCGCAACTGCAAAGAACCTCGAACCCAAGGATTTGGCCTCCTACTACCCGTTCCGGGTGGGTTGGAAGCTGGGCAACGTTGCTGAGATGTCGAAAGTCATCCCGGCGGGGTTTGCCGATTTTGTGATCTACACCTCGGCCATTGAGCATATGCACCCTACGGACGGCGCAAAAAGCCTTGCAGAATGCTACAAGGTGATGAAGCCGGGCGCAAAGATGTTTCTCTCCTGTCCGAACATCCCTGGCAATGGGTATCAGACCCAGTACCGCGCTCATGTCTATGAGTGGGGCTACGATGAACTGAAAGCCAAGCTGACCGAAATCGGATTCAGTATTGTGCAGGAGGTTGGTCTGGTCACCAGCGTCCGCGAAATGGATGAGTTTTATTCTAAACAGCCGCCGGCGCTCAAGGATTTCTATGAACGCATGAAGTCCTATGTCCCGTCTGCGTTCCTCACAGCGTTTATGGCTATCCCATTCCCGCGTGAGGCAAAAGAGCTGTTGTTCATCGTCCAGAAGCCGAAAGGAGAGGAAAATGCCTAAGTTCAAGAATGAGTATGGGGTGTCGAAAATCAAGTACACCCAGAAGTGCAGATGCTTTTGCCCTATCGGAAAGGCAGACTACACGAACAACTTCACCGTGACTATTACTCCGAAGAAGTGAATCCCGGACTACTGCGAAATCGACAAGTTCATTCGTGAGCAGCTGGATGGCAAGAGCCTTGTCATTGAGGACGCCGCCTGCAAGCTGAAGCAGTGGCTCACGGGGGAGATTCATCCCTACTGGGTCGAGGTCGAGTCGGATGTGACCGACGGTGTGCACGGCCATGTAACGGTAACAGTATAAGGGAGGGGCGCAAGATGAAAAATACTCGTGCTCTTTGCCAGACCGCCGTTGTTGCAGCATTGTATGTGGCGCTGACCACCTTGAACCCCCTGTCGTGGGGTGCAATCCAATTCCGGGTTGTAAATATGCTCTGTGCACTCCCGTTCAAGGACAAGAAATATGCCCCGGCGGTTCTGCTGGGAATCGCAATCGCAAACGCAACCAGCCCGTTTGGGCCTGTCGATGTGGCCTTTGGTCTGATGGCTGAGGGCGTGGCGTATCTCCTTGTTGTTTGGGGGCCGTGGAAAAAGCTGGGGATTTTGTGGAAAGCTGTTATCCTCTCTTTGTCCGTGGCTCTGTTCATCGGGGTGGAGCTGTACGCAATGGTGGGAGCGCCGTTCCTGCTGACGGCCGCAGGGCTGTTCGTTGGCACTTTCTTGGCCGTGGAACTCGGCAACATGATGATTTCTAAAACCGCTCTTGCAAGAATCGTGTAAGAGGGGGCGCGGCGCTGGCTCTGCAAAGGGTCGGCGCTTTTTCTTTGGAACAACATAACCGTCCGGCCAAATACCGGGCGAGCAGAACAAAGAGGGATAGTGGTGGCGATGTAGATGGAAACGCGAGACAAGGCGTTCACCCTTTATAAGAAAGGGATGGGATGCACCGAAATCTCAAAGAAGCTGGGCGTATCGCTGAACACGGTCAAGTCTTGGAAAAAGCGGTATTGGGATGCACAAAAGGGTGCACCCAAGAAGCGCACCCCGTCGCACCCAAAGGGTGCATCTTCAAAATGCACCCAGCAAGACCCGGCGGCTCAGCCTGAGAAGAGACCGAATCTCGGCGGCGCGCCGAAAGGGAACGTCAATGCTGTTGGCAATCATGGCGGGGCACCGCCGGGAAATCAGAATGCGCTAAAGCACGGCGGTTGGTCCGCTGTGATGTTTGGCGCGTTTTCCGAAGAAAACCAGAAAGCTATACAGGACTGCACGAAAGACGTGGATGCAGAGGATCTGTTGATACAGGAGCTTCAACTGCTGACTGCCCGCGAAGCGTTCCTGCTCCAGCGCATCACGGCAGCTCAGGAAAAGAAGCAGCACATCCAGTCGGTGCATACATCAAAATCCAGCAGGTCTTTTACCCGGCTGGATGAGGATAAGGAAAAAGAGGCCCATGACAAGGAAGTTTACATTGAGCGGATAGATGCAAAGGTGCAAAAGGAAGAACGTCTCCCTGGCACCAGCGTTGAGACATCAACCACCACCGAATCGAGCTACCTTATCGTGGAGCGCTTAGAGCGGCTATTGACCGATGTACAGCGCCAGAAGTCGAAGGTGATACAACAGCTTGCCGACCTGCGCAGACTGAGCAACAGCGGCAAGAATGAGCTGGTAGACGACTGGGTAGCGGCAGTCGAGGCGGCGGACGCAGAAGTGGAGGGTGAAGACGATGGCGCTGAGACAACGTGAAGTCTTCGCCAAACGGCTCCCGCTGTACCGCAAAGACCCCTGCTTGTTCTTCAAAGAGGTCACACGCTTCAAGCCGGATAGATGGCAAAAAGAAGCGGCCACGGCCATTGCACAGCACCGCAAAGTTTCCATCCGTTCAGGACAGGGCGTTGGAAAAACAGCTTTTGAAGCAAACTTGGTGCTCTGGTTTTTGGCTTGCTTCCCGTATCCCCGCGTCGTATGCACGGCACCGACCCGCCAGCAGTTGAACGATGTGCTCTGGGCTGAGATTGCCAAGTGGCAGGAGCGCAGTCCTGTCTTGCAGGCCATGCTTGTATGGACAAAGACCCGTGTCTACATGAGAGGACATGAAAAACGCTGGTTCGCCGTGGCCCGTACAGCCACTAAGCCAGAGGATATGCAGGGCTTCCACGAAGACAATATGCTTTTCGTGGTGGACGAGGCATCCGGCGTTGCTGACCCCATAATGGAGGCCATACAGGGCACATTGTCCGGCGATAACAACCGCTTACTGATGTGCGGAAACCCAACGCAGAACACTGGCACATTCCACGATTCGCACACCGTGGATGCCCAGTCCTACTACTGCATGAAGGTGTCCAGCAGGGACAGCCCCCGCACGAATAAGCAAAATATCGCTGACTTGGAGCGAAAGTTCGGCAAGAACAGCAATGTGGTCCGCGTCCGTGTTGACGGCGAGTTCCCGGAAAATGAGGACGACGTCTTTATTCCGATGGCGCTTGCCACAAAAGCGGTCAATACTGAACCGCTTGAACACAGCATTCCGGTCAGAATTTCTATTGGGTGCGATGTGGCCCGTTTCGGCAACGACGACACCGCCATTGCGAAGAACATTGACGGGGACATTCAAAAGCTGGTCACGCGCCACGGCCAAGACCTGTACGCAACAGCCGATGACATTATCGAAATGTACAAGGCCCTGCGCACAGCGCATCCGCAGTATCGCGGTCTGATCTATGCGATTATTGACGATACGGGTGTGGGCGGCGGAGTGACGGATATTCTCAACAGGGAGAAGATTCGGCAGAAGCTGAACAAACTCATGGTTGTTCCTGTCAATTTCTCGTCTGCTGTTCCTGACAAGGAAGCCGCCGGGAGATATGCCGATATTTCAACATGGATGTGGGCTGTCCTGCGCGACATGGCGGCGTCTGGTCTCCTGCATTTGCCGGATGACGCGACCTTGATAGGTCAGCTCACGACCCGCAAGTACATCTTCAGCGGCGCGCCCTCCAAGCTGAAACTTGAAAGCAAAGAGGCGCTAAAGAAGCGCGGCCTGACCAGCCCGGACCGGGCTGATGCAGTTGCGCTGGCATTATACGAGGGCGGAATTTTTGATGTCCGCAGCCTGATTTAACGTAATCGGAAAGGAGAAAGCGTGAAAAAAGTTATTCCCGGAAAAATTAAAACACAGCTGCGCCTTGACGGTTACTACAATGTGCTGAACAAGTACGGCACCCAGCACGACAGCACGGAGTACTACCAGTGGGCGTCTGGCTCTGCGGTAAGCGATACGGAGCTGGCTGATCTCTATGCAGGAAACGGGTTGTTCTCAACCATTATTGATGCCCCGGCGGACGACGCAACCAAGAACGGCATCGACCTCGGCATCAAGGATAAAGACTTGCAGCAACAGCTCGACAACCACTTGCAGACCATCCGATACCAGAGCAAATTCGCCAAGGCTTTGCGCTGGGCGCGGCTCTTTGGTGGTGCTGCTGTGGTGATGCTGGTTGACGACGGGCGGCTCCTGCAGGATCCTTTGAACTGGCGTGACGTGCACGGCGTCGAAGAGCTGTTGGTATATGGCCGCAACGAAATGTATCCTCTTTGGGTCAATGGGTATGAGAACAACCCGGACGATGAGGATTACCGCCGGGGCGGCACTGGCATCCCGGAGTACTACCAAGTCAACAGCGTGTACGGCAACTATGTTGTGCATTCGTCCAGATGCCTTGTTTTCCATAACTCGGACATCCCGGAAAGCTCCACTATGGCTAATCTCTACCGCACATGGGGCATCCCGGAGTATCTGCGCATTCGTGAAGAGCTGAGGAATGCCAGCATAGGCCCCGGCTACTCCATCCGCTTGTTGGAGCGGCTGTCGATGGTGACCTACAAGATGAAGAATCTTGCTGGTGTGCTTTCCACGGCAGACGGCGAGGATACGGTTCTTCAGCGTATGGAAATGCTTGACCTTGCCCGTAATCTGCTGAACATGGTCATTATTGATGCCGACGGCGAGGATGTGGGCGTTCAATCCCTGTCTATTGCTGGCGTTAAGGACATTCTGGACAATGCTTGTGCGATGCTGTCCGCTGTATCTCATATCCCACAGACGCGGCTTTTTGGGCGTTCCCCGGCGGGCGAGAATGCCACTGGAGAGAGTGACCTTGAGAATTACAAGGAATTCGTCGGCAGCCTCCAAAACGGCGACCTCCGCGATAACACCCGTACCCTTGTTGAACTGATTCTTCGTGGTATGGTTTGGAACAGGGAAGTCAAGGAGATACCGGAGTATACCGTGACCTACAAGAGCGCCTGGAGCCCATCCGATGAAGAGAAGGCAACACAGGATCAGGCCGTCGCAGCTGCACAGCTCACCAGGGCACAGACTGCTAGTACATATGTCACAAGCGGAATCATTGAAGCAGAAGAGGCTCGCCGCTCTATGGTTCGTGATGAACAGTTCGACCCGGAGAACATTCTCACGGAAGCGGACATCCACCAAGACTGGGGCTTTGGCGGAGCCGATACCCAGCAGGAAGCCGCTGATGGTCAGCAACAGAATGCCGCGGACGCCAGTGGTCTTGCTACTGATGAGGGAGACTGCGGCTATGTGGCGGGCTTTGTCGTGCAGGACGGCAAGATCCTCTGCGGGCGCCGCTCTGATGGCCAAGGCTGGTGTGGCCCCGGTGGGCATATCGAGCCGAAAGAAACGCCGGGGGTGGCCTTCCGCCGGGAAGCCAAAGAAGAGTTTGGAATTGACGTTGGAAATATTACCTATCTTGGTAACTGCAAAGGAAAACCAGAAGAAATTCTCCCTGTGCAGATATACCGCGTCAACGACTATGCGGGAATCCCGGTGTGCGATCAGGAAGAGATGTTCACCGCCACATGGTTCACCCCAGAACAGATTCTTGCCCAAGAGGTCCCCGGCGGGCTGGTGCTCGACCCATTCCGCAGGAGCGTGGAAGAATACCTTGACCAGTTGAGCCCGACGCTGGATGATTTTGACGAGAGCAAGCATAAGCGTGATGAAAAAGGACGCTTCTCCAGCTCTGGCGGCTCTGTATCATCGAAAAGTGAAAAATCATCGGTGACAAAGCAGGGAAAATCTGATACAATAAAGTCGCAGTCCGATGATGTGCCGCCGGGCATAGCCAAAATTCTGAAAGCACAGGAAGCACGAGAGAAGAAAAAGACCAGGTATGCACCGTCTAGGCAACGAAAAGCGTCTAAGGTCAAGATGAGCCCCAAGAAGTATGCTCAGGTCTGTGGTATCTACATGACAAACCATCCTGGGCTAACTTCTGCCGATGGAGCCAAGACGGAGTACGATGATAATTACATCTATCGTGCACAAGCAGATGGTTTCGGTGGATTATCGGTAAATGAGCGAAAGCAAATCAAAAACACCGGTAAAAAGAGGAAAAAGTAGCATGGATGAGCAGTGGTCTGAATTTGTGCAATTGATGGTCGATCGCTTCAGCGATGATGTCTATGGTCGCAATAATCATGAAGATATTGCGGACTTTCTTTATATTATCAATGGACCCGATCAGGACGGCCTTGAACCGGAAATGTTGGAGTTTGCAAAAGAAAACCCTGACGCTACGGTGAAGGAACTCATCGAATACTACGAAAGTCTTGATCCGAAAATTGCTACAGAATATGACGATGACGACGAGGATGACGAATAAAGAGAAGATGCACGATGGATAACTTCCGCGGGGCTTACTGAAATCTTCGTTAGCTGGAAAAGGTGGCATCTATCTAAGAGCGTTACCATTCGTGCTTCGAAGAGTAAAATAGAATATCAAGGATTTAGAGCGATGGGAAACCACCGCTCTTTTTATTTGCAGTCATAGTGTTAGCGGTTAACACATCTGCCTTCCAAGCAGGAGAGACGGGTTCGATTCCCGTTGACTGCTCCATATCGAGGGTTGGCCAAGTTGGATAAGGCATGGGCCTTTGACTCCCAGACCGCCGGTTCGAGTCCGGTGCCCTCGACTTATGCTGGTGTAGCTCAGTTGGACAGAGCAGTTGATTTGTAATCTTCAGGTCGTGGGTTCAAATCCCACCTCCAGCACCATCCGCCGTACACCGTAATCGGCACCTCGATGGCATGAGGAAGCGCCGACCCCGCTCCCAACAGACCGCTGCGAAGTGTTCTGGCCTGTTCCATGACTGAGCCAGCGCGGAGCCATATGCCGCGTTCCTTCCGCTTCGCCTTGGACGGATGCGCGCTGTAAGCAAAAGGTTAAACCCATTCAAGTGCTGCATGCCATGAACGTAAAGGCCCTGTATCTTCAATGATGCAGGGCCTTTTTGATGCCGGCAGAGGGAAGATTCCCGGAAAGATAAAGAGGTGTTTATGCCAGTGAGAAACAACGGCCCCGGCGGGTACAGTCGGGCTTCTACGACAAGAAAATCAAAGGTCGAGCCGGAATACCCGCAATGGGCAGAAAGTAAGATGCGGGCCATTGAGAACAGGCGCTTAAAAGAGCTTCAAGCTGTGGTGCGCGATTCAATGCCTGAGATACTGGCCATTGCTGCGGATGAAATGGATACGGCTTCTGAAAGAATCAGAAAAGATGGATACAGTGACATGGTGCGCCGTATCCAGAACCGGCTCCGCATTATGCGTGATCGACTCAGTCGGCGGCTGAGAACCGACCCGCTGGAACGTGATGTCCGCCGCTGTGCGGATTATACAGACCGCCGCCAGCTCCAAGAATGGCAACGCAGTGTCCGTGCAACACTCGGCATCGACATCAGCAAGGACTTCTTCATTGGTGAGCGGTATGAGCAGATGCTTTCAAGGTGGGCGGAGCAAAATGTTTCTTTTATAACCAGCATCGAGAGCGATTGCTTCGATGATATGGAGAAAATCATTATTGACGGTTTTACAAAAGGCCGAACGCCCGCCGCAATTTCAAATGAGATACAGCAGCGCTTTGATGTAACCAAATCCAAAGCGAACCTTTTAGCCCGTGACCAGATTGGGACATTGAGTGCAGAGCTGACCCGAACCCGACAGGAGTCCGCTGGGGTAGAAGAGTACATCTGGAGTTCGTCCGGTGATGAGCGCGTTCGTGCATGCCACCGAGAGCTTGATGGGAAGACGTTTCGCTATGACGCCCCACCAGCCATGTGGTATATGACGAAGCGCGGGAAAATCTACACCGGCAGGCACTGCAACCCCGGCGAGGATTACCAGTGCCGCTGTGTCGCAAAACCTGTTTTTAACTTTAACAGGCTCAATTCTCAAGCCTTTAAGGAGAAGAAACAATGAATCAGAAAAATCCGCCGCAAGTCCTTCGGAGCGAAATGCGAGCTGACAGCGTGCCTGTCGATGAGCATTACAGCACCGAGGGATATTTTTATGATAACCCCATCCTGACCCGCACGGGCATCTTCAAGTACAAGCTGGAAGATGGTTCGGAACGTCGAGAACTGCGCAGGCCGGAAGATGTGTTTGACCCGGCGAGCCTTGCAAGCTATGAGGGAAAGCCCATCATCATTACCCATGATGCGCAGGCGATAGACAAGAACAATGCCCGCCGGGAGAGAGTGGGAACAATCCTGACTCCCGGACAGCAGGACGGCGAGACCGTCCGCGCAAAAATCGTCATTGACGATCCCGACGCTGTAAAGGCGTCGGGCCTGCGCGAGCTGTCCGTTGGATATTATCAGGATCTTATCATGGAACCCGGAGAGTGGGAGGGGGAGCCTTACGATGCAATCCAGACCCACATCCGCGTAAATCATCTTGCGCTGGTTGCCGTCGCCCGCGCCGGAGATGATGCAAGACTGAATATGGACGGCCAAGACAATGGAGGTACTGACCCTATGGATGACGAGAACAAGAAGACCTGCACCACCATGGACGACGATACTACCGTGGAACCCGATAAGCAGACTGCGGATGATGGCGAGGGCGCTTCCCCTGCGACTTCGTCCCTTGACCCTGCCGGCATCGAGGCGGCTATCAAGGCATATCTGGCCGCTACTGGCGGTGCAACTGCTGACGATGAGAACGACCCGGCGGCGGGTGGTGACCCCACCAAGCCGACTGAGGACGATGGTGAAGATGATGCCACCACACCCGACGTTCTGGCGGACATTACGGCCCGCCGGGATGCAATGGAGGATGGTCCCGCAAAGTCCGACATCAACACCCTGCTGTCTATGCTGGAGGCTGAGAAAGCCCGTGCGGATGCCGCTGAAGACGATGTCAAACAGCCGCCCACAGAAGATGAGGACGACGCCTCTGACAATGACAGCGGCCAGCTGAACCATGACAGTCTCGACGCCATCGTCAAGAAGAAGGTCGGCCAGCGCATGGAGCTGTGCCGTCTGGGCGACAAACTGCATCTGGATGGCATGGACACCCTGCCTGTGATGCAGGCAAAGAAAAAGGTCATCAGAACTGTTCTGCCCGGTATGCGTCTGGACGGGAAAGGCGACGCATACATCAACGCAGCTTTTGACATTGCCAAGGGCAAGGTCAATGGCCGCAAGACCGTGAACGATCAGCGTCGGCAGGTGTTCAATGCGGATTCCGCAAATGCGGCGACCCGTAACGCGGGTGCCAAGAACGACCCCGACACCGCTCGTACCCGCATGATCCAGCGTCACGCTGGCGAAAAGGAGGACTAAGCTATGAGCAATATGGCTGTACAGATGAATTACGGTGAGCCGAGCCGCGGCATGCCCGGTGGCCTTTATGACCGGGCCGAGTATGAAGCTGTGACCCGCCGCAATAGCGCTGAGGATAAGGCGCTGTGCTTTGGATACGGTGTCGTGCAGGGTGCAGAGCCGGGAAAGGACATTGCGCTTCCTGCAACGGACGTAACTGCTGACAAGTTCGAGGGCGTTGTGATGTACAGCGCCAATGTCGAGATGGACGATGATGGTGCCGTACTCCTGCGGAAGAACCAGATCGTCGATGTCTGCCAGTCCGGCAAGCTGTGGGTGCAGCTGGTCGATTCGGTGGAGCCTGCCTATGGCCAGCCCGTGTACCTTGTGACCACTGGCGCAGACGCCGGAAAGTTTACCCCGACCAAGGGAACCAATCTGGCAGTGAAGGCGCGCTTCATCGGCGCGGCTGTGAACGGCATCGCCCCTGCTCAGTTCGTGACTCAGCTTTAAGGAGGTAGAAATCTATGTCTAAATTCAATCCTTTCGACCCCGCAAACGGCTACAGCGAGGAGGACCGCGTCGCTCTGGAGACGAAGTGCGCTTCGCTGATTAACCGCGCCTATCGCAACCCGTTCCCCGGTGCTTCGCTTCGTCACGACGGCGCGGACAATGCGGGCATCTTCTTTGCCAAGCAGCTGGCGCACATCAAGACCAAGGCATACGACAAGGAGTTCCCGGAGCTGTCCGGCCTGAAGCTGTTCCCCCAGACAAGCGATACGGATGAGGGTGCAAGCTACACCGAGTACTACTCCTATGAGCCTGTCGGCTTCGCTGCTATCATCGCGAACTACGCTTCGGATCTGCCGCGTGTTGACGTGAAAGGCACTCCCCATCGTGCCGAAATCGTCAACATCGGTGACAGCTATGGTTACAACGTGCAGGAGCTGCGCGCATGCCGCCGGAACGCCGTTCTGGGCATCATGAAGTCTCTGGATGCTGTCCGTGCCGAAGCCGCCCGCCGGGTTTATGATGTCAAGGTGAACCACCTGATCTGGAACGGCGACGAGAAGGCAAAAATCGTTGGTATCCTTTCTTCGGATAACAATATCCCCGTCTACACACTGCAGAACGGTGCTGGTGGCAAGGCTGACTGGGCAAACAAGACTGCCGATGAGATCGCCGCTGACATTGCCGGCATCCTGAACTACATCGACACTCTGACCCAGAGCGTTGAGCACCCGGACAGCTGGGTTATGCCGAACGACCTGTACACCGCTCTGAACCTGCGTCGCATCGATGGCACTGGCGAATCCGTGCTGTCCTACATCAAGGAGCACACTCCCCAGATCAAAAACTGGGAGACTGCTGGCGAGCTGTCCAAGAGCAACAAGGACTACAACACCACCGGAAAGAACATCGGCCTGCTGTACACCAAGGATGCCGATAAGATGTACCATGATGTGCCTATGGCGTTCCTCCAGCATGCGCCGCAGGACCGCAACCTCGAAATCGTTATCAACTGCGAGGGCCGCGACGCCGGCATGGTTATTCCTTATCCGCTGTCCGCCTGCCTCGTCTACGGCCTGTAAGAAAGGAGCCTGCTTATGAAAATCAAGAATATCAGCGTAAAGCCGATTTGCATTGGCGATGTCTCTCTGCTTCCTGGCGACACTGCGCAGGTCGAAACCGTCTATGCCGATGCTGTGGCGTTCTACATCAGCATGGGCTATGTGCAGGAGGTCGCAGAGAAGAAGACCCGCGGCAAGGCAAAGGCTCCCGATACGGAGCCTAATACCGTTGCAGAGGAAGCCGCAGAGGACGAGTCCTGATGGACACCGTCGATGTGGCGGCGGTCACCAAAATCGTGAAGATGGTGGGAGCGGAGTTCAAAGAGACGTCCGATGATGACATCGGGTTTTGGATTGAGATTCAAGCCCCTGTTATTTCCAGAAAGAAATTCGGCACTGATTATAATCTGGCGCTGGCTCTTTTGGTGTGCCATGCTATGAAAATGGCTGGCAACGGTGACAACTCGCTGGGGACAATTTCCGATACGGGACGGCTTGCTAGCGTATCAGAGGGCGGAGTAAGCATTTCCTTTGCGACATCTACTGCAGGAACGACAGGGGACGCGGTCTATCAGCTCACTTCTTATGGATTGCAATTTATTGAGATCCGTAACAGGCATATTGTTCCCATCATGATTCGGTAAGAGGTTACGTACATGTCTATCGTTGGAGAACTCGGTATCAACATGACCGCAGAGGGAATGGCGGCGCTGTCGAAATTGGATGATCTGCTGGATACAACTATCGAAGTGGGATATCATGCTGACCAAACGGCGGCCGATGGCGAACATACGCTTGCAGAGATTGCTTACTGGAATCACTATGGAACCCTTCACAAAGACGGTTCTGTAATGATTCCGGCCCGTCCTTTTATGGACACAGTCAAAAAGCATTCGGAAGAACTGTCAGAGTTTTCGCAGCAAGCCATGTCCTCATTGGAAACAGCTGATGCAGTTGCCAACGCGATTGGTTCGCAGGCAAAATCCATGATTCAGGATGCAATCAAGGATGAAGACTGGGCACCCAATGCGCCCATTACAATCGAGGGTGGCTGGATGATGAATGAATATGGCAAAAAAGGCCCGGTGCCTGTACATATTGAGGGCAAAAGTTCAACGAAGCCCCTGATTGATACGGGTGCCTTGCGGCAGAATTGCCATTATGTCATTAAAAAGGGAAAGAAATGAAGATTTTTAAGCACCCCTACAAAGTACGACGGTACGGGAAAACCAGTTGGGAAAACGGATGCCCCTCTGCGCCATATAGCGATGTGACGCTTAATCTGGATGTCCAGGGCGTCACTCGGACAGCCCAAGATGACACATCCGGAAAAAACATCGCGGGTTCGCTCACCGTCTACAGCAATGAAGAGCTTCATCCCGCCGAACCTGACAACATGAATAGCGGTGATCGCCTGTTTTTTGGTGGCCACTGGTACGTTTGCCGACAGTCCGTATATTGGGGGAACACCATCCTGAAGCACTGGGTTTCTCAATTTGACGCGGTGGAGGGAGAAAAGGGGGATGATGCTGAAAATGACGATTGACGAATGCCAAGAAGCCATCAAAGGCATATTTCGAGAACTCTATCCAAACTGTACGGTTACGTATAGCTATCCCGGAATCTTTGAACGCCCTCCACTCCCGTATGTTCTGCTGGATTTTGGAAAGGTCGATTCTACACGAGTTGACAGTTCCTTTTCGCAGGATGATGGTCTACTGTACCAGACCTGGCACAACAGCATGGCGCTTACTGTCGATATGGTCGAAAACTGCAAGACGACTCATACAAACGGAAAAGTGACGGCTCCGAAATTCAGAGCCGTTGCCGATCTGGCACAGGCTGTCGCATACATAAACAGCCCAATGCTGGAAGACCGAATGTTGGGCCTTGATATTGCTATTTCTACTGAATCGAGCCCTCAGCCGATTTATGGAAGTGGGACCGGCGTCGATAGAGCACAGTGTGCCTTTTCAATTGATTTCACCACCACAACCAAAGAATACGCAGCTCTTCAAGCTCTGGACAAAGAGTATGAAGAACTTCGTCCGGCATCTGCCTCAAAGAAACTCGCTGACTTCGAGGCAGGTTTCTTTATCGGTGTTGAGGTGAAAGCAGATACTCTGAAGGAGAAAACAGATGAATATTGACAAGATCGTTCAAGTTGATATCACGATTTCCACATCTACCACCATCGATGGCGGCTATGATCGGATGCTGATCGTTGGCCCTCTGCCCGAAACTGCTGGTGGAAAGACTACGCCGGATGTTGCCAGCTATACAAGTCTTGATGAGCTGAGTGCAGCAGGGTTCGCTTCAACCGACCCTGTTTTCAAGGCTGCTCAGGTGGCTTTCGGCCAGTCTCCGCGCCCGAAGGAAATCTATATTGCCGTGCGAAAAAAGGTCGCTGGTGATACAGAGGTCATTACTGACACCTTGTTCCGCGCAAAGGCTACCAGCGGATGGTATGCCATGTGCCCGGTTGATGTTACAGAAGATGAAATTCAGAAGATTGCCGCCTGGGTCGAATCGAACGAGAAGATTTGTGTGTTCCAGACAACCAGCCTGACCACAAACCCTGTCCAGGAGACCATGAGCCGTAGCGCTGCAATCCATGCCAAGTCCGAAGACGACTATATCAACGCGGCGCTCATCGCACGTTTCCTTTCCTACGACCCCGGTTCTGAAATGTGGGCCTATAAGTCTCTCGCTGCCGTCAATGTTCAGGACCTCTCCGACCAGGAGACGAAGACCATGGACGACGCGAACATTATGTACTTCACCAAGCTCGGAAATGCCAATGTGGTCGTCGGCGGAAAAATGGCAAGTGGTGAATGGATTGATACAGTCCGCTTCTGCGACTGGTTGAAGTCCAAGATCCAGGAAAACGAGGTCAACCTCTTCCTGCAATACAGCAAGATTCCCTACACCAAGGAGGGCATTGCTCTTGTCGAGAGCGCACTCCGTGCGGCGCTTGATGAGGGTGTCAAGAACGGCGGTATCGCTGCTCCTGAAATCTCTGACAATGTGCAGGTTCCTTCGTATACCATTACGGTTCCGTCTATTTCCGAGATTACTGCAGCGACTCGAAAGACCCGCAAGCTCCTGGGCGTCAAGTGGACCGCCCGACTCGCAGGCGCTATCAACAGTACTGCGATTTCCGGCACTGTAAACTACTGATCTAGGAGGGAACAATCGTGAGAAAGAGAATCCATACCTATAGCCCTAAGAACGTGCTCGCCGCTCTTGGCTCCCATATTACCAGTGGCTATGCCGCTGACAGCTTTATCACCATCGCTCCGCTTGGTGAAGGCGCCTCTGACGAGGCTGGAGCCGACGGAGAAGTCGTCGTCAACATTTCGCAGGACCCGCGCTATGAGGTTAAGTTCACGATGCAGTACGGCAGTCTGACCAATGATTGGCTGCTGACAAAGTACAACCTGAATGTCCAAGAGCCCGGCGCAGGCTATTTCCCGATTCTGATTAAGGATCTTGGAGACAACCCCGTCTTTAGCGCCGAGGCCGCGTGGGTCACGAAGCCTGCAGGCATCGCATATGGAGCAAAGGGCGGAAATCAGGAATGGACGCTGCACTGCGTTGGCGACCTGACCCCTCAGTAAGGAAGGAAGTTGAACAATGAGACTTAAAAGAATGGAAGCCCAGGACGTTTCGATTGGAGAAATCCGATTCAAGGTCCGCCCCCTGGGAGCAATGAATGCCGCCTATGTGTTCGGTGATGTAACCGCAATCGTGCTGCCCATCATGGGCACTGTTGCCGTATCCAGCGGCAATGATGACGAAGTATCCGGCATGGAAATGTTCCAAGGCATGAACTTGGACTCCGAATCGCTGGCAAATGCACTCGGAAAAATCAACGGTCAGAAGCTCACAGTGCTTCTGGATGAGCTGGTTCTGAAGTATGGCAATGTTTCGTTCCAAGACGAAGATGACCACTGGGTCGTGCTCACCAGGAGCGACTTTGATGAGATTTTCTGTGCCGACCTGATTGGCGCAGTCAAGCTGTGTGCTGCTGTGATTCGTCAGAACTACAGCGGTTTTTTCGACGGTCTGAGTACCCTCTTTGGAAACCTCATGAGCGGCACTCAGGCGGCACGATCGAAGAATACGGAAGTCTCGACTCAGAGCGCATAACCAATCTCGAATGGATTATGTATTCTCTGATTCAAGGCCATTACGCTTCTATGTATGAGCTGAAAGAGGTGTACAACCTTGATGAAGCTCTGATGCTGTATGATATCATCGCCATGCAGAACGACATAGAGCGGATGGAAATGGAAAACGCAAGATCGGAGGATAGTTAATCTGATGGCTCAGAGCACAGTACTTAACGAGTTCTTCAACATTATCAGCTTCAAAACTGACCAGGCCAGCCTAGCTCAGGCACAGTCGGCAATCACTTCCTTCAAATCTCTTGCCACAAAAGTCCTTGGGACCCTTGGAGTGGGTTTATCTCTTTCTTGGGTAAAAAACATCACCGAAGAATTCAGCGGCATAAACGACGCTATTCGCGGCGCAACAGAAGGACTCGGTGAGCAGTCGGAAATCCAAAAGAAAATCCTTGATTCCGCGCAGGAATGTCGTGAATCTTATGGGAAGATGGCTGGGTATGTTGACGACCTCGTCGTAAAAAACAAGACTCTTTTCCCAATCGACGATGCCGTGAAATTCACCTCTCTTGTCGAAAAACTCGAAAAGGAGAGTGGAAAATCCAACAATATCGGCACAACAATGGGGCTGCTGTCAAAGGCCATGAGCGCCGGGAATGTGGACAAAAACACATTTTCGCAGCTGTATGAAAAAGCCCCTGAAGTGGCCGAACTCATTGAAAAGTCTGCTGGCAAGAGCAAGACCCAGCTAGAGGCGATGGCAAAGGCCGGCACTCTGTCTGCGGCTACAGTAAAAAAAGCTATTTTGGATGCCGAGGATGACATCCAGAGGAAGTTCGGCGAGGTCGATCTGAATATCACAGATGTGATAACGCATATTCGGAACAGCTGGGGCTTTTGGTTTGAAGATATCGATAGCACCTATAAAATCACGGACAAGCTTTCTCGTCTCATCATCAATTTCAGCGATAAGCTTCTGCGCAGTGCGAAAAAAGTAAAGTCTTGGATGGATGATATAGCCAAAAAGCTTGGCGGCTATGACAAACTCCTGAAACTCATTGCGATGTCTGCTGTAGCGCTATACATTGCCTTCAATGCAGATAAAATCACAAAGTTTCTCACTGGCGTTGTCAAACTTCTTGAAAGCATCAAATTAAAGACCATTCTGGCTGCGGCCAAGTGGCTTGCGCTGTTCCTAATCATCGAGGACATCTGGACCTTCTTTCAGGGCGGTGACAGTGTTTTCGGACGAATGCTCAATGAAATGGGAGTTGACACCGATAAACTGAGAGAAAAGGTCGTCGGATTCTTCGAAAAAATCCCATCTTGGTTTGAAAAGGTCAAAAAATTCATAAGTGAGCACAAAACGGAACTGCTCGCTCTTTCGTATGTTATAACTACTGTTATAGCTTGTTTTTCTGCTGCTAAAAAAATACCTGCAATCCTTAAAGAAATTGAAACAGCCACCTCTGCAGTCGGAAAGGTTTTGGGTGTCCTCCATATCAGCCCGAAGCTCCTAATTTTGATTGGTATCATAGCTATACTTGCTGCTGCGATTTACGATTTTTGGAAGTTCCTGTCCGGCAAGGATAGCTTAATCGGAAAAGCCCTCGAAAAAATGGGTGTTGATACCGACAAACTGCGTGAAAACATCTTCGGATTCATTGAGGCTGTAAAGGAAAAAGCCGCCGCATTCAAGGATTGGCTGTCTGGCATCTTCGACTGGTTCGGCGAAAAAATCGAGTGGGTCAAAAATCTTGCACGACAGGTAAAGGCGTTCTTCAACGGTGGAGGAAGTTCTACAGACGAGGATGACTTTGGCGGCTCATCTGGTGGGACGGTCAACGAGAAGAGTGATGCGTCGGAAGACAATGTGAAGCCGGATAACAAATCCAACTTCCCTGAAGAGAAAACCAGCAGAAAAAGTGACAATTCAGGCAAAACGGAAAAGCCCGATGATAAATCAAGCTCGCGCAGGTCAGAAAAATCTGGCGATAAATCAGACCAGCAGAAGCAAGAAAAGCCCAAAGACAAATCGGGCTCTTACGGTTCAGGAAAGACAACCAAGAGTAAAACGGTATCGTCCAATACCGACAGGTCAGGCTCTTCGTCTTCGAACAATAAAAATGTTCCGTATCTCAACCGACAGAACGGCGTCGCCCTCATGAAGAATCAAGCCTGGACCGGTGGAGCTGGCGTAACGGTCAAAACAATAAAGTCCAGTCCTGTGAACAATAACACCAAAAATGTATCGGTACGACAGGAAAACAACCAAAAATACACGTTCCATGTTGATTCCACGACTGCGGCCGATAAGCTTCGGAGCGAAGTTTCGACTCAGAGCACACAGTCTGCCGACGGCCTCGCTCGCATGATTAACTATGGGAGGTAGCCCAGATGAAAGTAACGAAGCCGGCAACTCTGGGCACTCTTGAGTTCGACGCAATTATCGAGCGAAGCGAAACCCTTGAAAGCGAAGTTCCTCGATATGCAACTGAATCCGGCTATTCCATTAGTGACAACATCTGTCTAAAAGCTGTTTCACTGGATGTGGAAGCCGTATTTTCGAACTCTCCAGTCACATGGTCAAAAGAACACGCGGCTTCCTCTGCCCGTGTGGAGATGATGTGCGAAGAACTGCGAAAGCTCTGGAAGGAACGTGCCATCATGACATTCACTGTCGGTAGTGATGTCTATGAAAACATGTGCATCGAAAGCTGCACACTTCCCAAAAAGGTGGAGACAGGCAGCAGTGTATACGTCCAGATGACTCTCACGCAGGTGACGATCACAAAATCTGAGACTGTCACCATCGATATCAAGTATGTCCGTGGAGGAAAGTCTGCCAAAAACACCGGCAGCGGGCAGGCAAAATCTTCTTCCACCAGTAATAAAGGCTCCGGCTCTACCAAAAGAAGCGTTGCCTGTTCACTCGGAATCGCTACTGGACTGTTGAAGGAGAACCCGTAATGACCTATTATGAACTTTCCGTTCCGGACCATAACGATTCCACGATGCGTGTCAGTCTGGATGGTACGTACTATTATCTCCGAATTACTTGGAACGAGCGTGGAGCATTTTGGCTTCTCAGCATCTATGATGCAGAAATGCAGCTCATCATCGGCATGGCAAAACTGGTGCCCGGAGCGATTTGGAACTTCTTCGATCTAGATACGGCGGGTCCGCCTGGCATCATTGGCGTGACCAGCGACAATGAGCGGATCGGACGGAATGATTTTGTCAATGGCACTGCCCATCTGATATACACTTCATTCAATCAGGATGACGCTTGATTTTACTTGGAGGCTTTATGCAACGCAATTTCAATCGACAATATCGCGTCAGAATCGGAAAAGACCGTTCGACCGGAAAAGAGATCGGCGCGATAAATTCTGATACCGGGAGGGCTCTCCGATGTCAGTTTTCTGTCGAGATTGGAGAAAGTGTGTCCTCCAATACGGGAAAAATCAATCTTTGGAACCTGTCAAAAGAAACGCTCCAGCTGTTGGAGAAGGAAGACTGTCTGATTGAACTGAGCGCCGGGTATGACGACGATATCCCTGTTATCATGGGCGGGACCATTACCTGTTGTTCTACATCGAGTGATTCTGCTGACCATGAGACCACGATAGAATTTGCAGACAGCTTCACCTCTGCCAGAGACGGGACTATCAGCTTGAGCTATTCTGGAAGCGTAAGCGGCCAACGCATCATTGAGGACTGCGCGTCGAAAATTGGGTGCGGTGTCCGATACTCTAAGAGCGTTCATTTTTCAGAGTTCAAAAATTTCGCCTTTGTAGGAAAAGGGAAGAGCCTTGTTGAAAAGATATGCAAGAAGGATGGATTTCGTTGGAGTATCCAGAACGGTGTGATTCAGATTTGCGCCGTCGATGAGCCTATCACGAATGCCGCCTATTTGATTTCTCCGGATACGGGCCTCATAGGTTCTCCGGTCCCGTTCTTCAATTCCTCCCAAAGCAGTGATAAGAACAGTTCGAAGGCTTCCAAAAACACCACCAAAAGAAAATCGAAAAAAGGGCTGGAAATCACGTATCTCATGAATGGACATATTCACATTGATGATTATATTCGTCTGGAGTCAAAAAGCTACTCCGGCAATTATCGCATGTCCAAGATCGCATTCAGCGGAGACACAGATGGTGGCGATTGGATCTGTAAAGCGCAAATTGTGGAGGTGAAAAAATAGTATGATGCCGGATTTCGGACAAGAAACACTGGATGCGCTGTGTGAACTTATCGAGGACAAGCTCGAAGATGTTCATACATCATCTTCGGCAAAAGTCAGTGATAATATCACCGACAATCATACTGCGGACATCACGCCTGACCTGCGAATCCTTACAGATGACGGAACGAGCGTCCCGTATCCAAAGGTGCCTGGCGTAAGAATCCTAATGCCATGCGGCAAAAATGGAAGCGTCGGGTTTGCATTTCCCGTCAAGTCCGGAGATGGATGCGTTGCTCTGTTCGGAGAAGGGGGAGCTGGTGATGATTTCAAATTTGACCTCTCCAATGCTCTCGCGATTCCGGGGCTGAACCAGTCGGCAAGCGACAAGGTGAAAAAGGCAGGGGAGACCGATGCGGCCATTATGTTCGCAAAGGACACCTACATCTCGGTAAAAGAAGATGAAATCAAAATCAGCCAAGGCGGAATCCTTGTCACCATCAAGAATGGGAGCGTAAAGCTATCACTGGGCGCTACGACTGTAAATGCGACTGAATCAAGCGTAAGCGTTAATTCGCCGACGGTGAGTGTCACTGCACCGACTGTCGATGTGACAGGAAATGTTTCAGTCAAGGGCATTCTGACACTCAATGGCGTCAACATGAATCTGCATACGCATACGACCCCTGTTGGACCAAGTGGCCCGCCGGTGTAAATGGAGGACGACTATGGCACTAAAAGATTTGGCCCTTACCAAAAACGGAGACTTGTACATCGGACCGGATGGTGATTTCCGAATTATCGATTCTGTCCGGCAGGCATTGCAGATAAAGCTCCGTTGGCTGAAAGGGGAATGGGTGTTCAACAATGCTATGGGCACTCCGTATCTGCAAGAGATATTTCAGAAAAATCCAAATCTCACACTCATTGAAAAGATTCTGAAAGAGCAAATACTGAGCGTCAATGGTGTGCATGAAATCGTATCCTTTGAACTTTCAACGGATACCAAAAGCCGAATTCTATCCTGCAAGTTTGAAGTCAATTCAACAGAAGGCGAAATCGAAAGCGAGGTGAATCTGAAAATTGGGTGATTATGGCATTACCTCAAAAGGCTTTGTGCTGAAGCGGCTGGACGAAATTTATTCCCAAGTCTGCACTGCCCTTAAAGAGAACATCGGCGTCGATCCGTCGGAAAATCCGCAGAGTATCTTGAATGTTTTGACAACGATTTTCTGCGACCAAATTGCTTCGGTTTGGGAGGATTATTCTTCTGGATACGAAAATCTTTTCCCTATGACTGCTGAAGGCGTTGCCCTTGACCGCTGTATGCAGCTCGGCGGCGTCAGCCGAATCGGAAAAGCTCGCACTACGTATTTTCTCTCCTGCACTGGCAAGGAAGGGACTATCATTCCAGCCGGCGCGCTTGTCCAGACTATTACATCGCCGGTTCGACAGTTTCAATGCGCAAGCATTGGAACCATCACAATAAAAAACTGGTCAAGTCTTACCATTCAGCCAATTGACGATATCAGCGGGACCTTCACGTTCTCATTCAGCATCGAAAGAAATGCAACTTCTGGAGACGTTGGAACAGTATCCTCAAGTTCCAAATTCTCCAAAAAACTAACGGTGACATCCTATGATGACGCCATCGAAAAAATTATTGCAGCCCTTCAGGGGTTCAAGGCTTTTGAAAGCTACGGTATTTCTGTCAAAACCGAAACGAACGAAAAGGGCCAGAAAATCATCGTGCTGAACGGTGCGAAGGAATCCGACTGCTTTTCATCCAGCACATGTGAATATGTCACCATCGTCCGTGTAACGAGCAATATTCTGTTCGAAAGCGTCGATTACGGAAGTTTCATCCATGCCAATAACACGATAACAAAAATCGTGACGAATATTGATGGATTTGAGTCTGTAACAAACAGGATCACGCCTAATTCGGGCCACCTGGAGCAAACTGACGCTGAAGCCCGGTCGTCCTACATTGACCGATTGGCGAACCGGGCTCTTGGAACGGTGGCGAGTATCGTTTCCATCCTGTACAGCGATGTGGAAGGTGTAACATATGCCACAGGCTACCAGAACGACACAGATGAGACTGATGCTGATGGCCGACCTCCGCACAGCATTGAGATCGTTGTCCAGGGAGGCTCGGATGCCGCAGTCGCAAATGTGATCTGGAAAAATAAAGCTGCCGGAATCCGCGCATATGGGTCTTATTACTCCTATGCGACCGATATGAACGGGAACAGTCAATACCTCGAATTCACAAGAGTCAAAACAGTTTACCTGCTGCTGTCCATAAAAATCACGAGCGCTGGCGGTCTTGATGATGACTACGAAGAAAGAATAAAGGCACTGCTGTCCAATGAGGGCCTTGAAGTTGGAAAGACCATTCGTCTGCAGAGGCTCATCCGCCCAATTCTGGAGAACATTTCTGGTGTGGATTATGTCGAAATCCGAGGAGCACTGAACGAGAAATCTGATGTCAGCAGTGTTGCGGATAGCAGTATGACAGCTGGAGTTGTTGCCGTCTCAAGGGACTTGCAACCGTTGATCGTTGCAAATGGAATAAGGATTGTGAAAGTATCATGATTTCATCATTTCAGGAAATGAAAGCAAAGCTCCCGATGCAGTTCAGACTTGGTTCCTTCGCCGTCAAGTATTCTGTGGACTACACATGCGATAGTGTGGACGATTTGAAATCTCTTCCTGAAACCAGTGCCATGGGCAGTTTGGCTTTTGTGGCTGACCCGCCCTCGACTTACAAAAAGGATTCAAGTGGAAAATGGATTTTGCAGCGTTCTATTTTGATATGAAGGTTGAAAAATGGCATATAAAGAATTAAGCTCGGAAGCTTTTACGATTAGTGGAGAGAACCCTTCCGTAATTGACGGTTTTCTGGAAGCATTCGCAACAGAATTCGATGCGCTTGCGAAGGAGTTCGATAATTTTGACCTCCTGAATTACATTGACATGTGCAGTGGTGTGCAGCTCGACCGCATTGGTCAGCTCGTTGGTCTGACGAGATATGATGCAGGACAAATGATTGGAAGCCGAGAACTCGCCGACGACGATAAAATATACAGCATCACGCTCAAGTATAAAGCGTATGTCAACTCCTGCCGATGCACACCGAATGATATTATCAGCGCTACGAAGATAATTTTTGACGCGACACAGGTTCTATACAGCGAGCGGACCGACACCCCTGCAACATTTTATCTGTCGATTTTTGCACCGTTTTCGGACATCGTCATGACATTGCTCGGCACACGCGATTTGATTATTCATCCTGCGGGCGTAAAAGTCAGGACATCTCTGTCAACAAAGGACACCGATACATTCGGCTTTTCGGATTTGAACCCGAATGTATGTGGCTTTGGCAATGGAAAATTCGCCCAGTCGATAATGTGATAGGAGTGATATTATGGCAGATCGAAAAGAAACAGATTTGAACGAGTATATTCAAAACATTTTTTCAGCAAACGGCGTTCAGGCTCCAATCTCAATTGAAGAATGGACCGGTGGATGGGCCGTTATTGTCGGAGGTGTCAACGGAATCCCGACGGCGCAGCAGTTCAACTTCGTCTTTTATATCATCAATGCAATCCTGAAGGAAATGTTCAGCAATGTAAGCGACATTCAGCGAACCGCCAATGATGCTTTACCAAAGGTGAACTTTACTGCAAGCGCAATTGTTGAACTTCTGAAGCCATATGGCCTAATGGTCGGATGCGATGCGGATTTATTGGATGGAAAACATGCCGAAGCCTTTGCCTTAAAACAGCATAATCATGCTGCTTCGGATATCAATTCCGGAGTGTTGACGATTGCACACGGTGGCACTGGTTCAAGCGATAAAGATATCGCCCGCGAGAATCTTGGCGCTGCGCCGAAGCAGCACAATCATCCTGCATCTGATATCAACTCTGGTATCTTTCCAATTGGACGCGGTGGAACCGGTGCAAGCAGCAAAGATGCCGCCCGTGAGAACCTTGGTGCTGCGCCGAAGCAGCACAATCATCCTGCATCTGATATCAACTCCGGGGTCTTCCCGATTGAACGTGGTGGAACCGGTGCAAGCAACAGGGATACGGCTCGTGATAACCTTGGCGCGGCACCGAAGCAGCATGGCCACGCCGCATCTGACATCAACTCTGGTGTTTTCCCAATTGGACGTGGCGGAACCGGTTCATCAACTGCGGCTGGTGCTTGCAGCAACATCGGAGCGATGCCGACCGGCGGCGGTACGTTTCATGGCACAGTCTCCTTCGGTAACACGACATATTACATCAACACCTCCGGCGTAGCCAATTTTTCTAAATGTTACGGTGCAGTATATAACGACTATGCGGAATGGTTCCCGCGCGGTGGGGAGACCGAGCCTGGTGACATCATTGCACTTGATGTTACCAGCCAAAACGAACGTTACGTTCGTGCGGATGCTCGGTGTAAGATGATTGCTGGCGTTCATTCTGACGAGTACGCGATGCTGATTGGCGGCGAATACGCATCTGATACGGAGGACTACCACGAAAAGAATATTGGCAAGTACATCCCTGTTGCGTTGGCCGGGCGTGTTATGACACGAGTGACTGGGCCAATCTGCACCGGGGATATTATTCTGCCCTCTGACATCCCCGGAGTCGGACGAGCAGCGCGAAAGGACGAGCAATATTCTTCCTTCTGCGTTGTAGGTTATGCCGTTGAAAGCGATGACAGGACTGATGTGCGCAGACTGCGCATCCGAGTAGGAAGGTGATGTTATGTCTACAAGAGGAGCTTTAATCTCGCCGGATGAGTACATTGCTCTGAAAAAACTTGTAAAATCAGAAATTTCACGTCGAAGCACTTCGGCGAGTGTTGGCTCGATGACACAATATAACGGCAGTTCCTATGATTATGGGACGCAACTGTCCAGAAGCGATCTGGTTCTCGACGAACATATCCGGAAAATCACCCAGCCGGTCGATGCAATCTGTGGAAGCAACTATACCAAGGCCTCTCATAGCCTTGTTACTGCTGACACATTGAATGCTGCGTCTGCAAAAATTTATGAGCTGTCGCAGAAGAATCCAGCTGGCGGTGGAGACACTGGATGCGCTGCGTCCTGTTCAGGTCTTTGTTACTCCGGCTGCTACTCGACCTGCAGCGGATGTACGGGCAGCTGTACTGGTTCTTGCACAGGAAGTTGTACCGGCTCTTGTACTGGAAGCTGTAACAACACTTGCACGAACACCTGCACGGGAGGTTGTAACAACACCTGCACGAACACATGTACGGGGAACTGTACGGGTTCTTGCAACACTTCGTGCAGTGGCAGATGCACAGGCGGCTGTGGCACGAACTGCAATATGGCCTGTTCCGGCGACTGTACCGGCGGCTGCTATGGCTGCAGTGGAAGCTGTGGTGGTGGCAGTTGTTCTGGCACATGTTCTGGCTGTGGCGGTGACTGTGCGGGGCAGTGTACCAATGGCTGTGGTGGAAACTCCTGTTCCGGAGGATGCCTTTGGGCCTGTTCGAATTGTGGAAACCTTTTGTGATTTTGAGGAGTTAATGATGGAACCTATCACATTTCAGGTCAGAGCAGCAGAGACAGACTCTTTTTATGAACGGAATAGGGCCCTGTGTAAATTGATGCTGCAAGAAAGCATTGTTCCAGAAGACTTTACGATTTGCCAGCGGATGCGGCAAGGCAACAGGTTCTCTCGATGCTTCGCATACCTGTCGGTGTTTCAGAACCCCAGCACAAAAGACTTCATTGCGTGGAGCAAGTACATCGAGAACGTTATCTGCGCTATGGCGCTGGCCTGTGAGAAAAAGTTTGAATCCGATGCTGAAAAAAAGCTGTTCAGCTATGCCCTTGCTGTAAACACTTTTCCGGATGGTGCGCTTCATATCAAAGACCTTGCTCCATTCGACAATGAAGAGCTTCAGAAGATTGCCTCTCTGAGCCTTGATTCCGATGAACGCATCCTTGCAATGTATGTATTTGGCAATGCCATTCTAGGATTTCTTTCCAAGGATCAGAGCCGAGAACTCCACACCTTCTTACAGCTATTGGCGGCTTTTTCGAAAGCTAGTGAACAATATGCAGCTGTCGATGCAAAGATGCCGCATTTTGATGATATGAGGATAGACACATATGGAAAAGTCGAATAAAAAGAAATTCCAGCTTACGGCACAGGAAAGCCTCGAAATCGAGAGGCTGAATTACATCTGCAAAAGCTACCGATCGTTTATTTCAATCTTGGCAAGGGCGTACTCCGAGGCTCCTTCGGAGCAGTTGAAAGCCATGATCGAAGAAAACCAAAAGCTGTACCAGACTACGTACATTGAGCTTTCCTTGGCTCAAAATGAGCTCTTCGCATCTTTGATTGGGGCTGTGCCTCCGGATATGCGCTATGAGTTCGATTTCGACAGAATGGAAGTGACTTGTACATGGTGAAAGAAAAACCCGCGAGCGCTCGTGATTATACAGATTACCTGTGCAAGCTTTTCGGAACTGCCGAGGATGGCGATTTTCGTGTCAGTCGTGGTGTGACATTCCAAATCACTGGCGACTGCACACTTCGCTGCTCATATTGCTATGAGAACCATAAAAGCTGCCAGTCCATGACGCTCGAAACCGGCAAGAAAATCATTGACTACATTCTGGACTTGTATGAAAAGGACGATGGCAATTTCATTTGCAAGAAAACCAAGGGAATCGTCCTCGATTTCATCGGTGGGGAGCCTTTGCTTCAGGCTGAGCTCATCGAAAAGATATGCGACTACTTCATTGCAGAATGCTGGAGGAAACATATCCCGATCGCTCCATTTTCGCGCATCTCCTTTGCCACAAATGGTCAACTCTGGTTCACACCAGAAGCACAGCATTTGTTCCGAAAATACCACGATATGATGTCAGTGACGGTCTCCATTGATGGAGTCAAGGAACTCCACGATGCTTTCCGGGTGGATAAGAATGGAATCGGGTCATTTGATACGGCCTATCGCGCTTTTCAGGACGGAAAGAAATATGGCTGGTACAACTCCAAGATGACCTTTGTTCCGGGGTCTATCCAGTACATCACGCCGAGCATCAAGATGATGGCTGCTGAGGGATGCGAAGTCATCAATTGCAATTTTGCATACGAGCCGAATTATACGCGCGAGAATGCAGCACAAATCTATTCCGAACTTCGGAATCTCTCCAACTGGCTGATTGAGACCAGATGCTTTTCGTATATCTCAATCTTAGAGGCAGACATCGGGACCCCAAATGACCCTGCCGACGACAGAAATTATTGCGGCGGCACTGGAAACATGCTGGCCTTTGCACCGGATGGCAGGGCGTACCCCTGCATTCGCTATGCTCCAATCTCCATCGGGGAAGAGAAAGCATCGAAGGTCTGCTTTGGGGACTGCCACAACGGGCTTTATTCTACGGAGCAGCAAAGAAAGGTCAAGGAAGAACTGGACAGCATCACACTGACGAGCCAGTCAACAGATGAATGTATCCACTGCCCGGTAGCAAGAGGGTGCGGCTGGTGCAGCGGATATAACTATGAGCTTTACGGGACAGCAAACAAACGGTATACGGGAATTTGCTACGCCCACAAAGCTCGTGTTCTGTCAGCTTGTTACTACCAGAATAAGCGCTGCCTGGAAATTGGCGATGTCGAGCCAAAGAAAATCTATCTTCCTCAAAAAGAGGTTGAAGAAATCATCGGAGCAGAGCTTGCTGAGGAGCTGTTCTCGCTAGAGAAAAAAGCTCAGGAAAAGGAGGAAAGGATACGTGGCTATTCTAATCGTTGAAAAGAAGCTCGAATCCGAGACGGACTGTTGGTATAAGTTTATGTGCGATAAGCCCGCCGACATCGATAATCTTCCGACCAGCACCACGAGAGGCGGCTCATCAAGCGTAAGAAAATACGCTCTCAAGACAAGTATTGCATACTGTGTCGGTACAGCACGAGTTTATATGCTCGACAATGATGACTCTTGGCGTTTGCTCGCAGGAATCTCAGATTCCGAGTTGGACGCCCTTGGTCTCAAGGCAGAAACCATCCTTCAGCTCCGAAACGAGACGGCGTCTTTCAGAGATGATGCTAAAAAGATTGAAAAAACTGTGGGGGATACAGCAAAACTTGTTGAAGAGCAGGCGGGCAGAGTGACGGAAATTGCAGATATCATCTCTGCACTTGGTTTCTCAGTCGTAGATGGAAAGCTTTGCGTAACATATGAGGACACAAAACAATGAGTGAAAAAACGGAAGCGGTCATTACCAACGAAACCGGTGAAAGAATTGCGAAAGCAATGGAACGTATTGCAACCGCTCGCGAGCAACTTGTTAATTCCAACGCGATTGCGAAATTGAGCATTGGTAGCGTTACCAGCGGCTCCGAGGCTTTCGCAGCAATCAATAACGGTTGCCTTGATTTTGTACTCCCTCGTGGTGAAAAAGGCGAGAAGGGTGACACTGGAGCAGCCGGTCCGAAGGGCGAGCCGGGAGCCAATGGCAGTACGGGCCCCCAGGGTCCAAAAGGCGTTGCCGGAGATGCCGGTCCGCAGGGGCCGAAAGGCGAAAAAGGTGACTCCGGCGAAAAGGGAGAAAAAGGCGAAAAAGGTGACACTGGCCCGCAGGGAGCTAAAGGTGATACACCGACACTGGAAATTGGAACCGTCGTTACCGGGAGCAAGGCTTCGGCGTCCATTGAGAATGGAAAACTGAACCTCGTACTCCCGGTTTCCGGCGGCGGTTCTGCTGCTGGAGCCGGAATCAGCGAAGCTGCGATGACCCTGATTCTGACATTGTTTGAGAATGCAGCTTATACGGACACTGGAATGCGGGAGAAGGTTGAGGCGCTTCGAAGCGAGTGGGAGGCATCCGGCAACATTATCCCTGTAAACAGCATCACACTGAACAAAGAAACTCTGACCATGGCGGTTACTGAAAGCGAAACCCTGACGGCAACGGTGCTTCCTTCGGACGCAACGCATTCTACTGTCACCTGGAAGGTGAGTCCGGAAGGCTATGCTACGGTTGTGGCTGGAAAAGTTACAGCGCAGGCGAAAGGCTCCTGCATTATCACGGCAACGGCTGGTGGCAAAAGTGCAACATGCGCGGTTACTGTCACAGCGGCTCCTCTTGTTCCGGGGGAAAAGGCGTTATATCAGCTGGATGAGGCCACCGACTTCAAGATCGCCGAGGGAAAGTACATCGACACCGGGGTCAAGCTGTT
>ERZ838483.310-NODE-310-length-62827-cov-18.619671_pt1 | contig 62827 bp, 51 predicted proteins | sample MGYA00519939_ERZ838483 | MGnify/ENA primary metagenome ERZ838483 (study PRJEB31850, sample SAMEA3708836) | human gut metagenome | biome: human gut; feature: human-associated habitat; material: faeces | place: China | collected 2014 ...
CCCCCAGCACGGCCCGGTGGAACATGGGGTCGATGTAGTCCGGCCCGCTCTTGAACGCGCAGGGGTCGGCCCCGCGCCGCTTGAGCGCGGCCAGCAGCGCACAGGTCAGGGTGGTCTTGCCGCTGCCGGAACAGGGCGCTGCGACGAGAAATTGCATCATTTGTGTTCACCTGTGATGAGGAAGATGGGGTTGTTGGCCATCAGCAGATGCAGCCGGCCCGCCGGTTTTGTGCGGCTGACGGCGATCTGGGTGACTTCGGCGGTGAGACCCCGCGCCGTCAGGGCCGCAACGGCGGCGCTCAGCGTTTCCAGCGCGATGGCGGAGATGCAGAGGCGGGCCTGCGGGTTTTTGGTCAGCACAGCGTCCACCACGGCCTCCATGCTGCCCTTGGTGCCGCCGAGGAAGACGGCGTCCGGGGCGGGCAGAGCTTCCAGCGCCGGGGGGGCTTTCCCCTCGATGAGGGTCAGATTCCAGGCTGCGAAACGCTCCCGGTTCTTCCGGATAAGAGCGCAGGCCTCCGGGTCGCATTCCACGGCATAGACCCGCCCGCGCGGGGCGGCAAGGGCCAGTTCCACACTGACACTGCCGGTACCGGCCCCCACATCCCACAGCGTGTCCGTGGGGCGGACGGCCAGCTTTGCCAGCGCGGCAGCGCGGACTTCCTGCTTCGTCATGGGAACATCTCCCCGGAGAAAGGCTTCGTCCGGGAACCCGGCACAGCGCCGGGGCGGCTGGGGCAGATGTTCGATGAGCAGAACGCTCAGGGATGCCGTGCTTTTTTGCGAAACTTCCTGCGCGGTGCCGAAGAAGATCTTCTCCTCCGGTGTGCCGAGCTGTTCGCCGACCAGCGCATGGGCCTGCCCCAGCCCGGCGGCGGTCAGGGTGCGGCAGAGGGTGGCAGGGGTCTCAGAGCCGCCGGTCAGGAAGAAGACCGGTCGGCCATCCGCCGTCAGGCACTCGGTCACCGGGTCGCAGGCACAGCCGTGGGCGGAGACGAGTTTCCAGTCCTGCCAGGGGCGGCCGACCGCCGCCGCGAGCAGCTGGACGCTGGAGAGGCCGGGCAGGATGCGGCAGGAGATGCCGCAGGCCCGCAGCATGGGCAGCAGCCCGGAAGCCCCGGAATAAAATCCGGTGTCGCCGCTGTAAAGCAGGGCTGTGTCTCCCTCCGGATGCTCCGCAAGGCAGGTCAGGATCTCCTCCGGCTTGTACAGCGCCTTCCGGCGTTCGGTGCAGCCGTCCGGCAGGTGCTCCAGCAGCCGCCGGGCGCCTAAAATGAGGTCGGCCTGTTGCAGGGCCGCAAGCCCTTCGGCGGTCAGGGAGCCGGGCAGCCCGGCCCCCATTCCAATCAGTGTGACCATGCCAGCACCTCCTTGCAGCGGGTCAGGATCTGCTCCGCCGTTTCGCCCTGCTCTGCGGGGCGGCGGAGGACGATGAGCTGTGCGCCGGTGTCCTGCGCGGCCTGTGCCTTCTCGGCAAAGCCGCCTGCTGCACCGCCGTCCTTCGTGACGAGGAAGCGGATGTGGAACTGCTCCAGCAGGGCCCGATTCAGCGCATAGGAGAAAGGGCCCTGCATCGCGATGATGTTTTTGTGAGGGATGTGCGCGGCCTCGCAGGCTGCGATGCCCTCCGGGGTGGGCAGCACACGGGGGAACAGGCGGGCAGGCTCGATGCCGGAAAAGGCCGCGAGCTCCTTGGCCCCGGTGGCCAGCAGGAGATTGCCGCAGGTGTTCGCAAGAAACGCTGCCGCGTGTGCGGCCGACTGAAAGACCATGCTCCCCGCCGGAAGCGGGCTTTCGGCCCGGAGCAGGCGGTGGTATTCGATGCAGGCGGTTTTACACGCAGACCGGATGTTTTTGGTGGCGTCCACCGCATAGGGATGGGTGGCGTCCACGCAGAGGGCGGCCCCCTGCAGCAGGGTGGTCATTTCCTCCGGCGTCAGCCGCCCGCAGTGGACGGAGACACCCTGCAAACGGCCCTGCTCTTCGGCTCCCAGCGGGGTCGCTACGCTGACGAGGACTTCGGCCCCCTGCGCGGCCAGCTGGCGGGAGAACAGACGGCCCTCGGTGGTGCCGCTGAACACGACGATCTTCATGCGCGATACCCCCTCGGTGTGACCATCTTTCCGCCCAGCTGCCGGGTGGCGGTGTTGCCGATGAAGACGGTGGTGAACATATCCACCGGGGCGGTTTCCAGTTCCGCCAGGGTCAGGATGCGGTGGGTCTGTCCCGCCCGCCCGATGTTCCGCACCAGTCCGCAGACGGTCTGCGGCGGTTTGCCGTGGTCCAGCAGGATGCGGACGGCTCTGGCCAGATAGTCCGGCCTGCCCTTGGAGGAGGGGTTGTACAGTGCGACGCAGAAATCGCCCATCGCCGCTGCCGCCAGCCGCCGCTCGATGACGGCCCAGGGGGTCAGCCGGTCCGACAGGGAGATGACGCAGAAATCGTGGGCCAGCGGGGCACCCAGCACGGCCCCGCCGCTGAGAGCCGCCGTCAGGCCGGGCACCACCTCCACGGCGACCTCCGGGAACTGCTCAGCCAGCTCCAGCAGGGGGCTGGCCATGCCATAGACCCCGGCGTCGCCGGAGCAGACCAGCGCAACGGCTTTGCCGCGCCGGGCCGTTTCCAGCGCCCAGCGGCAGCGGTCGATCTCCTGGGTCATGCCGGTGGAGTAATATTCTTTTTCCGGGAAATAGGGGCGCACAAGGTCCAGATAGACCGTATAGCCGCACAGCACCTCGGCTTGCGTTAAGGCGCTCTGCGCCTGTGCGGTCAGAAACTGCGGGCCGCCGGGGCCAAGCCCGACCACAAAAACGGTGTTCGTCATGAAGAAAACCTCCAATCTGGGGCAAAGGGGGAAAGGGCCAGCGCAAAGGTCACGCCGCCGCCCGCCTGTTTGGGGATGCGGATGCTTCCGCCGGACGCCAAAACGGCTGCCCGCTCGCAGACATTGTCCACACCGGTGACGTTCCGGACAAAGGCAGAAGGGGTAAAGCTGCCGGGGGCGGTCTGCAGCGCTTCGGCAGAGAAGAACGAGAGGCCCCACCGGTGCGCCGCGCAGAACGCAAGAAGCCCGGCCTCGTTCTGTTTCAGATCGATGCTGGCGGCGGCTGCGATGCACTGCGGGGCCAGCGTGTGGGCGGCACAGAAGGCGGAAAAGGCGGCTTCCAGCTGCTCGGCCGTCGTCCCGCGCCGGCACCCGATGCCCAGCACCCCGATGCGCGGGGTCAGATGCAGGGCATTCCCGGCGGGGGAGAGGGTCAGGGCAAAGTCGGCAGCTTCCGGCGTTGGTGCTGCATTCACCCCGGCCGGGGTCGGGCCTGCGATGGGAAACTCCGACCAGAATAAGACCGGCTCTCCGGCCAGCAGTTTCCCGCTGACGGTCTTGATGCGTTCGGGTTCCAGCACCCGGCAGTTGTGATGCCTTGCCCACTCGTCCACGGCAAAGAGGCCGTGGGCATCGGTGGCCGTGGTGATGACCGGGACGGCCCCGCAGAGGGCCGCGATGGCCCGCGCCAGATCGTTGGCACCGCCCAGATGGCCGGACAACAGCGGCACCGCAAAGTGTCCGCATTCGTCCACGACCACGACCGCCGGGTCGCTGGCCTTGCTGCGGCAAAACGGCGCGATGGCCCGCACCGCAATGCCCACGGCCCCCACAAAGATCAGGGCCTCGTTTTGGGCAAACGCGGCGGCGGTCCACTCTGCCAGGGAAGGCCCGCCGTGCCCGCAGCGGGTCACAGGGCCGGGCAGCGCGCGCGCCAGTGTTTCTGCCAGCGCCAGCCCGGTCTCGGTAAAGGCGGCATAGGCGCGGCTCATGCGTCGGCTCCTTTGCGGAACTCCGTCGTGAAGGCGGGGTCGTAGAGCCGGCTGCGCTCATACCGGGTGCCGAGGAAGTCGCCCACCACGATGAGCGCGGTCTTGGTGATGCCCGCTGCATGGACGCTTTCGGCCAGCGTTCCCACGCTGCACCGCACGATCTTCTCTTCCGGCCAGGTGGCTTTGTAGACCACGGCGGCAGGCGTTCCGGGGGTGTAGGCCCCCTGTAATAGAGCCTCCTGCACCTTGTCGACGAGGCCGATGGAGAGGAAGATGACCATCGTGGCCCCGTGGGAAGCGAGGCGGGCCAGCGTTTCCCGTTCGGGCACCGGGGTGCGGCCCTCCATCCGGGTGATGATGACCGTCTGGCTGACGGTGGGCAGGGTATACTCGGCGTTCAGCGCGGCCGCCGCGCCGCAGAAGCTGGAAACGCCGGGCGTGTCATCGTAGGCGATCCCGTCGGCATCCAGCGCATCCATCTGCTCCCGGATGGCCCCGAACAGGCAGGGGTCGCCGGTGTGGAGCCGCACGGTGGTCTTGCCGGCGGCTTCCATCTGCCGCAGCACGCCGAGCACCTGCTCCAGCGTCATCTCGGCGCTGTTGTAGATGGCGCAGCCCGGCTTTGCCAGCCCCAGCAGGGCCGGGTTGACAAGGCTGCCCGCATAAATGATGCAGTCGGCCCCCTGCAACAGGGCCGCGCCGCGCTGGGTGATGAGGTCCGGTGCGCCGGGCCCGGCACCAACAAAATGTACCATATTATCGCTCCTTCCAGTCGTTCAGGATCTGTGCCGCCGTTTCAGTCTGGCCCAGCGGGCCGTGCTGGTTCGAAAAGAGGATGGCACCCACCCGGAACGCCCCGGCGGCGCGGCGGTCCAGATGGAGCTGCACCGCCGCCAGCAGGCTTTCCAGCACCGGGGCGCGGAGGCCTGCCGCATCCAGAAGGTCGAGGCAGGCATCGGTGGTGGCGGCTTCGAACAGGGCGCGGCAGGTCTCCCGGCTGGCCCCGCAGAGGGCGGCGTGGGTGCAGAACAGCTCGGTGCGGCAGTCCGCCGTGTGGGAGTGGGTGTTCATGATGCCGCCCGCCAGCTTGCAGAGCTTGCCCACATGGCCCACGAGCAGCACGTCCTCAAATCCGGCAGAAGCGGCCATATCCAGCGTGTCTCCGATGAAATTGGAGGTCTTGACGACCGGGATGGAAGCGAACGCCGGGTAGGCCGTGCCAAGGTAGTCCAGCCCATAGTTGCCGGGGGCCAGGATGAGCCGCCGTGGCCCGGCTTCGGTTTGGACGCGCAGCGCCGCCTGGTTCATTTCCAGCTGGATGGTGTCCAGAATGGCCTGCTGGCTCATGGGCTCCACGATGCCGCTGGTGCCGAGGATGGACAGCCCGCCCGCGATCCCGATGTGGGGGTTGAAGGTGCGCCGGGCCACCTCTTCGCCGCCCGGAATGGAGAGGGTCACGGCAAAGCCGCCGGTGTAGCAGGCCGTCTCGGCCTCCCGCTGCAGGGCCTCGGCGATCATCCGGCGGGGGACGTGGTTGATGGCGGCTTCGCCTATGGGCTGGTCCAGCCCCGGCCGGGTCACTCGGCCTACGCCCGGCCCGCCCGCGATGCGGACTTCCGTGGTGCCGGGCAGCAGCTCCACCGTGGCGACGATGGGCAGGCCGGTGGTCACATCCACATCGTCGCCGCCGTCCTTTTCGATGGCGCATTCGGACCCCGGCCCGGCGCGGCGGCAGAACAGCGGGGCTACCTCCACGACGATGCCCTTCGGTGTGCGCAGCGCCACCGTCTCCGGGGCCTTTCCGGTCAGCAGCAGCCGGGCCGCGCCCGCCGCGCCCAGCGCTGCACAGGTGCCGGTGGTGTAGCCGCAGCGCAGCAGTTTCTGCCCGCTGCGGACGTAGTGCTCGAATCTGGGTTTCGCAGGTTTCGGGGGGCCGAACAGCGTTTCGTACTGCTCCCGGCTCAGGCGGTAGAGGGTCTGGATGTTCTCCGGCGCGAAAGCCTCCTGGGGCGTCAGAACGCCGGAGACGCCCTGCGGGGAGACGCAGACCACGGCGTCCGCGATCTTCTGCGCCATGTCCAGCTCGTGCAGGCTGACGAGGACGGCAAGGTGCTGCGTGTGGGCCAGTGTTTGCAGGATGCTCAGAAGCTCGATCTTGCCCTTGATGTCCAGAAAAGACGTCGGCTCGTCCAACAGGATGGCCTCCGGCTGCTGGCAGATGGCGCGGGCCAGCAGGATGCGCTGGCGCTGGCCGTCGCTGATGCAGTTGAAGTCCCGCTCCGCGAGAGCGGAAGCTCCCACCAGAGCCAGCGCGTCGCGCACGGCCTGCCGGTCGGCCTCGGAGAGGAGGCCCAGCCGCCCGGTGTAGGGGATGCGCCCGGCTGCGGCAAACTCGAAGCAGGTGGTCAGCTCGGTGCGGCGGGTGTGGGGGAGCATGAGGGCGAGCCGCTGTGCGCGGGCGCTGCCGGTGTAGGCGGTCAGATCCTGTCCGTCCAGCAGCACTGCGCCGCCCATGGGGGCCAGCTGGCCCGCCAGTGTTTTGAGCAGGGTGGATTTGCCCGCACCGTTCGGCCCGATGAGGGTCAGGATCTGCCCCGGCCGGACGCCCAGCGCGATATGCTCGGCCAGCGGTGCTTTGCCGTAGCCGACGGCGAGGTCCTGTGCCTCGCAGGAAAATTCGTTCATCGTGCACCCTCCTGATTCCGGCGGATGAGCAGCCAGATGACCACCGGTGCGCCGAACACCGCCGTCACAGCGCTGATGGAAAGCTCGGTGGGGGCGAACAGGCTGCGGGCGATGAGGTCGCACAGCAGGCAGAACGCCGCCCCGCCCAGGCAGCAGCCCGGCAGGACGAACAGCGGCCGGGCGCTGCCCAGCAGCTGCTTGACGAGGTGCGGCACCGCGATGCCCACAAAGGAGATCGGCCCGGCAAAGGCCGTGACGCAGGCGGCCAGCAGGCTGGAGAGCAGCACCAGTGTGCGGGAGAACCGCTTGACGTTGACGCCGACGCTCTGGGCGTAGGCCTCGCCCATCTGGTAGGCGGACATGGGCTTCGACAGGCAGAACGCCGCCGCCAGCGCGGGCAGGACGACGAGCGCCGCCGCCCGGACATTGCCCCAGGTCATGCCGGAAAAGCTGCCCTGCGACCAGTTGTGGAGGTTGACGATGTTCGAGTCCTGCGCAAAGGCCACCACAAATTCGGTGATGGCCGAGCAGATGTAGCCGATCATGACGCCGCAGATGACCAAGATGCTCATCCGCTGCACCCGGCGGGAGACCGCCAGCACAAAGGCCATGGCGGCTATGGCCCCCGCGAACGCGGCCAGGATGAGGGTGAGGGAGCTTGTGAGCAGCCCCTGGTTCAGGAATACCACCATGACCAGCGCCACCGCCAGCTTGGCCCCGCTGGAAATGCCCATGACGAAGGGCCCGGCGATGGGGTTGGCGAAAAAGGTCTGCAACAGATAGCCCGCCGCCGAGAGCGCTGCGCCCAGCAGCACGACCATCACGGCGCGGGGCAGACGCAGCTGGGTGATGATGCGCACCGAGAGCGCGTCCTGCCCGCGGCCCAGCAGGGCCGAAAACACGGCCTCCGGCGTCAGTGCCACGCTGCCCCAGAAGAGGTTGGCGGCAAAGAGCACCGCCAGCAGAACGGCCAGGATGCCATAGGAGAAGAGAAGGCGTTTTTGGGTAGTCATGCGGGTCCTTTCTGGGGAAGTTACGTCACCGGTGTCAGGAATTGCAGGCCGTCGGGGGCGTCCTCGGTCAGAACGCGGTGCAGGTCGATCACAAAATCGGCCAGCTCCATGCTCTGCTGAAAAAAGCTCTGGGTGGTGCACCAGACGTTCCCGTTCTGCACGGCCCGGAAGTCGGCCAGCAGGGCACATTTTGCCACCAGCTCGTCGATGGTGGCGACCATGCCCTCGATGGTGCTGTTGTAGATGAGAACATCGGCGTCCTTTGCCCCGGCGTAGAAATCCTCCAGCGGGAGGTTCATGGTGGAAAGGTTATTGCCGCTGTCGGTCAGGTCGGAGAACACATAATCGGCCCCGGCCATCCCGATCATCTGGGCCACGTAATCGCCGCCCTTGCGGACATTGGCGAGGTTGTTGGCCGTGATGGAGAAAAACGCGCAGGTCTTGCCGGTGGGGGCCTGTTCCAGAAGCGGCTGGATGCGCTCCACCTGCTTTTGGAACACCTGCTCGGCAAGGGTCTCCCGGCCCAGCAGGATGCCCCAGAACTTGATCCACTCCATCCGGGCCAGCGGACTGCTCTCGTAGCTGGAGCGCTCCACCACCACCGGGATGCCGAACCGTTCCAGCTGCTCCTTGACCTCCGGTGTGTGGAGGATCATCGTGTTCTCGATGGCAAGGCCGCAGTTGGAAGCGAGGATCTGCTCATAGTCCGGGGTGCTGTACTTGCCCGCGTAGGCGATGCGCCCGGCCTCCATGGCGGCTCTGGCTTCGTCGAGATGCCAGCCGGCGGCCTGGGTGCCGGAGAGGGTGATGCAGTCCAGCGCGTCCAGATGGAGGAACAGGTCCATCACCGAGGTGGAGACGAGATAGATATTCTGCACCGGCTGGCGCAGGGCCGTGACCCCGGCGGGCAGGCCGTCCACCTCGGCGGCATCTTCCGGCAGGACGAGGAACTGTTCCCCCGACCCGGTCAGGGTCAGCAGGGTAGAGCCGCCTTCGCAGCAGTCGGCGGTGAACTGCCGGGCGTAGTCCAGCGGATAGGCGTGGTCGAACACCAGCGCTTCCGTGTTGGCCGGGGCAGTCTGTTTTGCCGCACAGCCCGCCAGCAGAAGCGCAGAGGCGGGGAGCGCTTTTAAGAATTGTTGTCTGGTCAGTTTCATGGTATCAGCCTTGCGCCTTCGAAGGCACGCGGGCGGCAGCTGCCCCACAAAGGGGGGAGCCGTTACGCCAGCGTGAACGTCAGGGTGTATTCGATCTCGTGCGGGGTGCTCATGGCCACGGTGTCGGCCGTGACGGAGAGAGGCGTGCCCAGCGCGGCAACGGGGATCACAAAGGTGGAGTTGCCCTCGGTGTTGGTGGGCAGATACTTCTCGCCGTCCACGATCATGTAGTCGTAGTTGGGGCTGCTCCAGACGATGGTGGCGGTCATCTTGCCGTCGGCCACGGTCAGCGCGGCGGGGCTGTCCACCGTGGCGCGGCCGGAACCGCCCTCCAGCACGACATTCACATTGTATTCGCCGTCGGCGGGCGTCTCAGCAGCCGCTTCCGCCTTGGGTTCCGCGTTGCGGATGCTGACGGTGTGGTCGTACCACTTGCCCTTGGTGCCCAGAAGAGCCAGCTGGAAGTCCTCGTCCACGGCGGCGACGGGGATGTCGTAGCCGTAGACCTCTTCGGAGGTGCCGTCGGAGTAGGTGACGGTGTCGGTGGTGGGCAGCAGCCAGTCGGCTTTGTTGGCGTCGGCGTCTGCGGCCATGCCGACATACAGGTTGACGATCTTCTTGGAAGCGAGGCTGACGTGGAAGGTCATCGTGCCGTTTTCGACCGTCAGGGTGCCCTTGCCATCGCAGGCTTCGTTCGCGTGGAACATGCCGCTGTCGGTGTCAAATTCGGCGGTATAGACGCCGTCCGGCAGAGCGGCGGCAGCGGTCTCGGATGCAGCAGCAGAGGAGGCCACGGACGAAGCGGCCTCCGAGCCTGCGGCAGAGCTTGCAGTGGAAGAGGCCGCCCCGCAGCCGGTCAGGGCAGCAGCCAGCAGCAGGGAAGCGACGGACAGGGAAAGAAACTGTTTGCAATGCATAGATCAAAATACCTCGCGATCAGATTTGAGTGGGCAGAGAACTGCCCATGGGGGAGGGGGCCTCCTCATGCGGTGGCATCCTCCATAAAAAATGCCCGAAAAGATCACTCCCTTCGGGCATTGGGATACACGATATCAGCCGTTCAGAGACTCGATCGCAGCTTTGGTGTGTGCGATGTAGAGCTGCTGGATGTCGGAGATCTCGCCCAGACCGGCGATCTGGGTGTCCACTTCCTCAAATGCACCGGAAGCCTTGAACTCGCTCAGCCAGGAGTCATCGTCCGCACCGGCCATGTCGTTGTTGGCATGGTCACCGGCAACGACCATCAGCGGGCGCAGAACGACCTTGGTGTAACCGGCAGCCTTGACGGCCTCGATGACGTTCTCGCAGGCGGTCTCCTCCGGCTCGCCCTCGACGGTGCCGATGAAGACATTGTCATAGCCGAGGGTCTGCATGGTGGTCTGCATCTGGCTGTAGCTGATCTTTGCGGTGTGCGAGGTGCCGTGGCCCATGAAGACGAATGCGGTCTTCTCGGCAGCGGCGGCATCCAGGCTGTCGAAACCGGCATCCTTCACGGCAGCAGCGGTGATGGCTTTGGCGACAGCTTCCTTGTCGGAGTTGATGACGGCGGCATCTGCGCCGACCTCACCCAGCAGGGGCTCGGCCACCGCGACGGACTCGAACTTGTCGCGGTAGCTGTCGATCATCTCCATCATCTCGTCGTACTCGGCACCGTGCATCAGGTGGGTGGGCTGGACGACCAGATTCTTCACGCCGTTGGCCACAGCGCGGTCCATGGCCTGCTGCATGTTGTCGATCTTCTCGCCGTCACGGGCCTGGACATGGTTGATGATGATCTGAGCGGTGAAGGCGCGGCGGACAGACCAGTCCGGATAGGCCGCCTGCAGAGCATCCTCGATGCCCTTGATGTCGGCGGCGCGGCTAGCGTTGAAGGAGGTGCCGAAGCTGACGACCAGCAGCTCGTTCTCGCCGATGTCGTCCGCGTTGCGGGGGTCATCCTTGGAGGCATCGCCGGTGTCGCGGCCAAAGTAGTCGGGGTCGGCCTCTTCGCCTTCCACCAGCTCCTTCTGGGCATCGGTCAGGGCGTCCCAGGCAGCCTTGGCGGCAGCGCACTGGGCGTCCGTGTCATCGGTGCGCTCCTGCACGTAGATGGCGTCGATCAGGTCTGCGACATTCTTTGCGGCCAATTCATCGGCCTCCTCGCTCGAAACTTCGCTGCTGGCAGCGGCAGAGCCTGCCGTGCTGGAGGCAGCGGTGGAACTTGCGGCCCCGCCGCAGCCGGTCAGAACACCGGCGCAGAGTGCCAGGGCGGTCAGGGCGGCCGCCGTCTTGTGGAGAGTGCGTTTTCTCATGTGTGAGCTTCCTTTCCTGTTTGAAACATTGCGGCGCTGAACAGAAAGGCACAGGAAAGAGGACCCGAACAACGAAAAAAGGGCCTTTTTGCTTGCAGGACGGCAAAACAAAAAGACCCCTTACGGTGGTTCGGGCTTTTTGGTACAACCAATTCCTCGTGATCTGGGGCAGATGCCCCTGTACCAACAGCGGGCAGGTTTCCTGACTGAAAGTTCAACGCCTGCTGCCGCCTTCCCAGACCGGACGGTTCAGTGGCCGGTGCCCAAAGCACCCGGACAGTAGACTCCCTTATCACAGTGACGAGATCGTGCGGGATCTGCACCCGCTTCCCTTTTAACGTTCCTGCCGCTGCCCGGAGGCATAGGCGGAACGCACCTGCTGTTTTCTATTCAGTTCGAGGAAAAGTATAGCACACACGGGGGAAAAAGGCAAGAAAAAAGAAACCCGGCAAACAGGGCCGGGCCGACAAAAAACGCCCCCGGAGCGCGGCGGGCGCATTCCGGGGGCTGGGGGTCATGATGGGTTCCCGTTGGTTTGCAGGCGTCGGCAGGCGTCCTCTTTCACAAGCTCGATGACCACCGCCGTCAGCGGGATGAAGAAGATGATGCCGAGGATGCCGAAGAGGTTGCCGCCGATCATGGCGGCGATCAGGGTGTAGAGCGGCGAAAGCCCGACGGACTTGCCCACGACACGGGGGTAGATGAACTGGTTCTCGATGAACTGCACCGCGAGGTAAACGATGAGGCAGCGCACCGCCAGCATCGGGTCCACCAGCAGCACAAGGAACACGCTGACCACGCAGGAGATGAGGGCACCCACATAGGGGATGATGGCACAGATGGCGGTCAGCATCCCCACCAGACTGCCGTAGGGGAGCTGGAAAACGGAGAATGCAAAGGCCATGAGAACGCCGAGGATCACCGCCTCGCTGCACTGGCCGGTCAGGAAATTGGCGAAGGACTGCCGGAACAGCCGGCAGAACCGGAGCAGCCCGGCGGCGTGGCGGGGTTTCAGATACGCGCACACCAGCGTATGGGCCTGTCGGCCAAGGCTCTCCGTTCCAAGCGACAGATAGACGGAGATGATGAGGGCGAAGGAGGCCGTCACGATGACGTTCACCGTGGCGGATACGGCACCTACCGCATTGACCAGCACCTTGTCGATGCTGTCGGCGGCTTTGTGGAGCAGCTGCTCCCAGTTGATGCCCTCCAGCCAGTGCATCAGCCAGCCCATGTCGGCGTCCTGTGCGCTGAGGTAGGCGGTCCAGCGGGGGATGTTCGACTCGATCTGCTGATAAAGGCTGTGGAACGATTTGACCAGTTCCGGCACCAGCAGGGTCAGCGCAAGCACCAGCACCAGCACGATGCCGACCAGCGTGATGAAAAAGCTGAGGAGACGAAGGGTCTTGTCCGGCGGCTGCTTTTTGGCCTTGCAGAACAGCTGCTTCAGCCGCTTTTCCAGCCCGGTCATGGGCACGTTGATGAAAAGTGCCAGGATGCCGCCCGCCAGTATGGGCAGCACCAGATCCACAAGACGTGCCGCAAAGGCGAGCACATCCGAAAACCGCAGCAGTGCAACAAAAAGTGTTACCCCCACAACGGTGACGAGCAGAGAGCGTTTAGTGTTCGAATCCATGATGAAGTTCCTTTCCCGGAGTGTACGGCCGTAAGCTGGAATGAGGCTGCCGCAGAGCCTTTGTTGTATTGTACCAGATGCGCCGGGCTTGTCAAGACGGCGGGAAAGGGGAGTGCGCATCTTATAAGATCTTGCGCAGCTCCTGCACCAGGTCGCCGACGATGATCGGCTTGGACAAAAAGCCGTTCATGCCGCTTGCCAGTGCATTGCGGCGGTCTTCGTCAAAGGCGTTGGCCGTCATGGCGAGGATGGGGATCCCGGCCAGCGCCGGGTCCTCCAAAGCGCGGATCTGCCGGGTGGCGGTGTAGCCGTCCATGACCGGCATCTGCACATCCATCAGCACCAGATCATAGCGGCCCGGTGCGCTGGTGCGGACTTTTTCCACCGCCACCGCGCCGTTTTCGGCCGTATCGACCTGGAAGCCGCACTCGCGCAGAATTTCCAGCGCGATCTCGCGGTTCAGCTCGTTGTCCTCCACCAGCAGGATGGTGCGGCCCTTGAAGTGTTCCTCTTTTTCGGGCAGAAGCTCCTGCGCGGCGTCCGTCCGTTTCTGGCCGAGGGCGCTCATCAGGGTCTCGCGCAGGTCGGAGAGGAACATGGGCTTGGAGCAGAACGCCGTTACACCGGCGGCCTTTGCCTCCACCTCGATGTCAGACCAGTCGTAGGCGGTCAGGATGATGATGGGGGTGTCGTCGTTCAGGCTGCGGATCTGGCGGGTGACTTCGATGCCGTTCATATCCGGCAGACGCCAGTCGATGATATAGGCATGGTAGGCATCGCTCATCTCAATGGACTGCCGTGCGCGCAGCACGGCCTCCTTGCCGGAGAGGGTCCACTCCGAGCGCATCCCCACCTTGACCAGCATCTTGGTCACGCTGTCGCAGGTGTTGAAATCGTCGTCCACCACCAGCGCCTTCAGACCCTCCAGCGTGGGGATCTTTTCCGCCTTGCGGTGCTCTGCCTGTATGCGCAGCGGCACACGGACGATAAATTCAGAGCCCTTGCCCGGCGCGGTCTGCACCTCGATGGTGCCGCCCATCATATCTACGATGTTTTTGCAGATGGCCATGCCCAGCCCGGTGCCCTGTATCTTGCTTACCGTGGAGGTGCGCTCGCGCTCAAAGGGCTCAAAGATTTTTTGGGCAAACTCCGGGCTCATGCCGATGCCGCTGTCCTTGACGCGGAACTCATACTGCCCGCAGCCGCTGACCTGGCCGGCAAGCTGGCGCACCCGCAGCGACACCGTGCCGCCCGCGGGGGTGAACTTGATGGCGTTGGATAAAAGGTTCATCAAAATCTGATTCAGCCGGGTCTTGTCGCAATAGACGTCCTCATCGGTAATATCTATCGCGTCCATATACAATTCCAGCTGCTTTGCGTATATCTGCCCGCTGACGATGGTCTTTATGTCGTGCAGCACGTCGGACAGGTTGACCTCGGTCTCGTCCAGCTGGATCTTTCCGCTTTCGATGCGGCTCATATCCAGAATATCATTGATGAGCGAAAGCAGGTGGTTGCCGGAGGCAAGTATCTTGGTAAGGTATTCCTTCACGCGGTCCTTGTCGTCCAGATGGCTGACCGCCAGCGTGGTAAAGCCGATGATGGCATTCATCGGGGTGCGGATGTCGTGGGACATATTGGAAAGGAAGGTGCTCTTGGCGCGGTTGGCGTTTTCGGCGGCGGCCACGGCATCCGAGAGCGCCTGGTTCGCCTGCCTGTCGGCGGTGCGGTCAGACAGAACCAGAATGTGCTTGGTTTTGCCCTCGACCTCGCTGCCCATGGCAACCACATGGAACCAGCGATGCTCCCCGGTTTTCTGATGGACAAACTCCGTGTCCCATTCGCGCTGGTCGCCGCAGGCAAGCCCTTCCAGATAATTTTTGGTGCGGCCGGGGGAATCCGCCGGGTGCAGCAGGGCCAGCGTGCCGATATTCTTGCGCACGCTCTTCAGCGTCAGGCCCAGCAGCCGTTCTATGTTCGGGCTGACATAATCCGCCCGGTGCTTTTGGGCATCCAGCAGCAGGAAAACGTCGTCCACGTTCTGGGACAGCTTCTCGAACAGCACATCCCGGTACAAAATCGCGGTGTTCTGGCGGCGCAGCTTGGTGCGGCCTCGGTGCATGACCATCAGAAGGACCATTGCCGCAATCGACAGGACAACGAGGGCTACGATCTGCACCGTGCGCTGCCAAAGCTGGTTCATGGCGGCATTGACGGTATTCCGCGGGATAAGCCCCACCAGGGTCCAGTTCTGGATGCCGGTGCTTTCGTAGACCATATAGTATCTTGTGCCGTCCAGCGTCACCTCGCGGTTTCCGGTGATGCCCTGCGCAAAGTCGTCCGTAAGCTCCTGTATCTGCGCCTCGGTAAGGTCGGAATACTCGCGCAGTATCGACACAAAATTGTAAATGGATTCCGAGCCTTCTGCGATATTTTCGATCAGGACCTGCCCGTCCGGGTAGATGACAAAGGAGCTGGCCGCTCCGCCGAAAGACGAATCGTCCACGACCTTCATCACAACATTGTTGTAGTGGCTGATGGCAACGGCATCGTAGGCAAAGCCGCGGTAGATGCCCTTGGTTTCGGGGCAGATGAACACCAGCATCGGGTCCTGTCCGGGCAGGGCCGTGTTCAACACAACGTCCTTCTGGTCGGAAAGCAGCTCGTCGAGGTTGGTCTGCAAGCCTAAGTAGCCTGTTTCCCCGCCGGGGGTCATGTAGTTGCCGTCGTAAGAAAGAAAGTAGAATTCGGCAAAGCCAAGCTGCTGCTGCGCTGACTCCAGATACGCCTGCGTGCTGGCATCATCGGGGTCACTGCTCAGAAAGCCGTTCCACAAATGCAGGTAGGAGATGTTCTTCTTAACGATCATGCTCAGCATATTGTTGGATTTGTGCAGGACTTCCTCCAAATGCTCGGTGCTTTCCGCATAGATGGTTTTTGACACAAACGAAAGGTACTGCGCGCTAAGGCAGACAAGCAGCGCAATCGACAGCAGGCAGGCCGCCGCAGCATACCAATTTTGCCGGGAACGTCGCTTTATTTTTATTTTATGCTTAGCTTCTTCCACAGCGCATTACCCCCCCCGAATGTAATATAGCTTTCCGGCGCGGCCAGCGTCACGCTGCCGCCGGAAAGTGCCTCGCTCCAGGCGTTTCTGACCGTGGCCTCCCCGCGCTCAAACGCGCGGCTTTCGTCCTGCAGCAGCGGCGCCATCTGCTTTTCGGTTGCCAGGCAGGTCACGGTGACGGTGTCGTCATCCTGCAGCGGCTGGCCGCCGCGGGTGATGCCGGTCAGCGTATAGCTGCCGCCGTTCTCCTGCACCTGCACGGCAATGCCGCTGACCACCGGCAGGGAACCGCGGTTGAACGGGGTAAAGCCGCCCTCGCAGCCTTCCACAAAGGCGCGCACGGTGTCCTTCAGCTCGGCACCCGTCATGGTGCGTCGGTACGACATAAGCCCGTTGGGCATGATCATGGCGCGCGCTGTTGTCTGGGTATAGTCTGCCTGCAGCACGCTGCCGGTAAAGCTGCTGGCGGGTGCTATCAGCACATCGGTGCCGTACAGCCCGCGCAGCGTGTTTGCCATGACCGAGAAGGACGCATTGCCGCCGTTTTTGTGGAACACGTTGGAATAGGCGGTTTCACTGGTCAGCACAACGTCGCTTGTGTCGGGCGTTTCCCCTGTCAGAAGGCGGGCGTTGAACGCACGGTAGGCCTGCCCGGCGTCATATTTGCCCGCAATCATCTTGGAAACCACATCCTGGGAGATGGCAAAGAAATCGTTGGAGGCGATGCGGATGTACATGTGGTTTTCTTCCACCACCGAGCGCACGTCCTCCATGGTGTGGGTCAGGTGGTAGCTGACATTCTGGCTGTAGCTCAAAAGATCCTGCCCGTCCGCGAGGATCTGCTCCTGCGCCCCCTCCGACAGCATGACGTGCAGGACCTGCATTGCCTTTACGCGCCGGGCGGCGTCCTGCTCCAGGTCGCGGTTCAGCGCCACCTGGAAGTAGGGGGTGGTCATCAGCCATTTTTCGCCGTTCTGGCTGAAGAACGGCAAAAAGATCGCGTCGATGCCCTGCTCCCGGAACATCTGTACGCCGGCGGAGCTGCTAAAGTACATGGCAAGCTCCCCCTTGCCGAACATCCCGGTCACGTCGTCGTAATTCAGCTCTAAGTCCGCCGCCGTAAGACCGGTGTCCCGGATGAACTGCTCCATACGCGCAAAGGCGCCCGGCCAGACGGTATCGTCCAGCCCGATACGGGCGGTGTCGGCGGGGTCGCTGTAGGCGGTGCGCCATTTGCGCCCTTCCGTGGTCGTAAGCTCGGCGGCGGAAAGCCCCTGCAGCGTTTCCATGCAGGTGTAGTCGTACAGATAATCGGCGGTAAAGCCGCGGATGCCCGCCTCGTCAAAGGCTTTGCAGGCAGCGGCAAAGCTGGCGTAATCGGTGGGCAGCGGGATACCGTATTCCTCAAAAAGGCCGCGGTTGACCACAAAGCCGTGGGTGTCTGCGCATACGGGCAGCCAGTTTACACTGCCGTCCTCATTTCTAAAGCTGTTGAGGTAGGTATTGTAGACAGCGCCTGCCTCGTTGGTGGTGGCAAGGTCCATCAGGCTGTCCTTCAGGGGGGCCGCATCGTGCAGGGAGAAGCGGCAGCAGGTTATAATGTCCGGCAGACCGCCGTTTTCCTGCAAGAATTTGTAAAAGTCCAGATCGTTGTTGCCCACGATAAACTCAATGTTTACGTCCGGCAGCTGCGCCTGTACGTAGGGGGCGTACTTTTCGTAGAGGCTGTTGGTCCACAAATAGACCTGAATGGTGTCGGCGTCCTCCTGTGCCTGCACCGCCTCGGTGCTTTTTCCGGCACAGCCGGTCAGCAGGGACAGACCCAGCACCGTGGCTGCAAGCAGGGAGGAAATTCTGTGCAGTGGTTTCTTTTTCATCCGGTTTTTCTCCTTATTTTTTGACGGTCTGCTATATAGGCTGTGACGCAGGAAAAAACGCCTTCAGGGCATGGCGGACCCATGCCTGAAAGCGCTGTCTGATCGTATTAAACAATATCCGCGGGCAGCAGAAAACAGCAGAGCGTCATAGATGCCCTGCTTTGTGCCGCCGGTGTAGCGATGTGTTTTCACCCTCGTCAACTCCTGCCCCCAAAAGGACGCGAAGCTACCGGCGGCAGTAAAGCAACAATTTCTTGTTGGCAACTGGCTGACCCGATGGGCCCCTATAGCTTTGCGTCGCCGGTTTGCACCGGGTTTGCCTGTGGACTTGTAGAGAAATAGTATACCACATAAGATGGTTTTTGACAAGGCAAAAGAGAAAATAAAGCCGCTTGCACGCACAACAGGCAAAACCGCGCCCCTTGGCCACCTCTGCGCGGGGGCTCCGCCACAAAAAAACGTAGGGGCGGATTCCATATCCGCCCGTGCCCGCTTGCGGTAAGGCAAACTTCCGCGGGCGCATATAGAATGCGCCCCTACGGATCTCGTTTTCAACATCGGCCTTGCCGGTTCTGGGCGATACAACAAAAAAAGAGTCTGTGACATCTAAGATGTCACAGACTCTTGGTGCGCGGTACAGGACTCGAACCTGTGACCTCCTGCACGTCAAGCAGATGCTCTACCAGCTGAGCTAACCGCGCTTATTGCGCCGCCTCTTGGCGACGCATATTATTATAGCAGAACGACTTCCAAATTGCAAGCCCTTTTTGCAAAAAAATTCATATTTTTTCTGCGTCGCGTAAATCGCCCCGGCAGCGCCAGACCGCCAACAGGATAAACACAAAGCATACGACCCAGGTCGTCGGCTCACAAAAGCAGACCGCGCGGTAGCCCCGGACCGGCACGAGCCATACGGCAAAGATCACCTTGCCCACAAGCTCCAGCCCGCTGGCCAGCAGCGGCTCTACCGTGTGCCGGATGCCCTGCAGCATATTGCGCAGAATGACCAGCACGGCCATCGGCGGGATGACCGGTGCGCTGATTTTCAGGTACAGCAGCGCGTTGGAAATAATGACCTCGTCCGTGCTGCCCGTGATGCCGCGGATGGCGGCCCCGCCCAGCAGGAAGGTGAACGCCATCACAAACACCCACCACACAAAATAGATCGCAAGCGCGGCCTTGACGCTCTGCCAAATGCGGCTGCGGCGGCCCGCACCCAGATTCTGGCTGCTGAACGTCGCCACGCCGATGCCCAGCGCACCGCCCGGGATAAAGTACAGCTCCGCTAAGCGGCGCGCGGCGGTCTGCGCCGTGATGTAGACGCTGCCCAGCGCGTTGATGCTGCTTTGCAGCGCTACGCTGCCCAGATTGTAGATGGCGCTCATCAGCCCCATGCTCAGGCCCGCCCAGAACATACTGGTCACGGCGCGGCGCGTGGCAGCCCCGAGCTGCCGGGGCGTAAAGCGCAGCTCTGGGTAGCCGCGCAGGATGTACACAACGCCCAGCACGGCGCTGATGCCCTGCGCCAGCACCGTGGCAATGGCCGCGCCGCGCACGCCCAGCCCCAGCGGCCCCATGAACGCGGCGTCCAGCCCGACGTTCAGCACGCTGCTGAACAGCAGGAACAGCAGCGGCGTCACGCTGTTGCCGACGGCGCGCAGCAGTGCAGCCTCCATATTATAAAGCATCGTCAGCGGGATGCCCAGCAGAATGACGGTCAGGTAGGCGGACGCGCCGCCCCATGCCTGTGCCGGGACCTGCAAAACGGTCAGCAGCGCGTCGCGGCCCAGCAGGGAGCACCCCGTCAGCACCAGCGACACCGCCGCCGACAGCGTGACCATGCAGCCCACGGCGCGGCGTATCCCGCTTTCATCGCCCGCGCCAAAATAGCGGCTGACCGTCAGCGCCAGGCCGTTGTTCATGCCGAAGGCAAAGTTCATGATAAGCCCGTACAGCGCCGCCGTCGCGCCGATCTCCGCCAGCGCGGCGGAGCCCAGCAGGTGCCCGGCCAGCGCAGTGTCGGTCAGGTTGTACAGCTGCTGCAAAAGGTTGGAGCAGAACAGCGGCATCGAAAATTGCAGCACCAGGCGGAACGGGTCGCCTTGGGTCATATCCAGCACACGGCTTTTGTGCGCAGTGGCCATAATGTAACATCTCCTTTATTGGTTGCAGGGTCTATTATACGGGACGGCACGGGGCGTGTCAATCGGATTATTCCGGCACGGGACCCGGACAAAACCGCCGGGAACGCGGAAAGGAACGTGTGGAATTTTCCCAAACAATCAAATTCTTTTGCGGATGGAAAGCCGAGCCCGGGTGTCGTATAATGCAGACAAAAAGCAAATGCTGCAACACTGTTATTTTGCAAAGAAGGAGAGAGCTTATGCAAACCTGTACACTGGCAGTCGACATCGGCGCGTCCAGCGGGCGGCACATCGTAGGCACCGTGCAGAACGGAAAAATCACCCTGCAGGAGGTCTACCGCTTCGAAAACGGCGTCCACCGCGAGAACGGCCACCTCTGCTGGGACATCGACACCCTCGCGAAAGAGGTCGTCAACGGCCTGAAGGCTGCACACGACGCAGGCTTTGCCCCCGCGACCATCGGCATCGACACCTGGGCCGTCGATTTTGTGCTGCTGGATGCGGACAATAAGCGCATCGGCGACGCCGTCGCCTACCGCGACGAGCGCACCGAGGGCATCCGCGAGGCGCTGGAAAAGGAATACGGCCTGACCTTTGCCGACCACTATGCCCGCACCGGCATCCAGTACCAGCCGTTCAACACGGTCTACCAGCTGATGGCGCTCAAAAAAGAGCACCCGGAGCAGCTGGCCGCCGCCAAAACGTTCCTGATGGTGCCCGATTACCTGAATTACCTGCTCTGCGGCGTGCCCGCCAATGAGTACACGAACGCCAGCACCACGGCGCTGGTGGGCGCGGACAGCAGGGACTGGGACGATGCACTGATCGAAAAGCTGGGTCTGCCGCGCGGCATCTTCCAGCCCATCAAGACCGCCGGGACCGTGCTGGGGCACCTGACGCCGGAAATTCAGAAGGCTGTCGGCTTTGACGCCGAGGTCATTCTGCCCGCGACCCACGACACCGGCTCGGCGTTCCTCGCCGTGCCCGCGCGGGATGAGTACGCCGCGTACCTGTCCAGCGGCACATGGAGCCTGCTGGGCGTGGAAAACGCAGCGGCCATTACCGGCCCGGACAGCTGCGCCGCCAACTTTACGAACGAGGGCGGCTATGAATACCGCTACCGTTACCTGAAAAATATCATGGGCCTGTGGATGATCCAGTCCGTCCGCCGTGAGCTTGGCGAAAAGACCGGCACCCGCCCGAGCTTCCCGGAGCTGATCGCCGCCGCGAAGGAGGCCGCCGACTTCCCCAGCTGCGTTGACCCCGATGACAACCGCTTCTTAGCGCCTGCCTCCATGATCGAAGAAGTCAGGGCCGCCTGCGCCGACACGCACCAGCCCGTGCCCGCCGCCACCGGCGAGGTCATGCAGTGCGTCTACAACTCCCTGACGCAGGACTACCGCCGCGCCGTGGAGACCTTGCAAAGCCTGACCGGCAAGACCTACACAAGCCTGAACATCGTCGGCGGCGGCAGCCAGGACGGCTACCTGAACCAGCAGACCGCCAACGCCACCGGCCTGACCGTGTTTGCAGGCCCCACCGAGGGCACAGCGCTGGGCAACCTGATGGTGCAGTTCATCCACAGCGGCGATTTTGCCGACCTGGCCGAGGCCCGCGCCGCCATCCGGCGCAGCTTTGAAATTAAAGAGTATCAGCCGGAGTAAACGACCCGGCGGGGTGGGGGCACCCCGCCCTACATCCAACCGTAGGGCGGCATGCCCTCATGCCGCCGCCAGCCTGCCGTTCACCCTGGTTTGTAGGGGAGGGTCTTGACACTCCCGTGCCCGCGCCCGACACCGTATACTTCCCGGGAGGGATAAATCCCTCCCCCACACGCACATCAAAACAAATCCATATACAGGAGGTCCCACCATGTTAGTTGAAACCAAAGCCCGCGTTGGCGTGTTCGCCATTGCGCTGGGCGCTTACCTGCCGCAGTTCCCCACGCTGGTCCCCGAGTTTGAGGGCCAGTACGCCGCCTTCAAAAAGACGCTGCCCGACACCGTCGAGGTCATCGACGGCGGCATCGTCACCACCAAGGAGCAGTCCATGGCCGCGGGCGATAAGTTCCGCACCGCCGACGTTGACCTTGTCATTCTGCAGCTGCTGACCTACGCTACCTCTTACAATATGCTGCCCGCCGTGCGCGACCTCGACGTGCCCGTCGTCCTCGTCAACGTGCAGAAGAAGAAGGCCCCCGACTACGCCAACACCGACACCCCCACCTGGCTGGGGGAGCTGTACGCCTGCGGCGCTGTCGGCGAGATGGTCGCTGATTTGGAGCGCGCCGGTAAGCGCCACGCCGTCATCACCGGCGTCGTCGAGGGCGGTGACCCCGCCGTGCAGGCCGAAATCAACGACTGGTGCAAGGCCGCGCAGGTGCGCCGCCGCTTCCGTGATACGAACCTTGCGCAGATCGGCCGCCCGTACCCCGGCATGATGGATCTGTACATCGACGAGACGAACCTGTACAACCGTATGTGGCTCTACACCAAGCAGTTTGACTGGGAGAAGATGTGGGCCATCGCCGACAACATCACCGACGAGGACGCCATCCGCGCCAAGGCGCAGGACATTCTGGACACCTTCGATATTGAGGGCGGCGGCACGGTGGAGAAGGTCTGGGATATGGCCCGCTACGTTGTCGCATTTGAGCAGTGGGTCAGGGACGAGAAGATCGCCTTCGTCGCCAGCCACTACGACGGCTTCGCCAAGGGCGTGGCCGGTAAGCTGGACTCGATGCTGATCCCCGCATTCTCGATGCTCATCAAGCAGGGCACGGCCTGCGCCGTCGAGGGCGACATCAAGGTCGCCATGGCCATGTCCATCCTCAAGACCATTGCGGGCTGCGGCCAGCTGAGCGAGATGTACTCCATCGACTTCAATGAGGACATCTGCATCATCGGCCACTCCGGCTCCGGCGACGCCGACATCTCCACGGCCAAAAAGCCGACCATGAAGATCGTGCCCGTGTTCCACGGCAAGACCGGCGGCGGCTACCTGACCCAGTTCTACCCGCCGGTGGGCGATGTGACCTATCTGGCCATCACGCAGGACAAGGACGGCCACTTCAAGTTTGTCGTGGCCGAAGGCGTCAACGAGCCCGGCCCGATCTTCACCTTCGGTGACACGAACATGCGCACCCGCTTCAGCTGCGGTGCCCGCGAGTTCGTCAACCGCTGGAGCGAGGCCGGCCCCACCCACCACATGGCCGCCGCCATCGGCCACCACATCGACACGATTTTGAAGGTTGCCGAGATCTTCAACGTGCCGGTGGATGTGATCACGCGCTGATTTCGGGATGCCTTCCCCCCTGGGGGAAGGTGGCCGAGGCCCCGCCCGAGGCCGGATGAGGGGCGGCCTTGCGGCAATTGCCCGGTAACGGGCTGCTGTCGGCAGCTTTGCCCTCATCAGTCAGTGGTCGGGGCCACTGACAGCTTCCCCCGGAGGGGGAAGCCAACACAACGATATAAAGGAGCAGAAATTATGTCTACGATTTATGAAATTCCCTGCGTCAAGGGCTTTATCCGCATGTGCAACGATGGCTGGCTGCAGGGCTGGCACGAGCGCAACGGCGGCAACCTGACCTACCGCATGACCGGGGAGGACGTCGCCGCCTGCCGTCCCTACTTCGACGCCGAGCCGCGCGAGTGGGTCAACATGGGCGTGCAGGCCGATAATCTGGCCGGTGAGTACTTCATCACCACCGGCTCCGGCAAGTTCTTCCGCAACGTCGAGCCTGACCCGATCCACAGCATCGGCATTGTGGAGATCAACGACAAGGGCGACAGCTGGCGCATCGTCTGGGGTCTGGCCGACGGCGCTCGCCCGACGTCCGAGTTCCCCAGCCATTTCATGAACCACAGCGTCCGCAAGGCCGCTACCAACGGCGCGAACCGCGTTATTTATCATTGCCACGCCACCAACGTCATTGCGCTGACCTACATCCTGCCGCTGACGGACCGTGACTTCTCCCGCGCCCTGTGGCAGAGCGCTACCGAGTGCCCCGTCGTTTTCCCCGAGGGTGTCGGCGTCTGCCCCTGGATGGTCCCGGGCGGCGCGGACATTGCCATGGCAACCTCCGAGAAGATGAAAACCTATCAGGCCGCTATCTGGGCCCAGCACGGCCTGTTTGCCTCCGGCCCTGACTTTGACATCACCTTCGGCCTCGCCCACACGATTGAAAAGAGTTCCGAGATCTACGTCAAGGTCCTGTCCATGGGCGGCGGCCTGATCCGCCAGACCATCACCGACGATGACCTGCGCGCCATCGCCCACGACTTCGGTGTCACCCTCAACGAGAACTTCCTCGACTAACATTACGGGCAAAACGCCCCTGACCGAACGGTCAGGGGCGTTTTGCTGTCTCTTGGCCCCCTCTGCGAGGGGGCTCCCGCCGAAGCGGGTGGGGGAGAGAACTGTACGGCGGCCCGAAATATTTCGGGCCTCGCAAGCTCTCCCCTCATCCGGCCCTGCGGGGCCACCTTCTCCCCCAGGGGGAGAAGGCTTCAGGGCTTCTTCTTTGGAATATGAACCTCCGGGATGGCGACGTTTTCATAGTTGATGGACTTGTGCTTCTCCGGGATCTCGGGGGCGTCGTTGTGGGTGACCTGGCCGGTGTGGACCTCGGGCAGGGCAACGTCGTCACTGTGGACACGGTAGCGCTGCTTTTTCAGCGCCTCGCGCAGCTTGCGGAACATCAGAAAGACCTCCCAATTAGATAAAGTTGATAAAGAAGGTGATGACCAGACTGTTGAGGAAGTCCGCAAACAGACTGCCTACCAGCGGGATCAGCAGATACGCCTTGACCGACGGGGCATACTTTTCGCACAGGGCCTGCATGTTGGCCATGGCGTTGGGCGTCGCGCCCATGCCAAAGCCGCAGACGCCCGCTGCAATGACCGCAGCGTCATAGTCGCGGCCCATGATGTTGAAAATCACAAAGTAGGTGAACAGGAAAATCAGCAGCGTCTGGCCCGCCAGCAGGATGATGAGCGGCAGCGCCAGCGCGGCCAGCTGCCACAGCTTCAGCGTGATCATGGCAATGCCCAGGAACAGCGACAGGCTGATGCCGCCGATGTCGTTGATCTCGCCCATGTGGGTCGTGAATTTGTGGGTGAATTCGCCGATGTTGCGCATACACGCCGCGGCGATCATCGCGCCGATATAAATGGGGAACGTCAGCCCGGTCATGGCCAGCGCCTTGGAGATGAACGTGCCGATGCCGATGGCGATAATCAGCTGGAACACAGCAGCCGGGTACATGCTGGTGTGGCGCTCGTGCTTGATTTCTTCCTCTACCAGCAGGCTGTCGTCCTCGGGCACAACGGTGTCCAGCAGCTTGCGGCGCTCAATGAGCAGACGGCCCGTCGGACCGCCCATGACACTGCCCGCGATCAGGCCGTAGGTGGCCGCCGCCGTGCAGAGCGTGGTCGCGCCCGCAACGCCGAAGTCCTCGAGGACGGGGCCGAACGCGCCCGCCGTGCCGTGGCCGCCGACCATCGGGATGGAACCGGTGCACAGACCGATCAGCGGCGAGATGCCCAGCAGATCCGCCAGCCCGACGGCGAGGAAGTTCTGGCACAAAATCAGCGCAACGACCAGCCCCAAGAAGAGGATCAGCGATTTGCCGCCGCTTTTCAGCACCTTGAGGTTGGCCTGAAAGCCTACCGAGGTGAAGAAGAACACCATGCAGACTTCCTTTAAAATGTCGTCAAATTCAAACTCGGCAATGCCGGTCACATAGCAGAGACAGGTGAAAACGGCAAACAGCACGCCGCCGATGACCGGCGCGGGAATGCAGAATTTTTCCAGAAAGCCGATGCGCGCCTTCAAAAAGCGGCCCAGCATCAGCACGCAGACCGCCGCAAACAGCGTCTGGTACATATCCAGTGAGATGATCATGCGGCGGCCTCCTGTTCAGGGGACGCGCCCGTCTCCGGCCCTGCGGGGGTAATGCCCTGCGCGGTGTAGTACGCAGCGGCCCCGGTGTGGTAGGGGATAACGCTCTGCGCGGCGGCCACGGCGGGGTCGGTCACCAGCGGCACCGGTACGGCGGCGGCCACGGCGTCCACGCTGTCAAAATACCGGGCAGTCAGCCTTTGGACGGTCTCGTCGGACAGCGCGTTCGACGCCAGCAGAAGCGCCTGCACGCTGACGGTCCAGACGTCCTCACCCTGACCGGCGTAGGTCCCGGCGGGGATAACGCAGGCGCGGTAGGCCGGGTAGGCCGCCAGCAGCCGCGCACCGACACCCCCATCGACGGAGAGCAGACGGATGGCGCAGGTCTTGGCCAGCTGCTCCAGCGCGTCGGCGTGCAGACCGGCGGTGACGAACATCGCGTCGATCGTGCCGTCGGCCAGCCGGGCGGCAGCGTCGGTGTAGTTCAGGTTTACAGTGTGTACCAGGCGGTTGTTCAGGCCGCAGGCGGCCAACACCTGCCCGGCGTTCTGCTCGGTGCCGGATTCCTCCTCGCCGACGCTGAGCGTGCAGCCCTGCAGTTCCTCCAGCGTCGTAATGCCGGAGTCGGCCCGGACAACGACCTGCACGGCCTCCTCATACAGGGCGGCCACGGCGCTGAAGCTGCGCTCGGTGCTCTCGTGGGCAAAGACGCCGCTGCCGTCGTAGGCATCCTGCGCCATGTCGGACTGGGCAACGGCCAGCTGTAAATAGCCGCCCGCCAGCAGCCGCAGGTTGGCGGCGGACCCGGCGGTCTGTTTGACCTCGATGGTGCTGTTCTGGGCGGCCATGGCGGTACCAAACGCATTGTACACGCCGCCTGCAGCCGCAGCCCCCAGCCGCAGCCGCGACGCCGCACAGCCCGCCAGCAGGACCGCGGCGGACAGGACGGCAATGATACGGAACAGATGTTTTTTCAAGCGTACACCTCTCTGAAATTCTTTAGGCTCCCCTTGAGGGGAGCTCCGCCCGCAGGCGGTGAGGGGTGGGCCGCAGCAACCCTTTTATAGGTCGGCTGCCAGCCACCCTTCCGGCCCTGCGGGGCCACCTCCCCTCAAGGGGAGGCAGGGATGGCGGCAATTATTTCCCCACCACATCCCAATGCTTATCGTTCCTGTTCAGCACCTCGCAGCCGGTCTCGGTCACCAGGACGAGGTCCTCCACGCGGACGCCGAACTCGCCGGGCAGGTAGACGCCCGGCTCAATCGAAAAGATCATGCCGGGTCTGGCTACGGCGGTGTTCGCGCTGCTGACGTCGCCCTTCTCGTGGTCGGTCTGGCCGATGAAATGCCCCAGACGGTGGTTGAAATACGCGCCGTAGCCCGCTTCCGTAATCAGGTCGCGCGCGGCGGCGTCCAGCTCACACAGGCGCACGCCGGGCTTGATGAGCGCCTCGGCGGCCTCATTCGCGCGGCGCACCAGATCATGCACGGCGGCCTGCTTTTCAGTGGGCTGGCCGCAGAACCAGGTGCGGGTCATGTCGCTGCAATAGCGGCTCTTCACGCAGCCCATGTCAAACAGCACGCAGTCGCCCTCTTTTAACACGGTGTCGTCCGGCTCGTGGTGCGGGTCGGCGGCGTTGGCACCAAAGGAGACGATCGTCGTAAAGCTCGGCCCCTCGCAGCCGTGGGCACGGAACTGCGCGTCGATAAACTCGGCGACCTCGCGTTCGGTCATGCCGGCCTTTATATAGTGCTTCGCGGCCTCGTTCACCGCGTCGTTGATGCGGGACGCCTCGCGCATGAGAGTCTGCTCCTCGGCGTCCTTGCAGGCGCGGCAGTCGTCCACGCAGTCGCTGGACAGCACGACCTGCATACCGGGGTGAGTCTCCATCAGCGGGATCAGAAACTTAGCGGGCCACTCCTTGTCAATGCCCAGCGGCCTGCCCGCGTCCACGACCTCGGCGATCTGCGCCACGGGCTTGTCCGTGTCGGTGTGCCAGACGGTCCTGCACGGCGGCTCGGGCACATTGAACAGCCTGTTCAAAAACAGCACCGGCTCGCCCTCGGTGGGCAGGTAGAGCGCCAGCAGACGCTCATAGGGCTCCACGGCGACGCCGGTCAGATACCACACGCTCTTGGGGTCGCAGACGATCATCTGCGTCAGTCCCTGCGCGCGCAGGGCAGCACGGACACGGTCCATGCGTTCGGTTTTCAACATACAAATGCCTTCTTTCCCATTATTCAGTTTTCCGCGGGCTTCATTGCACTTTTGCGGTACTGCTGGGGGCTTTGGCCCACCATGGCGGTAAAGCGGGTCGAGAAGTTGCTCTCATCCCCAAAGCCGACCTGGTGCGCGATCTCGCAGACGGAGAAATCCGTCAGCACCAGCAGCTCCTTGGCGCGTGTGATCCGCGTGGACAGCAAAAAATTGTAGGGCGTCGTGCCCATGTACTGGCGGAACAGCCGCAGGAACCAGCTCTTGCTCACCGGCGTCTGGGCCAGCAGGCTGTCCAGCGACAGCGGCTCGGCATAGTGCTGGCGGATGTACTCGGCGGCCTGTTCGATCAAGGTGCGATTGGAGCGGCTCTCATCCCCGGCCAGCAGCTGGCGGGCCATCAGGGCCAGCATCCGGTGCAGGGCCAGGCAGATCTCGATCTGTGCGGCAGCGCCGTGCTCCCACTCGGCGGTCAGTGACTCAAACAGCGGCTGCATTTCCAGCCGACTGACCGTAACGGGGGACAGCCGCCCCTGCGGCTGCAGAACCTCGGCCAGATTGGCGACGCCCGCGCCGTCCAGATGCGCCCAGTAGTGGTGCCAGTGGTCCTGCCCGGGGGCAGTGCAGTAGCTTTGCGGGGCGCGGCAGTTCAACAGCAGGGCGCTGCCGGCGGGCAGCTCCACGCGCTGGTCGTTCTGCTCGATCAGACCGGAGCCGGACAGCGTATAAAACAGCAGATAGCTTTCCTTATCGGTGCGGGCTGTGGCAAAATGGGCGCGGCCATAAAAGTTGCCGGCCTCGGTGCAGTAAAACGGCTGTGCCAGCGCCGCCGCGCCGGGGGTGGCGCGCAGCCAGGTGCTGCGTTCCTCCACGTCCATATTATAGGTCAGCATAGTGGCGGTCCCTCCCTTACTTATATGAACATGATAGAAACAAACCGCGCGTTTGTCAATAAAAAATAGAAAAAGCCTTCCCTATAAAAGAAAAGCGGGCAGGGGAGCGGCGGCACGCCCCGCGGCGTGCGCAAGAACAGGAAACCGTTCAGCCGGATGAGGGGGAAATACCGCGGGTGACCCCGCCCGCCTTGACAACGCCGCCCTTTTGTCCTATACTGATACACAGGTTAAACCTTGGTTTAAGTCATAGGAGGAAAACACATGGCCTATACAGTGGGGGAGATGGCGCGGCGGCTGGGTGTGCCTGCATCGACGATCCGCTATTACGATAAGGAAGGGCTGCTGCCCTTCGTCGGGCGCTCGTCCGGCGGCATCCGCGTTTTTACGGAGAAGGACTTCGAGTGGCTGCGCATCATCGAGTGCCTGAAAAAGACCGGCATGTCCCTCAAGGACATCCGCGAATACATCGAGCTGGCCATGCAGGGCGATGAGACCATTGCCCGGCGGCTGGAGCTGTTCCGCAAGCAGCGCACCGTGCTCGAGGCCCGCATGGCTGAATTGCAGCAGACGATGGACACCCTGGACTACAAATGCTGGTTCTATGAGACCGCCGCCGCCCGTGGCAGCACCGAGGGCATCAGCGACCTGCCCGACGAGGCTCTGCCCGAGGTCCTGCGCCCCGTGCGGGAGCGTCTGCGCGCCGCCGCGGAGGCGGAGACAGAAGAAGTATGACCCCAAAACGCCGCCCCTGCAAAAGGTCGGCGCTTTTTTGCGCCCCAGGTGTGCCGACTATAACAACCCACCCCGCAAAAATCCTGCCGCCACCGCTATATCTGGTGCTGCAGCGTACAATCTGCCACCAGACAAAACGAAAAATCTCAAAAAATCCTGCCGCAAAGTGTTAAACACAGCACAATTCCCGTAAAGATGCAAAAAATACGGAAAATATCTGCGTGAAACTTTCCATTGACACCCCGCGCGCCCTGTGGCAGAATGTCGGTAAGAACCTGATTGTGTAAAGGAGAGATCCCTATGACCCCTGAACTTCGCTGGCTGAGTGACCCCACCGTCTTTGCCGTGAACCGGCTGGACGCACACTCTGACCATCTCTGCTGCCGCACCTTGGACGAGGCCGAAAGCGGCCTGACATCGCTGCGCCAGTCACTGGACGGCGCATGGCGCTTTGCGTGGAGCGCCAACCCTGCCGCCCGCCCGGCGGATTTCTGGCAGCCGGACGCCGACCTGTCCGGCTTCGGCACCATCCGCGTGCCCGGGCACATCGAGCTGCAGGGTTACGGTCAGCTGCAGTACACCAACACCCTCTACCCGTGGGATGGCCGCAGCTGCCTGCGCCCGCCGCAGGTCGATTGGAACGATGACCCCGTGGGCAGCTATGTCAAAGAGTTTGATCTGGACGAGTCCCTGCGCGGCCAGCGCGTCTGCGTCAGCTTTCAGGGCGTGGAGCAGGCCATGTACCTGTGGTGCAACGGCCAGTTCGTCGGCTATGCCGAGGACAGCTTCACTCCGTCTGAATTTGACCTGACACCGTACATTCGGGACGAGAACAACCGCCTTTGCGTCGAGGTCTACAAGCGCAGCAGCGCCGCCTGGATCGAGGATCAGGATTTCTTCCGCTTCTCGGGCATCTTCCGCTCGGTCTACCTGTACGCAAAGCCCAAGGTCCACATCAACGACATCTGGCTCAAGGCCGACCTTGCCGCCGACAACACCACCGGCCTGCTGACGCCCCTCGTCAAGCTGGACGGCGAGACCGACGGCGCGTCGGTTGCCCTCGTCGTGACCGACCCCGAGGGCTACGCCGTCTACGAGGGCCCCGCCGCGGGCGATACGATTGAGATCGAGGGCATCCAGCCGTGGAGCCATGCTGCGCCGGTGCTCTACCACGCCGTACTGACCCTGCGCGATGCCGACGGCGTTTTGCAGGAGGTCGTGCCCTACGACATCGGCTTCCGCCGCTTTGAGATGATAAACGGCGTCATGTGCCTGAACGGGGAACGGGTCGTGTTCAACGGCGTCAACCGCCACGAGTGGAACGCCGACAGGGGCCGCGCCATCGGCGCCGATGACATGAACGCCGCCATGGCCGTGTTCAAAAAGAACAACATCAACGCCGTGCGCACCTGCCACTACCCCGACCAGAGCCTGTGGTATGACCTGTGTGACCGGAACGGTATCTACATGATCGACGAGACGAACCTCGAAAGCCACGGCAGCTGGCAGAAGCTCGGCGCGGTGGAGCCGAGCTGGAACGTGCCCGGCAGCCTGCCCGAGTGGAAGGACTGCGTCGTGGACCGCGCCCGCAGCATGTTTGAACGCGACAAGAACCACGCCGCCGTCCTGATCTGGTCCTGCGGCAATGAGAGCTACGCGGGCGAGGATATTCTCGCCATGTCGCAGTTCTTCCACGACCACGACCCGGGACGCCTCGTGCATTATGAGGGTGTGTTCCACTGCCGTGCGTTCGACGCCATCAGCGACATGGAAAGCCGGATGTACGCCAAGCCGTGGGAGATCCGCGAGTATCTCGAATCCCACCCGAAGAAGCCCTTCATTCTCTGCGAGTATATGCACGATATGGGCAACTCGCTGGGCGGCATGGAGAGCTATGTGCGCTTGGCCGACGAGTTCGACCAGTACCAGGGCGGCTTCATCTGGGACTACATGGACCAGGCGCTCCGGCACACCGACGCGCTTGGCCGCAGCGTGCTGGGCTACGGCGGCGACTTTGCGGACCGCAACACCGATTACAACTTCAGCGGCAACGGCATTGTCTACGCCGACGGTGCCGAGAAGCCCGCCATGCAGGACGTGCGCTACTGGTACGACACCCCCGCCCGCCGCGCCGCCCACGATGCCCGCAACGCCGCAGCCGCCGCCCGGGCGGACCGCGACGCGGCCAAAGCACAGGCCGCCCGCAAGCCCGGCACGTTGACCGTGACCGAGGGCGACGGCAACCTCGGCGTCAGGGGCGACGGGTTTGGAATTCTCTTTTCCGCGGGCGAGGCCGGGCCGTCGTCGCTGACCGTCAACGGCAGCGAGTGGCTCTGGCGCGCCCCGCGCCCGGCGTTCTGGCGCGCCGCCACCGACAATGACCGCGGCTGCGGCTTCCCGCAGAAAGCGGCGGCCTGGCTGGCGGCGGATGTCTACCTGCAGAACCTCGGCTTTGCGGTCTTGCAGAAATCCGCCGACGGTGTGCAGGTGCGCTATACCTACGGCGTGCCCACCGTGCCCGGCGCTAAGGCCGAACTGACCTACACCGTGGAGCCGCAGGGCACGCTGCTGGTCGAGGCCGTCTATCATGGCGTGCCCGGTGCGCCGGAGCTGCCCTGCTTCGGCGTAAAATTCCAGACGTTTGCCCCCGTGGCCCGCACGCTCTGGACCGGCCTTTCGGGCGAGACCTACCCGGATCGCTGCAAGGGCGGCGTCTTTGGCTGCCATGAGGAAGTGCCGCATATTGAACCGGCCCTCGTCCCGCAGGACTGCGGTCTGCATGTGGGCACCCGTCAGTTCACGCTGGAGCAGCACAACGCCTGCGGTCAGACGGCGGCTGCGCTGACGATTGAACAGGCCGACGCGCCGTTTGCCTTCAGCGCACTGCCCAACACTGCGCAGGAGATCGAGGCCGCCCAGCACATCACCGAGCTGCCCGCCACGGGCCGCACGAGCGTGACGATCCTGGGCGCAGCCCGCGGCGTCGGCGGCATCGACAGCTGGGGCACCGATGTGGAGGAGCCTTACCGCGTCAGCGGGGAAAGGGAGCACCGCGTCGCGTTCCGCATCGTGTTGTAAATACCCTAAAGGCAACACCGCTTGCGCTGCACCTGCCCATAAAAACACAAGCCGCCCGTGTCAGCCTGACACGGGCGGCTTTGCTGTCTTATGCGCGTTTAATCCAGACGGAACACCTGCTCCAGCTTGGGCTGGGCGCCGGTCACGGGGTCCATTTCCAGCTCCAGAATGTCCTTCATGTAGTCGTTCCAGCGGTCCACAACGGGGCTTTCGGCCTGTACCTTCTCGGCGTAGGCAACGCCCTTCGCGCACTCATAGTAGCCGAACAGCTCGTCGTTACAGTAGAAGATGCTGTAGTTGCAGATGCCCGCAGCCTTCAGCACTTCGACCATCTCGGGCCAAATCTCCGCGTGGCGGCGCTGATATTCCGCTTTGCAGCCGGGCTTGATGCGGCCCTTCCATGCTATATGCTCCATTGGTATGCACCTCACAGGATGATTTTGTCTTTATTGTACGGCGCGCAGCGGCGGTTTGCAACGTGGAATAGTACAGATTTCTTTGGGAAAATTCCACTTGCCGCGCCCGGCGCACAGCCCGTTACATCAGCGGGCTGAACAGCCGTAGCACGCAGTCCCAGCCGCGCACGGCCAGGCTGCGGGTGTCGGCGTACTTCTGTGTGACCTCGCGGCAGACGGGGAACAGCGCGTCAAAATCGCGGCGCACATCGGCCACGGCGCTGCAGCCGCAGAACCAGCAGGCGTTCTCAAAGTGCAGGTACAGGCTGCGGAAGTCAAAATTGATCGTACCCACAACGGCTTCCGTGCCGTCGGCTACGCATTGCTTCGCGTGGATGAACCCGGGCGCGTACTCATAAATGCGCACGCCGCTCTTGGCAAGGCTGGCGTAATAGCTGCGCGTGACCGAGAAGATCAGCTTTTTGTCCGGGATGCCCGGCGTGATGATCCGCACATCAACGCCGCTGGACGCGGCCAGCCGCAGTGTGCGCTGCATCTCGTCACTTAAAATAAGGTAGGGCGTTGTAATGTAGACGTAGTCCTTCGCACTGCGGATCATGTTCAGGTAGACGTTCTCGCCGGTGGCCTCGTCGTCCAGCGGATTGTCCGCGTAGGGCAGCACCACGGCATTCTCCCGCGCGGTGTAGGGCACATCGGGCAGATAGCGCTCGACCTCAGGTGCGGCCTTCTGCGTTGCGCCCCACAGCTCTAAGAAAATCAGCGTCAGGCCGCGCACGGCGTCGCCCTCCAGCCGGATGCCGCTGTCCTTCCACTGGCCGTAAGGGTGGGTGCGGTTGAAGTACTCCTCCGCCAGATTGTAGCCGCCGGTAAAGCCGACGCGCCCATCCACAACGGTGATTTTGCGGTGGTCGCGATTGTTCATAAAAACGTTCAAAATCGGGATGACCGGGTTGAACCGGCGGCACTGTATGCCGCGCCCCGCCAGCTTTTTGACAAATTTGCTGTTGATAAACCCGATGCTGCCCACGTCGTCGTAAAATACGCGCACCTCCACGCCGTGGGCGGCGCGCTCGGCCAGAATATCCTCCAGCTCCTGCCAGGCGGAGGCGTCCTCAATGGCGTGGTATTCCATGAAAATAAACTTTTCCGCGCTGCGCAGGGCTGTTTTCTGGGCCTCCAGCGCCTCGCAGGTGTCGCCGTAGAACGTCACATCGGTGTTGTCGTAGGCGGGGTAGCCGGCGCGGTCCTGCAAATAGCGGGCGTGGTTGCGGGTGATGCGGTCCGGGTAGGGCAGGGCGCGGCGCTGCTGCAAAATGGGTGTGTGATACCGGCGCAGCATCGTCGTATTTTCACCAAAACGGCGGCGCATGACGCTGACGGCCCCGCTGCGGCCAAACAGCAGATAGATGGTCAGACCGAAGATGGGAAACAGCAAAATCAGAATGATCCACGAAATTTTATACGCGGAGTTGATATGCAGCCCATATATACGCAGCGTAATCAAAAATGTCAGTACCGACGTGCATACCTGAATGACGGTGGAGTAGTCGTTCAGCTTGAGGGCAAGCCAGAAGATCCATAAAACCTGCAAAAGTACGCCGATGCCCGCCAGCAGCATCCGGCTGACGCTGTTGGGGATGGCCTCGCGTTTTTCCTCGGTGGTGTTTTTCATGTGTGGCCCCTTTTGTGCCGGGCGCGGCCCGGCTGTGTTGATTTTTTATCCAGTATAGCACAAAATCTTGCAGTATACCACACTTTTGCACCGGAATTTGCGGTGTTTTCACAAAAGAGCGTCCCTGTGGCCGGGCAGGTGAGAGGGAACACGGAAAAATGCAAAATAGCACAAAAATTGCCCGCCTGTAAAATTGGCCTGTATACGCGGAAATCCATACGCAATGCGCTCTGTTGCCCGCACCGGCAGAGACAGCACAGATAAAATAAACGCAATATATGTGCGGTTCCAATTGCGGCAGTTCTTGCCGCGAGTTTTGGCGCGGCGGCACAGCTGATTTTTAAAAATAACGGTAATATGTATAGAATTTCGCGCGGCGGCAGAGGTGCAGCCACGGCAAAGCGGTTGGAGTGCAACAGGCAAAACGGTGGGAAATCGAAAATAGAAGCAAAAAAATGTTTTTTGCTGTTTTTACATAAGGCTGTTGAAATTTGGCAGATTATGTGATATTATATTTTCACAAATGAGGACGCACGATGTCCTTACTGAATTTATTGGAGGAATTTATCATGTTCGAGAAAATTCGCAAAATGAAGAACAAGAAGGGCTTCACCCTGGTCGAGCTCATCGTCGTTCTGGTCATCCTGGCAATTCTGGCTGCCCTGCTGGTTCCGGCTCTGACTGCCTACATTGACAAGGCGAACAAGGAGAAGGTTGTTGCTGAGTGCCGCATGGTCGTTATGGCTGCTCAGACTGAGGCTTCTGAGGCTTATGGCACTTTGACCGCGGCATCTGCTTCCTCTACGACCACTGATGAGAAAGTTATGGAACAGATGGCGAAGAACGGTAAGGATTTGATTGCCTTGGCCGAGGTGAAGGGTAAATTTAAGATTACCATTACCAATACCAAAGTGAGCCAAGTTATCTATACTAACTCTGGCTTCAATGTTACTTACAATGGTAGTGCGTATGATGTGAAGAAGTCTGCTGATGATACGACTAATACTCAGGACAAGTACCTTGTTGGTGCGAATGAAATTAGCACCCAATAATTATTAAATTTTGTTGGTGTTTTCCCACCGCCACCCGGCGGTGGGATTTTTTGTGCTTTTGCTGTCGTTTTACTCAATTCAATTTCAACTACGGACACTTCCACGAGCGGATATGGAATCCGCCCCTACGGTCTGCCAATCCCGTAACATTCTGCCTGCCGCCAACTTCGGCGGGGTGGGGGCACCCCGCCCTACGTCTTACCGAAAAAGGGGACCGTAGGGCGGCCAGCCCTCTGGCCGCCGTGCCCGCTTGCGGCCACAGCAAACCTTCCGTGCAATCCCCCCACCCTCGCCCCGCAGACAAAAGCCTCCCTTGTCAAAGGGAGGTGCCGAGCCTGCGAGGCGGAGGGATTCCTGCCCGTTTGCGTGTGTGGCAGCGTGCAGGGCATAGCCCGTCGGAATCCCTCCGGCCGCCTGCGGCGTCCACCTGCTCCCCTTCTGGCGCTACGCGCCACCTCCCCCGGCACGGGGGAGTCTGTCTTTGACAAGGGAGGCTTTTCTGCTCCAACCTTAAACTTCACTTCAAATTTCACTCTTGCAAAATCCGGCAAAGTGTGCTACAATCTCATAGCATACCGTTTTAGTGGGAAATATTCCCGCAACCCCAACCAAAAAAGGAGAGTTCCGCCCCATGTCCGAACGCCTGTGGGGAATCCTTGTGGATTCCTTTGGTAAAATATTGCTGCCCGGCCTGACCGTCACCATCCCGCTGACTGCCATCTCGTTTACGCTGGCGCTTATCATCGCGGTGGCGGTGGCGCTGGTGCAGTTTGCCCATGTGCCCGTTTTGCAGCGGCTGGCCCGGTTTTATATCTGGGTCATCCGCGGCACGCCCGTGCTGGTGCAGCTGTTCGTTGTGTTCTACGGCCTGCCCGGCGTCGGCATCCTGATTGAGCCGTTCCCCGCGGCGGTGCTCGTCTTTTCCATCAACGAGGGCGCGTACTGCGCCGAGACCATCCGCGCAGCGCTGGAATCCGTGCCCAAAGGCCAGATGGAGGCGGGGCAGTGCGTCGGCATGAGCTACTTACAGATCATCCGCCGCATCATCCTGCCGCAGGCGCTGCGCACGGCCTTCCCCACGCTGGCCAGTACGCTGATCGCCATGGTCAAGGATACCTCGCTGGCCGCGAACATCACCGTGACCGAAATGTTCATGACGACCCAGCGCATTGTGGCCCGCACCTATGAGCCGCTGGCCCTCTACATTGAGGTCGGTCTGGTTTACCTGCTGTTCTGCACCGTGCTGACCCGCCTGCAGGCCGTCGGCGAGCGGTACCTCAACAGCAAGGGCGCACAAAGGAGCTGAACTATGCTGCAAATCAGAAATCTGCGCAAGTCCTTTGGCGATTTGCAGGTGCTCAAGAGCATCGATCTGGACGTGAACAAGGGCGACGTCGTCGCCATTTTAGGCCCCAGCGGCAGCGGAAAAACAACGATGCTGCGCTGTCTGAACTTCTTGGAAAAGTCCGACGGCGGCACGATGCTGTTTGACGACCAGCGCGTAGACCTGGCCCGCGTCACCCACGCCGAGGCCAACGCCCTGCGCCGCCGCACGGGATTTGTCTTTCAAAGCTACAACCTGTTTGCCAACAAGACCGCGCTGCAAAACGTGACCGAGGGGCTTATCATCGCGCGCAAAATGCCGCGCCGCCGGGCCGAGGAGATCGCCCGCGCCGCGCTGGTCAAGGTCGGCATGGATGACCGCGCCGACTACTACCCCAGCCAGCTTTCCGGCGGGCAGCAGCAGCGCGTGGCGATTGCCCGCGCCATGGCCGCCGACCCGGAGATCATCTATTTCGACGAGCCTACGTCCGCTTTGGACCCCGAGCTGACCGGCGAGGTGCTGGCCGTCATGCGCAGCCTGGCCGGGGAAGGCCGCACAATGCTCGTCGTGACCCACGAGATGGATTTTGCCCGCCACGCGGCCAACCGCGTGGTGTTCATGGAGCAGGGCGTCATTGTGGAGCAGAACACCGCCGAGGCGTTCTTCAACGACCCGCAGCAGCCCCGCACCAAAGAATTTTTGCAGACCTACAAGCAAAGGAGCCTATTGTAATGAAGAACCTAACCAAGCTGACCGCCCTGACCCTGACCGCCGCGCTGGCCCTGACCGCCTGCGGCAGCAGCGCCGCCGCCACCGCGCCCGCCGCGGAATCCGCCGCCGGGAGCACCGCCGAGGCCGCGTCCGGCGACCTGTTGAGCGAGATCCAGGCCAAGGGTACCATCACGGTTGCGATGGAGGGCACATGGGCACCCTGGACCTACCACGATGAAAACGACAACCTCGTTGGCTACGACGTCGAGGTCGCCACCGAGATCGCGAAGAAGCTGGGCGTTGAGCCGCAGTTTGTCGAAGGCGAGTGGGACGGCCTGCTGGCCGGTCTGGACGCGGGCCGCTATGACATCATGGTCAACGGCGTGGACATCACCCCCGAACGCGCCGAAAAATACGACTTCTCGACGCCCTACGCCTTCAACCGCACCGCCGTCATCACCAAGGCCGACGATGACAGCATCAACACGCTGGAGGACCTGAAGGGCAAAAAGACCGCAAACACGATCTCCAGCACCTACGCCGAGCTGGCCGAGCAGTACGGCGCGACGGTGACGGGCGTTGACGATCTGAACCAGACATTTGAGCTGCTGCTGAGCGGGCGCATCGACGCGACGCTGAACGCCGAGATGACCTTCTACGATTACACGAAGGAGCACCCCGACGCGAATGTGAAGATCGCCGTGCTGACCGACGATGCGAACCAGATCGCCATCCCGATGCGCAAGGGCGACGAGACTGCCGCCCTGCGCACGGCCATTGATGCCGCCATTGACGAGCTGCGCGCCGACGGCACGCTGAAGGCATTGAGCGAAAAATACTTTGGCCGCGATATTTCTACGGAAGAATAACCTTTGTAAAAAATATAAGGGGCGTTCACCCCCCTTGGCCCCCTCTGCGAGGGGGCTCCGCCCGCAGGCGGTGGGGGAGAGAACTGTACGGTTGCCCGAAATATTTCGGGTTATGGCAAGGTTCTCTCCCTCCGCCCCTGCGGGGCACCTCCCTCGCAGAGGGAGGTTTTTGAAACGCTGAAGGGGCTGCTGCACACGCAACAGCCCCTTCTGTTTTTGGGGAAATTATACCTTGCGAAGGATGCCGTCGGTCAATTCGACGCTGTCGCCTTCTTCCATTCCGCCGCGGCGCAGCGCTTCGTCGGGGTAGGGGAGCACGCGCCGCGTGCCGTCAGCACCTTCCAGCACTACGTCAACCAGAATTGGCTGGTCGGCGGGCGGCTCCTCGCAGCCGTACATCTGTTCCTCAATGCGGAAAATTTTGTATTTCATGCAGCTTCACGCTCTCTCCGGGGCGGTGGGGCCTGTCTCCACGGCCTCGATTTCTTTGATCAACATCTCATGGCCCTGCAAAAGGTGGGTGCGCGGGCTCTGGCAGTGGGGGCAGGTGCGGCCAAACTGCATGGTGGGGTACTGTTGGCTGCAGTCCTCGCACACGGTCACGGCGGGGATGGTCTCCACGGTCAGCACCGCGCCGGGCAAAAGCTCCGATTTCGCCGCCGCCCACTTCCAGCAGTCCTGCAGATAGCTCTCCACCACGCCGGAGACCTCGCCCAGCTGCAGCGTCACGCGCCGGATGTGCGTCACGTCGTTCTGCCGGGCCACGTCCTCCACCGTGCGGATGATGTGGAATACAATGCCAAGCTCGTGCATTACTTCTCCTTCTTGGCAAAGCGGATCTTGATCTCGCGCTTCGCCATGTAGGGCAGAATGGCCTTGAACTTGTCCTCGCTCCTGACCATCTTGCTGCACTCGGGCAGGTCGCGGTGCAGGCGGATGGCATCAAACTCGCACTTTGTCGTGCAGACGCCGCAGCCAATGCACTTGTTCGGGTCCACAACGCTGGCACCGCAGCCCAGACAGCGCGCCGTCTCGATTTTGACTTGATCCTCGGTCAGCGTCAGGTGCGCGTCACGGAAGGAGCGGTGCGCGTCAATGCCCGCATCCAGCGCGGCGGACTGGCGCGGTGCGCGGTCATACTCGCCCAGCGCCAGATTCGACTTGTCCAGCTCGTGGAAGTCGCGGCGGTTGCGGCCAATCGTCAGGCTTGTGTTGGGCTGCACAAAGCGGTGGATGGAAATTGCCCCCTGCTTGCCCGCAGCAATCGCGTCAATGGCAAACCGCGGCCCGGTGCAGACGTCGCCGCCGACGAAAATGTCCGGCTGGGCGGTCTGGTAGGTCAGCGCGTCGGCCACAGCGCCCTGGCCGCGGCCCAGCTGCACGGCCTCGCCGTTCAGCAAATCGCCCCACTCGATGCACTGGCCGATGCTTAAAACAACATTGTCGCACGGCAGGGTGATGGTATCGTTTTCATCGTAGGTGGGCGAAAAACGGCCCTCCGCGTTGTAAAGGCCGGTGCACTTTTTCAGCACGACGGCGGTCACATGGCCGTTCTCGGAGAGGAACTCCTTCGGCCCGTAGCCGCAGGTGATTTTGGTGCCCTCCTCCTCGGCCTCGGCGATTTCCTCCGGCGAGGCCGGCATCTTGTCCCGCGGCTCCAGACAGACCATCGTCACGCCGTCGGAACCGCAGCGCAGAGACACACGCGCTGCGTCAATGGCAACGTTGCCGCCGCCGATGACGACGGTCTTTCCGGTTATTTTGCGGCTCTCGTCACCGCCGACGGTGCGCAGCAGGTGGACGGCGGTCTCGATGCCCGCGGCGTCCTCGCCGGGCACACCGGCCCTGCGCCCGCCCTGGCAGCCGATGGCGATATAGAACGCTCGGTAGCCCTGTCGGCGCAGCTCGGCCAGCGTGACGTCTTTGCCGACCTCGATACCGCAGCGGATGTCAACGCCCAGCTCCCGCAGAATGTCGATCTCGGCGTCAATGACGTTTTTCTCGAGCTTGAACGAAGGGATGCCGTAGCGCAGCATGCCGCCGGGTCGCTCGTTTTTCTCAAACACGGTGGGCTTGTAGCCCTGCACTGCCAGAAAATAGGCGCAGGACAGACCCGCGGGGCCGCCGCCGATGATGGCAATCTTCTGCGGCCACGGGCCCTGCAGCGACGGCTGGACAATGTCGGGCACGTAGCGGTGCGCGGCGTTCAGGTCCTGCTCGGCAATGAACTTCTTGACGGCGTCGATGGCCACGGCCTGGTCCACGGTGCCGCGGGTGCAGGCGTCCTCGCACCGGCGGTTGCAGACGCGCCCGCAGACGGCGGGGAAGGGGTTCTCCTTTTTAATCAGCGCCAGCGCGTCGCGGTAGCGGCCCTGCGCGGCCATTTTCAGGTAGCCCTGCACGGCAATGTGCGCGGGGCAGGCCGTCTTGCAGGGGGCCGTGCCGGTGTCATAGCAGTTGATGCGGTTCTTGTCGCGGTAGTCGATGGCCCACTTGTCGGGGCCCCACTTCACGGTGTCGGGCAGCTCCTGCTTCGGGTAGGTGATGGGGCCGTCCTTCGTGCAGAGCTTCTGGCCCAGCTTGACCGCGCCCGCGGGGCAGTACTCCACACAGCGCCCGCAGGCCACGCAGTTCTCCGGCTCGACACGCGCCACGTAGGCCGAGCGGCTCATGTTCGGCGTGTTGAACAGCTGGCTTGTGCGCAGCGCATTGCAGACGTTGACGTTGCAGTTGCAGATGGCAAAAATCTTGTTCTCGCCGTCGATGTTCGTGATTTGGTGCACAAAGCCGTTGTCCTCGGCCTTCTGCAGGATCTGCATGACCTCATCGTAGGTCACGTAATGTCCCTTGTTGGTCTCGACGAGGTAGTCGGCCATATCGCCCACGCCGATGCACCAGTCGTCGGGGTCGTCGCCGCAGCCCTCGCCCATGGCGGCGCGGGACATACGGCAGCTGCACGGACCGGCGGCATACTTGCCGTCGTACTTTTTCAGCCAGTGAGAGATGTGCTCAATGTCGGCGGACCGGTTCTCGGTCTCGATGGCTTTTTCCACCGGGATGACGTGCATACCGATACCTGCGCCGCCCGGGGGCACCATGGCGGTGATGTGCTCCAGCGGCAGAAATGTCATCCGCTCAAAGAAGGCTGTCACCTCGGGGTGGTCGGCGATCTGCTGCTTGTTCATATTGAAGAACTCTGCGCTGCCGGGCACGAACATCGGCAGGATGTACTGCTTTTCGCGGCGGGGATTCTCCCAGTTGTACTCCAGCAGACCGACGACGGCCATCTGCTGCAAAAGCGGCTCCAGCTCCCCGGCAGGCTTGCCCGTGGCCTTGACCAGCTCGGGCAGGGTCATGGGCTTGCGGACCTTCATTTTTAAGGCAACGTCCGCCATCTCGTCGGTCACGATGGACGCCAGGCCCCAGTATTCGGGGTCATCCTTCGTCAGAATGCCCTTTTTGGCCGGGATGCGGTCCGTGATCATCTGGCCCAGCCTGGCAATTTTCTCGCGGTACGGCTCGTCCCTCGGAATCTCGAAGGGCAGCCTGCTCTCATCCAGCGGGAACGCAGTGGGTTTGCTCATGGTGTGCTCCTTTTTTGTGCCGTTGCTCCGTTTTTTGCACAGTAGGGGCCGGGCATGCCCGGCCCGGTTGTAAATGGCGGACGGGCGATTGCGGCAAGGCCGCGGGCCGCACATGTGCGGCCCCTACAACGCGGCTGGATTATTTACGCCTGCCACGCCCTGACCTGCTCTTTTAGCCAATCGGCCCATTCGTCAATGCCCTCGCCCGTCCGGGCGCAGATCGGGATGACCCTTGCGTTCGGGTTGCGCAGGGCCACATACTCGCGGCATTTGTCCATGTCAAAGTCAAAATACGGCAGCACGTCGATCTTGTTGACAAGAACGACGTCGCAGACCTGGAACATCAGCGGATATTTCAGCGGCTTGTCGTGACCCTCGGGGACCGACAAAATCATCGCATTTTTCACCGCGCCGGTGTCGAACTCGGCAGGGCAGACAAGGTTGCCGACGTTTTCCAGAATCACCAAATCGAGACCCCCGGTGCCCAGCCCGGCCAGTCCCTGCCGGGTCATCTCGGCGTCCAGATGGCACATGCCGCCGGTGTGCAGCTGAATGGCCTTGGCGCCGGTCTCGGCAATGGCGCGGGCGTCCACGTCGGAGTCGATGTCGGCCTCCATCACGCCGATGCGCAGCTCATTTTGCAGCGCAGCAATCGTGCGGCGCAGTGTCGTGGTTTTGCCGGACCCCGGCGCGCTCATTAAATTCAGCAGAAAAATTTTTTCCTGCTTCAGCTCGGCCCGCAGCGCGGCGGCCTGCTCGTCGTTGGAGGCAAAGATGCTCTGCTTGACCTCGAGAATTTTCACGTTGTCCATGGGGTGCTCCTTATAAATTGGTATACGGTCTCTGCTAATATTTTAACATCGTGTCAAAAAATTCGCAATCGACGAATATGACAAAGAATTGACGAAAGAACGGGCAGGTTGACGAAAAGAGCATGTAAACTCATTAGCGGCAGATGCCGCGAACTGGCGGCGGGGTGTGGGCACCCCGCCCTACGCATAACGGGGAAAGTGGAACGTAGGGCGGCATGCCCACATGCCGCCGTGGCCGTGTGCGAAAGCAGGGACCTGCCGGTTTGTGGTTAGTCCGGCTTTATAAAATGCTCCACCACCATCCGCTGCGCCTCCGGCGTAAACAGCAGCACTGAATACGGTGTGCCGCGGGCGCTGACCTTGTCCTCGCTGCGCAGACCGGCGTCCACACCGGCAGGGGTCGGCACGTAGTAAAAGCCCTTCGTCGGCAGACGCTCCATACCGATGAGCCGCTGCGCCAGCAGCCACTCGTCGATCTCCTTGATGGTCGGTGCCTTCACATCCGGGTCACCGGCGGCCTCGATCAGCGCGGCCTTCAGCTCCGCGCCGGTATAGCTGTCCTGATAGTTGAAGCTGCGCGCGTCCTCCGCCGTCAGGTAAAACGCGGGACGCTCGGCCTTCGGCGGCTTTTTCTTCTTCTCGGACGGCAGCGGCTTTTCCGGCTCCGGTGCGGGCGGGTCCAGGCTCAAAACGGCGTCGGGGTGGTCGGCACGGTAAGCGTCAATGACCGCAAAGAACGCGGCACCGTACTTTTCATACTTGCGCTCACCCATGCCGTAGATGCCCAGCATATCCTCCGCGCGGCGCGGCGCGCGCAGGCACATATCCACCAGCGACTTGTCACCGAACACGACGTAGGGCGGCAGTCCCTCGCGCTGGGCGGTGTCGAACCGTAGCTGGCGCAGCTGGTTGAACAGCTCCAGACCGGCGCTCGTCAGCGCGTCCATCGGGCTGCGGCGCTTCGGCTTCGGTGCACGGGCCTTCTCCGGCTCACGCTGCGGCGGCAGCTTGACCAGCACCTGCCCGCCGGCCTTCAGCGGGGCAATATCCCCGATGTGCAGCACGGCGTACTGGTCGTCGCTCTGCACCAAATATCCATCCTCCAGCAGCTGGGCCAGCAGGCGTTCCAGCGTCTCGCGCGGGGTGTCCTTCATCCGGCCGTAGCTCTTGAAGCGCTCGGCTCCCAGCTCCCGCAGACGCGCACGGTTCGCGCCTTGTAAAGTGCCGAACAAAATTGCTTTGCCGTACCGCCCGCGCAGCTCGGCCACGCAGTTGATCATCCACTTGGCGGCGTCGGTCATATCGACCTCGTCAAAATCGTTGTTGCAGCTGCCGCAGTTGCCGCACGGCGCGGTGGGATGCTCGCCGAAATAGGCCAGAATGTAGTTGCGCAGGCACTCCGTCGTCTGACAGTAGCGCTCCATCGTCTGCAGGCGCTGCAGGTCGCGCTGGCGCAAAAGGTCGGCCTCCTCGTCGTCCATCTCGGCAAAATCCTTTTTGTCCAGCAGGAATTTGTTGATGATGACGTCCTGCGCCGAAAAAAGCAGCACGCACTGCGACGGCAGCCCGTCACGCCCGGCACGGCCCGCCTCCTGGTAATAATTCTCCATGCTCTGGGGCATGTTGTAGTGCAGCACGAACCGCACGTTGGACTTGTCAATGCCCATGCCAAAGGCGTTCGTCGCGACAATGACCGGCGCGGTGTCGTAGATGAAGTCATTCTGATTTTTGCGGCGTGCTTCGGCGGACAGGCCCGCGTGGTACTTTGTGGCCGCAAAGCCGTATTCGGTCAGAAGCTCCTGCAGCTTGTCCACATTCTTGCGGGTGGCGCAGTAGATGATGCCGCTTTCGCCGGGGTGGTCGCGCAGATACTGGATGACAAAATCGTCCTTGCGGCGTGTGCGCTCGACCTGAAAGTAGAGGTTGGGCCGGTCAAAGCCGGTCACAAGCACCTTCGGGTCGTGGAGCCGCAGCGTGCAGACAATGTCGTCCTTGACCTCCCGCGTGGCCGTGGCCGTGAACGCCGACACGATGGGGCGGCGGGGCAGACTGTCGATGAAGTCGAGGATCTTTAAGTAGCTCGGACGGAAATCCTGTCCCCACTGGCTGATGCAGTGCGCCTCATCCACCGTGACCATCGAGATGTCTGCCCCCGCGGAAAAGCTGCGGAACACCGGGCTTTCCAGGCGTTCGGGCGCGACGTAGACAAGCTTGTAGCTGCCCTCGGCGGCCAGGTCCAGCGCGCGGGCGATCTGTGTCTCGGTCAGTGACGAGTTGATAAACGCCGCATGGATGCCCGCTGCGTTCAGCCCCTTGACCTGGTCCTGCATCAGCGAGATCAGCGGCGAGATGACGAGCGTCAGCCCCGGCAGCAGCAGGGCAGGGACCTGATAGCAGAGCGACTTGCCCGCGCCGGTGGGCATGATGGCCAGCGCGTCCCGCCCGGCCAGAAGGGCGCTGACGATCTCCTCCTGCCCGGGGCGGAAGGAGTCGTAGCCGAAATATCGTTTTAACGCTTCACGCGGAGTCATGAAGGGCCTCCTGAACTTTTTCTTCCATTATACCACATCCGCACCCCTGCGGCCAGAGAAACGCGCACTTTACACCGCGCATCGTCTGCGGTATACTGGTAGCAAACCATAAAAACAGGAGCTGTCGCTATGATTCTGGATATTGTTGTGGACGTACAAAAGGACTTTATCACGGGTGCGCTGGCGAACCCCCAGGCACAGGCCAACGTGACTCACCTGGCCGAGACCGTTAAGGCCCATGCCCGGGCCGGGCACTGGCTGTTCCTGACGCGGGACACCCACCCCGACAACTACCTTGCCACGCGGGAGGGACGCCACCTGCCTGTGGAGCACTGCATCGAGGGCGAGGACGGCTGGAACTTTGCGCCCGAGCTGGAGAACGCGCTGGACGGTACCGAGCCCGAGGTCTGCCACATCGTCAACAAGCCCACCTTCGGCAGCTATATGCTGCCGAGCGAGATCCTCGACGAGCTGATGGCCCACAACAAGGCCGTGGACGACATTGACAAGATCGTCATCTACGGCTACTGCACCGACATCTGCGTCATCAGCAACGCTATGGTGCTGCGCGCGGCCTTCCCGCAGACGGAAATCGAGATCCTGTCCGACTGCTGCGCCGGGGTCACGCCCCAGTCCCACCAAACGGCGCTGGACGCCATGCGGGCGTGCCAGTTCACAATCGTATAAAGCGTATAAAGGCAAAATTGAAACCGACGCACTCTTGCGTTTCTCACCGCATTGTGCTATACTTTACACCGTAAAACTGAATACGACAGCAGGTGCCTTTTTATGCCGCCGTTCGGCGCATGGGAAAGGGTAAAAGGGAAGCGGGTGCAAATCCCGCACGATCTCGTCACTGTGATAAGGGAGCCTGCCGCCAGGGTGCATTTGCACCGGTCACTGGGTTTTGACCCGGGAAGGCGGCGGCAGGCGTTGAGCTTTCAGCCAGGAAACCTGCCTGCTGCCGGGTACGGGGGCGCACCGCCCCAGATCACGAGGAATTGGTTGTACCGCAAAGCACCTGCTTAAAATACGGGGTCTTTTGTGTTGCCATTCTGCACGCAAAAGACCTCGTTTTTTACGGGGTCAGTTTCCGTGTGCCCTGCTGTTCTCTCCCGTACTGTCTCCCAGCTTTAAACAAGGAAAGGAAGTAAGAACACATGAGAAGGATCACCTACAAGAAAGCTGCCGCCGTCGCCATGGCCGCAGCACTGTCCGCCGCCCTGCTGGTCGGCTGCGGCAGCACCGCCGCGAGCACTGACAGCGCTGCCGCGAGCACCGTCGCCGCAGAAAGTACCGCAGAGGATGCAGAAAAGACCGCAGACGAGGGAGATGCAGACGAAGTGGCCGCTAAGAACTGCGCCGATTTGATCGACGCCATCTACGTGCAGGAGCGCAGCGCCGACACCGATGCCCAGTGCGAGGCCGCCAAGGCTGCCTGGGATGCCCTGACCGACACCCAGAAGGAACTGGTCGAGGGCGAGAACGCAGACCCCGACTACTTTGGCCGCGACACCGGCGACGCCGGCAAGGACGATCCGCGCAATGCCGACGACATCGGCGAGAATGAGCTGCTGGTCGTCAGCTTCGGCACCTCCTTCAACGGCAGCCGCGCCGCTGACATCAAGGGCATCGAGGACGCCCTGCAGGCCGCCTACCCGGATTGGAGCGTCCGCCGCGCCTTCACCGCGCAGATCATCATCAACCACGTTCAGGCCCGCGACGGCGAGAAGATCGACAACATGGACCAGGCGCTTGAGCGTGCCGTTGCCAACGGCGTCAAGAATCTGGTTGTCCAGCCTACGCACCTGATGCACGGCGCCGAGTACGACGAGATGTGCGAGGCTGTTGAGCAGTACAAAGACAAATTTGACAGCGTTGCCATTGCCGAACCCCTGCTGGGCGAGGTCGGCGAAGATGCCACCGTCATCAACGCCGACAAGGAGGCCGTAGCCGCCGCCATCACCGCCGAGGCCGTCAAGACCGCCGGGTATGACGCCGCCGCTGCCGCCGCTGCGGACGGCACCGCCTTTGTCTTTATGGGCCACGGCACGTCCCACACCGCCAAGGTCAGCTACAGCCAGATGCAGACCGCGATGCAGACGCTGGGCTATGACAACGTCTTTATCGGCACCGTCGAGGGTGAGCCCGAGGACACCGCCTGCGATGCCGTTATCGAGAAGGTCAAGGAGGCCGGTTACACCAAGGTCATCCTGCGCCCGCTGATGGTCGTCGCCGGTGACCACGCCAACAACGACATGGCCGGTGCCGAGGACGATTCCTGGCTGAGCCAGTTCAACGCCGCCGACTGCTTTGAGAGCGTCGACACCCAGATCGCAGGTCTGGGCGAGATCGGCGACATCCAGCAGCTCTACGTTGACCATGCCGGGGCCGCTATCGATTCCCTGAACGGCTAAGAAAGACCCATTCTGCCCGGAGGGTAAGCTCCGGGCAGTTTTTTGGTTTTTGGGAAAGCACGGCAGGGGCCGGGCATGCCCGGCCTGCGTCCGATGTGATGCCCTGCCACGCCGTAGGGGCGGATTCCATATCCGCCCGCGCCGCCTCCCGCTAATGCCTGATAAATATATATAGAATGAGGTAAGGAAAGCATGAAAAAGCTCCAACTCGCGTCCCTGACTCTCGCTGCCCTGCTGCTGGCGGGCTGCGGTGCGTCCGCAGCGTCCACCGCCGAGAGCACGTCCGAGGCGGTCTCCACGGAAGAAACCGCCCCTGCCGTCACGGAAGCCCAGGCCCCCGCTGCCGCGCTGCCGGACGGCGTATACACCGCTAAGTTCAACACCGACAGCAGCATGTTCCACGCCAACGAAGCCGTGGACGGCATGGGCACGCTGACGGTGGAAAACGGCACGATGACCTTCCACGTCAGTCTGCAGTCCCAGAAGATCGTCAACCTGTATCCGGGCATGGCCGCCGACGCCCCCGCCCACGAGAGCGACTGGCTGCAGCCTACCGTTGACACGGTGACCTACTCCGACGGCACCAGCGACGAAGTATACGGCTTTGACATCCCCGTTGCGGCTGTCGATGCCGATTTCCAGCTGGCCATCCTCGGCACCAAGGGCACCTGGTATGACCATACGGTCAGCGTCTCCGATGCCGAGCCTGCGGCAGAGGATGCGGCTGCGGCAGCCGTCGAGATCCCCGCCGACGGCAGCTACACCTGCGCTGTGACGCTGGAGGGCGGCAGCGGACGCGCCACCGTCGAAAGCCCCGCCGCGCTGACTGTGGCCGACGGCATTCTGACCGCGACCATCGTCTGGAGCAGCCCGAACTATGACTATATGCTCGTTGACGGCGAAAAGTACCTGCCCGTCAACACCGAGGGCAACTCGACGTTTGAGATCCCCGTTGCCGCGCTGGATACCGCGCTGGCCGTCACGGCGGACACCGTCGCCATGAGCACCCCGCACGAGATCGACTATACCCTGACCTTTGACAGCTCGACGCTGGCCGCCGAATGAGGCGCGCGGCAGCTTTTGCCCTGCCCGCTCTGCTGCTGGCAGGGTGCGCGGCTGCATCCCAGGCTCCCGCGCAAACGGACGCATTGACGATAGAAAACCGCTATCCACTGGAATATGCGAAGCAGTTCACGGTGGATGTGTGTGCGGGCGGCTATGACCTCATCACGATTGACGGCAGCCGCTATCTCGTCGTGCCGGAGGGGACCGCTGCGCCCGCCAATCTGGACGCAGACATCACCGTTTTGCAGCAGCCTATCCAAAATATCTACCTTGTGTCGTCGTCCGCGATGGATCCCATCATCAGCATTGGCGGGCTGGGGGCTGTGGCGCTGTCCGGCACGCAGGCCGAAAACTGGTACCTCGACGCGGCCCTCACCGCCATGGAGCAGGGCGAGATCGCCTACGCGGGCAAGTACAGTGCGCCCGATTACGAGACGATCCTGTCCGCCGACTGCGGCCTTGCCATCGAGAACACAATGATCTACCACACGCCCGAGGTGAAGGAGCAGCTCGAAAAATTCGGCGTGCCGGTCCTCGTCGAGCGCTCGAGCTACGAGAGTGACCCGCTGGCCCGGATGGAATGGGTCAAGCTGTACGGCATCCTGCTGGGCAGAACCGAGGAGGCCGAGCGCGTTTTTGACGACGCTGTGCAGCGCATTGCACCGCTGCTGGACGAGGAACCCACCGGCAAGACTGCGGCGTTCTTCTCCATCACCTCAAACAATCTCGCCACGGTGCGCAAGGGCGGCGATTACGTCGCCAAGATGATCGGGCTGGCGGGCGGCAGCTACGTCTTTGCCGACCTGACGGACAGCGGCAACAATCTGGCGACTGTCAATATCTCGCTCGAGGATTTCTACGCCGGGGCGCGTGACGCCGATGTGCTGCTCTACAACAGCACGATTGAGGGCGAGCTGCGCACAATGGATGAACTGCTCGCCAAATGTCCGATGCTGGCGGACTTCAAGGCCGTGCAAAGCGGCAGCGTCTGGTGTACGTCGCAGAGCCTTTTCCAGCAGAGCATGGAGCTGCCGGAGCTGATCCTGGATATGAACAGGGTGTTCACCGAGGATGACCCGGACGACAGTGAATTGACATTTTTGACGAAGCTGCACTGAAAATTTAACGCGGCGGCAAAAACGGGCGCACAAAACCGTGGCGCATCCGTAGGGGCGGATTCCATATCCGCCCGCACCATTGCCGCCCGCCGCAAAGGGAACCACGCATGCACACCTCCAAACGCATGACAATTGCATACCTCGCCATGGCGGCGGCCCTGCTGGCGCTGTTTGCGCTCAACCTGTTCTGGGGCAGCGTTGCGCTCTCCCCGGCGGACATCGCGGCAGCCCTGCTGGGCCGCGGCACAAACGCGCTGGCGGCCAACATCCTGCTGCAGCTGCGTCTGCCGCGCGCCGTCATGGTCGTGCTGCTGGGGGCGGCGCTCTCGGTGGCCGGGTATCTGCTGCAAACGTTTTTTGCCAACCCGATTGCCGGGCCGTTTGTCATGGGCATTTCCAGCGGGGCCAAGCTGGCTGTGGCGCTGACGATGGTCGTCTTTTTGAACCGTGGTCTGCTCACCGGCTCACTGACGCTGATCCTGGCGGCGTTTGCCGGGGCCATGGCGGCCATGCTGTTTGTGCTGGCCGTGGCGCGCCGCGTGCAGCAGATGAGCATTTTGGTTATCTGCGGCGTTATGATCGGCTACATCTGCTCGGCCGTCACCGATATTGTCGTCGCTTTCGCGCAGGATTCCAACATCGTCAACCTGCACAACTGGTCGATGGGCAGCTTCTCCGGCATGACCTGGGGCAATGTCGCCACGGCGGCGGCCATCGTTCTGCCCTGCCTGGCCGCCGCGTTTTTGCTCTCCAAGCCGATGGCCGCCTACCAGCTGGGCGAAAGCTACGCCGCCAGCGTCGGCGTGCCGGTGCGGGCGTTTTCCGTGGTGCTTGTGCTGCTGTCAAGCCTGCTGGCGGCCTGCGTCACGGCATTTGCCGGACCGATCTCCTTCGTCGGCATTGCGGTGCCGCATCTGGTAAAACATACACTGGGCAGTGCAAAACCGCTGCGGGTGCTGCCGGGCTGCGCACTGGGCGGCGCGGCATTCTGCCTGCTGTGCGACCTGATCGCCCGCAGCCTGTTTGCACCCACCGAGCTGTCCATCAGCTCGGTCACAGCAGTGTTCGGTGCGCCGGTGGTCATCTGGCTGCTTGTGCGCCGCCACAGCAGGGAGGGCACGGTATGAGCTGTTGTGAAACGCAAAATCTCGCCGTCGGCTACGGTGCGCCGCTGCTGCGGGACATTGCCCTGCACGCCGAGCGCGGTAAAATTCTGGCGCTCATCGGTCCGAACGGCGCGGGCAAATCCACTCTTTTAAAAACGCTGGCCGGGCAGCTGGCGGCGCAGGGCGGCGCGGTGCTGCTGGACGGGCAAGACCTGACGGCCTACACCCCCAACGCCCGGGCGCGCAAGCTGGCGCTGATGCTGCCCCACACGGCCCGCACCGAGCTGACGTCCTGCTTTGAGGTCGCCGCCGCCGGGCGCTACCCTTACACCGGGCGGCTGGGCATTTTGTCCGATGCCGACAGGCAGCAGGTGCATGACGCCCTGTGCCTTGTCCGGGCGGAGGAGCTGGAGGACCGCGATTTTGCCAGGATCAGCGACGGCCAGCGCCAGCGCGTGCTGCTGGCCCGCGCAGTCTGCCAGCAGCCGGAGATTTTGCTTCTGGACGAGCCAACGTCGTTTCTGGACGTAAAGGGCAAGGCAGAGCTCATGGACATCCTGCAAGTGCTGGCGCATGAGAAGAATGTGGCCGTCATCGTGACGCTGCATGAGCTGGAGCTGGCCCAAAGGCTGGCCGACGCCGTTGTCTGCGTTGCGCCGTCAGGCGTGTCCGCTGTGCTGGCACCGCAGGACGCCTTTGCACAGGACAATATCTGTGCGCTGTTTGGACTGAGCACCGACCAATACGCGGTGCTGTTTGCCGGGAGCGGCGCAAAGCCGAAGTCCCAATTTGAACACTACATCCGCAGCGGGCAGCGTTTACTGCGCTGCGGCTACACCACCGGCACCTGCGCGGCGCTGGGGGCGGCGGGCGCGGCGCGGCTGCTGCTGACCGGCCACGCGCCGGAAAGCGTTGGTCTGCGCACGCCCAAGGGCATCGTCGTGGAGGTTGCACCGCAGTTCTGCCGCCTGACGGCAGACGGAGCCGCGTGCGCCATCGTCAAGGACGGCGGCGACGACATCGACGCCACGACGGGTCTGCCGGTCATTGCCGCGGTCACACTGCTGCCCGACGCGCCGCGCACCGTTACGATTGACGGCGGGGCGGGGGTGGGCCGTGTGACAAAGCCCGGCCTCGACCAGCCAGTCGGCGCGGCGGCCATCAACCGTGTGCCGCGGCAGATGATAACCGAGGCGCTTTTGCGGGAGGCGGACGCCGTCGGCTACGGCGGCGGGTTCGCGGTGGTCATCTCCATCGAAGGCGGCGAGGCTGCGGCTAAGCGCACCTTCAACCCGCATCTGGGGGTCGAGGGCGGCCTGTCGGTGCTGGGCACCAGCGGCATTGTGGAGCCGATGAGCCAGCAGGCGCTTCTGGATACACTGCAAATCGAAATCCACCAGGCAGCGTTGAAAAGCTGCCGCCTGATTTTAGCCCCCGGCAACTACGGGCTGGACTACCTGGCCGCCAACTACCCCGCACTGCACGAGATCCCTGTCGTAAAAATCTCAAATTTCATCGGCGAGGCGCTGGATATGGCAGCGGCGGAGCACTTCGCGGAGGTGCTGCTCGTCGGGCATGTGGGCAAGCTCGTCAAGCTGGCGGGCGGCATCATGAACACCCACTCCCGCTGTGCCGACTGCCGCACTGAGCTGTTCTGTGCCCATGCGGCGCTCTGCGGCGCGGACGCGGCGACCTGCCGCGCCCTGATGGACGCCGCCACGACAGACGCCTGTCTGGACATTCTGGACGCCGCGCAGCTGCGGGAGCCTGTCATGGCCAGCCTGCTCACCGCGATCCAGACGCATCTGGACCGCCGCGCGGCGGGGGCGTTCAAGGTCGGCGCGGTGCTGTTCTCAAACCGGAACGGCCCGTTGGGACAGACAAAAACTGCCGATACACTGTTGAAATTGTGGAAGGGAGCCTGACATGGTACATTTTGTGGGGGCCGGTCCCGGCGCACCGGACCTGATTACCCGACGCGGCGCGGCCCTGCTGCAAACGGCGGACTGCATCATCTACGCGGGCAGCCTGGTCAACCCGGCGCTGCTGGGGCTGGCGGGGCCGGACTGCGCCATTTATAACAGCGCCGAGATGACGCTGGAGCAGGTGCTTGCCGTCATGAAAGAAAACGAAGCAGCGCACAAAACCACCGTGCGCCTGCACACGGGCGACCCCTGCCTGTACGGCGCGATCCGGGAACAGATGGACGCGCTGGACGCCATGGGCATCGCCTACGACGATACGCCCGGCGTGTCGAGCTTCTGCGGTGCGGCGGCGGCGCTGAACGCCGAGTACACGCTGCCCGGCGTCAGCCAGACCGTCATCATCACCCGCATGGAGGGCCGTACCCCTGTGCCCGAAGGTGAGCGGCTGGCCGCGCTGGCCGCCCACGGGGCGACGATGGTCATTTTCCTCTCCATCGGCCTGATCGACAGGGTGCAGGATGCGCTTCTGCAGGGCGCGTACACCGCCGCGACCCCTGCCGCCGTTGTCTACAAGGCAACGTGGCCGGAACAAAAAATTGTACATTGCAACGTCGGAACGCTGGCCGAGAGCACCCGCGCGGCGGGCATCACCAAGACGGCGCTCATTGTTGTCGGGGACTTTTTGGCCGCACAGTATGACCGCAGCAAGCTGTACGACCCGGCGTTCACAACGGAGTTCCGAAGGGGGACGGACCGATGACCTGCGCGTACATTGCGTTCACGGGGCGGGGACTGGCGCTGGCGCAGCAGCTAGCGGCAGCCTGCCCCGGCAGCGTGGCCCGCGGCGGTGCGGACGGCGTCCGACTGACAGATTGGACCGCTGCGCAGTTTGCACAAAGCGATGCACTGATTTTTGTCGGAGCTGCCGGGATCGCGGTGCGGGCCATCGCGCCCCACTGCCGCAGCAAGGCTGCAGACCCCGCCGTCGTTGTGCTGGATGAGGGTGGGCAGTTCGCCATTCCGCTGCTGTCGGGGCATCTGGGCGGCGCAAACGAGCTGGCGCAGCGGCTGGCGGCGGTCTGCCATGCCGTGCCGGTCATCACGACGGCCACCGACGGACGCGGCGTCTTTGCCGTGGACGAGTGGGCCAAGCGCCAGAACTGCGCCGTGGCCGAGCCGGAGCGCATCCGCTACGTGAGCGGGGCACTGCTGGCCGGGCAGAGCGTTTGCTATGCCGCCGACTGGGCTGTTTCCGGCACGCCGCCCGCGGGTGTGGAGCCTGCCGCCGCCGCTGACCGCGCAGATTTTGCGCTGACGCTGACCCCGACGGGTGAGGCGCTGCACCTGATCCCCCGCATTGCGGTGTTGGGTGTCGGCTGCAAGCGCGGCACGACGGCGGAAAAGTTGGAAACAGCCTTTGCGGCCTTCTGCGCGGAGCACCATTTTGCCCCGCAGGGCATTGTCCGCGCCGCCAGCATTGACTTGAAAAAGGACGAGCCGGGTCTGGCGGCGTTCTGCCGGGCGCACGGCTGGGAGATGGACTTTTATACCGCCGCTGCCCTGCGCACGGCTAAAGGCCGCTTTACGTCCTCCGGCTTTGTGCAGAGCATCACGGGCGTGGACAATGTCTGTGAACGCGCGGCGGTGCTGGCGGAAGACGGGGTGCTGTTCATCCCGAAGTGGGCGCGGGACGGCGTGACCCTTGCCGTGGCGCTGGCCCCCTTTGCCCCGGATTGGAGATGGAAAAATGATGAACCGTAGTCTTGTGTATGTGGTGGGTCTCGGCCCGGGCGGTGCGCAGTATTTGACCGCCCAGGCGCAGACTGCCCTGCAGGCCGCCGACGTGCTGTGCGGCTACACGGTCTACATCGACCTTGTGCGCCCGCTTTACCCGGATAAAGAGGTCTACGCTACCGGCATGACGCGGGAGCTTGACCGCTGCCGTTGGGCGCTGGAAACGGCAAAGGGCGGCAAGACGGTGGCGCTCGTCTGCTCTGGTGACGCCGGGGTCTACGGCATGGCCAGCCCGCTGTTGGAGCTGGCGGAGCACTGCCCGGAGGTGGAGGTCGAGATTGTGCCCGGCCTGACCGCCGCTTTGAGCGGGGCCGCGGTGCTGGGTGCGCCGTTGGCACACGATTTTTGCGTGATTTCGCTGTCGGATCGGCTGACGCCGTGGGCTGTCATTGAAAAGCGGCTGGCCTGCGCCGCGGCGGGGGATTTCTGTCTGGCGCTCTACAACCCGTCGTCCAAAGGCCGCGCCGACTACCTGCAAAAGGCCGTTCGCATTCTGCGGGACAACGGCAAAGGCCCGGACACGGTCTGCGGGCTGGTGCGCTGCATTGGCCGCGATGGCCAGACCGCGCGGCTGCTGACGCTGGCCGAGCTGGAGGATATCGCCGTGGATATGTTCACAACGGTCTTTGTCGGCAACGCTGCAACGCAGATTTTACAGGACAGAATGGTTACGCCAAGGGGGTATCGCGGCGTATGAATGTGGTGGTTTTCAGCGGTACAACGGAGGGGCGCAGCTTCTCCCGCGCGCTGACGGCGCTCGGCGCGGCGGTCACGGTCTGTGTGGCGACAGAGCTGGGGGCCGAGGAACAGGGCTGCACCGATGGCATCACGGTGCGCGCCGGGCGGCTGGACGCCGAAGGAATGACGGCGCTGCTGCGCGGTGCGGTGCTCTGCGTTGACGCGACCCACCCGTATGCCGCCGAGGCAACGCGCAATATCCGTGCGGCGGCAGCGGCGGCGGGAGTTGAATATCACCGTCTGCTGCGCCCCGCCAGCCCCCTGCCCGCGGGCAGTGTGGTGCTGGCCGATGCCGCCCGGGCCGCCGCGTATCTGGCAGACAGACCGGGGCGCGTCCTGCTGGCGACGGGTGCCAAGGAGCTGCCCGCCTTCGCAGCGCTCGACCCGGCGCGGCTCTACCCGCGCGTTCTGCCGACGCTGGCAGGTATCGCAGCATGCGAGGCAGCGGGCGTTCCGCACCGCAATATCCTTGCGATGCAGGGGCCTTTTACGAAAGAATTAAATGCGGCGCTGCTGCACCAGTTCCATATCGACTATATGGTCACGAAGGACGGCGGCGCGGCGGGCGGGTTTGCCGAAAAGGCAGAGGCCGCCGCCTGGTGCGGCGTGCAGCTCATTGTGCTGCGCCGCCCGGACGACGAGGGCGAGACCGCTAACACAATTTTACAGCGATGCAGGGAGCTTTTATGAAGATCACATTGGTGGGCATGGGCAGCGGAGCGCCCGGCAGCCTGACAGCGGCGGGGCTGGAGACGCTGCGCGGAGCGGAGCTGATCATCGGCGCGCGCCGTCTGCTGGAAAACCTGCCCGAGGGCTGCACGGTAAACCGCGCAGCCCACTATAAAACAGACGAAATTTGCGCATTGCTGCGGCAGACAGATTGCGCGGAGGCCGCGGTGGTTTTCAGCGGCGACACGGGCTTCTACTCCGGCGCGGCGGCGCTCTGCCGCGCATTGGACGACGCGGGTCTGCCGTACACGGTGCTGCCCGGCGTTTCCAGCGTGCAATTGTTGGCCGCGGCGCTGGGCCGCCCGTGGCAGGGCTGGCGGCTCGTCTCCGCCCACGGCTGTGCCTGTGACCCGGTGGCCGCCTGCCGCGCAGGCGGGACAACCTTTTTTCTGACCGGCGGCAGCGAGACCCCCGCGACGCTCTGCCAACAGCTGGCGGATGCCGGGCTGGGCGACGCTGCGGCCACGGTGGGGGAGAACCTCGGCACACCGTCCCAGCGGCTTGTGACCGGCACGGCGCAGGAGCTGGCCGCACAGCGCTTTGCACCGCTCAGTGTCCTGCTTGTGGAAAGTGTGCCCGCGCCCCTGCGCCGCACGCCCGGCCTGCCCGATGCAGCGTTCATCCGCGGCAAAACGCCGATGACCAAGCAGGAGGTCCGCGCTGCCGCGCTGGCCAAGCTGGCTGTGCGCCCCACAGATACCCTCTGGGATGTGGGCGCGGGCACCGGCAGCGTCAGTGTGGAGCTGGCGCTGGCCGCCCCTGCGGGCCGGGTCTGCGCCGTGGAGTGCGACGCGGAAGCCTGTGACCTTATCCGTCAGAACCGCGCAAAATTTGCGGTGCAAAATCTGCACCTTACCGAGGGCCTTGCCCCCGCCGCACTGGCAGGCTGGCCCGCGCCGGACGCTGTTTTTATCGGCGGCAGCAAGGGCAGTCTGCGGGCTGTCGTCGATGCCGCGCTGGCCGCGAACCCCGATGCACGGCTCTGTATCAGCGCCATTGCGCTGGAAACCTTACAGGAGGCCGTTGCGGCCCTGACGGCCCACGGCCTGACCGCCCAGGTTACACAAATCGCAGTCAGCCGCAGCCGGGCGGCGGGCAGCCTGCACCTGCTCATGGCGAACAACCCGGTTTTCTTGATCGCGAGGGAGTAAAAATGCTGCAATTGGTTTTGGCTGCACCCCGCTCCGGCTGCGGAAAAACAACGGCAGCCTGTGCGCTGCTGGCAGCGCTGACTGCCCGCGGGCTGACCCCCTGCGCGTTCAAGTCGGGGCCGGACTACATCGACCCGATGTTCCACCGCGCGGTGCTGGGCGTCGAAAGCCACAATCTCGACCTGTTTTTCTCTGCATCGCAGACCGCCCGCGCTCTCTACGCCCGGCACGCGGCGGGGCACGGCGCGGCAGTCGTCGAGGGGGCCATGGGCTACTACGACGGCCTTGGCGGCGTGACCGACACGGCCAGCGCGTGGCAGCTGGCCGATACGCTGGGCCTGCCCGCACTGCTCGTTGTGCGGCCCAAGGGGGCAAGCCTGACGCTGGCGGCGGAGCTGCGCGGGCTGACGGCGTTCCGCACACCGCACCGTATCGCGGGAATTTTGCTCAATGATTGTACGCAAGGATTGTGCGCTCTGCTGAAGCCGATGCTCGAAAAAGAGACCGGTCTGCCCGTGGTCGGCTGCCTGCCGCCGCTGCCCGAGGCCGCGATAGAAAGCCGCCACCTCGGTCTGAAAACCGCCGCCGAGATCGACGATCTGCAGCGCAAGATACAGCTCTTATCCGATGCCGCGCAGCAAACCATCGACTGGTCGCTGCTGCACACCCTGTTTGACCGCCCCGCGCCCGCCGCTGTGCCGTGCACGGTGCCCCCGCCGCGGGTGCGCCTTGCCGTGGCAAGAGACGCCGCGTTCTGCTTTACCTACGCCGAAACGCTGGAGGCACTGCGGGAAAACGGCGCGGAGCTGTGTTTTTTCAGCCCGCTGGCCGACACGGCTCTGCCGGATAACATCGGCGGGCTTTACCTGCCGGGCGGCTACCCCGAGCTGTACGCCGCCCGTCTGGCCGCGAACGTCCCCCTGCGCGCCGCCGTAAAAAGCGCCGTGCAGGGCGGCCTGCCCACCGTGGCTGAGTGCGGCGGCTTTTTGTACCTGGGCCGGACATTACAGGACGCCGACGGCACGCCCCACCCGATGGCGGGCGTGCTGCCCGGGCAGGGCTTCAAGGTCGGGCGGCTTGTGCGGTTCGGTTACGCCCGCCTGACCGCCCGCACCGACAGTATGCTGTTCCGCGCGGGGGAGACCCTGCCCGTCCACGAGTTCCACCACTGGGACTCCACCGAAAACGGCGCTGCGTTCACCGCTGCCAAGGCAAACGGGCGGCAGTGGGCGTGCGGCTTCGCCAATGCACGTCTCTACGCGGGTTTTCCGCATCTCTACTGGGCAGGTACGCCGCTGCCGAAGCGCTTTGCGGCTGCAGCCGAACATTATATAAAGGAAACATCATGACCGAAAACGAACTGAAAAACCTGCTTGCAGCCGTTACCCCGCCGGACGAGGCCGCCCGCGCCGCAGCCCACGCCCACTGGGCTGCGCTGGCAAAGCCTTTGGGCGGACTGGGGCGGCTGGAAGCCATGGTCGAGGACGCCGCCGCGCTGACCGGCGACCCCGTGCCGGATGTCAGCCGCCGCGCGGTGCTGGTGCTCTGCGCGGACAACGGCGTTGTGGCGCAGGGCGTCAGCCAGACCGATGCCTCCGTGACCCGCGCCGTGCTCGAAAACCTGACCGCCCGCCGCACCAGCGTCTGCCGCATGGCCGCTGCAGCCCACTGCGACGTTGTGCCCGTCGATATGGGCATTGCGGGCGCACCCGTGCCAGGCGCGGCGGACTGCCGCATTGCTGCGGGCACGGCTGACTTTACCACCGGCCCGGCTATGACCCGCGCACAGGCCGTGCAGGCCATCGCCGCGGGCATTGCGCTGGTGCGCGCGCAGAAGCAAAACGGCGCACGGCTGCTGGCGACGGGGGAGATGGGCATCGGCAATACAACGACGTCCAGCGCCGTGGCCAGCGTGCTGCTGGGCCGCCCTGTGGCCGAGATGACCGGGCGCGGCGCGGGACTTTCCGACGCAGGACTGCACCGCAAAATAGATGCGATAGAACGCGGCATTGCCCGCAACCACCCCGACGCCGCGGACCCGCTGGGGGTGCTGGCGGCGCTGGGCGGCTTTGATATTGCCGGGCTGTGCGGCGTGTTTCTGGGCGGTGCGCTCGAAAGGCTGCCCATCGTGATGGACGGATTCATCAGCGGCGTGGCGGCGCTGTGCGCGGTGCGGCTCTGCCCCGCGGCGGAAAAGGCCGTTTTCGCCAGCCATGTGTCCAGCGAGCCAGCCGCACATATTGTGCTGGACGCGCTGTGCAAAAAACCGCTTATCAGCGCAGAGCTGCATCTGGGCGAGGGCACGGGCGCGGTGGCCAGCCTGCCGCTGTGGGATATGGCGCTGGCCGTCTACAACGGCTGCTACTCATTTGCGGAGGGCGGCATTACGCCGTACACCCCGCAGTGCTGACGCTGGTCATCGGCGGCGCGGCCAGCGGCAAAAGCGCTTATGCGGAGTCGCTCTGCCTGCGTGCACCGCTGCCGCGCACCTATCTGGCGACGATGCAGGTCTGGGACGCCGAGTGCGCCGCCCGCGTGGCGAAGCACCGCGCCATGCGGGCCGAAAAGCAGTTCACCACGGTAGAGTGCCCGCTGCACCTGGACCGCGTGGCCCTGCCCCGGCGCGGCACCGTGCTGCTGGAGGACCTGGGCAACCTGGTCGCCAATGAGCTGTATGACCCCGACGGTGCAGGGACGGAAACCGCGGCGGCGATCCTGCGGGGCATTGACAAGGTGCTGCTGCAATGTGATAATCTGATTGTGGTTTCCAATGAGGTGTTCAGCGGTGGGGCAGACTATGCGGGCGATACGGACCGCTATCTGCGCGCGCTGGCCGCCGTCAACAACGCTGCGGCGGCGCGGGCAGACCGCGTGGTGCGCGTTGTCTGCGGCATCCCCGTCTATTACAAAGGAAGTGAAGGTCCGTGACAGCTTTACAGACGATTGCGGTGGCGTTCGCCATGTTCTCGGCCCTGCCGATGCCGCAGTTCGACTGGAACGAAAAAAATATGCGGTACGCGCTCTGCGCCTTCCCGCTGGTAGGGGTGGTGTGCGGCGCACTGTGGTGTGTCTGCGGCGTGCTGCCGCTGCCTGCGGCGGCCCGCGCGGCAGGGTTCTGCCTTGTGCCGGTCTGGGTCACGGGCGGCATCCATCTGGACGGCTACGCCGACACCTGTGACGCACTTTCAAGCTACGGCGATACCGCGAAGAAGCTGGAAATTTTAAAGGACCCCCACTGCGGCGCGTTCGCGGTCATCCGGCTGTGCAGCTACTTTGCGGCGTATTTTGCGCTGTGCAGCTGTGTGGCGTTCACCCCGCGGGTCGGCGTGCTCTGGACGCTGGCGCTGGTGGGGGAGCGGGCGCTGTCCGGCCTGGCCGTGGCGGCGTTCCCGCTGGCGAAAAACACCGGCCTTGCCCACACCTTTGCCACGGCGGCGGATCGCGTCCGCGTGCGGCAGGTGCTGGCCGCGCTCTGCGCCATGCTGGCCGTGGGGCTGACTGCACTGGGCGGCTGGGCGCTGGTGCTGGCCGCAGGCTGCGTTTTTGCGCGGTACTACGTTGTTGCCAAAAAACAGTTTGGCGGTGTGACCGGTGATCTGGCCGGGTGGTTCCTGCAAAAATGCGAGATCTGGATGCTGGCGGCGCTGGTCGCCTGCCAATGGCTGGGGGTGCTGTAAATGGTGTTTGTGACAGGGCCGCTCTGCAGCGGCAAGCGCACCTTTGCGCAAAAGCTCGGCGGGCGGCAGGTGTACGATGTGCAGGATTTGGCCGCCGACGCCGCTGATTTGAACCGGCTGGCCGACGAGCTGGCAGATTATGATGTTGTGACCGCGGCGGAGGTCGGCGGCGGCGTTGTGCCGATTGACCCCGCCGCGCGTGCCGCGCGGGAGGCGGCGGGCCGTCTGGCCTGTCTGCTGGCCGCGCGAGCGGACTGCGTTGTGCAGATGTTTTGCGGTCTGCCGACGATTTTGAAAGGAGAACTTCCGAAATGCTGATTTATTTACTGCGCCACGGCCTGACCGAGTACAACGTCCAGAAGCGCTATCAGGGTCAGCGGGACATCCCGCTCTCGCCCGAGGGGCTGGCCCAGCTGCGCCGGGCTGATATTGACCCGAAGGTTGTCTATATTTCCACGCTGCAGCGTACAAGGCAGACAGCGGAGGTGCTGTTCCCGGACGCGAAGCTCGTGCCCGTGGACGGGCTGAAGGAGATGTGCTTCGGCAGCTTTGAAGGCCGCAATTATATTGAGATGGAGCACGATCCCGACTATCAAGCGTGGGTCGCCGCCAACTGCGAGAGCAGCTGCCCCGACGGTGAGCGCAAGGATGATTTCAGTGACCGCGTATGCCGCACGTTTGCGGCGCTGGTGGACAAGGCGCTGGCCGACGGCGAGGAAATGCTGGTGATCCTGGCCCACGGCGGCACCCAGATGGCCGCGTTGGAGCGCTACGGCGTGCCGCGCCGCAGCTATTACCGGTGGTGCGGCCCCAACGCGGGCGGCTATGTGCTGGACGCCCGCGACTGGGCGTCGCGGCATGAGCTGCGTTTGGTCAAGACCGTGCAGTACACGAAGGAGAGCACATGCTGATCTTTTGGGCGGTGCTGGGCGGCTTTTTGCTGGACGCTCTGTTTGGCGACCCGACGTGGCTGCCGCATCCGGTGGTGCTCATGGGCCGGTGCATCTCGGCGCTGGAAAAGCGTCTGCGCACCGCACTGCCCAAAACGCCGCGGGGCGAGCTGGCCGGCGGGGCCGCGGTAGCCGCGGTGCTGCCGCTGGGCACGCTGGCCGTTACCGGGCTTGCCTGCTGGGCCGCGGCAAGGCTCCATCCGGCGCTGGGGCTGGCGCTGCAAATGCTCTGGTGCGGCCAGGCGCTGGCTGCCAAGGGTCTTGCGCAGGAGAGCCGCAATGTGTACAAGGAACTGGCAAAGGGCGACCTGCCCGCGGCCCGCAGGGCCGTGGCCCGCATCGTGGGCCGTGACACGCAAAACCTGACCGCCGCGGGCGTGACCAGAGCCGCCGTGGAGACCGTGGCCGAAAACGCCAGCGACGGCGTCATTGCGCCGCTTTTGTATATGCTCCTTGGCGGGGCACCGCTGGCGCTGACCTACAAGGCCATCAACACGATGGACAGCATGCTCGGCTACAAAAACGAAAAGTATCTTTATTTCGGGCGCTGTGCCGCTAAATTGGACGATGCCGCCAACTGGCTGCCCAGCCGCCTGGCCGCGCTGCTCTGGGTGGCTGCGGCGGCGCTGACGGGCAACAGCGCCCGCGGGGCGTGGCGCATCTGGCGGCGGGACCGCCG
>ERZ838483.313-NODE-313-length-62615-cov-4.317919_pt1 | contig 62615 bp, 66 predicted proteins | sample MGYA00519939_ERZ838483 | MGnify/ENA primary metagenome ERZ838483 (study PRJEB31850, sample SAMEA3708836) | human gut metagenome | biome: human gut; feature: human-associated habitat; material: faeces | place: China | collected 2014 ...
AGCCTCATGATCATCAACTCCTATTATTTTTTAAGATCTATAACCTCTTTAACTATTTCTGCAATTTGTTTTGGATATTCAAAATGTATATAGTGAGATTCGCCTAATGTTATAACTTTAGATTTAGGATTATTTGAAGTGTATTCTGACCGCTTATATTCATTTTCACGATACTTTTCTGTAATAACAATACTTGGTGTTTTATCACTTATCCTGGTAGTATTTTTCCAAAACGAATCATTTTCGTAGGCTGCTTGTGCGTTTAAATTATCCTTTTCATCAAATTTCTTCGCATTTTGCTCTGTAGTTGTCCAAAACTTTTTATTTTCTTCTGGAGTAAAAATTTCTCTAAGATCAGCTTCAATTTTTTCTTGAAGTTTTGCCATGTTTTTATTTTTCTCAATATAAGCTGGTTCCTTTGGAGGATTTAACATGATTTCTCTAGTAGTTGGCTCAATTCCTACAAAAGCCTTCAAATTATTGATTTTATCTTTCATTTGCATAGCATACACACCGCCAATGCTATGAGCCAAAATAACAACTTTTTCTGCTTTAAAATCATTGATAATTTTTGCTAATTCAGTAGCTTCATCTGCTACCGTGTAATCCTTTAAGGATTTACCACTAAAACCGCTATTCAAATAATCTGGTGCAAAATAGCCATACTCATATGGCAAAGATTCAATTACTTTTGAAAAAGATTGTGCTGTATCAAAACTACCAAAGCCATTCAAAAAAACAACTAATGGATCTCCCTTTCGATAGGCAAAATTAATCTTGCCTAATTCAGTTTCAATATCGCTTCTTTGCATAAATTTCTCCCTTTATTAAAACTTTGAAGTCGTTATATTTTAATTATTTCTTAGCACAAATACCTTATGCCCATTTTCATCATCTTTTAAATACACGAAACTACTTCGCTTAGCTACATTCTGACTAGCGGAATTCTTAGGATGAGTTCTTAAAATCAAATAATCAAGCTTCAACTGTTCAAATGCGTATTTCTTAAGAAATTCGACAGATTCAGTCATAATTCCTAAATGTTGAAAATCATTAGAAAGCCAATATCCTACTTCGCCAGATTCATGATTCAAATTATGTAAGTCAATCATGCCAGCTGGCTGTCCATCAACTAAAATAACTAGGTTGAATGCTGTACCATCAACCATTTTTTGTTGAAACATTTTAATTGAATCGGCTTCTTTTTGAACAGAATCAATTTTGTTGGCCCAAACTAACCATTTAGAAAACTCAGTAAGATTTTTTTGAAGTTGATCAAATAAGTCTTTTGCTTGCCAAGTCTCTGGAAGAACTAATTCGATTTCTTTATTTTTAGTTAGAAATTTATGTAAAACAAAAGCAGTATGACACATTTCGAGTATCTCCTTTCCTCCAAAATATGTTGTATTAAATATTACTTAAATATATTTAATATTTCAAGAGGATATTTATAATATTTTCACACAAAAAACCAAGGAGATAGTATTTCTCCCTGGTTTCTCCAGCATATTCTTAAATTAAATGATTTTCCTTATACCAACTAATAAAATTGGCAAAAAATGGCAAAGTAAAACTTACATATCCACGGTCTAGTACATAAATTAATTGATCGTCCAATAAGCGTACTTGATATACAGAAATACAGTTTTCACTTTATCTAAATTGCAAATTTTATACTTTTTTTAGACTATTTTTATACTTTAAGCCAAAAAAATAAGCAGAGACCTCTAAAATCTCTGCCTATTAGCCACAAATTTTTCATAGCCAAAAATAATTATACTTAATTACCAGCTGGTGTTACGTTTACCATTATTGTCTTTATCATAAAGGGCTCTGTCACCCTAACTAAAAATATCCCACCTATATTCTTTGCTTACATCCTCGAGCAGACTTAAGCCGGCAATACTATTACCAACTTCATCAAGTGGTGGACTAAAAATGCCAATCCCAGCCTTATTAGGTACTGAAGAAACGAGCCCACTCCAACACCACTCTTAGTAGGAATACCAATTTTAGCTGAATATATTCCTGATGCATTATACAAGCCTGTTGTCATCATTAAAGACTTAGTAAAAGTCGCGGTAGTACTTGAAACGATTCGCTCATTGTCCCATGGCTTAATTCCATCATTGGCTAAAACAGCACCAAAATTAGCTAAGCTACGTGCCGTTACCATCATTGAACATTGTTTGAAGTAAGTAGTTAAACTTTCTTCAACATCGGCTTTCAAAATTTCCTTAGCTTTCATGTAATAAGCTAAAGATCGATTCATATCGCCTGTCTTTTGTTCAGACTTAAAAATCTCTTCATTCAACTTAATTAGAGGATCATTGCAAATTTCTTTAGTAAAATTAGAGTCAAAGCTAAATCCTGTTTGTCTTGCACCGACAACTGAGTTAACAAACTCTAAACCCAAAGTTTCAATTGAATAAAGTACTGTAATGACTTTGGAGATGCTTTCAATTGCAAAGTAAGTTTCACTATCACCAGCTACTGAAATTTTTCCATCGTTCAAATTATAAATTGCTATTCCAAGTTGTTCTGGTTCTACTTCCGCCAATGCTGGAATGTACGTTGCAACATGACCATTCACTACTTGTGGTAAATTTTTAGTTACTAAGTTTGCTAAATCAGTCATACTCTGCATCCCCTTTCATTCTTATTTTACAAAAAAGACAGATTTCTCCATAAGAATCTGCCTCATGTTCAATATTTAATCTTCAAACTTGTCTAAATTTTAACTCTATATGTTTTTCTTATCACACTAATTTTCTGTATTTTGCCCAATTATTCTTTCAACAGCCGGTGCAATTAAGTTCTCTTCTAGCTTCATGTCAACCGGCTTATATTCGGGATCAATACATTCATCCCAATATTCAATATGTTTCTTATCGATATAACTTTCTGACTCTTCAACGGCATTTCCGCCTTCTCCTTGAACTGAATACCAGTAAAAATATGTATATCCATCTGGATTTTTCTCCTTAAAGACACTTTCCACGTACATCTTTTCACCAGCCATTGTGGCCACAGTATCAGTGTGATGATCATTCAAAAAATCCATCCATTCTTGTGCTTTTTCTTCTTTTCCTTTTTTAATTCTAAAACGCGTTAATTCTACCTTAGTCATCATTGATTATCTTCTTTCCATTAATGTATTTTCGCTTTGCATTAATCGCCATTTTCTTAACAATATCTTCTCCTAGATCACTGCCAAGCATTTCAGAAATTCCTAACAGAAAAATAGCTATATCAGCAAGTTCTTCATCGATGTTTTCTTGATCTTCTTTTAGCCAAGCTTGAAACAGTTCATTTACTTCACCATACAATAATAGCAGTTCAAACTTAACATCAGTGGTATTAAAATTATGTTTTTTCTTGTTCTCAATAACGGCTTTTTGAAGTTTCTTGGTATCAATAATCATAGTTTCAATCCTCAATATTCACTATTAAACTTTTTCTCTACTATTTCTTTCACATTAAGATCAAGCAATGAAATAGAATTTAATTTTACATATATATCTTGTAATAATGACTTCAGATTATTAAATCGATAATATTCTAAAAGTTCATCTGAATAAGGATCAAAAGCAAACGATTTTATCCAATTAACGAAATTATCAGAATTGATCTTATTTGCTTTAAATCCATTTACAAAAACATCAGCTAACCGATATTCTTCTCCGTCAATAAAACGTCTATCGACCTTATTCAACATTTCTTTAACTGCTAATAAAAAAGCATTTACCATTTTGTGATCAAAATCATCACAAATTACACTATCTGCTAATGCATCTGAGCAATGTGCTATTGCATGAATCCAACCATATTTTTTTGAAAAACCAGTAAAATCATGCTCATTAGCCAAATAATTGATTAAGTTTTTAAATACTCGTTGCTCTTCATTTTTATTTAAAACCTGATAATAACGAGAATGTTTATCATTATTGGTTCGAATAATTAAATCCCATAACAAGCATGTAAACGATCTAGTTAACGTTGCTTCTCCACTTTCTTTAATGCAATAAAACAAAAGATTTCTTTCTTCAATTTCATTTATTAAAAATACAACTTGTTTTTTGGTAAATTTTCCTTCGAAAAAGCCAGCACCCAAACTATTACAAACTAAATCATCCCGTATTTCACTTTTAGAGTTTCCAATATTTTCAAAAAACCAGTTCACTTCTTCGTTTGAATATTGAGATTGGGAATTACTCAATTTTCGTTTTAATATTTCTAAATCCATATACTCACTTCAATTCCATTGAATCCTGAGAAAAATCAACTGGATATTCATTCGACCATTTCTCAACTACTGTCTTTATTACTTTGAAACCAAACTTTTTATACAGGGATTTTGCTACAAAATTGTCGCTAAAAACTTCCAATTTAATTGGCTTATCTAAATACAATAATGCTGTTTTCATTAACTTAGTTCCAATTCCTTGTTTTTGAAAATCTGAATCAACATATAAGAATGCCAGTTCATGCGGTCGTAAGCCAACGAATCCGATCAATTTTTCTTCTTTAATGGCTACATAAATTTTGCAGTTTAACAAACAAATAATCTAAATATGGTGCATCCTTCAACTGCAAAAATACCCGCTCTATGTTAGCTGTCTTTAACTCTTGCATGCGAGCTTTATCCATTACTTGACATAACTGATCAAAATACCGCTCGTTATAAAGTTCAATTCTTAAATTCATATTTCACATATTTTTATTTATTATTAAAATACCATATTTTTATAATATTACAATAATTGAATGGAGATAAATATATGAGAACAAAAATCAAAGACGCACTTGCGCTCGGTGCATCAATCATTTGCATTGCTTTATTAATATTTGTATCGTATATACAAATTCAAACTCATGTTTACAAAGGCCTTATCTGGTATGGTTTATTAATTTTCATCTTGGCATTTGCATCTGTAATTTACGTCAGAAAACTAATCAAGAATAATGCTAACGATGATCAAAATGATGACTCAGATGAACAAATGTTAAAATTAAAAGACTTTAATTCACGATACCTAAACGATATTTGGAAAGATGGCTTTACAGCAGAAAAGCCGGAGTGGACTAAATGGAATGCACCATATTTTAACGACTATACTGCTTACCGGTCCTTTTCTAGTTTCAAGCAAAGCTCGATCACTGAATATTTGTTAAGTCGCTCCTGTAAGGCTATTACTATAAATGACCAAGCAATAGGGATGGTTTCAAAAAACTGGATTGATAAAACAACCCTTTGGCTTGAAATTGGAATAGTTATTTATAATCCCAATTATTGGCATGGTGGCCTTGGAACAAGAGCTTTAGAAAAATGGATTACTGATATATTTTCTGAATATCCTGATTTAGAACACATTGGTTTAACAACCTGGAGCGGCAATGTAAGAATGATGCATTTAGCTGAAAAAATTGGGCTAAAAAAAGAAGCTCAAATTCGCAGAGTTCGCTATTTTCAAGGCTTTTATTATGACAGCGTAAAATATGGCGTTTTAAGATCTGAGTGGGAAAAATGCAAAAACAAATAAGGATGATATCTTGACAATTTACTGCCAGTTATCATCCTTATTTCAATTTGTATCAAATATTAAAAGTCATTCCTAGCAAAATAAGCAGTACAATTGCCCAAACAAATCCTGCAATCAATCCCAAAATCCAGGCTAACCACATTTTTATCTTTTTACTCAACAATATTGCAATTAAAACAAACATTGCACTTTCAGAGACAATCACTGAATAAGTAACCCAAGATTTCAAATTGAAAATAGGTAAAAGAAAACTAATTACTGTGGAAATAATAACCAAAAGAATTGGTACTTTTATTGAAGTATCTTCATTGAAAGAGAATGTAAAAGAAATTGCAATACCAATAAATAATGGTAACGTATTGAAAAACTGCATTACATTTTCTTGCATAAAACGTCACTCCCAATCATTTTTATTTAAATTTTATCTAATGCTATTTTAATTTTTAACAAAATATGCTATATTATTTTCATCAAAGAAGAAACGACTTAAAATAAGTCACTTTGATGGGGTCTAGAAAGGTATATTTATGTCACTGAAGTTTGCTAACAAAAAGAAGCTAGCACTTTATGTCTTTTTAGCCTGCATAAGTGCTTGTGGTAATGTCGTTATCGCTTATGTCACGAAGATCATGCTTAATAGCGCCCAATATCATCGTGGCTCATTAAAGCAATTAATTTTTATCGCTGCATTAGGAGCAGCATCACTAATCATTATCATGTTTCTCAACTTTGCTTATAGATACTTGCGCTCCGGTATTACGCGTGATATTAACTTGAAGTTAAAAGAGAAAACTATTACTTATTTAATTGCTCAACAAAATGACTCGCAAAAAGATGGTCTAAATTTAATGACCATGGTCTAAATTTAATGACCAATGACCTAAAGCAAATTGAAACACTTAAAATTACAAATGAATTAATGATTATTTCCGAATTTGCTGCTTTTACAATCTCAATTTTTGTCGGTTTAATCAATTCTTGGCTTCTAACAATAATCTTCGTTATTGCTACGGTCATCCCGGGATTTATCCAAAAAATTTTCATTAAAGATATTCAAAACAAATCCGCTGTCTGGGAAAAGCAAAACGCTGAATATACTCAAGCTACCGTTGACGCCATTAACGGATCAAAAACTGCTATGCTATATGACGCACAGATTCCCGTTGTTTCTTTATGTAATTAATCGGGCAAAAGAAATGGAAGATGCCTTGAGAGCATTAAACTACACCCAAGGTGCGATTTCTACATTAATTATTACCATTGCTGATATTTTCAGCTTTATCATTCCATTCCTAATCGGTGCAATTTTGATGTTCAATGGGCAAATTGGTGCTGGTACTTTAGTAATGATTGTTCAGCTTTCAAATGACTTCATTAATCCAATTACAATGATTTTTGACCAGCTCAATCAAATTCGCTCAACTAAACCAATTTGGGATAAAGTGGAACAAGCTCTTAAGTTTAAAGGATCTCCTACTTCACCTGAGTCAGCTTCTACTTTTAATGAATTAAAAGTTAAAAACTTATCATACTCAGTAAACAATAAAAACATTTTAAACAAGGTTAACTTTAACGTTAAAGCTGGTGAAAAAATACTACTGATGGCACCAAGTGGTTTTGGCAAAACTACCCTCTTAAAGCTTTTAGCTGGATAATTATCTCCAAGTACTGGTTCAATCATCATTGACCAAAATAATTTAACCAGCAATTGGCAAAAATCTCATGAATACTTTGGCTACATCAATCAAAAGCCATTCATGTTTGATCGCAGTCTGCTCTTCAATTTAACTCTGGGCCAAAAATATTCCAACAATGAGTTACAAAATGCAATTAAATCAGCTGGATTAGCAGAGCTTGTTAAGGAGAAAGGCCTCGATTATCAAATTGGTCAAAATGGTAATAATCTATCCGGTGGTCAAATTCAAAGAGTTGAAATAGCTCGTGCAATCTTAGCAAAACGTCCAGTTTTACTAGCAGACGAAGCTACAAGTGCTTTAGATAATGATTTATCTTTGCAAATTCACAAAACTCTACTGGAAAACCCTAATTTTGCAGTAATTGAAGTTGCTCATAAAATTTCCAAACAAGAAAGAGCAATGTTTGATCGAATTATTAACTTAGACAACTAAAATTTAAAAATGACATTGACTGCAAATCATCGTCAATGTCATTTTTTATTATCAGTATTACTTTACATAATTTATATTATTGTTTAACTACAAAGATAGTTTTTTCTTTAGTTTACTGTTAAAATTACATTTGCAATAAACAAAAAATAAGAGGAGTTTTTATGATTTTAACCTGGGATATTATTCGCAGAACAATCGAGATTTTATGGATTATCAATATCGCCTTTGCAGTCTGGACTGTTTTTCGCAGTCATCGTAGCGTTGTTTCTACTTGGGCTTGGATGTTAGTATTAACTATTTTGCCCGGCATTGGCTTTATTCTATATCTTTTCTTTGGGCGTCAACTTTCACATGACGAAATTTTTGCTATTCAAAGTGCTCAAAAAGAGACGCGTAATCGTTATCTCAAAAAACAAAAAGCTATGTTGGCAGAACATGATCTTTTACCCGAAAAAGAGCGCAAACCACGTGCCCGCATGTTATCAGAGCTGAATTTAAACAACGATGATGCTATTTTAACTTTTGCCAATAAAGTTAAGGTTTTCACCAGTGGACCCGAGTTGTTTGACCAAATAATTGCTGATCTTAAGCAAGCTAAAACATCGATTAGTTTAGAGTTCTACACTTTTTATAATGATAATCTAGGAAAGCGTGTCTTACGAGCCTTAGAAGAGGCTTCTGCTAAAGGAGTAAAAGTCAGAGTTATTTATGATGTCTCTGGCTCACGTGGTACTAAACCTGCTTTTTTTAATCATTTAAGAGAGCTTGGTGGCGAAGCACAGCCTTTCATTTCTACTTCTAAAAAGCATTGGTTTACTACACCACGACTAAATTATCATTTACACCGCAAATTAATCGTAATCGACCATCATATTGGCTATATTGGTGGCTTTAACATCGGTGATCAGTACGTTAATCAATCTAAAAAATTTGGTCATTGGCGCGATACACATTTACGTGTTGTGGGTCAATCACCTATCCTAATGGAGACACGCTTTGCCATGGATTGGAATACTTCTATCAGACGAACTGCATTACCTAAATTTGATCTAAGCGAATTACATGCTTTTACTGTCGAACGTAAAGATCTTGACAACGATGATAACGTAGCAATGCAAATCGTTTCTTCAGGTCCCGATAACCAACATTATGGCATTCGCCGAGGATATGAGGGCATCATTGCTGGGGCTAAAAACTATATCTATATTCAAACACCCTATTTAATTCCTGAAGAATCCATTTTAGAAGCATTAATTATTGCTGCTAATAGCGGTGTTGATGTACGCATCATGATCCCTTGCATGCCAGATCATCCCTTTGTTTACCGAGCTACCGAATATTATGCAAAATATTTAGTTGCTCATGGCGTTAAAATTTACAAATATAATGATGGCTTTATCCATGCCAAAACAATGGTTTCTGGCTCCAATATCTCATCTGTTGGTTCAGCCAATCAAGACTTCAGAAGTTATACCTTAAACTTCGAGGTTAACGCTTTTAATTACAATCTTCAATTAACTCAAGAACTTAAACAAATTTTTGAAAAGGACCTAGCTAGTTGCAGTCTTCTAACTAATGAATACTTTAATCAGCAATCTAAATGGCTTAAGTTTAAACAATACTTTTCACGTCTGTTGGCACCTATTTTTTAGAAATAATAAAACCACGAAGCAAAAACTTCGTGGTATTTTTTTACAGATTATTATAAAGATCCTGCATTTCATCATCTTCTGGAGCTAACTTAAGATATCTTTCTAGCAGTTGTTTTGTTATTTCATCATTATTTTGTACATTGAAAAAGATTATCATTTGGCGCAAAAAGTCTGGATTATCCTTGAAATCCGGATAAGCTAGTAAAAATTCGCTCTGTGCTTTCTGAATATCATCCAAATCCTCATATGATAATGCCATATTCCAATGTGCCTGTGGCTCCACGCTTTCCTCATCTAAGTTACTAAATAAGGCAATATTCTCCTTAGCCTGGTGTTCATGAACATATAGGTTAGATAGCTGCATACGTAAATCACTATTGTCTGGCGCTACTTTTAACCCCTTTTCAAGTAAGTCACGAGCTGTATCCAATTCATTCAAATTAGCTGCTGCACGTGCTCCCATTGAATAAAGTGTTTCATCCAGTTCATTGTACGCTAATCCTGCTTGAGCAGTCCTCAATACTTGTTCATTGTCATGCTGATGATCATAAGCTTGTGCTAATAATGGATACGCATTTACATAGTCAGGACTTTGCTCAATCACTTCATCTAAGAACTTAATTGCCTGCTTATCATCACCTACAGATAAGAGAACTAATCCTGCTTCATACTTAGAATCAATATCTAAAATACTATTTGCATGTTCACGAATAACTTTGGCAGCTTCTTCATAATTACCTAATTTGGCAAAAGTCGCAAATAATCTTTGGTACAGATTTACTTCACTAAAAGTACTTTGACGTTTGATTAAATCTTGATATAACTCAAGTGCTTGTTCATAATTACCACTTAAATATTCAATCTCTGCTAAACCAAATTTAATAGCATCTTCTTCTGGAGCTAATTGTAGTGCTCGTATTAATTTGTCCTTAGCTGTTTCTATTAAGCCGTTAGTTTGGTAATAATCAGCTTGTACTAATAGACTATCCAAATAAGCTGAAGAGCTCTCAGGGACATTATATAAAAGCGACAGACCATCGTCATCATCGCCATCATTTAACATAATCTCTGCCAAGTAAACTTTAAATAAATCTTCTTTAGGAAATTTAGCTATTAAAGCTCGATATATTTCTTTTGCTAAATCTGTAAAACCTAAGCCAGTTAGGTTTTCTGCTAAAGATGACAAGACCTCGGGAGCATCATTATCTAAAGCTTCTTTTAAAAGGTGTTTGTTTTGTGAAAAATCATGATTTTGAATTGCATCTAGTAATTGTTCAGAATAACTCATAATACCTCCAATCAAGTTACCATTGTACTAAAAAAAGACGCCGGAACAAAGTCCAACGTCCTATCACATTAGTTAAGCTATTACTTAACGGCATCCTTAAGAGCTTTACCTGGCTTAAATGCAGGTACTTCACTAGCTGGGATTTCGATTTCATCACCAGTTTGTGGGTTACGGCCCTTACGAGCAGCACGGTGACGTACTTCAAAAGTACCAAAACCGATTAATTGTACCTTTTCACCCTTAGCAAGGTTTTCTTGAATTGAATCAAGGATAGCATCAACAGTATTTGCAACTTGCTTCTTAGTTAACTTAGTTTTTGAAGCAACTTCTGAAACTAATTCAGCCTTATTTGCCATGAATAATTCACCTCCTGAATTTGAACCTAATGTTCAAAAAATTTTTCTTTGTTTAAGCTAAACAAGGAAAAATGATCACAACTAATCATGTTCCCTAAAAACAAAAATATCACAAAAACCTTATAACAACAAGGTTTTTATGATATTTTGCTTATCTTTTATTTACGTTTACGTGGTAAAATCTTGATTGGTGTACCCGTAAAATCAAAGTTTTGTCGTAATTGATTAATCAAAAATCGTTCATATGAGAAGTGCATCAATTCTGGATCATTCACAAATACAACAAAAGTCGGTGGATTCGTACTTACTTGGGTCATGTAATAAACACGCAATCTCCTACCCTTCACCATTGGAGTTGGAACTAACTTACTTGCTTCAAGCAACAAGTCATTTAAGACACTAGATTGAATTCTTTGATTTTGATTATCATAGACTTCTTTAACCATATTAGGAATTTGATCTAATCTTTGACCTGTCTTGGCAGAAACAAAAAGAATAGGAGCATAGTCCAAATATTGAAATTCATCTCTAATTTCACGTTCAAATTCTTTAGCGCTTGTACTATTCTTTTTCGGCAAATCCCATTTGTTAACGACAATGATGATTCCACGACCCGCCTCGTGAGCATATCCAGCCACATGCTTGTCTTGTTCTCTAATGCCTGTACTTGCATCGAGGACAAGTAAAACCACGTCTGAACGCTCAATAGCACTCATAGCGCGCATTACAGAGTACTTTTCTGTCTTCTCATACACTTTGCCTCGTCTTCTGATTCCGGCAGTATCAACGACCTTAAATTTTACACCATCATGAGTAAACGGCGTATCGACAGCATCACGAGTTGTTCCTTCTTCATTAGCAACAATTACCCGATCTTCACCAAGTAATTTGTTAACAATTGAAGACTTACCTACATTTGGTCGACCAATCACGCTAAAAGAAATAACATCATCAGCTTCAGTATCTTTATCGTCAGGAAAATCATTAACAATCTGATCAAGCAAATCACCAATACCAGTACCATGACTACTTGAAACAGGAATCGGATCCCCCAATCCTAAACTATAGAAATCATAAATATCGCTTCGCTGTTCAGGATTATCAGCTTTATTTACAGCTAAAATAACTGGCTTTTTAGTACGGTAAAGAAGATGAGCTATTCTTTCGTCTAAATCTGTCACGTGATTTACCACATTGGTTAACATCACGATAACATCTGCTTCTTCAATTGCAATTTCTGCTTGAGCTCTGATTTCTTCTTCGATCTTGCCACCTTCCCAGGTAATACCACCAGTATCGATCAAATCAAACTTATGCCCCATCCATTCGGCTTGAGCATAATTACGATCTCGGGTAACACCGGGTTTGTCCTCAACAATAGCTAAACGTTGATTAATTATTCTATTGAAAAGTGTTGATTTACCAACATTTGGTTGACCAACAATTGCAACAACTGGTAAAACCATTTCTCGCCCTCCTTTACTAATCTAAACATAAATAAAAAAGCCGACTCAAGTCGGCTTTTTTATAAAATGACTACTTACGGTCCTTTAATTGGTCACCAATGATGTCACCTAATGCAAAGCCGTTGTCGTTATCACTCATGTACTTCTTGTTTACTGAATTTTCGTTACGTGAACGACGTGGACGAGAATTATGATTTTCTGAAGAAGCATTTGAGTCAGCAGCCTTGATTGAAAGTGAGATTCTTCTATCACTTGGGTCAATGTTCAAAACCTTAACCTTAACACTTTGACCAACCTTTAAAACATCGCTTGGCTTGTCAACATGCTTGTTTGAGATTTCTGAAACGTGTACCAAACCTTGAATACCATCAGCAACTTCAACGAAAGCACCAAAGTTAGTTAATGACTTTACTTCACCTTCAAAAATATCGCCTTCGTTTAAGTCAGCTGTAGCTTGTTCAAATGGAGAAGGTTCAGTTTGCTTAATAGACAGGGAAATACGATGTCTGTCATTGTCGATACCAATGACCTTAACCTTAACATCTTGACCAACCTTTAAAACATCGCTTGGCTTGTCAACGTGCTTGTAAGAAATTTCTGAAATATGAACTAAACCGTCAACACCACCAACATCGATGAATGCACCGAAGTTAGTCAAACGTGAAACCTTACCTTCAACAACGTCACCAACAACTAATTGTGATGCAACCTTGTCAAATGCTTCTTCACGTTCTTCTTCAACTAAATCCTTGTGTGAAAGGATTAAGCGGTTCTTGTTAGGATCAATTTCGGTAATCTTAAGTTTCATAGTCTTACCAATGTAAGGCTTAAGATCTGAAACGTAACGGTTTGAAATTAATGAAGCTGGTAAGAAACCACGTGTACCAACATCAACAATTAAACCACCACGAACTGATGAAGTTACAGTACCTTCGACAGCATTTCCGTCTTCGAAGTCTTTTTGTAACTTGTCGTAGGCTTCTCTTTCCTTTAAGCGGGTAACTGAGAAGAAGAATTCACCATTTTCCTTGTCGCCACCGGCTCTTCTTAATACTAAGGCCTTAAACTTGTCACCAGGCTTAACTAAATCACGTAAGTCTGCGTTACGGTCTGAAGTGTATTCACGACGAGTAATGACACCTTCAACACCAGCGTTTTCAACACCAACATCGATTTGGCCGTCTTCAATGTCTAATACTTCGACATCGACAATATCTCCGACCTCAACTCCTTGCATTTGCTTTAATGCGTCTAAAAATTGATTACTGTTTTCTGACATATGTACCTCCCAATATCATGTCCCATTTTATAGGAAACCGAGATATTTTTCTACTATTTTGTGCTATTTTTTCTAATTTTTTTGTTTTTTTTCGATTTGAGCTAAAATTGCCTCTACAACTTCGTCAATCGACATGTTTGTGGTGTCAATTTCAATTGCATCATCTGCCTTTTTTAGCGGTGAAATTTTGCGGTGAGAATCTTTATAATCTCTTGCTGCAATATCTTTTTCAATTTCATCAACTGTTTGATCAGATTTAATACCACGCTCTTTAAAATCTAATAAACGACGTTCAGCACGTGATCTTGCTGAAGCAACTAAAAAGATCTTAACTTCAGCGTTAGGTAAAACAGTCGTACCAATATCGCGACCATCCATAATGACATTTGTCTTGCCTGCCATTTCACGTTGCAGACTTACCATTTTTTCTCGTACTTTCGGCAAAGCGGATACTTCCGAAACATTAGCTGAAATTTCAGGCGTTCTAATTTCTTTAGAAACGTCCTTTCCAGCTACATATACTTTTTGCTCACCATTTTCAGATTTCAATTCAATTCCATCTTCATCAATGGCATTCAAGATACCCGCTTCATCACTATAATCTAAGTTATGATTACGAGCAATCACTGTACATGCACGATACATTGCCCCTGTGTCTATATAGACAAAGGATAATTTACTTGCAATGATTTTAGCAACTGTACTTTTACCTGCTGATGCAGGACCATCTACTGCTACTTGCATTCTAATAAAAAAGAGATCTTATCATCGACCCCTTTTATCCTTTCTGAAAGATTATTTCAACTTAAGTGTCTGACCTGCTTCAATATTTGAAGAGTCTTTAAGATCATTTAATCTGGCTAATTCATCAACAGTCAAGCCATTCTTTTCTGCAATTTCATTTAAAGTATCTCCACTTTGGACTAAATAAGTCTTAGGAGTAGCAGAACTACTAGATGAGCTTGAACTAGCCTTTTCAGACTTTTTCTTGCTAAAAGAAGATGATGAGGTTTTCTTAGTCTTAACAGACTTGGATGATTTAGAAGAAACCTTCTTAACTGTTTGAACTTCTTCAGCTTTTTCTGAATGGCTTGAAGCCAAACGATGAACAACTGGGATAAGTGCAATTAAAATAACCGCTAAAATTATAATAACTGCTATCCAACGTGCTGATCCACTAGGCTGACTATCTTGTGAGCTTCGCTTTTCAGTAGGTCGTTCATAGTGCTGATATGGCCCGGTTGACTTTTTATCCATCAAAAATTCCTCCATTCACTTAACGGATTAATTTTAGCATATTTTAGGATGCTTTGAATATGAAAAATCCCATCAACTTAAAAAATTGATGGGATGATAACTTAATTCAAATTAAATCTCTTACGAACGAATGGCTTAATTGTTTTCAAGGTAGCTTCAAACAATAAGTAAACAGCCACAGCGTTAATTAATCCTTTTAACAAGTTAAAGGGCATGATAATACTAAAAATGTAGGTTGACATTGATGGTAAATGCAATAACTGACCCAAGTAAACTTTCTCAGTAAAGCTTAACAAGGCACTATAGCTATTAATAGCAGGCAAGTTTGGTACTGCTGTTACTGCGTAAATAGGAGTCAAAACGAAGGCATTAGCCAATGACATCACTGCTGCCATTGCGATAATCCCAATTACCAAACCACAAATTGGTTTAACTCTGCTCATCATTGTCTTGCGGTTATCCGCACTCACATTTTTACTTAATAAATAAAATGGAACTGCAAATGACATTGAAGCTAAGAATGCTGCTAGATTTCCAACAAGGCTTGGTAATGCAAAACCACTAAAAATTAAACTAAGCAACATTCGAATTAAAGCAATAATAACTCCCGGTACAATGCCAAAAATAAACATTCCAATTGTAATAATGACATCTGAAAAATCAAACTTTAAGAAGGCAACTCCAGGCATGATTGGAAATTCAAATTTCATAACTACAAAAGCAATACAGCCAATTAAAGCATATGCAATCACATTAGTTAAACTACTATTCTTGGATTTAGCTTGATCCATAACTTACTTTCCTTTCCCAAAACAAAAGGTCTATTGCTTCAGCAACAGACCTTAAAAAGTGTAGTAAGTTTTTTTAGCCTGTCTTCTTCCATCTAGACTTTAACTATCGGTATCTAACGATTCAACCACTGACGTGGGTCGCGGACTTTCACCGCCGGTCGGGACTTTCACCCTGCCCTGAAGACAATAACCTTGAATATTTAATTACAGTTATAATTTAGTTCAATTGCATTAATTTGTCAACTTCATGCTTCGATAATTCCCGATATTGCCCTGATGTAAGCGAGTCCAGAGTTAAAAAGGCATATTTTTCACGAGCAAGCTTATCAACTAAGTGACCTACTGCTTTAAACATTCGCTTAACTTGATGATAATGTCCCTCATGAATTGTAATTTGGACAATTTGTGTGTCTTTCTTATGATCAGTTTTCAATACTTTGACCTTGGCAGGCGCAGCCTTAAAATGATCCAACTTTACTCCTTGAGTCAAGGTTTTAATTTCATCAGGAGTTAAAATCCCTTTAATCTTGGCTACATAGACCTTAGCCACTTCATTTTTAGGGTGCATCAATAAATTTGCTAATTTGCCATCGTTAGTCATTAGCAATAAACCTGACGTATCATAATCTAATCTTCCTACTGGATACAAACGATATGGTAAATCTTCGAAATAATCAACTACAGTTTTTCTACCACGATCGTCTTCTGCAGTTGAAACAACGCCACGAGGCTTATAAAACAAATACGTGTGTAGGCTTTCCCGCTCAATTGGTTCATCATCGACTGTAATATTACTAAAAGTATCGACTTTAGTACCTAGCTTAGTAACAACATGCCCATCTACTTTAACTCGACCGGCTACAATCATTTTTTCAGCTTTTCTTCTTGAAGCGATTCCTGCTTCCGCAATTACTTTTTGTAATCGTTCTGCCATTTTCTATCCCTCTTTTTCTAAATGTTTGTCTGCGCTACCTTTTGAATCGAATAAGTCAATCTCCTCACCATCAGTTGTATCCTCAAAGTCTTCGATTAACGGTAAATCAGCCAAACTTTGATAATTAAAATATTGTAAAAAATAATCAGTTGTAACATACAACTTAGGATGACCTGGAGCATCTTTTTTGCCGTCTTGTTTAATTAATCCTCGCCAAATCAATGTCTGTAAAGCTCCTGATGAATTTACTCCACGAATATCATCAATTTCTATTCTAGTAATTGGTTGTCGATAAGCAATAATTGAGAGAATTTCAAGTGCTGATTGACTCAAATTCTTAGTTAAATCTTTTTGAAAATACTTTTCAATTATCTTAGCTGTCTGTTGACTAGTTGTCATCTTATAAGTATTTGCAATATGAATTATTTGCATTCCCGAGTCTGGATCAGCCTTCATTTTTTGCTGCAAACGAGTGACTAACTGACCTAGCTCTTCACCATCAACTTCAAGTAGTTCAATTAGATTTTGCTCCTCAAGCCCATTGTCACCTGCGACATACAAAAGAGCTTCTAAATTTGCTAGTTTACTTGCCATTCGTATCAATTCTTTCTAAATTTAAATCACCAAATTCACGTGCTTGTGTAATCTGAATTAATTGTTTTTTACACAATTCTAGTGTCGCTAAAAATAAGCCAATAACATCTGAGATATTCTGCATTTTGTCCGCGCAAGCAAAGAAACTAACTTGCCTTTTTCGTTTCAATTGTCCATGCAAAAAATCCATCATCTCATTGATCGGCGTTTCTGCTACTCTAATTGAAGCGGTATCTGGTTGCTGCAACTTCAAACGATGTAAGACCATCGTAAAAGTCGTCGCTAATTCTTGTGCAGTTATCTGACCCTTAGGCAGCGGTTGAACTTTAGCAGTGGTTGATACACTAGCTTCTTTAGCAACTGTAATCGGTACTTCTTCATTACGTTCTTTAAAATAAGCAGATATTTTCTTAAACACAGAATATTGTACCAATTGTTGCACTAATTCGTCTCTTGGATCTTCATCAGGTTGAATATCATCTACAAAATCGTTTTGAGGCAACAAATACTGTGATTTAATTCGCAATAAAGTTGATGACATGACAAAATACTCGCCTGCAATTTGTAAATTTAAGCTTTGCATTTGGCGCAAGTATTCTAAATATTGACTAGTTATTTGGGCAATTGGGATATCATAAATATCAATTTTTTGCGATTGGATCAAATGCAGTAATAAATCAAGTGGTCCTTCAAAATTCGGTAATTCTAAAGTTAAGTTACTTTTGTCCATTATCTTCTTCTACCGTTTTTAATAAATTTGTATATTCTGGTACAGCAGTTATTCGTTTATCTGGATATTCGTGCTTTAGTTCATCAACAATTTTCCGTTCATAACTAATCTCACGAAAACCAGGAGCTAAAGACAAATATCTAATAATTACAAACTGATTAGATACTTGGGTTCCTATTACGCCCACCATATTATTTTGACTATTACGATAAAGATACAAAATAAAGTCATTTTCATCCTGATTAAGCGTGATTTCTTCTTTTAAGTTTTCGATATTTTTAAAATCAGGTAAATAGGATAGTAATCCCATTGCTATCTTCTCATAATCTTTTTTATATTGTATTAGCATTTAATCACCTAAAGACGAGGATGTGTCTTCTGATAAACATTTAAAATTTGCTTTTGTGATAAATTGGTATAGATCTGTGTCGTGCTAATATCAGAATGTCCTAATATTTCTTGCACTACTCGCAAATCTGCGCCGTTTTCTAGCAAATGTGTTGCAAACGTATGACGTAAAGTGTGTGGCGTGACATCTTTAGTAATTGCCGCCATTTGACAATACTTTTTGATCATCTGCCAAATAGCCTGTCGTGTAATCTTTTTTCCTCGATTATTTAAAAAAATATGTTCATCGCTTTTCCCTACTTGTAAAATTAGCGGATCACGAACTTCATTTTCATATTTTTTTATCCAATCAAGAGCAACAGGACTAATTGGAATCAATCGTTCTTTTTCGCCTTTACCAAGAACCCGAACTAAGCCTAAATCGTCATGTAAATCCTGCAACTCCAAATTAATTAATTCGCTTACTCTCATTCCCGTGGCATATAATGTCTCTAAGATAGCACGATCACGTATACCTAACTTTCGTTTAGTATTTGGCTGCTCAAGTAGCCTATTCATTTCAGCTTGAGAGAGAGCTGTCGGCAAACGACGTTCTTTTTTAGGCAAATCGATTTCCAACATTGGATTTAACTTTTGAATATTTTGCCGAGCTAACCATTGATAAAATTTACGCATGCTAGAAATAAGTCGACTAATTGAGCTGGTTGCTTTGTTCAAATCACGCTGCCGAGCTAAAAACGCATCCACATCGCTTGCTTCAGTTGGCCATGAAGCCATACCTTCATTTTCTACAAAAGTTCGAAATTCTTCTAAATCTTGACGATAAGCATTAATTGTATTATCACTTAATCCTCGTTCAACTTGACTATAGCGTAAATAATCATCAATTTGATCTTTTAAATTAATCTTCTCCATTATCGTTCTCTTCTGGATCCTTAATTAAAGTAATCGTACCTGCTGTTTTATCTTCTTCAATTAATCCAGCCTTGAGCAAATGACCGACCGCACGTTTAAAAGCTGATTTTGAAATACCAAAGTATGATTTAATTTCTTGTGCACTTGATTTGTCATAGAAAGGTAGAGTCTTGGTTTCTCTTCTCCGCAAACTCATCAAAATCATTTGCGCATCATCATCAATTTCTTCAAAAGCACGAGGCAAAGCACTCAAATTCAAACGTCCATATTGACTGACACCGACTACTCTACCCTTGAATTGCTCACCTAGTCTCATAGGACGTGGCATCTGCGATTCATGTACAAAGCCAAGATAATAATCACTAGTTAAAACAAATGCTCCTATCTCTCGTGTAACATAAACCGTTGCAAAGACATTTTCATTATTCATTCCACTTGGAAAGTTAGCAGCTAATTGGTCAAAAATATTTTCATCTGCTAGCTTAGCCCAAATACGATCTTTTTCATCAGTTTCTAATCTTACTAAAAGTCGATCATCACGTCGAGGCCATCTTTCTTTTTCTCTAGGAAGATCATCCATTGATAAAACAACGTCTTTATCAGGTAGACCTACATCAACAAAGACGCCTAAGCCTGGACGTACCTCGGTTACTTTTCCCCAACCATATTGATCGGGTTGCGCGAATGGCAAAAATTGTGTCATTTCTCGATCATGACTTTTATTATCATAAATAAAACCTTCGACTTCATCTCCAATTTTAGGAATATCATCTTGCGTAATCTCGATCTTCTTCAATTCATAAGTCAGTCCATCAATTTGAACATAATAAGCTTTATCGTTTTCGTCAGTAATTTTTCCTTTACGAACTGTTCCAAGCATTTAAAAATCTCCTACTTTACATATTCTTACATATAAGTATAAGAGATTTTTATGCAAAATAAAATAGCCAGCACTTAAGCTGGCTATTTTTTGATTAGCTAATCTATCTAAATTATATTCTTAAAATTAAAGGTTTGAGATTTCGCCTTGGTAGATAGCACCACGACGAGCGTCAACAGTAATAGTTGAACCATCAGAAATCTTGTCAGTAGCGTCAGTAGCACCAACAACAACTGGGATACCTAATGATAAACCGATAACTGCGGCATGTGAAGTTAAACCTGAAGCTTCAACAACTAAACCTGAAGCCTTCTTGATAGCTGGGTTGTAGTCTGGGTCAGTAGTCTTAGCAACTAAGATGTCGCCTTCCTTAACCTTGCTGTTTGCTTCTTCAGCTGAGTTAGCTACAACAGCCTTGCCGATAACTGAACCGTTACCAACACCTAAGCCTTGAACTAACTTGTTACCGATGATTTGTAACTTCATTAAGTTAGTTGTACCTGAGTCACCAAGTGGAGTACCTGCAACGATAATTACAAGGTCGCCATCCTTTACGTAACCCTTTTCCTTAGCTACCTTAGCAGCCATTTCAAACATGTCATCAGTTGACTTAGGCTTTTCAGTCAATACTGGTTGTACACCCCAAACGATACCCAATGAGTGTTGAACCTTTTCGTCAAAGGTCATAGCAATAATGTCAGCATTTGGACGGTACTTAGAAATCATACGTGCAGTGTAACCTGAGTTAGTTGCAGTAATGATAGTCTTAACACCTAATTCTTGAGCAGTACGTACAACTGATTCACCGATAGCTTCAGTTACGTTTGAACCCTTGTAAGCTTCGAATCTTTGAAGAGCTAAAGTATTACGCTTAAGCATTTGCTTTTCAGTACGTTCGTCAATTTCAGCCATAGCCTTAACAGCCTTAACTGGGTAAAGACCATTTGCTGATTCACCTGAAAGCATAGTTGCGTCAGTACCATCAAGAACAGCGTTAGCAACGTCTGAAACTTCGGCACGAGTTGGACGTGGGTTTTCTTGCATTGAGTCAAGCATTTGAGTAGCAGTAATAACTGGCTTACCAAGTGCGTTAGCCTTGCGGATTAGGCTCTTTTGTACAAATGGAACTTCCATAAATGGAATTTCAACACCCATGTCACCACGAGCAACCATTAAACCATCTGAAACTTGCAAAATTTCGTCTGCGTTGTCGATACCTTCTTGAGATTCAATCTTTGGGAAGATCTTAACGTAGTCTGCACCTGCTTCTTCACAAAGCTTACGGATGTCTAAGATATCTTGAGCCTTACGTGCAAATGAAGCAGTAATGAAGTTAATACCATAGTTCAAACCAAACTTAATGTCATCAGTATCCTTTTCAGTAATACCTGGAAGGCGAATTTCAACACCAGGAGCGTTAACACCCTTCTTTGAACCGATTACACCAGTGTTTTGAGCTTCACAAACAAGTTCTCTCTTTGAGTCGTCCTTTTCCTTGATCAAAAGGTCAACCAAACCATCATCGATTAATACGTGACCACCAACGTGGGTATCATCGTATAAACCGTCGTAGGTAACGTGGATCATGTCCTTGTTACCCTTCTTAGTGGCATCCATTGATACACGGATCATGTCACCAGTATTAATAGTGAACTTGCCACCTTCTTGTTCAGTGGTTCTGATTTCAGCACCCTTAGTGTCAAGGTCGATACCAAGAAGTAAACCAGTATCCTTTTCCACTTGACGAACCATCTTCATACGAGCAAGGTGTTCTGGGTGGTCACCGTGTGAGAAGTTGAAACGGAATACGTTTGCACCAGCCTTAGCTAAAGCAGTAATAGTTTCAATATCGTTTGAAGCTGGCCCTAAAGTACTAACAATCTTAGTTTTCTTCATTATTAAAAAAATCCTCTCCAAAAATCAACTAAATTAATATTTAGTCATTTCTTCATTTACATCCAATAACGCATAATCACCTTGGTGTTTACCGTCAAACAAATCAAGAATGTCGTGGGTATTAAGTTCACCATTCTCCATGCCGACAGCTAAACCGCCCTTCCCATCGAGAAGTAACTTAACAGCATAATTACCCATCTTAGTAGCATTAACTCTATCTGTAACAGTAGGTGAGCCACCACGTTGCATATGCGCAAGGACATTAGCACGAGCATCAAAGTCACCATATTTAAGGAGTTCGTCCTTAAACTTATCAGCAGCCATAACGCCTTCTGCTAAAACAATGATACCATGATCTTTGCCATCTGCAAAACCACGAGTAAGAGTTTCTGCAATTTCCTTAACATCGTATGAACGTTCAGGAATTACAATTGCGTCTGCTCCACTTGCTACACCGACACGCATAGCGATATCACCACATTCACGACCCATTACATTAACAACGAATACGCGGTGGTGACTGCTTGCAGTATCACGAATTTTATCGATAGCATCCATAGCAGTACGACAAGCAGAATCAAAGCCGATCGTGTAGTCAGTATAAGGAATATCATTATCGATAGTTCCTGGTAAACCAACTGAGTTTACGCCGTGGCGAGTCAAGGCTAAAGCACCATGGTATGAACCGTCACCGCCAATTACGATAACCGCATCAATACCGTGTTTCTTTAATTGCTCAACACCCTTTTGTTGCACTTCTTCTTGTGCAAATTCAGGGAAACGAGCACTGTACAAGAAAGTACCGCCTTCACTAATCTTGTGGTCAACATTTTCCGTGGTAAGCGGAACAAAGTCACCTGCAACCAAACCAGCGAAACCATAACGAATTCCAAAGACTTCAAGCCCATGATGGATAGCAGTCTTTGTCACAGCTCTAATTGCTGCATTCATACCAGGGGCGTCTCCGCCACTAGTTAAAATACCAATCCGTTTCATGAATTCACCTCATCATGATTATTTTGTGTAATTTCTCACATCACATAAATATTAACATTTTTTAGGCAAAAAAGCTCACAAAAATTGGGCTAATTTATGCTTTCTTTCTGTATTTAAGTTTGTTAGCACTTACATCCATCGTCAAAGATAGCTTTGTAATTTGAACTTTATTCTTTAAAATTAACTTTTCGCAAATTGGTTAAGAAATACTGTTTTTTATTTTGGTCAAATCGATCACCTTGAACCTTGACTCCTAGTAAATAAATATCTCCTTCTTTTAAAATAGAGCCAAATTTTTCATAAGCCGGTGGAAAAATAATAATTTCTTGTTCGCTAGATGTATCAGCAAAACTAGCAAAAGCCATTGTTTTTCCATTTTTGGTCCTAATTTGCTTTAACTTCATTAATTTACCCACGCTAATACCACTATCATTTAACTGAAATTGATTCAATGGTCTAGCGTTAAATTTTTGTGCATATTTTTGTACAGCTATTAGAGGAGTAGTTGTTGTAGTAAAGCCTAAAGCTTTCTCTTCCATTTCTGCTTTTTGGGCAGCAGTCGGTGGCTCAGCAGGCTTAAGTGGTGCATCCCCCAGAATCTCAGATAAAGACATATTTTGTCCCGTTAATTGCACATTAGCAATTACATCTTTGCAGTTAAGCAATAACTCATTGCGATTATCTTCGATTGAGTCAAATGCTCCAGCCATAATCAATGCTTCAATTGCGTCTACTTGTAAGAACTTAGCATCGATTCTACGCAAAAAATCATTAAAAGACTTATACGGTTTAGTATTGGCAGCTATTTCCTTAGCAAAATCAAGACGTAATCCTTTAATTGCTTTTAAACCAACTAAAATCTTGCCATCTTGTAAAGTATAGTCTAATTGGCTGTGATTGATATCAGGCGGCAAAATACGAACTCCAGCTTCCTGAGCTTGCATCGAATAGCTTTGCGCTTTAGCAGACGTTGATGAATTGAGCATCGCTGTGTAAAATGCAGCAGGATAATGAACCTTCAAATAAGCTAGCCAAAAGGCAATCTTGGTATATGCCACCGCGTGTGAACGGTTAAAACCATAGTTAGCAAATTGCTCTATATAATGATAAACTCGCTCACCTACTTCTTTAGGATGACCTTTTTTGACCGTACCAGCAATAAATTTTCCACGTTCTTGCTCAATGACATTCTGATTCTTTTTAGACATCGCACGTCGTAAAATATCGGCTTCACCCAATGAAAATCCTGCCAGGATTTGAGCTGTTTGCATGACTTGTTCCTGATAAACCAAAATTCCATAAGTTGATTGTAATATTTGCTTTAAACTGGGATCAGGATAATGCACAGTAGCCGTACCATTTTTTCTTGCAACAAATGCGTCAATATTTTGCATTGGACCTGGACGGTATAAAGCGTTCACCGCTACTAGGTCCTCAAAATTGTCGGGATGCAATTTACGCAAAACACCACGAATCCCACCAGATTCAAATTGGAAGACTGCATCTGTTTTACCTTGTTGAAACAGTTCCATTGTTTTGGGATCATTTAACGGAATTGTATTAGGATCTAGCTTTACACCTTGCTGCCGCACTAAAGCTAAAATATTGCCTAAAACTGTCAAATTGCGCAATCCCAAAAAGTCGATCTTTAGCAAACCTAATGATTCAACATATTTTTTGGTTTGCTGAGTTACAGGAATGCCGAAAGGACCAGCCTGCAATCCCGAAATGCCAGCAATCGAATCATCACTAATCACCAATCCAGCCGCATGAATAGAATAATGCCTTGGCAATCCCTCAAGTCCTAAAGCAGTCTTAAATAACAATTTATTCTCAGGCGTTGCATCAACCAATAATCTTAGTTCTCTAGACTCTTGATATGCTTTTTTTAATCCCATTTTATCTTTAGAGTACGGGATTGCGTGAGTCCACTTAGTGATTTCTGGTCCTGTTAAGCCAAAAACTCGGCCAACGTCTCTTAATACTTGTTTAGCAGCCATTGTACCAAAAGTCAAAATTTGAGCAGCATGATCCATGCCATACTTTTGATACATATACTTAATTACTGTATTCCGTTGAATATCAGGAATGTCCAGATCAATATCAGGCATCTCATGACGAGCCGGATTTAAAAAACGCTCAAACAGTAAATTATATTGGATGGGATCAACTTCAGTGATACGCAAAGAGTATGAAACCAGTGAACCACAAGCTGAACCACGTCCTGGACCAGTAGTAATTTTTACTCGGTGACAATAGTTAATTACATCCCATACAATCAAAAAATAATCATCGAACCCCATCTGATTGATGACTCGTAATTCATAATTTAATCTTTTCTGATACTCGGCTGGAATACTTTTTTGACCAAAGCGCGCTTGTAAACCAGTTTGAGCCAAATAACGCAAATATTCTTCTGAAGTCGGAAACTTATCTTGATGATATTTAGGTAAGACCGGTTTTTGAAAGATCACTTCAGCATTACATTTCTGAGCAATTTTCCAAGTATTATTAATTGCATCATCCAAGTCATATTGATGATAGCGTTCTAAAAAATTTTGTGCAGAATCTAAATAATGCGAACCAGCTTGCTTAGCTAGTGGCAATATATCTTGCAATTTATCTCCCTTAGCAATCGCACGCAAAGTTTTTTGTAAAAATTGCTCACGTGGCCGTAAATATTGACTATCTTCCACTGCAACTAAAGATAATTCAAATTGCTTAGCTAATCCACGGACATAATCAATGTAATCTATACTTGCTTTTGAAGCATATACACCCAAATAAAGATCAAACGTTAACTTCTTTAGTTGGCGAACATAATCACTGCCTAATGCCTGATTTGTATCATGCAGCGCCATTAATTCACTTTTTAGATTAGCTGGTACGATAATCAACAAATCATCTAAATATTTGGTTAATTCATTCAGCGTTAAGACCTTATCGTTTTGCCCATTTTCCGTTAACAAATTTACCGCGCTAGAAAGTCGCAATAAATTATGATAGCCCTTATTTGTTTTGGCAAAAACTAGCAAATCATATTTTTGGGTGCTATCAACCAAACCATTTAAACGCAGTTGCATCCCAAGAAGTGGTTTAATTCCCGCCTTTTTAGCCAACTCATAAAAATTGACCAAACCATAAGTCACGTTCACGTCGGCTAAACCAACCACAGGATAGCCCTTCTCTTTAGCGTCTTTTATCAAATCACTTACCTTGGTTGGACTACTTAAAAGCGTAAAGGAGCTTATGTTTTGAAGTGCTGCTACTTGCATAAATTAACCACCTTTCGTCATTACAAACATTAAATTAAGTATACCAAATTGAACCAATCAGGTTTGAATTTGCGCTTCATTTTTGATAAAATCTTACACGAAAGAAGGAATCATTATGGGTCGTTATATCATCACAACTGTATGGAGCGTAATCTACATGTTAGTTGTAGGCTTTATTGCTGGTCCTTTAACCCGAAGTGCTTCATTCAACGGCACAGATTTAAGAAATTGTGTAATCGTTGGGATCATTTTTGGTATTCTTTTCTCAGCAATTATTGCGACTATTACTGCTCGTTCACACAAAGATAATAGTAAATACAGTAAGTTAAAATAATTATTCAATCTATTCAAAGAAGACGTGAGATGTTTTTATTCTCACGTCTTTTTCGTTTGGTTTAGTAAAACTTATAATTCTTTTTTGTATCTACTTCGACTGGTCCATGAGTCAAATATTCGCTAAACATTTGTACATAGTCCTTATCCAAAGTGGTTTCAATTTTGTCCATACTATATTCAGGATAAAATCCCCCACCCATAGCACGATAGTTGTTAACTGCTAAATGATAAATCTGATCATCTTTGATTGGCTTACCGTGCAAAATTAGTTTAGTCAGCCGTTCACCTACTGGTCTGGATAAATCCGCTTCATATTCGACTGGATAAAAGACGTCAAAATGATACAACATTGGCTTAGGCTTAATCCATCGATCAATAAAGCCAATGTTTCCTGCTTCATCTTTCTTCAAAAAGCCAGCAGAGTGCTCAATAATATGACGTAATTCTTTACCAGTCAGCTTCACACGACACAACTGATTAGCATACGGATAATTTAACAAAACATCTCTCATAGTAATGGTCTTATCAAATCCCTTAGCTGTCTCACTCATCACTGCAGTTGCCGAAACATCAGCTTTAGTAAACCATAATTGCATTTGCTGGATTAAATTAATAAATGGCGCGCCTTCTATTCTGCCTTTCATTGCATTTTCAATTCGAGCAGGTTTATCTAAATGTGCAATTGGTTGATCTAGCCATTTTTGTGTTCTTTTATCCAAGTCAGATACAATATCAACAATTACAGGATCAGGATCATAATCTTTAGTGTCAATCAACTTAGTGGACATTGATTTGATTTTCTTAGTATCATCATCAATATCAAGAACCACTTCAGCTACAGCTTCACCGCGATAACCTGGTTGAACAATAGAAGTATCGTGTGTAACCAAATTTAAGCGCCGATGCTGGTGACCTGTCAATAGGACATTAACTTCTGGAATTTTGGTTAAAATCTGATAACCTTCATTTTCACCACGATTAGGTTCAGTCGCCTTACCAGTTTCAGGATCACTTTCAAAGCCACCATGATACATCACAGCTAAAATATCAACCTGAGGGCGTAATATTTTGGCATAATGCTTAATTTTTTCGTAAGCAGAGGCAAACTTTAAGCCTTTTACATTTTCTTTAGGTTCCCAATGTGGGATATATTGCGTTGTAATCCCCAATAAACCAATCTTTAAGCCATTTCTCTTGATAATAGTGTATTCTCTACCAAAAAATGGAACTTCTGTTTCTGCATCCAGTACATTATCATTAATGATTGGTGCCTCATTGTTATCAACATAGTAGCTTAAATAATCTAATCCAAAGTTAAAATCATGGTTACCTAAACAGCGAGCATCATACCCCACTGCATTATAAGCTTGCGTAAAAATACGTAAATCACTATAATCACCAGTTGAATGAGCATAGGAAGCAAGTGGTGAGCCTTGCAAACAATCACCTGCATCGGTAACTACAACATTGTTATCACCATACTTTTTCTTTTCAGATTTAATAACTGAGCTAACTCTACTCAAACTAAAAGGAGCATGATAGTCGGTTTTATTTTGGTAATCAGTTGGCAACAAAAATCCATGTGTATCACTAGAATGTAAAAATACTAACTTCATTATTTCTTTTTCCTTTTTCTAGGCATAAAAAAAGACACCATATCAAAGGTGTCCTTTAACTAGTTATTGCTGTTGTCGTTGTTATTTACAACTTGACGACCCTTGTAATAACCCTTTGGTGAAACACGGTGGCTTAAGCGGTATTCACCAGTAGTTGCATCATAGTGCATTGCTGGAACACTCAACTTAATGTGACCACGACGTGAACGTTTCTTTTGTTTAGAAGTATGTCTTGCAGGAACTGCCATTTAATTTGATCTCCTTTATTGTAGTCTTAAGCTTCAGGGTCATATAACCCCGAATCACTCACGTAGTTCAATCATACTATTCAATTGCTAATAAATCAAGATTTATTCTATTTTCTTCTCTTTTTTATTGAAGAAAGTGACCTTGTGATCCGTTTTTTCCTTAGTATCTCGTCCAAAGAACCAAGCAATAATCATCCCGATAATCACCATTACCACTAACACAACAATTAGTGGTAACCTCACCTTAAAAAAGCCAAAATTAATTGCGACAGGTGATGTATTTAAAACAACAAAAATTACTGCAATTAAAGCCACAACTGATCCAATAATTAAATTTCTTTGTTTTTCCATCTTTTTTTACTTTCTAGAAGCAAACTTTAAGGAAATCTTATCACCAATCGACGGAAATAGATTATACAATTTAGCCGCTACAGCTAAACTAAGTGGTAAATTTAATTCACGTTTATCACTGCCAAAGAAGTGAACTACTTGCCAAGCAACATCATCTGGATCCAACATAAATTCTTGAACATTTTTGACATAATTTCCAGTCTTATCTGCTACATTAAGGAAATTAGTATAAACTGGTCCTGGGTTTACAGTCATTACCTTGACACCAAATGGCTTTAATTCTAGCCGTAAGACATTTGAAAATTGAATTACAGCAGCTTTAGAAGCACTGTAGGCAGCTGACTTAGTAGTTGGTACTTTACCAGAAATTGAACCAAAGTTAATGATTTGACCGGTCTTTTGCTCCATCATGACCCGACCAACTAAACGAGTGAAGTACATCAAGCCTAAAACATTCACTTGGAACATGTTGGTAACATCTTGCATCTTTTGGTCCATAAACTCTTCAAACTTGCCAAAACCAGCACAATTAACTAAAAAGTCAATATGTTTTACTTGTTTGGTAATTGCATTAAAAGTTTGTTCAATTTCTTCTGGTTTACCCATGTCCGTTGGAAAAACATAAGCTTCAGCACCAGATAGTTCCTTAGCTTCTGCTGCAATTTCATCTAATTGCTCTTTTCTTCTAGCAATTAAAATTACAGTAGCACCACGTCCAGCACTTTCAAGGGCAATGGAGCGCCCAATCCCACTTGAAGCACCTGTAATTACAACAACTTTATTTCTTAACGAGTCTTTCATTTTTCTGAGCCTTTCATTGGAATATCAATTCGATCAAAATCATTAACTAATACTGTATTAGGAAATACTTTTTTAGCCTGCTTTTCTAATTTCTTAGCCTTTGCTCCCATATAACGAGCAGAAATATGATTTAGACATAATAATTTGACATTATCTTCTAGCGCAACCTTAGCAGCTTCAACCGAAGTCGAGTGATAATAATTATGTGCCATCTTCTGTTCATCCCCTGCAAAAGTTGATTCATGAACCAAAACATCTGCATCTTTAGCCAAACGAACAATGCTTGGCGTAGAACGTGTATCATAGATTACTGTCACAATTCTGCCTGACTTAGCAGGTCCGAGAAAGTTTTTACCATCCAAAACTGTTCCATCTGCTAAAGTTATTTGCTCACCATTCTTCAATTTTCCTAGAAGTGGTCCGTTAGGAACATTGTACTGTGCTAATTTATCAATTAATAATTCGCCTGGATGTGAAGCCTCAACTACTCTAAAGCCAAAACTAGGTATCCGGTGGTCTAGTTGCTCCGTATACACTCGAAAGCCCTTATCCTCACAGATTAACCCTGATTTAGCTAATTCAACAAACCTTATAGGATATGAAATTTTAGTCCGAGATACCTTAAGAGCTGTTCTAACAAATTCTTCAATACCACTGGGACCATAAATAGTAATGGGACCAACATCACCTTGAAAAGAACGAGTTGACAATAACCCTGGTAACCCAAAAATGTGATCACCGTGATTATGTGATATAAAAATTTTGGTAACTTTTCGTAATTTAATATTTGTTCTTAAAATTTGATGCTGAGTTGCTTCACCTACGTCAAAAAGCCAGATTTCATTCAATTCATCCAGCAACTTAAGTGCAACACTAGAAACATTGCGTTGCTTTGAAGGTTGCCCAGCACCAGTACCTAAAAATTGTAATTCCATGAAAATCCTATTCTAATCTAAAATTTTGAATGCTTAACAATTGTTTTGGTAACTAATGCACTATAGTATTTTGAGCCCTTTAAATTAGGGTGAGTATGATCACCGTAGAACCAGTCAGGATGATTCTTCGAGTATGAATACCAATCAATTATTATAAGATTATGATACCGTTTTGCACCTTGATTTAGCAAATTATTCACTGAATTTTGCCAATCTCTAGTTGGAACGTGAACATTAATCCAGAAAACTTTTCTCTTAGGTCCAGCCTGATGCATTATTCGATCGAGATCCTCCATTGAAAAAGGCCCGTTAGTTCCTAAGCCAATTAAGATATTATCTGCCAAAACTCCCTGATTTTGATAACTATCTAACAAACCGAAAGCAACATTCAATTGTCTTGAAACAGCGGCATCAATTAAAGCTTTAGGCATTAATTGTTTTAAATCGTTACTTGAACCAGCCATTACCGAATCGCCGATCGCAGTTACTTGAACACGTTGAGCCAATTGCAAGTCTAACTGAGAAATACCATATTTAACAAAAGACTTGTTAACAGGATGTTTTTTAGCTTGAAGCTCAGCTTCACGAATAATTTTAGATTTCTTCTCTTTTTTCTTTTTTTCTTTCTTCAGCTTTTTAATTAATTTAGCATTATCTGTTTTTTGTTTTTTAGAATTTTGGTTGATTCGCTGTGCTAACTGACTTTTATTAAAGTCTTCTGCTTTTACTCGGGGTGAAATCGCAATAGCCGCTGAACCTAAAATTAAAATCAAAGCTGCTAAAGCTGCTTGACATTTCTTAAAGTAATCTCTTGTTTCAAGATTAAAAATTCGAGCAAAATACTGCTTAGTTTTATCCCAGGTAATCCTACCCATTGGTCTTTCAATCAAACGATAAGTAATTTCGGTAATCACTAAGATTAAAATCACTTCAATAATGTGATACAACACTGGATTATCTCCAATATTTACCTTATCTTCAAAAAAGATCATCACTGGGAATTGATACAGGTAGATACCGTAGCTTCGCGAGCCAATCCAATCAAATAATTTATTAGTTAGAATTTGATTCCAATGACTACCTGGATGGGCAATTACCGCTACTAAAATACATACATTTAGTGTAAATAGCAGCATCCCGCCAGCATAAGTAAAGGCTTGTTGAGGATTCATCCACCTAGAGAAAAACATCATTAACATTAAAGCAAATGAAGCCAAGCCCACCAAATCAAGCATCACACTGACTTTTCGCTCAACTTGTTGATTTAAGCCCTCAATCGGCCAAACCACTGCCAATGCTGCACCTAATCCTAAAGAAAAGAATCGAGTATCAGTTCCGTAATAAATTCGGTTAATATCTGCCTTTAAAAAGTACAGGATTGTCATTTCTAATGCAGAAACAGCCGACAAGCCAACTAAAATCCAAAAAATATTTTTCTTCTTTTTAGCAAGTTTAACTAATAAATAAATGACAATTGGCCAAACAATATAGAATTGTCCTTCAATTGACATCGTCCATAGATTAGTGAATGGTGATTCATTAGCCGCAAAACGCTCAAAATAACTTTGTCCATTATGAATTTGCCAAAAATTAAACATATTTAATAAATTCGCAAATACAATTTGATTTAATTTAGCCAGCAAATTGCGCTGAAAAATAAAGATATAAGCTGCACTTAGCCATAAAACAGTAATCAATTGCGGATATAATTTTTTTATCCGACTCAAATAAAAGTGACGATTATTATATGAACCTGTTTGATCATATGAATTAAGCATATGATCTGTCACTAAGTATCCTGAGAGTACGAAAAAAATCGGTACTCCCAGATATCCTCCTATAATGGAATTAGGATCAAGATGATAAAGAATTACCCCGATAACTGCTAATGCTCTAAGGCCAGAATACCCTGTAATAAACCGATTTTTTTTCATATTCTATCCCTACTACTCTTATTGTACGAATTCAAAGATAAACTTGCCAATAGCCACATCGTCACCATTAACAGCTCCCTTTTCACGTAGTGCGTCATCAACGCCCAAGCGTTTAAGCCTTCTTGCCAAACGCATAATACCGTCTTGGTGATCTAAATTGGTCATTTGAACTAATCTTTCTAATTGTTCACCCTTAACGATAAATTCATGTTCACCGACTTGTTCAACTGTAAATTCATTCTTTTGTGGTGCCTGATATTTGTATTCTTTAATCTTTTGTGCTAGCTTAGGTTGTTCTTCAGCCTGTTCTTGTTCAACTTCAGTTACTAAGTTGGCAGTATCTGACATCAACTTATCTACGCCTTTATGAGTTACACTTGAGATCTCATAAATAGGTTCATTATTTCCTTCTGCTTTTAATGCTTTTTTAAACTCAGCTAGTTTTTCCTCAGCACCCGGAATATCCATTTGTGAAGCTACAATCAATTCTCGCTTCTTTGATAAATCTGTTTCGTAATTTTTGAGTTCTTTTTTAATGGTATGGTAATCATCAATTGCCTCACGACCATTATTAGGATCCATTGAAACTAGATGTAGAATTACTTTGGTTCTTTCAACGTGACGTAAAAATTGAATTCCTAAGCCTACGCCTTGACTAGCTCCTTCAATTAATCCTGGCAAATCCGCCATTGAAAAGTCACGACCATCTGGCAAGATAACCATTCCCAAATTAGGAGTTAAAGTCGTGAATTGATAAGCCGCAATTTTGGGCTTGGCCTTAGTTGTTACTGATAACAGTGTTGATTTACCAACTGACGGAAAACCAACTAAGCCGACATCAGCCAATAATTTTAATTCTAAGCGCAAAACGCGATCTTCACCTGGTTCACCATTTTCAGCAATTTCTGGTGCAGTATTAACACTAGTTGCAAAATGGATATTACCGCGACCGCCGCGACCGCCTTTAGCAACGACTAGTTCTTGTCCCTTTTCAGTTAAATCACCAATCAATTCATTAGTGTCATAATCATATACAGTAGTACCAACTGGAACTTTTAAATAAAGATCCTTAGCTGCACGGCCATATTGTGATTTAATACGACCATTTTCACCACTATCCGCCTTAAACTTACGCCGATAGCGAAAATCCATCAAAGTTCTTAAGCCGCTGTCAGCAACAAAAATAATACTGCCGCCACGGCCACCATCACCACCGGCTGGACCGCCATTAGGGACGTATTTTTCATGGCGGAAAGCCACCATGCCATCGCCGCCTTTTCCGGCTTGTACTTCGATTTTAGTTTGATCAACAAATGTAGGCATGTATATCTCTTCCTTCCGTCTTAATCTAGCTTTTAATACTATACCACAGAAATACGCATGATATCGCGTTTTCTCGGATTACAATGTTAATTTTACCGTTTGTGCTTGAGTAAGCGTTAATCCTGCTCTACGCAAGTCATCAATTGAAGCTTCTTTAATTTTCTTCAATGAACCAAATTCGCGCAATAATTTGTTACGACTTTTAGGACCAATTCCCTTAATCGAATCTAAACGACTGGACAAAGCATTTTTAGCATGGCGTCTTCTATGAAAAGTAATCGCAAAGCGGTGCACTTCGTCTTGAATGCGCGTCATTAAATAAAAGCCCTCTGATTTGGGATTAAGGGGAATCAGTTTCAAAGGAATACCGTTGATGGGATCGCCAAATAATAAATGGTTTGTTCTGTGCTTATCATCTTTAACCATCCCCGCAACTGGGATATTCAAATTTAATTCATTTCGTAAAACATCTAAACAAGCATCGACCTGAATTTGACCACCATCCATCAAAATCAAATCAGGCATTCTTTTATGCTCGCGCAACAGTCTACCATATCTTCGGCGGACAACTTCCCTCGTGTTGCGTACTTCGTCGCCACCATTTTGATGTTCAACCTCACCTTTTAGCTTATATTTACGATAAGCTGTTTTTTCGGGTTCACCATCTTTAAAAACGACTAAAGCAGAGACTGGGTCAGCACCTTGAATATGGGAGTGATCAAAACTTTCAATAAAGTGTCCATATGGTAAGCCTAAAGCATCAAAAATTTCTTTTTGAGCGCCTTTAGTTTTTCGATTACCTAGTTCTAATAATCTAAACTTATCATCTAGCTTTAACTTAGCATTATCCTTCGCCATGTCTAGCAATGACTTTTTCTGCCCTCGTTGCGGTGTTCTAACAGGTACCTTCAAGACCTCAGCTAAAGTAGCATTATCAAATCCTTCAGGAATCAGAATTTCTTTGGGCAAAACCCTATTTCTTTGCTCATAAAATTGCACAATAAAAGAAGTGAAAGCATCTTCTGGATCTGTGGCATCTGTCAAAGGAAACATTCTAGTTTCTCTACGCAATAACTTTGCTTGCCGTAAAAAGAAGATTTGAACAGAAATCCAAGACTTGTCAACGTAATAATTAAAAATATCACGCTGCGTATTATCATTAGAAATAATTTTTTGTTTTTCAACCGTTTCTTCAATATATTTCAATTGGTCGCGAATTTCGGCTGCTCGTTCAAATTCAAGATTGCTAGCTGCTTGAGCCATTTTTTCGGTCAAACTCTGCTTAACACTAGCAATATCTCCATTCAAAAAGCTCTTGATCTTTTTAATTTGCTCTTCGTATTCTTTTTGTGGCACTTTTTTAAAGCATGCACCTAAGCACTGCCCCATATGATAGTAAAGACAAGGTCTACCTTGATAACCATGACAGCGCCTTAGTGGAAAAACTTTTTGAATAAACTTCAAAGTGGCCTGAGCAGCATACACATTAGGATAGGGACCAAAATAGTAGCCACCATCCTTATGAACAATACTAGTTAACCGTGTTTGCGGATCATGTTCACGTGTGATTTCAATATAAGGGTATCCCGTTCCCTGCTTTAATTGAACATTATAATAAGGTTGATACTTTTTTATTAATGTAATTTCAAGTAAAAAAGCTTCCTTATCAGTTGATACAGTAATAATGTCATAATCTCGAATTTCACGGACTAATTCAGCACGACGTCCAACCTGTTTACTCTTAAAATATGAACGAACCCGATTTTTTAAATTTTTAGATTTACCGACATATATAACCGTACCGTTAATATCTTTCATCAAATAACAGCCGGGTTTTTCTGGTAAAAGTTTTAGTTTATTCTCAATTAATTGTGTTGCCATTATCTCATCTCACTGAAAAAATTTGCATTTAATAGTTTAACACAGACTGTTTAAGAAGATCTTAACTTTGCTTATAGAAATAGCTATTCGATACAAAAGTTGATATATTAAAAGAAATAAAATTTGAGGAGAACTTTTGATGACTAATCTAGTTTTTGACTTAATTAACCAATTTGGCTACCTAGCCATCAGTTTGCTAATTGCAATCGAAAACATCTTTCCCCCTATTCCATCCGAAGTAATTCTATCGTTCGCTGGCTTTGCAACCCATCATTCTCAAATGAATGTCTTCGGTGTAATTATTGCTTCAACAATCGGCGCGGTAGTTGGTGCACTAGTTTTATATTGGATTGGCACTTTACTTAATCCAGATCGATTAGAAAAGTTGTTCAATCATAAGTTATTCAAACTACTTGGCTTTAAAAGGGGTGATGTACAAAAGGCTATCAGATGGTTTGATAAATACGGTACCGGTGCAATCTTCTATGGTCGCTGCATCCCTGTAGTTCGTAGCTTAATTTCAATTCCAGCTGGAATAGCCAAAGTTAAATTACCTAAGTTCCTTATTTACACTAGCTTAGGCAGCTTACTCTGGAATGCTATTCTAGTTTGTCTTGGTTCCTATATGGGTGAAAATTGGGAACAAATTGTGTTAATTTTTGAAGAATACTCATTAATTATTGGAGGACTTATTCTAATTGCTTTAATATATTTCTCCTGTAAATGGTATAAGCAAAAAATTAAAGCTGATTAATTCAAACGCTCTATAAAACATATAGAGCGTTTTCTTCTTTTAAAAATTAAAAATATCATGTAAAATTAATCTAATCTATAATAAGGGAAGTTTGCGAATGAATTTTAATATTTTTAGGAAACAAAATGTTGAGAACTATCTCGGTAAAGACATTAAGTTCTCCAAAACAATGAACGCCGTTGATTTAATGTCTCTTGGCGTAGGAGCTGTCATCGGGACCGGTATTTTCATCTTACCCGGAACTGTTGCAGCCACATTAGCTGGACCTGGCGTTAGTTTATCCTTTGTTGTTGCAGCAATTGTTTGTGCTTTAGCTGGAATGTGTTATGCAGAATTTGCTTCAGCGATCCCAGTAGCTGGTTCTGCCTATTCATATGGGAATATCGTTTATGGCGAATTTACAGGCTGGATTATCGGTTGGGCACTGATTTTGGAATACATGCTATCTGTAGCCACTGTGGCAGCAGGTTGGTCATCATACTTCAGTTCTTTCATTGCACCATTTGGTCTAAAAATTCCACACGCTATTTCTGGTCCTATGAATCTTAACAATGGCGTTTATTTTGACTTGGTTTCTGTTTTAATCATTTTACTTATCAGTATCCTGTTGTCACGAGGGATGAAGAACTCAATTAAAATTAATGTCGTAGCTGTTTTTATTAAAATCGCCATTATTTTAATTTTTATTTTTGTAGGTTTACAGTTCATTAAACCTAACAACTATCATCCGTTCTTGCCATATCATTTTTCAGGAGTCATCAAAGGAGCAACCACAGTCTTCTTTGCCTTTCTTGGCTTTGATGTTGTTTCATCATCAGCCGCCGAGGTTAAAAATCCTAAGAAAAATATGCCCCTAGGAATTATTGGCACTTTAGCTATTGCAGCTGTACTTTATTTTGGCGTTTCAATCGTTTTAACGGGTATGGTTAATTATACCAAGCTAAACGTATCTAATCCCGTTGCTTTTGCATTGCAATATGTTCATCAAAACTGGGTAGCAGAGTTATTATCATTTGGTGCTATGCTAGGAATGGCTACCATGATGCTGACAATGATCTATTCAAGCTCTCGCTTAATCTATGCTATGGCACGTGATGGGCTATTGCCTAGTGCATTCAGTAAATTAGATAAAAAACATAACTCTCCTCAAAATGCCTTAGTCGCTGTCACTATTATTATTGCAGCAGGTGCAGCATTCTTCTCCGTTGATCAACTAGCCAATTTGGTCAACTTTGGTACACTTTTTGCCTTTACTCTTGTTTCCTTTGGAATTCTAAAATTAAGAAAAAGAACAGATATTGTTAACGATGGCTTTAAAGTTCCTGGATACCCATATTTGCCAATCATTTCTGGTTTAATTTGTATCTTTATGATTTGCCATTTAAGTTCAGAAGTTTACTTAATGGCAGCTATTTGGTTAATCATCGGTGCTGTAATTTACTTTATTTATGGCTACCACCATAGTCAGCTTGATCATGATTAACATCAGTAAAAATTATGTAAAGAAAAAGACGATTCGCATGAATCGTCTTTTTTAGCTCTGTTTGAACTAGTTAATTTGATTAATTGCCTGACCATCTTTAAAGAAAGACAAAACATTATTCGCAGCTTCTTTAGACAAATTAAATCTAGCAATGTGAGTAGCTGAACCAACGTGAGGCGTCATGATCACATTATCCATTTCAACCAATTCATGTCTTGGATGCGGTTCGTTTTCGAAAACATCTAAGGCGGCGCCTGAAATTGAACCATTCTTTAACGCATCAATTAATGCATCCCCGTCAATCAACGATCCACGAGCAGCATTAATTAAAAACGCTGTGTCTTTCATTTTCTTTAAAAAGTCTGAATTAACCAGATAATATGTTTCAGCTGTAGCAGGAGTATGTAAACTCACAAAATCAGCTTCTTTTGCCAAAGTATCTAAGTCAACATATTTAGCATCTAATTCTGCTGCAATTTGATCATCTACTTGATGACGATTATGATAAATAATTGTCATACCAAATGCTTTAGCGAACCTAGCAACTTGTTGACCAATTCGACCCATACCTACAATTCCTAAGGTCTTTCCTTCAATGGAGTACCCTTGGTTGTCGTACTCATCGGCATTTAAAAAGACGCCTTCACGCAAAGCATGGTCATAATAATGCAATCTACGAGCTGATGCCATAATCATTGTCCAGGCAAGTTCCGCCGTTGGACGCAACACACTCTTAGGGCAATTTGAAACAACTATTCCTTTTTCTTTAGCGTATTCAACATCAACGTGGTCAAAGCCAACGCCATAAGTTGAAATTATTTTTAAATTTTTCGCAGCATCAATCATTTCTCGATCAAAAGCCATCTTTGCTACGATCACACCATCATATTCTGCAATATGATCAAGCACCCACTCACGATCATCTTCTGGTCGATGTCCTACTGGACCGATATCAACTTGACAAATATTTTTTAAATCAGTTAAGGCATCATCTCTTAAGCCACCTAAAACTAAAACTTTTGCTTTATTCATTATTTTTAGACCTCTACTCAATTTTCATCTTAAAGTAAAGATACCACTATTTGAAAGAGAAAACATCTACTTTAATATTTTATTGATTGCAACTGCAACACCGTCGTGGTCACAATCAGCCGTAACTTCGTCAGCATGTTGCTTTGTATATTCAACAGCATTTCCCATTGCGATACCTAATCCAGCATAAGTTAACATCGGCATGTCGTTTGCTTGATCGCCTAGGGCCATCACATTACTTCGATCTATTTTTAAGTAGTCACATAGTCTTTTCAGGCCAGTCCCCTTATCGACACCGGCAGCGGTTGCTTCATAATAAAAAGGCTCAGTCTTTGAAAATACAACTCGATCTTTCATCATTTCAAATAAAGGAGATTCTATTTTCTCATCTAAATAGTCTGGATCATCAACATACATACATTTGATGATTGGTATCTGCTTCATTTCTTCTTGTGTACGATATGAGACTTCTAATTTTACGACCCGTGAATTATAAATTGTATAATGTCCCAAATCACGGTTAGCTGTATAAATTCGATCTAACGATACGCTATGAAAATGTAAGTTTAGCTTTCGCGCAATTGTCTCTAAATCTACATAATCTTCATATTTTAGCCCCTGTTTGAAAATAACCTGCCCCGCGGTTGATTCTACAACTGCACCATTAAAACTAACTACATACTGATTTTCTTGGCCATTAAGCCCTAATTCATCTAAATAACGTTGAGTACCTGACAAAGGCCGACCTGTGCAAATTACGATTTGCTTGCCTTGTTTTTGAGCAGTCAAAATTGCTTTTTTAACTGCTGGTGTAATCTCCTTCTTAGAATTAACTAAGGTTCCATCAATATCTATCGCGATTAGTTTAATTTCTTCCATTACCTTTTCCCTTAAAACAAAGAAAGCACCGCTTATGCGATGCTCCTATTAAACAGCCATGGTCTGCGTATTTTCTTTTAACTTGACCAAATCAGCCATATCATCAGCACTGATTTCAAAATCGATGTTCAAGTTTTCCTGCATTTCTTTAACATTATCACTCTTCGGCAAAACAATACAATCTAGCTGTAAGTCAAATGCTAACATTAATTGAGCTGGACTAACATGATACTTTTCAGCATAAGTCCTGATTCTTGGATCCTTTAACAAACAACCATGTGCAAGTGGAGAATATGCTTCAATCTGAATTCCTAAATTTTTACAGTATTTCATCAAATCAGTTGGCACATTTCCTATATGAACTTCGATTTGATTAACTACTGGCTTAATTGAGCTGTTATTAACAATGTTAGCTACGTCTTCTTGTAAAAAATTTGAAACACCAATTGATCTAACTTTACCGGCTTTAAGTGCTTCTTCCATTGCTCTCCAGTTTTCCAGATTGCCTTCAAAGTGACGATCATTAATTCTATTCACTTCAATCCAAGGTTGTGGTGAATGGAATTAACAACATATCAATATATTCCAAACTAAATCGATCTAAAGCGTCATCAATTGCTTTTTTTGTACCTTCATAGTCTTTAATCGAAGTTGGTAATTTAGTTGTTAAAAATATCACTACGCTCAACATCAGAGTTCCAAATACCTTTTCCAACACCACTTTCATTGCCATAGTCTTTAGCAGTATCGAAAGCGCGGTAACCAACATTAATCGCTTGACGAATTACTTTTCGTACATCATCGTTATTAATTAGCCAAGTTCCTAGTTGAATTCGAGGAACCTCTACTCCGTTATTGAGCATTAAAGTTTTATCAGAGTACATATATACACCTCTACATTTTACTAATATGTCTCTGTTTCTTAATTCCTGTATTTGTATAGCTAATAACAATTATTAAACAATAATTGTTTTTTTCAGCCATCTGTTAATAGCATACAACAAAATTGTTGCAAATCCTATACATACATTTTATTTTTTGTGGTTCTGTTATATTTTCTAATTAAAATAGTGGCATCAATCAATGCTGCTGGATTTATAAAGATTATCAAATAATTTATTTTATTATTCTATACAAAATTAATATTTTCGTATAAAAAAAGAAAGGGCTGATGATGTCCTATCAACTCTTTCTCTTCAGTCTCTTAATTCCCAACACCTATAATACCAGCATTTATCATTTAAACAAGGATAAAAAACATCTTTTACTTACTAAATGTTATTTTTGGTTTTCACATTATAGTTTTCATCATATTTTTAAAAAGTCTAGATATTATATTACAAGATGATTACAAGAGAAATATAGATCATATAGTTCACTATTAGCTATATGCAAATACTATATTTTTTGAGCAATAAGCTGCAACAATTTTTGAGCAATCTTTCGCTTACTCATTTTAGGCCATTTCTTAGTTGACTTATTTTTTTGTAAAATCGTTACCTGGTCTTCATCATTGCCAAAAACATTTTTAGAAACGTCATTTGCTACAATCATATCGGCACCTTTTGAAGATAGCTTTTTTGCAGCATTTTGTAGCAAATTATTCGTTTCTGCCGCAAAGCCGACAACTATCTGCCCTCGCTGCTTGTGGCTAGCAACTTCGCGTAAAATATCTGTCGTTTTAACTAAAGTTAGAGTCAAAGTTTGTTGATCAGCTTGCTTTTTTAATTTATGATCTGCAACTTGTTTCATGCGCCAATCCGCTACTGCAGCAGCCATAATTAAAACGTTACTATGCTTAAATTCTTTTTTGACTGCAACTAACATTTCTTCGCTACTGGAAACATGAATTAATGTAATCCTAGGATTTTGTGGCAAAGGCATACTTACATTACCATATATTAGCTTTACTTTTGCTCCCATCGCTGCTGCTTCTGTAGCTAAGGAAATGCCCATTTTCCCACTAGAGCGGTTACCAATAAAGCGGACGGGATCGATTGCTTCTTCAGTACCACCAGCAGTAATAACAATATTTTTTCCTTGCAAAACGTTCTGTTGTTCAGTGAAATTTTTGATCCACGCCACAATTGCTCCTGGCTCTGGCATTCGTCCTTTAGCAGCATAGCCTTCTGCCAGCATCCCTACTGCAGGCTCCATTATTTCTACACCATGTTCTTTCAGAAAAGCTATATTTCGCTGTGTAGCTGGATTATTCCACATTTGGTCATTCATGGCTGGTACAACCAATTTAGGTGCACTTGTAGCTAAAATTGTAGTGCTAGCTGCATCGTCAGCAATTCCCGTTGCCATTTTAGCAATAAAATTTGCAGTCGCTGGTAAAACCAGAGCTAACTCTGTCCAACGCGCTAGATGAACATGTGGTATGCTAGCCTCATTTTCCTTGCTCCATAAATCATCCAAAACAGGGTACTTTGTTAAAGCAGCCAGTGTATTAGTAGTTACAAAATGCTCTGCATTTTTAGTCATTACTATTTGAACTTGATGACCCGCTTTTTCTAAATCGCGGATAACGTTAACTGCCTTATAATCAGCGATTCCACCTGTCATATAAATTGTTATTCGACTCATTTTACCATTCCTCGTTATCTAAACTTATTTTTATTTTATCATTGTCCACTTAAATAGTAGAATATTGTGTTGGGAGTTATATTTGGAGGAAAAATTGAAAAATATGCAAAAACTACTTTTACTAACTATATTCTTACTTAGCTTATCGGCCTGCACTAAACCACAATTATCCTCTGTACCACGTGATAAAAGTGCCACTACAATCAAGATTGTTGATAGGAAGCTTGAGTTGCATCAGCCCACTAAAAGGCCACTTCAACCTTTAAATGGAATTTTGCCTCATTGGCTGCAAATGCCAGATAAATCTCTGCCTAAGCCAGCAATTTATACTAATTTGAATACTGTTCTTAAAAACAAATAGGGAAATGATTAGTTTCATCTTCCCTATTTTTTGTTCAATTTACAAGTTGCTTTAAAAATAGTTGTTTTATATTAATGAGTAATTTAAAATTTATATAATACAGAAAGGAACTTTATATATGCCAAATTTATCCAGTGATTTAACTTCAACTATTAATGAGAGACTAAACAACTTGACCGCATCTAAAATTCGAGCATTTGACCAAAAGGTCTCTGAAATTTCTGGGATTATTAAGTTAACTATTGGTGAACCTGATTTAGCAACACCTGATCATATTAAAGATGCCGCAATTCGTGATATTCAGGCTAATGATTCCCATTATGCTCCTCAAGCTGGTAAGCCAGAACTACTTGAAGCTATTAGCAATTACCTTGACCGCTCAATTGGTGTACATTATGATCCAAAAAGTGAAATCTGTGTCACTGTCGGTGCAACAGGTGCATTAAATGATGTCTTTATGACCTTGCTTAACCCCGGTGACAAAATTTTGGTTCCTACTCCGGTTTGGGCTTTATACTTTCAGCTAATTAAAATGACTGGAGCAATCCCTATTCAAGTCGATACTAAAAAAGATGACTTCATCTTAACAGCTGAACATTTACGTCATGTTCTCAATGGTCGCGGTAAAGGTGCAAAGGCAATTATTTTAACTGATCCTTCTAATCCAACTGGCCGCGTTTATTCTGCCACAGCTCTAAAAGCCTTAGCAGATGTCATTAAGGAATACAAAATCTTTTCTGTAACTGATGAAATTTATGCAGAACTTGTTTATGGCAAAGCCAAACATCACTCACTTTCTGAATACATCCCTGACAGAAATATTTTGATTTCCGGTTTATCCAAGGCTTATGCTATGACTGGCTGGCGTTTAGGCTATATTGCTGCCCCTAAACAAATCATGAAGAGCATCCGCAAGATTAATTCATTTTTAGTTACTTCAGTTACTGATAACGTTCAAATAGCTGCTGTCGAAGCCTTAAACAATGGTCAAAACGATCCTAAAAAAGCACGTGAAATCTACGAAGCACGTTTAAACTTTATGCAATCTGGCTTAGAAAAGTTGGGCTTTGAAATGGCCACACCGCAAGGAGCATTCTACATTTTTGCTAAGATCCCCGAAAAATATGGCACCAATGATGAACAATTCGCTTTTGAGCTGGCTCAAAAAGCAAAAGTCGGTGTCACTCCTGGTCGCTACTTTGGCAAGGGCGGTGAAGGTTATGTCCGTCTTTCTTATGCATCATCAACTGAGCAATTAAAAGAAAGTTTAGCTCGGATTAGTAATTTCGTTAATAATTTATAATTCAGATAAAAAAATAAGTGATCTCAATTAAAGCGAGATCACTTATTTTTTATTATATTGATTTATTACTTATCCCAAGTTGAATTTTCTGCAGCATCTTCAGCAGCCATCTTTTCAAGACGCTCTTCAGTTGCTTTTACACTGTCTTGGTACTTTTCCTCAACTTCGATCCCCAAGTCAGCTAATTGTTGATCAGCTACTGGAGCTGGAGCATGCATCATTGGTTCTGAAGCAGAAGCATTCTTAGGGAATGCTGAAACGTCACGAATATTATCCTTATCAGCAAGCATCATTGCAAATCGATCAAGACCGATAGCTAAACCTGCGTGAGGTGGGAAGCCCATGTCCAAAGCATCCATCAAGTAGCCAAATTGTTCATATGCACGTTTCTTAGTGAAACCAAGTGCCTTAAACATATTTTCTTGAATTGAGCGCTTGTGGATACGGATTGAGCCACCGCCCATCTCATCACCATTCATAACAATATCATAACTACGTGCGTGAGCCTTATGAGGCTCAGTAGTTAGCAACTTAACCCCTTCATCATCTGGCATAGTGAATGGGTGGTGAGCTGCTACCCAACGGCCAAGTCCTTCATCGTATTCAAATAATGGCCAATCAACAACCCAAACAAAGTCATAAACACCCTTAGGAATAATATCAGTTTCTTTGGCAAATTCACGACGAAGGTGGTCAAGTGAATCACAACATACCTTCCACTTATCAGCTACGAATACTACTAATTCGCCACCTTCAAGATCAAATTCCTTCTTCAAAGCTTCTTTGTTCTCATCAGTCAAGAAGCGAGCAACAGGGCCTGAAAATTCGCCATCTTCAAATTTAACCCAAGCCAAACCTTTAGCGTGGAATCGTTTAATAAAGTCAGCCTTCTTGTCAATCTTCTTACGTGAGTATTCTTTTGCACCATTTTTAACAGCAATTCCCTTAACAAAACCGCCATCAGCAATTGCACCGGAGAAGACCTTAAAGTCACTATCCTTGAAAATTGGGCTTAAGTCATGAATCAACATACCGTAACGAGTATCTGGTTTGTCACAGCCATACTTGTTCATTGAATCAGTCCAAGTAATTCGCTTAATTGGAGTTTTAAGATCAATGCCCTTGACATCTTTCATAATTTTCTTCAAAAGACCTTCAGTATAACTCTGAATAGTTTCTTCATCAGCAAATGACATTTCCATATCAATTTGAGTAAATTCTGGTTGGCGGTCACCACGTAGGTCTTCATCACGGAAACAACGAGCTAACTGGTAATACTTGTCAAATCCTGCACCCATTAAAAGCTGCTTGAACAGTTGTGGTGATTGTGGCAAAGCGTAGAAACTACCTGGATAGATTCTTGATGGTACTAAGTAGTCACGTGCACCTTCAGGTGATGACTTACCTAAGATTGGAGTTTCAATATCAATAAAACCATTTTCATCAAAGAATTCATGAGTAGCACGCAAAATCTTTGAACGTAAAATAATTGCTTGTTGAACTTCTGGACGGCGAAGATCAAGATAGCGATATTTTAATCTAGTTTGTTCTGAGACTTCAATTCCATCTTTAATTTCAAATGGAGGGTTCTTGGCCTTGTTTAAAATAATGATTTCAGTTGCATCAACTTCAACTTGACCAGTCTTCATGTCAGGGTTAACTTCTGAACGCTTAACAACTTTCCCCTTAACTTGAACAACATATTCATTACCAAGTGAATCGGCAATATCCATTAACTTCTTACCAGAATCTTTGTTAACAACGATCTGAACCAAGCCTTCACGGTCACGCAAATCGATGAAAACCAAGTTACCTAAGTTACGTACACGTTGTACCCAACCATAGAGATTTACATCTTGACCGATGTATTTTTCAGTAATATTGCCACAATAATCTGTTCTTTTTTCGATCTTTTCCATTGTTACTAGTCCTTCAATTCATCCATTATTTTAGTCATGTTATTTAGATCTTCAAGACTTAAATCGATTGTCTTGCCATCAGCTAAACGTTTAATATTCAAAACGCCGTTCGCCAGTTCCTTTTCACCTAAAGTAATAACATACTTAGCACCTTCACGATCTGCCTTCTTGAATTGGTTCTTTAACTTCTTCTGATTGACATCAAAGTCAGCTTCAAAACCTTGATTACGAAGGCTACGTGCAATTTCAATTGCCTTTTGTGCAGTACCGTCACCAATATTAGTAATAAAGAAATCAATACCGCGTTTCTCGAATAATGCAGGATTTTGCTTTTCAAGCACCAACATCAATCTTTCTTCGCCAATCCCGAAACCAACGGCTGGAGTAGCGGGTCCATTGAATTCTTCTACCAAGTGATCATATCTACCACCACCAAGAATAGTAGTTGCACTTTCCCATAAGCTCTTATCTTCAACCATAAATTCAAAGATAATTCCAGTATAGTAATCAAGTCCACGTACTAAGTCATCATCAATTACATAATCAATACCGAGTTGATCTAACATCTTCAAGATTGCTTCAAAATTAGCTTTTGAATCGTCATCCAAAAATTCACGAATCTTAGGTGCCTTAGGCAAGAACTTCTTATCACGTTCATCTTTAGAATCTAAAATACGCAATGGATTATCACGCAATCTTCTTTGTGAGTCTTCTGATAACTCATCTTTCAAAGGAGTGAAATAATTAACCAAAGCATCATGATAATCTTGACGTACTTGCTCATTCCCCAAAGTGTTAATGTGAAGTTGGTAATTCTTAACGCCTAACTCACCCAATAAATCATGTCCCATCATGATTGTTTGTACATCACTTAATGGGTTGCTTGAGCCAAAGCTTTCTACCCCAATTTGGTGAAATTCACGTTGACGACCGGCTTGTGGTCTTTCATATCTAAAAGTTGATTCCATATAAAAAACATTAAATGGCTTAACAACTTCTGGCGCATACATCTTGTCTTCTACATAAGCCCGCACTACGCCAGCTGTTCCTTCTGGGCGAAGGGCAATATGGCGACCACCCTTATCATCGAAGTCGTACATCTGTTTTTCAACGATTTCTGAACTATCGCCACTTGAACGAGCAAAGATTTCATAATTTTCAAAACTTGGTGTGCGAATTTCACGATAATTTGCGCGATTGAAGAAATTTCTGGCAGTTTCTTCAACTTTTTGCCATGAACCAGATTGATCAGGCAAAATATCAACTGTTCCCTTAGGTTTTTGAACTCTCATTTAATCATCCTTTTTATATTTTGATAACTTGATTAAAAATAAAAAGCGCCCTTGAACTTAATCAAGGGCGCTTAGATTAGCACGGTACCACCTTTTTGGTTGCTGCGATTAACGCTCGCCAAACGATCCATTATCTGTTAAAGGTGTCACAGACCGCGATCTATCTACTCTCTCACCACAACGAGCAGTCTCTTTGAATAGATCATTGCTAATCTACATTCTTTGTCATCGATAATTCTTACTTAGCTTATATTTTTCTCAAGACATTGTCAACCTTTGCGGTCTCATTTTTTCGCTAAAGATCTAACACAATCGTGAATGGACCATCGTTTTCTAAACTAACTTGCATGTCAGCCCCAAACTCACCAGTCTCAACGTGGAAACCGTCATTTTCTAGTTCTTGATTAAAGTCTTCCCAAAGTTCTTTCGATCTTGGTGGACGCATCGCATCAACAAAACTAGGACGGTTGCCTTTTTTAGTATTTGCCATCAACGTAAATTGTGATACCGACAAAATTTCTCCGTTAACATCCTTTAAAGACAAGTTAGTCTTCCCCTCCTCATCTTCAAAAATACGCATTTTAGCTATTTTATCAGCTGCTTTTTTGATTACTGGCAATTCATCACCATTTTTGATGCCAACTAATAATAAAAAGCCTTTACCAATCTTGCCCACAGTTTTACCGTCAATATCTACTTGAGCATGATTTACTCTCTGAATTACAACTCGCATTAATTATCTGACCTCTTAGTTTCGTATACGTCTGGAATATCACGTAATTTACTCAAAATTTCATCTAGTTGATCTGCATTCCGTACAGCAACTGTGACATACATATGTGCAACATTATCTTCGTTTACTTTACCAGAGATATTATTAATATTCTTAGTAAGTGAGTTCAACTTATTAATAACGTCACTAAGCAGATTGGAACGATTGTAACCAAAGACTTCAATATTTGCATTAAAGGATTGAACACTATTTTCCTCAACATTTTCCCATTCAACATCAATTAAGCGGCCTTGTTCTTCAGCTTCTTTGGTGATATTACGGCAATCTGTTCGGTGAATAGTTACACCGCGACCTTTAGTTACATACCCAATAATCTTGTCACCTGGAACTGGATTACAACACTTAGCTAAATGAAGCATTAAGTCACTGACGCCTTGGATCATGACGCCATTTTTATGTTTAATCTTCATTGCAGTATTGGAGTTCTTCTTCGGTTGTTCTTCCTGAACTGCTTGTTGACCTGAATTGAGAATTTTTTCTTCAAGTTCTTTTTGCTTTTGATTCTCTTCTTCGCGACGCAAATCAACAGTTAAACGGTTGACTACGGCTTGAGCAGAAAGGTCACCAAAGCCCACTGCGGCATATAGTTCTTCCGCAGTATGGTAGTTGAAATGCTCCAATAATTTTTCAATTGGTTCTTTTGCCATAAACTCTTTAGGTAAAAGATTTTCATTACGTAGCATATCAGCAATTAACTGTTCGCCATGTTGGATACTTTCTTCTCGGTCTTGACTTCTAAAGTAACGCCTAATCTTGTTGCGTGCTCTTGAGGTCTTCACCATATCCACCCAATCACGTGAAGGCGTGGCATTAGCTTGCGTCATGATTTCAATCACATCACCATTACGCAATTTATAATCTAGCGGCACTAATTTATTATTGACCTTAGCACCAACGGCATGGCTACCTACTTGAGTATGAATTGCATATGCAAAATCTAAAGTTACTGAACCCTTAGGTAATTCATATACTTCGCCTTTCGGAGTAAAAACATAAACTCGATCTGAAAAAATATCACTTTTAACAGACTTCATGAATTCGCCAGCGTCTTTAGTTTCATCCTTTAATTCAAGGATTTCCCGCACCATATCTAGCTTTTCGCCAGAAGTACTTTGTTCAACACCGGTAAAGTTCCCACGTTTATATGCCCAGTGAGCAGCCACACCATATTCAGCAACTTCATGCATCTGCTCAGTTCTAATCTGAATTTCAAGCGGACGTCCACCTGGGCCAATGATAGTAGTATGAAGTGATTGATAGCCATTAACCTTGGGCATCGCTATATAGTCTTTAAACCGTCCTGGCATTGGCTTCCATTCCGTATGAACTGCACCCAACACAGCATAACAATCACGTACATTTTTAACAATTACACGCACAGCTAATAAGTCATAAATCTCATCAAAATCTTTATGCTTATTAACCATCTTTTTGTAAATTGAGTAAATGTGCTTTGGTCGACCGTAAATCTCGTACTTAATGCCTAATTCATCTAGAGTCTTCTTCAAAGTCTTGATTGTATCGGCAATATATTTTTCACGCTGGCTTCGCTTGACATCCATCAAGTTAACAATGCGGTAATAGGCTTCGGGATTTAAGTAGTGGAAAGACATATCTTCTAGTTCCCACTTAATTGTCCCAATACCTAGACGATCAGCCAGCGGTGCATAAATATCCATTGTTTCGGAAGCAATACGCCGCTGCTTATCAGGTCGTAAGTGTTGCAGAGTATGCATATTGTGTAAACGGTCAGCTAACTTCACCATAATTACACGTAGATCTTGAGCCATGGCAATCAACATTTTACGGTGATTCTCAGCTAAAAATTCTTGATGAGACTTGTACTCATATTTGTTTAACTTGGTTACACCATCAACAATAAAAGCTACATCTTCACCAAATTTTTCCTTCAGCTCATCATTTGTAACTGGGGTATCTTCCACTGTATCGTGCAAAAAGCCCGCTGCAACTGTATCAGGATCTAAGCCTAATGTAGCTAAAGTTCCAGCCACTTGCGTTGGATGAATAATATAAGGCTGTCCAGACGCCCGTTTCTGTCCAGCATGAGCTTTATTGGCAAATTCATATGCTTTTTCAACAAAGGCCACCTGGTCATCATTCATATACTTTTTGCAGGTATCAATTACCTGATCATGCGTCATTTCAATGTATTTGGACATTATGATCATCCCCTCTAGCGGTAAATATTTTTATTCATTAAGCCAAAAGCTTCAATTATTAAGTAAATTAAACCAAACATTAAATTATACAAAGCAAAATGTGGCAACATTGCTAAGCAGAAAAGCACAGGTAACAAGAAAATCCACCACTTGGACAGGTTAAGTTTAATAATTAAATTGCCTAGATGGTATGCAATGATGCTGTTAATAATAAAAAACAGAATTGCTTCTCGCCACACTACCGGCACACGGCAAATGCTAAAGATATACGGCAAAATCATTACCAAAATACTCCACCAGACAAGTGACATCCAGCGATGAGAATTCAACTTCCTGATAATTGGAATTGCTTCGATTTTATTTCCTAGTTTTTTCATTAAAAGATTGTGCCTCTCATCAAAGTTTAATTTAATTGATAATATTTTACCATATTTATTTTTCTTTTCTAGTAATTGCTAGTCCAATCCAGCGACCTTGACGCATGGTTAAATCGACCTTAAAGCCATTCTTGTCTAGAGCCTTTTCAATCTTAGGCAATTGCAGGTAGTCAATTCCAGAAAAGATAACTTGACCATCGTCGTTTAAATGACTATCCATTTGTGGAATCAAGTCTAGTAAAATTTCTGCCAAAATATTGGCAACAATGATGTCAAACTTGCCTTTAACATCAGCTAACAAACTAGTCTTTTGAGTGTGAATATTATTAATATCGTTTAAGGCTGCATTTTGTTTAGCTGCAGTCATTGATTCATCTGAAATATCTGTGGCTAAAACGTCAGTTGCTCCTAATTTTGATGCAGCAATTGCCAAAATACCGGACCCTGTACCAACGTCCACTACATTCATTGGCTTAACCATTGCTCTCTCTAGGCCCATCATTGCTAATTGAGTAGTTTTGTGATTTCCTGTACCAAAAGCTAAGCCTGGATCAAGCTTAATTAATTGCTGGTCCTTAAAAGCGGGGGTGTAATCTTCCCATTCAGGCACAATTGCCAAGTGACGTGAAAAATCAATCACGTGATAATACTTTTGCCAAGCCGTGTTCCAATCTTGGTCCTTAATGTATGAAGTTGTAATTTTGGCATCCCCTACATCTAGGCCATAGCTCTTCAATTCCTTTAACTTATCTTGGAATTTTTTTACTAATACGTCTTTATCTGCTTCTTCATCAAAATAAGCATAGAAATATGTATCCTTAGGTAAGTCTTTAATGTCATCCATTTCAACTACAGTAGAATCATGCAACCAGCCTGCTTGCTCAAAGTCACTACGCTTTCTTGATTCAATACCCAATGCATTCAGATTATCTAAAGCAAAAACGCTCAAAGCGTCTTCAACTTCATGACTAGTATCAATTTTAATAATTAGTAATTTCATTAATATTATCTCCTTTGGGATTTTCTTTGCATAATGCTATCATGATAATAGGTGATAAATATGTCAAAGAAGAAAAATAAAAAGAACAAACTCGAAAAAACATTGGTCGAAAAAATCTTAGACCAAAATAAGATCAAGTATCGTCAAGCTCAATTTGCTGTCTCCGAAGATAAAGGCGGAGTTGCACAAATGAACACTTCTATTTTAGAAGACAAAGAGCGTTTAGTCTATAAAACTCTCGTCTGCGAAGGAAATAAAACTGGTCCATTGGTTGGTGTCGTACCAGTTACTGAACATTTAAGCATGAAAAAATTAGCTAAAGTTTCTGGTAACAAAAAATGTGAAATGCTTCCCTTAAAGAAATTAGCCAAAACAACTGGTTATGTACATGGCGCTAATACTCCTATAGGAATTTATTTTAAGGAAAAATTTCCTATCTATTTGGATGATTCTATGCAAGGAAATCCTGAAATTGGTGTTTCTAGTGGTGAAGTTGGCCGCAGTATCTTTTTGAACCCAGAAGACTTAGCCAAATTCTGCCATGCTCCTTTTATTGATCTAAAAGAATAAAAAGCGCTTACAATTTATTGCGTTATTATTCTTCTTTTGTGTTATAGTAAATAATGTACCGCATACAGAATATAACAATTACATAGAAGAAGATAACGAAAATGAATATATTGTTAGGAATTGTTGGCTTTGTAGTTGCCATGATCGCTGCCTTTGTTGTTACGGCATTAGCAATTGCCAAGTAAATAAAGCGAAAAAATAATAACAGATTTAAAATGACGTGGTTTGATATCACGCCGTTTTTTTATTTTCTATATAATAGTTATTTATTATCAAATTATAAATATTTAATATATAAGGCTAAACTATTTATACTAAAAAGAAAGTTTTTGCCTATAAAAAAAGTCAAATTTATATCAGCAATGTTATTTATTTATGCTAATCTAAATATGTTGTCAAATGTAAAAAGAACACATTGATAATAAATTGTAAAAGACTCAGTCTTTTACGTTCCCAAAAGAAGGTTTAGATAAATGAAACACAAAAATGATTTGAGCTTCAATACAAAATTTAATGGAAAACAAAAATTTGGTTTTAGAAAGTTGTCTGTTGGTTTAGCTGCAGTTGCACTTAGCACTACTTTTTTCTTAAGTAATAGTTAACTTGTTCATGCGGATACTAATACTGCGACTAATGAAGAACAAACTCAACAAGATTCACAAAAATCTAATCAAGAACAGTCAAATAATACCATCCAGTCAACTCAAGCTGATCCAAGTAACCAAAATAATCAAAGTTCAGCTAAAGATTCACCAAACCAAGAAAAAACAAAACAACAAACAGTCGAAATTACCGCTTTTCATACAGATGAAAAAGGTAACAACGCTTCCGAAATAAAAAAAGATGAATCAGCTTCTTTAATGGCTGGTCAAGGATTGCTTAAAGAGACCAAAACATTCTCATGGAACGGCCAAATTAAAGGTAGTTCTGACAGTGAAACTGAACAAACTAAAACTATTAGCTACGTAATTAACCATATCTACGCTAACGGAAGTCAAAAATCTAACACTCCATTTGCATCTGATGAAGTCATGCTCAAACTTAAATCTGAAGATTCGGGCCAAAGCTGGACTCAATATTCTATTGATAATGGCAAAACTTGGAACGCTTTAGCCCAAGCATATACTCTCACAGTTTCTCCTAATAAAAACGCTAATGCAAAATATGTAGCAGACTTAGTTAATATTGTTACTCCTGATAAAATTAGACTCAATAATCAACACCAATTCATTATTGCTTCATCAACTCCAGACGGTACTCACTATGAATTAACTATTCCCTACTACATAACTCAACATGCAGATGTCAGATTTTATGATGACACTGATAAAACCGATCAAGCAATCAATAAACTACTTAACGATAATGGGTTTCAACTCTCAATGACTAGTGATGAAGCTTGCCAAGGGCTTAGTGCTGATTACCAAAATAAAGACGATCAATCAGCTAATACCCCTATTCAATTTAGCAGGTTAGAAAAAGCATTAGCTTTATTTAAAAATAAGCACTATAAAATTGAAAAAGTTTCTGGCGCCAATGCCACATTAAAAACGGACAGCAGTATCGGCTTTGGCAACTTTTATAATAATGAAAATGTAGATCAACACTTCATCATTTACTTAGTTCATGAAACGCAGATAGAAAAGCAAACTGCTACAGTTAGGGAAGAAGTAAAAGGCTACTATGTAAACGGTCCTAAGAGCCAAAACTTTTCCGGTATAAATAATCCAGATGTGGCTGTTCCTAAAAATAATGAAACACCTACTCCAAATGTAGTAAAAGAAGTTATTTACTCTAGAAGCAGGGTTGTTGATTTAGTTAAGGATCCGCAAGGCACAGAAACAAACTGGTCACAATGGATATCAAACAATCAAGCATTTTCAGCTATTCCGTATAACATACTACAATTAAAGACATAATTGATGGCCATTATGATTTAGATAAAAATGGCGTGATTCACATTGCTTCTTCACAGAATAAACTTACTGCTACAAGCAATTCAATTACTGAGATTTCCGCAATTGCACCTAATTCGGAGTTTTTAGCTTCAATTGCTTCTACCACAGTTAATGGTCAAAAAACAACAACTGGCAATCTAGCAACTATTAGCATTTGGGTACCCTATAGTTGCTCCGCTTCTAAACCGGAACCAACCCCAACCCCAACTCCTATTCCTACACCTGAATCTGAGACTCCGACTACTCCAGAACAACCGAAGCAGCCTTCTGAGCCAAATACACCATATGAGTCTGAACCACCTAAGTCTAATGAATACAAACAGACAAAGATTCACAAAAAAGTAAATTGGAATTCTAGCAGTCATCCTTATGGCACTGATATGCAAAGACAGAAGCAACACAAAGATGGAATTATTCCACCCCATGGAACTGCCATTAATAATATTCCAAATTCAACAACAAAGACTAGAACTACTAATAATATCGTTAAGTCTTACAATAATATTAGTTCTAAATTACCACAAACTAGTCAAAATAATTCTAACCTGAGCTTAATCGGTCTAGCTTTAGCAACACTAGGACTACTGGGATTTACTATTACAAAAAGAAAACATGATTAATTAACAATCGCAAACTAAAAGAGACAGACCAAAAATCTGTCTCTTTTTTCTACCTTAATTTATTTAATCTGCATGTCTCCACTTCTTATCAGTTAAGATACGTGCAGCTAAGAGACCTAATGGCAAGGCCACGACAATCATCAACGCTTCTACGATCCAATAAGCCCCGATATTAATATTCGTGATTCCAAAGTTAAATACAGCTCGATACATGTAAAGACCAGGCACCATAATTACAATTGATGGAACAGTAATTGCAATTCTTGGAAAACCAACTTTTTTCCTTACAATACTTGCTAATAGACCAGCTGTTAAAGCACCAATAAATGCTGCCAAAGCTGGAGCAACCTGAGCATAATCGACTAAGCTAAGACGTAATGTATTTGCCATTGCTCCCATTACCGCGGCTGTAGCTGCCATTTGTGGTCGACTGTTAAACATAATTGAAAAACCAAACACCCCACAAAAGCTAGCCAGCAATCGCAAGCAGGTTAACGTCCCTGGATCAATTTTTAACTTAGGCATAGATCCTGGATGCAAACGCAAAATTGTTGCTACAGCCCAGCCTGCCATCGTTGCAATTACGATAATTAAAATCGCATAAGTGAGCCGTTCAAGCCCAGAGCGCATATCTAACTTAGACATGTCCAATCCAGATGTAATAAATGGAAAACCCGGAATTACGAACAACATGGCACCAATATAGCCATAGGCATGATCATGATTAATGTGGAATAATATTTCTCCTACATGAAAACTCATAAAGTAAACACTGCAGGCTATGGCAACCGCAACCACAATCTTGGCTACCAAAGTTAACCTGTGCTTACCCATAATTGCTCTAATATATTGACCGCAAGCTGCACCCAAGAAAGCACAGATCACCTCAGGAAGACCGCCACCTAATAAGAAAATAAAGCCGCCGCAAGCCAAGCCTGAACTAAGTCCCGAAATTAACGGAGAATACGCTGACTTTTGCTGAGAAATCTCCCGTAAGCGTTTATGAATTTGACCGATAGTCCATTCCCCATGTCCCTTTTCAAATTGCCGAACAAATTTTTCCATTTCATTCAACTTAGTCATATTCACACCTGTTGCTGGTAACGATAAAGTCTGGGAATATGATTCATTATCAACATCAAAACAGGTATATTCAATTGACACTAATCCAATATCCGTTGAACAGGTAATGCCCAAGGTTCTGGCAACCGTATCCATTGAATCACGTACTCGCCAAGCACCTGTACCACAGCTTAAAAGCATAATACCTACTCGACCTACAATCGAGGCCTTTTCAACTAATGTTGCATCCTGCGCCATCGTATTATTATCGCTCTTGAAAAATTCCTCCCACAGAATCTTCATATGATGTTTTTCTGATAAATGATGTTCTCGATCAATTTCACTCATGCTATTATTACTTTCCCTCACATAGTTCGCATAATTATAACCATTATATTCTACCACAGGAACTTCATCATAATTTTTGATATTTTAAAATTTGCTGCTTCTTTTTATTATTTTAAATTTATAATAGACATATAAGTTATTTTGAAATAAAGGATGATTTAAAGTGGCTCAATTAACTGATGAACAACTTGCTAACATTGCTCATGACTTTTACCTTAGTCAGCTTAATATTGCTGATATCTCACAAAAATATGATTTATCGCGATATTTAATCGCTAAAGCACTAGAAGACGCGCGTAACCGTGGAATTGTTAAAATTAAAATCTCGCGTGGAATCAAACGCAATCAGGTACTAGAGAGAGAATTTCAGAAAAGATTCAGATTAAAAGAAGCTTTTATTGTCGAAACTACCGGCAACCGCGATGAAAATAGTGAAGCCGTAGTTAACTTCGCTGCTAAACAAATTGAAACCTATCTAAAGCAAGCAAAAATCGCTGGTATTAGTTGGGGTGCAACAATGCATGGCGTGATCAACGACTTTTTTGAGCAGGACTTAGAGCAACTTTACTTTATTCAATTACTTGGTCAACCAATTAATTCTAACCGCAGGAAGAATCCATTGGCCCAAGATGCGGCAGAAAAATTACATTCCCATAGTCTAAGTCTGCCAACCCCACTTTATATACTAAATCCAAAGATCATGCCTGCCTTGAAACATGAGCCTTATTTTAAAGTAATTGAAAATTGTTATCATCACTTAGACATGCTTTTCACTGGTCTTAGTACTTTCCAATCATTTCAAGCTAATCAATTTTTGAAAGAAAATTATGGACCTGAACTATTTAAAGACATTCCTGACTGCGATGTAGCTGGAATGATCATGGGACGACCATATAATATTAAAGGTGAATTTTTCCCTGACTTCGAACAACACATTTGTGGTATCAGCATGAATGACATTATGAAAACGCCAATTCGTTTTTGTGTCGTCCGCAATCGCTTTAAATCTGAGGCACTCCTTGGCGCCTTACGTAGCGGTATCATTACTCATCTAGTAACTAATGATGCAATTGCCCAACGCGTTTTGCAAAATATCGATTAATTCGCTAAAGTAATACAGAGATAGACTATTTATAATGAGGAGAAAAAATGAAAAAATCTAAATATGATTTATGGATTGGTGCACTGAACCTGATCAATTGTGTGTTATTCATTAGCTCTTGGTTTGCCATCCTTGGAGCTGACTTCACTGCTAGAATAGCTTTAATATTTTACTTATTTGCCTGGTTCGGCGCGATCCTTAATGCCGTTGCAGTAGTGCAATCGCATAACATGAATATCTCACTAATTGGGCCAATTTTAGGAGTAATTGGTAATGCACTATATGGCTTTACCGCTGCTCTAGCCTTACCTGCTGTGATTGTTAATATTATTTCTGCCTTCTTTATCTTTATGCAACATAGCAATAAAAAATAGAAAAAACAGCCAAAAATTGGCTGCTTTTTCTATGCTAAAATTTGTTATGTACTGGTCAACAATTACTAAAGTGGATTTACAATGACTGGGAGGTAAGAATTATGGAGTTTAGAATTGACGAATGTATTCCAGATGTTGTATCAATGATGGCTTTAGCACAAGCAATTGCAAATTTTGACCTCAATGGTAAAAAGCCACAAGATGTGAACCTAGGAAGGATGGCAAATGTCTAAAATTTTTCGAAATGACTTAAAAATAAAGGACATCCCTAATCAAAGAAAACTTAGGGATGTCTTTTTTTAGCCTAAATATGAAATTGCTACTTGTAATTGTGCCAGCTTCATTGCCGCCTGAGCCACATTCTTGCGATCAACATCAACAAAAATCTCACAGTGTTTTTCATCAAATTCATAACCTGACCCTAGCGCAATATCTTCCGCAGTTTCATATAACTCTTTATCTTCTTCATTAGGATCTAGCTTAAATAGAATTCGTCCGCCATCACTAACGCGGCAATGATCATCGGCTTCCTCAACCCAAACATATACGGTATCGCCATAAGAATCAATCATCATTGTGGCAATCTGCAATGTCCTATCGTCAACCCAAATTGTCTTGGTTACCTTAGCAACATACGAACCTATTTCATGGTTAATTTTCTTTAATTCATCCTGCTTCATTTTTTACCTCTAATTTATAAATTCTTTTCTTTAATATAAGGATACCCTCTTAGTAATTCTTCTACAAATTTATTAAATAGATTGAATCTCCCAATCAGCTTGACTGTTACCGCTTACTAATTATACCTTGTAAATATACTAAATTTTGGAGAAAAATATGCATACTAAGGGTTTATCAGTTAAAAATGTTGTAGCGATCGGAATTGGATCGGCAATCTATGTTATTTTAGCACGTTTCACATCGATTCCTACGCCTATTCCTAACACAAATATTGAATTAGTCTTTCCTTTTTTGGCTCTTTTTGCGTCAACCTATGGCGCTAAGGTCGGTTTTATTGTCGGCTTTATTGGACATGCTTTGTCCGATTTCATTATGTACGGGCAGACTTGGTGGAGCTGGGTATTAGCTACTGCTGTTTTAGGCTGGATCATCGGTTTAGCGGCCAAACGCTTAGACTTAAAAAATGGTATTTTTGGTATTAAACAAATAATCTTTTTTAATATCATTCAAATTATTGCCAATATTCTCGCCTGGATTGTAGTTGCACCAATCGGTGACATTATCATCTATAGCGAACCTGCTAACAAAGTTTTTGTCCAAGGAATTTCGGCTACGCTTTCTAATGGTATTACAATTATGGTCATTGGCACGCTCCTACTTAAAGCTTATGCTGGAACCAAGATTAAAAAAGGCAGCTTGCGCAAGGAGGATTAAACAATGCCTAAAACAATTATTGAATTCAAAGATTTTTCATTTAAGTATGACAGTCAGGCCGAGCCAACACTAAAACAGATTAATCTAACTATCAAACAAGGTGAAAAATTGTTAATTGCTGGACCATCAGGTTCAGGTAAATCGACCATTGGCCGCTGTATTAACGGCCTAATTCCTAATCTAGATACTGGTGAGATCACCGGTGAATGCACTATTAACGGCAATAATATTAAAGACTCTAACCTATTTGATCTTTCTTTCACCACCTCAACTATCCTACAAGATACTGACAGTCAATTTATCGGCTTAACTGTTGGTGAAGACATTGCTTTTGCTTTGGAAAACGACTGCCAACCACAAAATTATATGAAACAAGTTGTTCATCGCTGGGCTGATGAATTAGGGATTGAGCATTTATTAAAGCAGGCGCCACAAAATCTATCTGGTGGTCAAAAACAAATTGTTGCTCTAGCTGGTGTCATGGTTGATGAATCACCAATTTTACTTTTTGACGAGCCACTTGCTAATTTAGACCCAGCTTCAGGAATGAAAACGATGGCTTTAATTGATCGCATTCAAAAAGAATTAAATGCGACAGTAATCATTATTGAACACCGTCTAGAAGAAGTTTTGAGTCAGCCTATAGATCGCATTATCCTAATTAATGATGGTGAAATTGTAGCTGATAAGAAGCCAAATGATCTATTACATGAGAATTGTTTAGAAGACGTTGGTGTTCGTAGTCCTCTTTATTTAAATGCCTTAAAAAAAGCTAACGTCGACCTTACGCGTATTCCCGACCTAACTTCAGTCGCTGCTTTGCCCCAAGATCCTGAAATTGCTAAGCAGTTGCAAGAATGGCAAAACAACATTACCCTAAGTGGTGAAAAAGAAGAGACTCATCCTCTATTAGAACTCAAAGGCGTCGGCCACCGTTATAGTAAATTGCAGATTCATCCTTTACATGACGTTACAGCGACAATCAATCAAGGCGATTTTGTTTCAATAGTTGGTCAAAATGGTGCGGGAAAAACCACCCTTTGTCGAATTATTTGTGGCTTTATCGACAATGAGGGACTTATTTTATTTGATGGTGATAACCTTAAGCAGTTTTCAATCAAAGAGCGTTCCGATAAGATTGGTTATGTCATGCAAGATCCTAACCAGATGATTTCACAAAAAATGATTTTTGACGAAGTAGCTCTAGGCTTGCGTCTACGTGGTTATGATGAGCAGACTATTCGCACTAAGGTCTATGATACTTTGAAAGTTTGTGGTCTTTATCCGTACCGCAACTGGCCAATCTCTGCTTTATCCTTCGGTCAGAAAAAGCGAGTCACAATTGCTGCAATTTTAGTGCTTAATCCTGAGTTATTAATTCTTGATGAACCAACTGCAGGGCAAGATTGGCAAACTTATACTGAGATCATGAACTTTTTAAAACAGCTTAATGATCAAGGCAAAACAATTATGATTATCACTCACGATATGTACTTGCTGATGGAATACACTGACAGATCCCTGGCTTTTGCTGATGGAACACTAATTGCTGACACAGATCCAACCAAGTTATTAACTGAAAAAGCTTTAATTAAAAAGGCTGCTTTGAAGCGAACCTCCTTATATAATCTCGCTATCAAATATCAATTAGAAAATCCAGATAGCTTTGTCCGCGCCTATATTGATGCAGAAAGGGATGAAAAACATGCATAATGAAAGCCAAGTTTTAGGTTATCGACCTGGTGATTCTTTTATTTATCAATTAAACGCAACCACTAAGTTAGTTTTTATGCTCCTAGTCTCGGTTGCTTGTATGGTAACTTATGATACCAGATTCTTAATTGCTATCTGTATTTTATCAATTTTCTTGTTTAAAGAGGCAAAAATTAAGTGGAGTCAGATTTCTTTTATCGTGAAATTTATTGTAGTTTTCATGTTGCTAAATCTGATTTTTGTTTTCATCTTTCAGCCAAGCTATGGTGAAAATATTTATCATTCTAAAAGCATCTTGATCCATGCCGGCTACTTCACATTAACATTGCAAGAGGTATTCTACTTATTCAATCTTTTCTTAAAATATGTCTGCTCAATTCCAATCGTATTGCTGTTTCTATTAACTACTAATCCTAGTCAATTTGCTGCTTCATTAAATAAAATCGGCATTAGTTACAAAATTTCCTATGCTGTTTCTCTAGCTCTACGCTACATCCCAGATATCCAAAATTCTTATTGGGATATCTCAGCTGCTCAACAAGCACGTGGCAATGAACTATCCAAAAAGGCTAGTTTAGGCAAACGAATTAAGGGGACATTGAATATCGTGATGCCTCTTATCTTCTCCAGTTTGGATCGAATCGATACAATTTCAACAGCCATGCAATTACGCCGCTTTGGCTCAAAGAAAAAACGGACCTGGTATGTCACCCAATCATTTAAAAAAGCTGATTATCTTGTAATGATCGCAGCCGTGATTTTGGTATTAATTGTGGTTGGTCTCTGGCAACTTGATCATGGTAGATTTTATAATCCATTTATTTAGACCAAAATTAAAAGGACCTAATGGTCCCTTTTTGGTTTTCGATTTTTCTGTTTATGATCATCTTGAGTGACAATCTCAGGTTTCTTAGGAATCGGCGGCGTGATTATTTCATAATTACGCAAACGGTGTTCAAGATAGTCATCTAATCGCTCTTGCGTATTTTCATGTACAATAATCATTAAATCGCCTCACTTTTCATAATTATACCTCAAAAATGTAGGTTAAACAGCGTAATTACTAAGTATGTCATTCCACTAGCAATCACAGGACCTGCAGCTACACCCTTGAAAACCACTACTCCAATAATAGTACCTAAAACTAATGCAACCGTCACCTGTGGCACCGCTGCTAATTGATCAACACCATAACGTGACAAGATAGCTACAGCAATTCCCGCTAAAATGGCAATCCATCCAGCTGGCGACTTAAAAGTTTTAATCAGATCCTTAAAGCCAATCTGTCCTGTCGCAATAGGAACTAGAATTGCAACCGAAATAATAGTTACGCCCCAATTAATCCCCTTTGCTTGAATAGTAGGCAGCCATTTACTAGTAAACGGTAATAATTTAAACACCATTACCACTCCCGTTGCAATAATTAATGACATGTTTTTACCCAATAACGCTACAACTAGCACCAATGCTAGAAATAACCAACTTTCCATATTTATCTCCCCTCAAAAAATCATTAGCATTAGTTCACTTTAACAAAAATATTCATCAAAACAAAATAATGAGTCTAAATAAGTGAAAATCAATCTAATTTGTGTCATAATAAAATTACTCAGAAAAATATATGTATACGCGCACCTCGTTCTTAAAACGAGGTGTTTTTTTACGCAAAGAATCAGTGCAGATATTTTACCTTCACTGGTTCTTCTTAGTTGATCGATATTGCGATGTGACTTTACTACTGCATCGTAGTTAGAATT
>ERZ838483.328-NODE-328-length-61317-cov-9.310339_pt1 | contig 61317 bp, 63 predicted proteins | sample MGYA00519939_ERZ838483 | MGnify/ENA primary metagenome ERZ838483 (study PRJEB31850, sample SAMEA3708836) | human gut metagenome | biome: human gut; feature: human-associated habitat; material: faeces | place: China | collected 2014 ...
CTTCTTGGGTTATCTCCGCGCTAAGAGCCGCCTTACGGCGGTTGCGCTCCGAAACGCGCCTGCGGGCGCAGTCCCGCACACACCCTTCCTTTCCAGCGCGGAGAATCTACCGCTTTATCGACGGTCTCAAGACTCACGCGGACAAAACTCACGTGAGTTTTGTCCGCGCATCGCCCTGTCGTTCGCCCCCCGCGGAGCAGGGGAGCGGCCGCCGTCCTTCCTTTTCTTTACATTTTTGTAACAAACGAACTTTTTCTTTGCTTTTTCCCCCTTTTATGCTACACTATTCTCGAAAAAACACTCTTTTTCAAAGGAGGGCCTTGTCATGCCTCAGGATCCCGCGCCCATGGACCAGCTCCGGGACGAGCCGCTGCGTTTTCTGGAAACGGAGCAGTTTCAGGAAATGCTGTCCGTCTACCGCAAGCTCAAGCCGCTTGAGCAGGAAAACCCCCGCAAATTCCGCAACCAGCTGAACACCTACGACTTCTCCGACATCTACCCCATTATGGACACCTACCTGCAAACCCGTGCCCTCTCCGATCCGGAAGCCGTGTCCGCCGTCATCGCGGAAGGCGCGCCGGAGAGCGTGGCCTTCGCCTCCACGCTGCTGGACATCTTCGAGACCACGGTGGCGGAGCGGGTGCAGGAATATGACGTTCTGGGTAACAGCCCCGCCACCTACTTCATCTGCGGCGTGTGGGCCAACATGAAGCGGGGGAGGGAGTTCCACCCGGCGTCCAACGGCATCACCGTCACCTACGATCAGCCGGACGCCTACGGCAACCAGAACATCCGTTACCGCAACAAGGATTACGAGATGACCCTCATCTTTGAGGCGGTGGAAGCCTACACGAAAAACCTCAGCTGGACGGCCCACCGCCTGCTGATCTACACCCTGATGCGGGGCAACGCCGACAACTGGCGGAACAACACCGCCACCTTCTCCATCGAGGAATACATGGCGTGGGCGGGCCTGAAAAGCCGGGACGCGGCCTACCGCCAGCTGAAAAAAGATATGCAGGCCATCACCGGCATGAAGATCACCGCCGAATCCTTCAAAAAGTACTTTGAATCCTTCTACATCACCCACCTCGCCACGGAGGCCTACATCAAAAAGTACACCGGCGAGGTGCATATCTCCTTCGCGGAGAACGTGCGCCACTTCCTGACCCAGTATTACCAGCTGATCCCGGACTGGATGGGCCACCTTTCGGAAAACAGCTACCGTCTGGCCTTCTACCTGTTCTACCGGGCCAGAAAAGCCCCCATCGACGAAAACGGCTCCTTCCGCATCAAGATCGACGACATCATCCACTACATCGGCCTGCCCACCAAGGATGAAGTCAAGAACCGCAACTACGACGAGGCCATCATCCGCCCCTTCAACAAGGCGGTAGAGGAGATCGAGAGCATTTCCAACGGCTCCATCCATATGGACTTCGACTATGACGACATCAACACCTTTCTGGCGGGCCGCATGAACGTAGGCATCGACCAGACCCTCTGGGACTACATCAAGAAGCTGGACAAGACCCGGACGGCCAAGCAGCTGAAAGGGAAGACCTCCCGCAAAAAAACGCCGGAAGCGGAAACCTGACCGGGACGGCCTGCACGAAACCACGTCTGAACTCCCCTCCGAAAAACCGCCCGTTCCGGGCCATTGTGCAGAAACCGCCGCCCACTTCTCCACAGGGAACCCATTTTCGGGCCGATTTCCCTGAAAAACTGCCTCAAAACGCCCTCCCCGTGGAGAAAATCATCCACGATCCTCCCATTCTCCCTGTCCAACTCCTACTTCCCACCGTGCAGCGCCGACTTCGACCCGTGCATTTCCCTACTTGTCCCCGTGCAAACCCCGCCTCTCCGCCCCTCCCATTTTTCCAATTTTCTGTCACTTTTATACCCATATTTTTCGGAAAGTTCGCGATCTAACTCCAAATTTTTCCAACTTTTTCCCACCACACCTTCCCCCCCTCATTTCCCCTTATAGATATATTATGATATACTACTGCCCCGGACCGCTTCGCCGGTCTCCGGGGCGGTGTGCTACAATACTCCTGACCAGACCCAGAAAGGAGACGTTCCATGTCCGACACCTTCGACTCTCTCCGTCCCCGGATCATTGACTACCTCTATGATCGGGGCATCGATCCCCGCAAGCGGTTCCGCTGTCTGAACCCGTCCCACCTTGATCGGGACCCCTCCATGGGCTTCGACCCCAAGCGCAACAAGGTCCACTGCTTCGCCTGCGGCGCGGACTACGACCTCTTTGACCTCCTCGCCATCGACAACAACCTTTCCTCTCCGGCGGACGCCCTTTCTCTCGCCAGCGAACGGTACGGGGACGGCTCCGCAAGGCGCTCCGTCTCCTTCAGCGCTGCCGAACCTTCCCGCATAACGAACCGTCCCGCGGAGCGGGCCGCTCCTGACGGGGGGGAGGGGGAAGTTGGGGGCTGCGCCCCGTCTTTTTTCAGCGAAGAACCTCTTTCCTCCTCCTATCTCTCGGACTGCTTCGCCCACCGGGACGAGACCCCCTACTTCACCCAGCGGGGCCTGTCGGCGGACACCGTGACCCGCTTCCGCTTAGGCTACGATCCCAACCATGACTGCGTGGTGCTTCCCTGCGAGGACGGCCGCTGCGTCCGCCGGGCCGTCTCCGAAAAGCGTTACCTCAACGAAAAGGGCCGCCCCTCGCCGCTGTTCCAGCCGGAGCTGCTGACCGGAGCAGGGGAGGGAGACCTCGTCTTCCTCCTTGAAGGCACCTTCGACGCCCTCTCCGCCGAGGAACTGGGTTATCATGCCGCCGCCCTCAACGGCTCCGGCAACCGGGAAAAAGCCGCCGCCCTCCTGCGAACCCTGCCCAAGCCCGCCCCCATCCTTTTGCTGACGGACAGCGATCCGGCAGGGGAGACGTGGGCCTCCGCATTGACGGCAGAATTTCCGTGGCTCTACCGCTGTCCCCCCGTGCCCTACGGCAAGGATCTCAACGAATCCCTCTGCCATGATCGGGACGAGACCGCCCGCTTCCTTGCCCAGTGCGCCGCCGACTGGGCGGCCAGCCAGCCGCCCCCCTACAAGGAGACCTCGGCGGCAGGTCGGATGGAGGATTTCCTCGCCTACATCCGGAAACAGGCCGCCCGCCCGCCCCTGAAAACCGGCTTCCCCAAGATCGACGAGGCTCTGGACGGCGGCTTGTATGACGGCCTTTACGTCATCGGCGCGGTCAGTTCTCTGGGCAAGACCGCTTTCTGTATGCAGATGGCCGACCAGCTGGCCCAGCAGGGGAGGGACGTGCTGGTGTTCTCCCTTGAAATGATGGCGTGGGAGCTGATGGCGCGGTCCATCAGCCGGGAGAGCTTCCTGCTGGACACCTCCGCCCGGCGGCGCATGGCCAAGACCGCTCGCGGCGTGCTGGACGGCCGGCGCTGGAGCCAGTACACCACCCAGGAAAAGGCCCACTTGGACGCCGCCCGGGACGCCTACGCCGCCTACGCCGGACACATCTACTTCCGGGAGGGCGACCACGAGACCGGCCTTGACTACATCCAGAGCGAGGTGGCCCGCCACATCGCGGAGACCGGCGAAAAGCCGGTGGTCCTCATCGACTACCTCCAGATCATCGCCCCGGTGGACGTCCACTTCACCGACAAGCAGAACCTGGACCGCATCGTCTGCGCCCTGAAAAAAATGTCCCGGCAGTACGAGCTGACCGTGTTCGCCATCTCCTCCTTCAACCGGGAGAACTACAACCTTGAGGTCTCCATGAACGCCTTCAAGGAATCCGGCGGCATCGACTACTCCGCCGACGTGCTGCTGGGCCTGCAGGCCCGTGGCGCGGGCCGTCCCGGCTTCCAGATCGACGAGGAAAAGCGGAAGGACCCACGGGAGCTGGAGCTGAAGATCCTGAAAAACCGCTCCGCCGCCTTGGGCCAGCCCATTTCCCTCCGCTACTATCCGGCCTTTTCCTGCTTTATGGAGGGCTGATTTCGGACAAAACTCACGTGAGACTCACGCCGACATCCCTCGGCGCAACAGGAGGTATCCATGCCAGCAGAAGAACTGAAAAAACCGGACGAAGCGGCTATGTTCCGCATCCTCGCCCGACACCCATACAGCCCGGAGGGCGTCATCCTCCGCCTTGCGTGGCAGGAGGGCCTGAGCCGCAAGGAACTCAACGAACTCACCTGGGATCAGGTGGACTTGGACGGCGGCAGCCTCCTGCTCCCGGACCGCACCGTCCCCCTGGAGCCCTCCGTGGCGGACTGCCTGCGGGAGCGCTATGCCCGGTATCGCAAGCTGTCCGACCGGGTCCTCATCGCGGATCGGGGCAAAAAGCCCATGACGCCGGAAAACGTTTCCCGTCTGGCAAAGCTCGCCTTGGACAGCGAGGGGCAGGGCGTCTCCCTGAAAGATCTCCGCCGTGACTGGATCGTCCGCCAGATCAAGGCCCACGGCTGGGCCTGCGCCGCCCGTGTCAGCGGCATGGCGGTGGGCAGTCTCCGGGGCATTTTCCCCGCCGCCCTCTGGGGGGATGCCCCCCAGCCGGACGTTCCGCAGACCGGCGACGATACGGAATACAGCCTTTGGCGCATCGTCCAGCAGGAGGACAGCTCCACCGCGGGCCTTGCCATCTGGATGTGCTGGAAGCTGGGGATGCAGCCGGGGGAAATTGCAGCCCTGACGTGGGATCAGATCGACCTGCAAACCGGCCTGATCCGCTTTCCCGACCACGACGTCGACATGGGCGCCCGGACACAGCGCCTTTTGTCCGACGTCCGGGCCCGGCAGAAGGACGCCCCCACTGACCGCGTGTTCATCGCCCCCGCCACCGGCAACCCCATCGACCAGTCCCGCCTGTCCGTCCTCTGCCGCACCGCCATGATCCGGGGCGGCTTGGAGGGGTTCAGCCTTCGGTCGCTGGCCGCTTGGGCCGGCAATAAGCAGATCGAGGACGTTCTTCTCCGGGGGGCGGAGGAACAGGGCTACTTAGTGCGGGACACGGCGGCCGCTCTGCTTCACGTCACCCCCCGCACCGCTTGGGAGCACCTCAACCGCCTGAGCCGGAATAACCGGCTGACAAAGGTGGGCGTGCGCTACTACCCCGCCGGAAAGGCTGTGGCGGAGGCGGATTACCTGCCCATTCTCCGGGCTTACATCCAAAAGGAGGGGACGGCGGGCCGTCAGGCCCTGGCGGAGCAGCTGCGGATCGACCCCAAGCAGGCCACACATATATTAAAAAGAATGGTGGACAGGGGAGAACTGGAGCTGGTAGGGAAACGTTACCGTCTGCCGGAAAACACCCCCTAACGTCACCCTTCCACCACAACTCGCCGTCAGCTTTCCGCAAAACCGCCGTTCTCATTACAGTTTTGTTACAGAACCCCAAAACCTATTTACAGTCGAAAAAAGCAGTGCTAAAGTATTTCCTGCAAGGAAGGTTATAGCCCGAAGTCCCGATTCAGATATTGGGTAGGCTAGCCACGATATGTAAATCGGGGCGGAAAGCAAACACCTGACTTGCAAAATTACCACTCCCTCAAAGGGAGAATTCAAAAGGAGGAAACCCCATGAAGAAGTTCCTTTCTCTGGTACTGGCTCTGGTGATGACCATGTCTCTGGTTACCGTCAGTGCTGGCGCCAAGGACTTCACCGACAACAGCAAGATCAACTATGAAGAAGCTGTCGAAGTGATGTCCACCCTGGGCGTCGTCGGCGGTTATACCGATGGCTCCTTCAATCCCCAGGGCACTCTGACCCGCGGTGCTGCCGCCAAGATCATCTGCAACCTGATCCTGGGCACCACCACTGCTGACGCTCTGACCGCTGATGCAGCTCCCTACAAGGACGTTGCTACTACCAACGTCTTTGCTCCCTACATCGCTTACTGCGCTAAGGAGCGTATCATCTCCGGTTATGCTGACGGCACCTTCCGTCCCGCCAACACCCTGACCGGCTATGCTTTCATGAAGATGCTGCTGGGCGCTCTGGGCCTGCAGGCTGACAAGGAAGGCTACACCGGCCCCAACTGGTCCATCTCCGTTGCCAAGCGCGCTCTGTCCAAGGACGTCGCTCTGGATAACGGCCTGAAGGGCGAGTTCAACGGCGCCAAGGCTGCCACTCGTGAAGAGGCCTGCCTGTATGCCCTGAACATGCTGAAGGCCGGCACCTTCTCTTATCCCAATGACAACACCGTCATCGTTGGCAACGTCTCCGTTTCCACCAGCGCCAAGGCTGAACAGGATAAGAAGACTCCTTATTATGAGACCGTGTTCAAGAACCTGCATGCCAACAACACCTCTGACGCTTTCGGCCGTCCCGCTACCCGCTGGGATTACAAGGGCGTCAAGATCGGCACCTATGCCAAGACTCCTGACCTGACCTATGTCGGCTCTCAGAAGATCAATGACATCTATGCTGACCTGAACATGTCCACCAAGGACATCACTGCCAACCTGTATGTCAACGGCGTGAGCTTTGACACCGCCAAGAATGGCAAGGACGCTGCTACCTTCACCGTCAGCAAGGACAACGACACCAAGCTGGATAAGCTGGGCGGCACCGCTGACAAGATCGGCAACGGCACCCTGATCGAAGTCTATCGCAACGATGACAACAACCATGTTGACGTCATTGCTATGTCCGTCTACGCTGGTAAGATCACCGACGTGAAGGACGCTACCTCCAAGAAGGACGCTTATGTTGTGGTCGATACCGACAGCACCATTGTTGACTTCAACGATGAGTTCGAGACCGAGGCTTTCGCTGAGGACGATGTGGTCGCTTTCACCTATGCTGACGGCGAGATCCAGACCATGTACAAGATGGAGTCTGTCTCCGGCGAGCTGACCAAGAAGGTCATCGACAAGAGCCTGACTCTGGGCGATACCACCTACAAGTATGGCAAGGAGAAGACCTTCAACGGCACCTCCGAGGCTGGCCTGACCAACAAGAGCTCCTATGATGTCTATGTGGATGCCAACGGCTTCGCTCTGTACATCGAGGAGACCGGCGCTAACGTCTCTGATTACGCTCTGCTGCTGAATATCAACGGCGATGCTACCAACTGGATCAACGGCAACCGCGCAAAGCTGGTCTTTGCTGACGGCTCCGTCAAGACCGTTGACACCGATAAGGATTACTCCGGTGCATACAATGCCAAGGACCTGCCTCTGCTGGTTCGCGTCAAGGCCAACTCTGACGGCGAGTACAAGCTGAGCGGCAGCTACGAGTCTAAGGGTGTTCCCGCTCTGGAGAACAAGAAGCTGACCGCTGACGGCAAGACTGTCAACACCGATTCCAAGACCATCTTCGTGATCAACAAGAACGGTGAGACTGCCAAGTTCAATGTCTACACCGGCATCAAGAACGCTCCCGAGATCGTCGATGCTGCCAAGACCGCTGAGACCTATGTCTACAGCAAGGGCGGCGTGGCCAAGGTTGTCTACATCACCGGCGTGTCCACCACCAACAGCAGCAAGGACATCACCTTCATCGCTGGCAAGTCTGCTTCCAAGCTGAATGCCGCTACCGACACCGCTGCATACTATGTCTACAACGCTGTCGTGAAGGGCGAGGTCACCTCTGTCATGATCATGGCCAAGGCTGATGAGAACGGCAACGTTCAGTCTGACGCTCAGATCAACAACCCCGGCGAGCTGGACAACGTGATCTGGTTCTCCACCACCGCTGACTCCGATGACATCATCTATAAGGCTTCCACCACCTCCACCAAGGGCGTGGATGTCTACTCCGCTGACGGCGTCAAGAAGGTCTCCTCTGATGAGGTTATCGTCGGCACGATGGTCAACGGTGTGAAGGGTGACGGCGCCAACATGTCCATGGCTTCCGACGTGAAGGTCTACACCATCAACGATGATGGCGATATCGAGGCGATCAGCGCTTCCGCTATCAAGACCAACTCCGAGGCTTCCGTGATCTACACGGTTGAGGACGGCGAGATCACCAACCTGTTCATCCAGCTGCCCAAGGACTAAGTCCTTCCACTGTGATTCAACAGTTGCGCTGCATCTGAAATGAGATACCCCCGGGCTTCGGCCCGGGGGTTCTTTTATGCCCCTGCGGGGGAGTTATGCCGATTCTCATAGATCCCGGTCGACGTTCATCTGCCTTCCTTTTTTGCGCGGCCTCCCTATGACCGCATAAAACCTGGAAATCCGTTGAAAACACTTGTATTTTCAGGTATATAGGACTATAATGAACATTATATGGCCAAAAGGCCTTTTGCGTTTTTTGTCAGGATCCTTGTGGGGAACGCCCCGCCTGATTTGGAAAATACCCCGCCTGCCGCGGGATAACAAATATAGAATCATGTCGGCGCGTGTGGAAGCCCGCCGTTTTACGTAGAATGATAGCCGCATAAGTTCGCAGATATAGGAGGAACTTGCTTTGAGCGCGAAAAAATCAAGAAAAGACAACATTCCCGCCCCGGCGGTTCAACCGTCCGCCCCGGCTGAACATACGGAAAAGACCCCTGTACCCGCCGTTCCCCGGCAGAACTGCTGCGCGGATAGTGCGTTCACCCGGAAGGATGCCCTCATGGTGGTTCTCTATTCCGTCCTGCTCTTGATCGCCATGACCGTCCAGACCAGCACTGTGAGTATGATCCTCTGCGCGCTGGCCTTTTTGAGTTTACTTGGCAAAAAGCCGCTGTCTCGCTTTGAGCAGCGGCTGTCCGTGCCGGTATTGGGCCTCTTGGCCTTTGCCATCGTCTACGGCGCGTCGGCCATCTATTCTTCCTTCGGAGCCAGCGCCCAGTCCGAGTTTTATAAATTCATTGCCGCCTTCTCCTTGGCGGTGATCCTGCTGGCCCGATTTGAGCGGAAACACGTTCCCGGCCTGCTGTGGGGCGGCGCGTCCGTTTCCTCCGTCATCGCTCTGATTTCTCTGGACATGAGCTGCGGTCAGGTGCTGTTCGGGCCTTTCAACGCTTTGATGAACGTGTTGGGCACGGATTACACCAGCGCCCTGCCGGAGTATTTTACCGCCCGCGTCAACGGCCTGTATAACGATGCCAACGTAACAGCCTGTCTCTTCTCTCTGGCGCTGTTCGCGGCGCTGTATCTGCTGAAGAATTCCACCTGCGTCTGGCGGCGGCTGGCCGCGTCCCTGCTGGCCGGCGTCAACGCCGTGAGCCTCCTGCTCACCGGCAGCCGCGGCGCGCTGCTCTGCTTTGCTGTCTCCTGCCTCGTCTGGCTTTTGGTAGAACGGATGGACCGGGTCGGTCTGTTCCTCCTGCTGGCGGAAACAGCCGTGACCATGATCGCCGCCGCGGCCCCCGCCTCCTCTATGGTGACCCAGGGCGACGAAACGGCGGTTGCGCTGTGCCTGTTCAGCGGATTGATCCTCTTTGCGCTGGACACCTTGGCCGGTCGGCGGCTGGGCGCGGTGCTGTCCGCCCATAAAAAGGCGGTGCTGATATTTGTAAGCTGTCTTTGCGTAGTTGTTGCGACGCTCTGCACGGTGGTTGTGCTGCACACTGGCTCCTATACGTTCACCGCGGATGGGGAGTCTGTTTACTACCTGTTACCGGATGGGCTGTCCGGGCAGGCGTCCATCACCGGCGATGTGGACGGCGACCCAGAGGTTTTGGTCTATTCTCAGACATGGCTGGAGCGTTATTACGGCACCATTACCACGCTCTACAGCGGCCCTCTTTCCCAATGTGATTTTACGGTTCCGGAGGATGCTTCAGAGGTCCATATCCGAATCACCGGTGATGCGGGGCAGACTTTGTGGAGTTTGTCTCTGAACGATGGAAAATCGATCACCTTAAGCTATCCATGGCTTCCAGATGCCATCGCGTCCCGCCTGTTGAACGATCGTCTGGTGGGGGGCAACAGTTTCACTCTGCGCATGGAGTTTGATAAGGATGCGTGGAAAATTTTCTCCACAGCGCCGCTGTTGGGCCGCGGTCTCGGTTCCACGGAAAACCTGACCCGCTCCGTCCAGTCCTTCCAGTATGAGTCCAAGTATGCCCACAATCACCTGCTGCAAACCATGGCCGATACCGGACTGGTGGGGATGGTTTTTGCGCTGGCCTTCGTGCTGGGTTCTGCGTGGCTGTGCCTGCAGGCCGTCCGGAAGGAGAAGGACAGTCTGGCCGCTGCATTGCTGGCGGCGTGGGTCATGATGAACCTCCACAGCCTCATGGAGATCAACTTCTCCGTCCGGGGCTTCAAGTGTTTCGCCTATATGCTGCTGGTTTTGCCCATTTTGCTTTATGCCCGTCCGCTGCTGGCGGGGGAGACCGCCAAGGCGCGGAAGCAGGCGAAAACCGTCGGTATTCTGGTGACAGTTGGATACGCTCTGTATTTAGCCGTGTTCGGCGGCCTGCTGGAAAGCGCCCGCATGACGGACCGGAAGGCGGAGAATTTCCAGACCAGCGACGTTTATGAGTATCTGGACTTCCTCCGGGGCTGTGTCCGTGGAAATGTATTCGACCACGATTTCTACCAGCGCAATTACGTGGCCAACGCCGTGCAGCTGAACGACCCCAGCTACAACGGCGATATGCTGAAGTATGTATCGGCCCTGCGGGCCTCCGGCACCTATGAAAACGACAGCGCTTTGGCCCAGTATTATTACCTGCCCCGGCAAAGTTGGGATGACCTCTTCGCCTGCTCGCTGGAGGGCATCCGGCAGGTCCGCTCCAGTCCGGACGGCTGGAATTACCAGATGGACTTCTACCGCACGGAAGTTCTGCCCGCCATGGGCGCGGACAACGTCTCCGCCTTTGTGGACGGCGTGGCGGCTCTTGGCGATGCGCTGGACGCCATGAACGCCGAAGGCAGACTGGAAACGGTGGAGCTGAATGAGACCAATCAATCGTTCTTGAGGCTGTGCCGCTCCGTGAAGGATCAGGATTTGTCCGGTCAGGACGCTTATACCGTGCTGACTCTGGCGGTCATGTCTTCCGATGAGGATGCCCAGTAACTTCAGGACAGATTGCATTTTTTCGCGGTGCGGCACCGCGTCCTTTCCATAGGAAAGGACGATACTCTCGATTGGAAATGCCGGCCCGTTCTTGGAGGATTATGATGAGTCGATTTCGGAGACAGCTGCTGTTTCTCTGCGACGCGTTTTTGTTCGCGGTGGCAGTGGCAGGCTACAAGTTCATCACGGTGCTGCTGCCCTATACCGAGGTGGGTGCCAAGGGCAGCTTCCCGAAAAATGTGCTGCTGCTGTATGGATGCACCGTTATCGCCCAGCTTCTGTGTAAGACCTATGACAGCCTGTGGCGCTACGCTGAGAGCCGGGAATATCTGGCGCTGATGTGCGCAGCCGTCTGCGGCTTCGGCGCCTATGAGATCTTCAGCCGGGCCTTGCTCCACGAGACCATTTCCTTCGTCCTGCTGGCGGCCATCGCCAGCTTGTGGGTGCTGGAAATGCTGGCTGTGCGGTTTGGATACCGGATGTACCGAACCGTCAAAATCCAGAGAGATCAGCCGGGGGCGGTGCCTGTGGCCATCATCGGCGCTGGCTCCGCCGGGGTGCAGCTGCTGGATGAATTGCAGCACAATCCCAACAGCCGCTACCACGTCCAGTGCTTTTTTGATGATGACCCCGCCAAGGTTAACAAGCGCATCCGTGGTGTGCCTGTCAGCGGCTTGATCAGCCAGGCCCTGCCGCGGATGCGGGCCATGGATATGCACGAGGCCATTTTTGCCATTCCTTCTATGGACGAGCTGCACCGAAAGGAAATTCTGCGGCAGCTGGCGGACCGGAGCATCCGGGTGTCCACCCTGCCCAGCACATTGGAGCTGATCGAGCAAAAGCCCATCCGCCAGCAGCTGCGGGAGGTCCGCATCGAGGACCTCCTGGGCCGGGACGCCATCCAGCTGGACACCACCGCTGTGGACGGCCTGCTTTCCGGGCGTACCGTGCTGGTAACGGGGGGCGGCGGGTCCATCGGCTCGGAGCTGTGCCGCCAGATCGTCAAGCACCACCCCAAGCGGCTGGTGATCTTCGACATTTACGAGAACAACGCCTACGACATCCAGCAGGAGCTGCTGTATCAGTACGGGAAGGACCTGCCCCTCAGCGTGGAGATCGGCTCCGTCCGGGACCCCCAGCGGCTGGACATGCTCTTTGATACCTACAAGCCCGACGTGGTGTTCCACGCCGCCGCCCATAAGCACGTCCCTCTGATGGAGACCAGTCCCCAGGAGGCCATCCGCAACAACGTGTTCGGCACGCTGAACACCGTCCGGGCGGCGGACGCCCACGGCGTCAAAAAATTCATCCTGATCTCCACGGATAAGGCCGTGAACCCCACCTCCGTCATGGGCGCCAGCAAGCGGTTGTGCGAAATGGTGGTGCAGTCCATGGCCGGGTGCTCCCAGACCACCTTCGCCGCGGTGCGCTTCGGCAATGTGCTGGGCTCCAACGGCTCCGTGGTGCCCCTGTTCCGCCGCCAGATCGCGGCGGGCGGCCCCGTCACCGTGACGGACAAGCGCATCATCCGCTATTTCATGACCATTCCCGAGGCCGCCCAGCTGGTGCTGGAGGCGGGGGCCATGGCCAAGCAGAACGAACTGTTCGTGCTGGACATGGGCCGTCCTGTAAAGATCATAGAACTGGCGGAGAATATGATCCGACTGTCCGGCTACGAGCCGTACCGGGACATCGAGATCGTAGAGACCGGTCTGCGCCCCGGCGAGAAGCTTTACGAGGAACTGCTGGTGTCCAGCCGGGATCTGGAAAAAACGGGCAATGGCATGATCTTCGTGGAGCACCAGCCCCCGGTGACACCGGAGGAACTGGAACGAAAACTGACGCTGTTGAATGACGCGCTGGAAAAAACCATGCGGACGGAGGACATCTCCTGCATCCGGGAGGTGTTGCACCGTGTTGTGCCTACCTTCCACGAGCCGGAGGAGGTCAACCGGACGCAGGGCGAGACCGTGGAAATTCCCGAACAGGAACCTGCCTGTTCCTGAGATATTTGCAGAGAACTCAATTCATTTGAAGGAAGTGGCCCTATGGCATTTACCGCATACGATCAATTTCACCCCTTTGCCGAAAAGGTCTGGCTCGCTACGCCTACTATGCACGGTGAAGAGATGGAGTATATCCGCCGCGCCTATGACACCAACTGGATGAGCACCGTCGGCGAGAATATCAACGAGGTCGAGCACATCGCCGCCGAAAAGGCGGAGGTCGGTTATGCGGTCGGCCTCTCCTGCTGCACCGCCGCTCTGCACCTGTGCGTGAAGCTGGCAGGGGAGCGGCTTTACGGCAAGCCCCCCATTGGCCACGGCGCGGTGGAGGGCAAACGTGTCTTCTGCTCCGATATGACCTTTGACGCCACCCTAAACCCCGTGGTCTATGAGGGCGGCGTGCCTGTGTTCATCGACACCGAAGCGGACAGCTGGAACATGGACCCTGTGGCCCTGGAAAAGGCGTTTGCGCTCTATCCCGAAGTCAAGCTGGTGGTCATGGCCCACCTGTACGGTTTCCCAGGCCGGGTGGACGTCATTAAGAAGATCTGCGAGGCCCATGGGGCCCTGCTCATTGAGGACGCCGCCGAGGCCATGGGGGCTACCCTCAACGGCCGCCAGTGCGGCAGTTTCGGCGACTACGCCGCCATCTCCTACAACGGCAACAAGATCATCACCGGCTCTGCCGGCGGGTGTCTCCTTACCAACTCCCTTGAGGACGCCAACCGCGCACGGAAGTGGGCGACGCAGGCGCGCGAGAACGCCGCGTGGTATCAGCACGAGGAGGTGGGCTACAACTACCGCATGAGCAACGTCGTTGCAGGCGTAGTGCGTGGCCAGTACCCCCATTTGGAGGAGCATATCGCCCAGAAAAAGGCGATCTACCAGCGCTATTGCGAGGGTCTGCGGGACCTGCCTGTGACGATGAACCCCATCGTGGCTGGTACCGTGCCCAACTACTGGCTCTCCGCCCTGATCATCGACAAGGACGCCATGTGCCCGCAGGTGCGCTCTGACAGCGAAGCCCTTTACCGCGCAGAGGCGGGGAAGTCCTGCCCCACGGAGATCCTGGAAACGCTGGCGAAGTATAACGCCGAGGGCCGCCCCATCTGGAAGCCCATGCATATGCAGCCCATGTACCGGATGCACCAGTGCATAGGCAGGGAGGGGAGCCTCCGCTGCCGCACCAACGCCTATATCGCCGGCGGTGTGCCTGACGTGGGCGCGGACATTTTCCAGCGGGGACTGTGTCTGCCCAGTGACAACAAAATGACGCCGGAGCAGCAGGATACGGTCATCGAACTGATCCGCGCCTGTTTCGCGTGAGGGAAAGGTGCGGTCAATGAAAAAAGATTTACTTTTTCAGTATCTGGATGAGGGAACGACGCCTGTATCGCTGCCGGAGGGGTTGCATTTGGAGATTACTACGCCTACGCTGCGCGGTGTGTTAAGGTAAAGAGAACAATTTGACGGAGCTTGTTTGGAAATGGCTTGCTTTGGGCCGTTGCAGTCTGTTTCAGGTAAAAAATGTGGAGGGGGTCATTGTCCGCCAGAGCATGATGGTTGGGCGAAACCCTGAATTCAGTTTCCTTCGAGAAAACGAGTATGAGATTGGTCCTTGTATGACAACGGAGGAATACCGTGGGCTGGGGATTTATCCCTATGTGTTGGGCATTTGTGTGAGGGCTCTTCCTGATGGGGAGCGCGGGGAGCATTATATGTTTGTGTCCCCGGATCATCTTAGCTCGATTCGGGGTGTAGAAAAGGCGGGTTTTCGCGTGATTGGCCATGTAGAAAGAAGACGTTTTGGCATATGGAAAAAGGTGAAGGAGACCTAGGCAGGACACACTTGAAAAAGAAACCGAAATACAGAAAAAGCGGAGTGTTTACGCTGATGTATTCGATTGATTTTGATGAACTGTCGGAGTTTTGAAATATTTTCAAAGGCAATAATCGTGCCGCTGGTTGGGCTATAGCGTTCATAATGTCTGCGCAGCAGGGCGAGAGTATTAAAACCACATACAGGTGCATTGGGTAAAGAAGAGATGAGAGAAAAGATTTTAGATATTTACTTCCTTAAGGAGTATGGAAAACTGTGTCAAGCAATGGGAGAGGGCAGATGTAACATATTTGAATGGAAATCCGAAAGCGGAATGATAAAAAATATGTTCATCATGCGTCCTGTTCCATGGTTGATTCACGGGGTGCAGTACTATGACATAGTTACGCCGTATGGTTATGGCGGGCCAATGATTCTTGAAACGAACAATGGTGAAAAACTAAAAAAAGAGTATTCGGAGGCTTTTGGAAAGTATTGCAGCGACCATAAGATAGTCAGCGAGTTTATTAGATTTCATCCAATATTTCAAAATTACTTAGATGTGGATGACAGTTACGACGTGATTTTTTCCAGACATACAGTCGGAACTGATTTGGAAGGTTACGATGATCCTGTCCAAAAAGAATTCGCTAAAAGCTTGCGCCGCGATAACAGACGCGCTTTGGAGAAAGGTGTGACGGTTAAATTGCTGTTATCGCCCGATGACCTAAGTGAATTCAGACGTATTTATGAAGAGACGATGGATCGGAATCACGCAGATAAAATGTATTATTTTTCTGATGATTATTATAAGATTTTGGAATCAGATTTAAGACCATATATTTTGGAAGGACAGCTTCATTATAAAGGAGAGATTATCGCAAGCGAGCTGTATTTCACTGCGGGGAATATTCTACATGCGCATTTGCTGGGGAGCAGCAAAAAAATGTTAGAGTTAAATGCAGGGGGATTGCTTGAGGCTGCAGCTGCAAAGTGGGGGAAAGAACATGGATTCCGATATATCCACCATGGAGGCGGCAGAAGCAGCGATCCGAACGATGCGTTATTCCAATATAAAAAGAAATTTGGAAAGAATACGGAGTTTGACTTTTATATCGGGAAAAAAATTTGGAATAAGGACGTATATGATATGCTTGTTGAAAAGCGAATGGAATGTGGGCTTATAGAGGACGTAAGTTACTTCCCGCTTTATCGGGCTAAGATAAAAGAGTAAGTGGGAGATAGGGGAATTGATTTATAGAAATCACTTAAAGAGATTGATGGACATCGTTTTGTCTGCCATAGCCATTCTGCTATTGAGTCCAGTTATGCTTTTGATCGCTGTGCTGGTGCGGACAAAACTGGGCAGCCCCGTCATTTTCTGTCAGGAGCGCCCTGGCAAGGACGAGAAGATCTTCAAAATGTATAAATTCCGCTCCATGACGGACGCGCGGGACGAAAACGGCGAGCTGCTCCCCGACGAGGTGCGCCTGACGAAGTTCGGCCGCGCCCTCCGTTCCACCAGTCTTGACGAGCTGCCGGAACTGTGGAACATCTTCAAGGGCGATATGTCCATCGTCGGCCCCCGGCCCCTGCTGGTGCGGGATGTAGCGTATATGGACGCACAGCAGCACCGTCGGCATGAGGTGCGCCCCGGATTGACTGGTCTCGCGCAGGTCACGGGGCGCAATGCGTTGGATTGGGATACCAAGCTTGCGCTGGATGTGAAATATGTAGATACCTGCTCCTTTATTGGAGATGTGAAAATATTTTTGCGGACAATTGTAAAGGTTTTTCGGCGAGAGGATATCGCCTTTGAAACCGAAGGGTATGATATGGATTTGAAAGATTGGAATGAGAGGAAATCGCAACAGAAACAGAAAGCCATGTGATGCCGACAGTTTGTTTACCATTGAGCAAGCCAATCTTGGAGCACCCATGTCCGTTCCTTTGCCGATTAGGTTGTGTACTGCTTCTGCGATTGCGCGCAGACCTTCCCGCCAGCGGCTTTTTCCCCCGCTATCGGACATAAACCACAAGAAGAGGAATCTTTTCATGAACACAAACATCTGGATCTTAAACCACTACGCAAGTGATATGTATTTCGACTGCGGCGGGCGGCACTATAATTTCGCGAAAAATCTGCGCCGTGCCGGTTACGCGCCCGTCATTTTCGGTGCCAACAGCAAGCACGGCAAGCCGGAACGGTTCTTTGACACGGATGCGCTCTGGACGGAGCGCCGCGCCGAAGAGATCGATACGCCCTTTGTGTTTGTCAAGTCCCGCACCTACACCGGCAACGGCAAGCAGCGCGTGCTGAATATGATCGACTTCTACTGCAATGTGAAGAAGGCCGCGAAGGAGTACGCCGCCCAGCACGGCAGGCCCGACGTGATTTTTGCCTCCTCCGTCCACCCGCTGACGCTGGTGGCAGGCATCCAACTGGCGAAGCAGTTCGGCGTGAAGTGCGTCTGCGAGGTGCGGGATCTCTGGCCGGAGAGCATCGTGGTGTACTCCGATCGCTTCACGAAGAAGAACCCCTTGATCAAGCTCTTGTATCGGGGTGAGAAGTGGATCTATAAGAAAGCCGATGCCCTGGTGTTCACCATGGAGGGCGCCTACGACTACATCGTCAAGCAGGGCTGGGAGAAGGAGATCCCCCGCTCCAAGGTGCACTACATCAACAACGGCGTCGATCTGGAGCAGTTTGACTATAATAAAGAGCATTTCCGCGTGGAAGATCCCGACCTGAACGATCCGAATGTTTTTAAGGTCATCTATACCGGCTCCATCCGTCGGGTCAACAACCTCGGTCTGCTGTTGGATGCGGCAAAGTGCGTAAAGGATCCCCGCGTCAAGCTTCTGGTTTGGGGCGACGGCGACGAGCGTGAAGCGCTGGAGCGGCGGGTCCGCGATGAAAATATTTCCAATGTGATATTCAAGGGCAGGGTGGAGAAGAAATACGTTCCCTCCATCGTCAGCCGCGCGGATCTGAACTTTGCCCATAATTCGTTTACCTATCTGTTTAATTACGGTATCAGCTTCAACAAGCTGTTTGATTACTTTGCTGCGGGGCAACCGATTCTCTGTGACTTTCCCTGCCGCTATAACCCGGTCGTGACCTATGGCGCGGGAACAGAAGTCAGGGATCCCCAACCGCAGGAGGTCGCCGCAGTTATTGACCATCTGTCGGAGCTCTCTGATGAGCAGCGCCAAAGCATGGGTGCTAACGCCCGCCGTGCCGCAGAGGACTACGACTTCAAGCGTCTGACGGACAAGCTGATCTCCGTCATAGAAGGTGTTTCCGAGAAGTAACCGAGTCGAAATTCAAAAGGGAAGTGTGATCCTATGCAATTCATCGACCTGAAAGCCCAATACGCCGCTCTCAAGGACGAAATCAACGCGAACATACAAGATGTTCTGAACTCCGCCGCGTTCATCGGCGGTAAATATGTCAAGGAGCTGGAAACCCAGCTTGCCGCCTTCACCGGCCGCAAGCACTGCATCACCTGCGCCAACGGCACCGACGCCCTCCAGCTTGCCTTTATGGCGCTGGGCGTGGGGGAGGGGGACGCGGTGTTCGCCCCCGATATGACCTTTATTTCCTCCACGGAGCCTGCCGCCATGTTCGGCGCGGTGAGCGTTTTCTGCGACATCACCCCCGACACCTACAACCTTGACCCCGCAAGCCTTGAGCGGCAGATCAAGGCAGTGCTGGCGGAGGGGAAGTATACCCCTAAGGCGGTGGTAGCGGTGGACATTCTCGGCAACCCATGCGATTATAACGCCGTTTCCGCCGTCTGCGAGAAGTACGGCCTCGCTCTCATCGAGGATGCCGCCCAGAGCTTCGGTGCGGAATATCACGGGAAAAAGGCCTGCTCCTTCGGACGCATTGCCACCACCTCGTTTTTCCCGGCCAAGCCGCTGGGCTGCTACGGCGACGGCGGCGCGGTGTTCACGGACGACGATGCGATCAACGATCTCATCCGCTCCCTCTGCGTCCACGGCAAAGGCCCCGGCGGCAAGTACGACAATATCCGCGTGGGCATGAACTCCCGTCTGGACAATTTGCAGGCGGCGGTTTTGCTGCCCAAGCTGAAGGCACTGGCGGACTATGAGATCGCCGCCCGGCAGACCGTGGCGGGGCGCTACAGCGCCGCCTTTGCCGGGAAATTCACCACGCCCTTTGTGGCAGAGGGCTGCCTGTCCGTGTGGGCGCAGTACGCGCTGCTGGCGGAGGACAGCAAGCAGCGTGACCGCATCATCGCCCGCCTGACGGAAAAGGGCATTCCCAACATGGTCTACTATCCCGCGCCGCAGCACGCCCTGCCGGTGTTTTGCGGCGAACCGACCTACGGCGAAGCGTTCCGAAATGCCAATGACTACTGCACCCGGACCTTCTCCCTGCCCATGCACCCCTATCTGACGGAGGCGGAGCAGGAGACGGTCATCCGCGCGGTTCTGGAGGCGTTGTAAGATGCTGCTTTCGGAGATTTTAAGGCGCATTAAACAGCCGCATGAACTTATACGGGATGGCAGTTTTGATTTTCTGGAGCAGTGTACCCGCATCCGAGCCTCATCCGCATTAACCTACATTGATCGAGTCAAATTTCTTCCCTATCTGGAGCAGAAAGGGATATCCTGCGTGATTTGTACGCCAGAGCTAAAGGGTTATCTTCCAAATCACATTAAAGGTGTGGTAACAGCAGAAAACCCCAAAGGTGTCTTTTTTGAAGCACATAACCTTTTAGTAGAAAAGTCCGCAAAAAAGGCAACTGTGATTGATAAAACAGCGGTGATTTGTCCGGGTGCAGTAATCTCACCATATAACGTAGAAATTGGGCCTGATGTCGTAGTTGGTGCCAATGCAGTCATTGAAGAAAACTGCATTCTGGAGCGAGGGGTCCGCATTGGTGCCAACAGTACCGTCGGCTGTCAAAATTTTGATGTCATCCAACATGGAGATATCCTGTTTATGGCGAAAAACGGCGGTTGGGTGCGTATGAGGGAGTATTCCGAGATCGGTAGCGGCGTCCAAGTTGAAGGCGCGACACTGATGAAAGATGTAACAGACATTGGAAAATATGTAAAAATCGATAACAGTGTCGTCATTGGGCATGGTTCTTCGATCGGTACAAGGACACTTATTGCAGGCATGTCGGTCATCTCTGGCAATGTAACCATCGCAGCAGATGTTTTTATTGGTGTTGGAGTGACGATTTCTAACCGGATCAGAATTGGAGACCATGCCAGAGTCTCTTTAGGGTCTGTTGTGACAAAAGACGTACCCGCCGGTCAGACCGTCACCGGTAACTTTGCCATCGACCATGCAAGATTTATGCAGAATTTGAAGGCTTCAGTCGCAAGCCAGACAGATGGGAATGACCGCCCCGTCAAAAAGAACAGTACAGAGGAGTAACAGATATGGAGTTTGACGCGATTTATCAGGGACTGATCACCGGGGAGGAAAAGCTGGCTCTGGTGGGCCTCGGCTATGTGGGTATGCCTCTTGCGGTGGAGTTTGCCAAGCACGTTCCGGTCATTGGCTTTGACATCAACGAGAAGCGTGTGAACGAGTACGCCAACGGCATCGACGCCACCAACGAGGTGGGCGAGGCCATCAAGAATACCACGGTGGAATTTACATCGGACGCCTCCCGCCTGAAGGAATCTAAGTTCCTGATCGTCGCCGTGCCCACGCCGGTCAATCCCGATACCACACCGGATCTGCGCCCCATTGAGGGCGCGTCCCGCACCGTGGGCCAGAACCTTACCCCCGGCAGCATCGTGGTCTTTGAGTCCACGGTGTACCCCGGCGTGACGGAGGATATCTGCATCCCCATCATTGAAAAGGAATCCGGCCTGAAATGCGGGGAGGACTGGAAGATCGGCTACAGTCCGGAGCGCATCAACCCCGGCGACCGTGTTCATACCCTGACCAATATCCGGAAAATCGTCTCCGGCATGGACGAGGAGAGCGTCCGGGAGATCAAAAAGGTCTACGATATCGTCATCAAGGCAGGGACCTTCCCCGTTTCCACCATCAAGACCGCCGAGGCGGTCAAGGTGATCGAGAACAGCCAGCGGGATATCAACATCGCCTTTATGAACGAGGTCGCCATGATCTGCGACCGCATGAACATCGACACCGACGAGGTGCTTGCCGGCATGAACACCAAGTGGAACGCTCTGGGCTTCCGTCCCGGACTGGTGGGCGGCCACTGCATCGGCGTGGATCCCTACTATCTCACCAGCGCCGCGGAAGCGCTGGGCTATCACAGCCAGATCATTCTCAACGGCCGTAAGGTCAACGACAGCATGGGCGCGTTCGTGGCGGACGCCGCCATCCGGCAGATGATCGAGGCGGGCATGGCGCCGAAGAAGGCCACGGTGGTCATTCTCGGCATCACCTTCAAGGAAAACTGCCCCGACACCCGCAACAGCAAGGTGGTGGACATCATCAACCGCCTGCGGGAGTATGACATCCAGCCTGTTGTGACCGACCCCTGGGCGGATGCCGAGGTGGCCAAGCAGGTCTACGGCGTGGATCTGGTTCCCTTTGATGCGATTCCCAAGGCGGACTGTGTTATCGTGGCGGTTGGGCACAACGAATTCCGCGCGCTGTCTCTCATGCAGCTCCGGGAGCTGTTCAAGAGCGAGCTTTCCAACGACGAGCGGGTGCTTATTGATGTGAAGAGCCTCTACCGCATGGACGAGCTGAAGGCCTCCGGCCTGCGCTTCTGGCGACTGTAAGAAAGCCGGAACAACTCTAAACTTTATAGGGAGGCAACATGGCAAAAGAGTGTCCTACGGCTGCGGATACTGAAACAATTTCGACACTGTCCGCACATTCGGAAACGCGCGCTGTAAACGTGCTGCAAATTGCAAATGGATATCTGGGCAGCAAGCTGTATACGCATCTCTTCTCCGCTTTGGAAAAACACGGCGTAGAAAACAAAGTCTATGTCCCTGTAAGATATGGAATGGAAATTCCCTCCAATATGGCGAAAAATGTTACGGTTTCTCCCTGCTTTACACAACTCGACCGTCTGATCTTCTTCTCCAAGCAGCGGAAAATGCTGCGTGATCTGCTGCCGCTGGCAGATGGGGTTGATGTCATTCACTCGCATACTGTATTTTCCGGCGGTTATGTGGCGCGCCTGCTGAAAAAGACTTACGGCATCCCCTATATTGTGGCAGTACGAAACACCGATGTGAATGTATTCTTCAAATATATGCTTCATCTGCGCCGCATTGGCGTGAGGATCATGCAGGATGCTTCCTGTGTTGTCTTTCTTTCACCTGCTTATCGGGAACACGTCCTTTCTACATACGTCCCGGCTTCTTTACAGCAATGCATCCGGGAAAAAAGTATGGTCATTCCCAATGGAATTGATGACTTCTTTCTAAAGAACACTCCTGAACCCGGAAACAAGGTGTCTGTGCCGTTAGAATTGCTTTATGCAGGCGAGATTAATTCCAACAAAAATCTTGAGCTGACTGTGCAGGCAGCAAAGCTGCTGAGAGAGCAAGGTATAGAGGTTCGGCTTACTGCCGTTGGAGATATTCAAGAGGAGAAATACCGCGGACTCCTTGAAAACACTCCGTTTGCTGCTTACTTCCCCCGCTGTCCGAAAGAAGAGATCCTGCAGCATTTAAGGGAGTCCGATATATTTGTCATGCCTTCTCATACGGAAACTTTTGGCCTGGTCTATGCTGAGGCGATGAGTCAAGGTGTTCCAGTACTCTATACCCGAGGGCAGGGATTTGATGGGCAATTTCCGGAGGGAACGGTAGGATACCCTGTATCCGACAGCGATCCGGTAGAATTGGCCGAAAAGATCAGACAAGTCGCAGAGAACTATTCCAGCTTATCAGCGAACTGCCTTGCGAACGTGTCTCGTTTTGACTGGCACACCATTGCAAAGGAATATCAACACATTTACGAAAGCGCCATGAAAGAAAAGAGGCTTATTCCATGACTTACGCACTGATCGGCTGCGGCCGCATCGCGGTCAACCACATGAAGGCCGCCCTGAACAACAAGCTGAACATCGTCGCTGTGTGCGACGTGCTGCCGGAGAAGATGGAGGAGCTGCTGGCCAAGTATGACCTCCAGAACGACGATTCCATCGCCCGCTACACGGACTACAAAAAGCTGCTGGCCGAGCATCCCGACCTGCAGCTGGCCTCCATCGCCACGGAGAGCGGCATCCACGCCGAGATCGCCCTCGCCTGTATCGACGCGGGGGTGAACGTCATCATCGAAAAGCCCATGGCCATGAGCATGGACGACGCGGACGAGATCATCCGCCGCAGCGAGGAAAAGCACGTCAAGGTGGCCGCCTGCCACCAGAACCGCTTCAATGTGGCGGTGCAGGAGCTGCGCCATGCCGTAGAAGGAGGCCGCTTTGGCCGGCTCTCTCACGGCAGCATCCACGTCCGCTGGAACCGTGACCGGAACTACTACGATCAGGCCCCGTGGCGCGGCACCTGGGCGCAGGACGGCGGCTGCCTGATGAACCAGTGCATCCACGGCATCGACCTGCTGCGCTGGATGATGGGAGACGAGGTGGACGAGGTCTACGGCGTCACCAAGCAACAGTTCCACGATTACCTCCAGTGTGAGGACATCGGCATGGCGGTGGTGAAGTTCAAAAACGGCGCCGTGGGCACTATCGAGGGCACAGTAAACGTTTACCCGAAGAACCTTGAGGAAACCCTCTATCTCTTTGGCGAGACCGGCACGGTGAAGCTGGGCGGCACCTCCACCAATAACATCGACGTGTGGAATTTTGCCGACGAGAGCGATGCCGACGCAAAGAACAAGGGCTTACAGGAGGCCACCAGCAACGTCTACGGCAACGGCCACACCAGCCTGTTCGCCGACATGATGGACGCCATTGAGCAGGACCGCAAGCCCTATGTGGACGCAGTGGCGGGCCGCAACGCGCTGGAGATGATCTTAGCCATCTACCAGTCCGCCGCCACCGGCCAGCCGGTGAAGCTGCCGCTGGAGCACACCGCCAGCACGGACTTTGAGGGACGGTTTGACTGATCTCCGCCGGGCAGCTTCTGTGCGGCAGACCCCTGTCAGCACATTACACAGAAAACAAAGGAGAACTCTCCCATGGATCAAATCTTGTCCAAGGTATGGAACAGCCGCTACGGTAAATACCTGCTCCCGCTGAGTTTTTGTGTCGGGAATCTGATCAACGTCATGTTTTACTATCTGGGGCTGGCCTTTCAGGACAATATTGCCCGTCAAACCGGCTTTGTGATCGGCAATGTCCTCTTTGCCTCCGCGGCGTTTCTGGCGCTGCTGTCCACGCTGCGTTTCGGTCACTTAAAGTTAAAATCCCTGTTTCCCTTGGGCCTTGTATTGCTGTTTTTTGCCGGCTGCTACATCAGGGCGCTGGTACACTTTGGATTTACAGGAACGTGGACTCATCGTGCCGGTCAGTTTCTCTTTTTTTCATTTCCCGCATTTTGCACCGGCGTTTACGCCGCAGCAAAGCAGCAGGAATCCTCGTTCTTTGACACCTTGGAACAGCTCGGTCTTTTTGCGGCCCCTGCCGCTTTGATTTATTTCAATGGCGCGGTTTTCAACTGCAATCCGTTCAACTGGGGACGGGATCTTGGCATCATCAACTATATGAGTTTTTCCTACACCCTGATGCCGTTTCTTTTGGCAATGGTGTTCCAGTTTTTAGAGGGAAAGCCATTTTCTCTGTTTGGACGAACGCTGAGACATCCCCAGCGCCTCCGCGGCATTCTTATTGCGCTCTTTTGGATCGCCATTATTGCGTCCGGTACACGCGGAACCTATTTTTGCGTGGTCGGTTTCTGCATTTGCCTGGTGCTTTCCTCCTGCCTGCATCGTGACTCCCGCCGGAAAAGCGCGATCCTGTCTGCCGCTATGACGCTTGTCCTGTGTTTCAATATTTTTGTTTACGCCCCGCAGGGGTTTAACACATCACGGATGACTATTTTTTTGCAGGGCATATCCAAAGGTGAATTTGTTACAACAAATGAGGATCCCAAAGTTTCCGATAAAATTGATGATCTGGTAAAAGCGGACGGCGACCAGCAAGTAACCAACCGTCCGGATACTCCATCTGAGCCGAATACTCCGTCCGAGCCGGATGCTCCCGCTGAGCCGGATACCCCATCTCAGGAAGATAGTATGGGGGAAAACATTCAAATCGGCAGCCGCGGCACTCTTTTCAAGCTGGCAGTAAAAGAATTTCAGAAGTCACCGATCATCGGCATGTGTCCCATGGGGTATACTGTGAAATATGGAATGTACCCGCACAATATCCCGTTAGAGCTTTTGTGTGAAACGGGGCTGGCGGGGTTTATCCCACTGATGCTTCTGATCCTCTGGGCGGTTATGAATCTGCTGCGTTTCGGATGGAAGCAGAAGTATGTCCGCTGCTTTTTCTTGTTTTTGATCGCCTATATGGTGCAGGCCAATATTTCCGGGGATCTGTGGTATTTCTCCCCGCTGCTGTGCGCCCTTGGTTACGGCTTGACGCTGCCCCATAAGACGTGTGAAGCGATCCCGGTTCCCGAAACGCCGGTAAAAGACGTGACTGCCTCCACGGATAGAGCATAAGGAGAGGGTACGGCATTGACCATAAAAAAGAACCACATCATCAGTACGGTTTTTTCCGTCACGGGCCTGCTGATCGTCAGCAAGCTGCTGGGCTTTGTCAAACAGATGGTGACGGCTTCTGCCTTCGGCGCAACGCTGGAAACGGATCTCATCAATCTTTCTCAGGGATTGATCGGAAATATTCAATATTTATTGGTGCAGTCCGTGCTTTCTGCCCTTATCGCCGTTTATCTGCATACTGCGCAGCAGGGAGAGGACGCTTCGCGGCGCTTTGCCTTTGATGTCTGGAAGGCTTTGACGGTCTTTACCGCCATGGTCGTGCTTTTTGTGGAGTTATGCGCGCCGTGGCTCGCCCGGCTGATCGCGCCAAGCTATCCGGCTGAACAGATCGAGCAGCTGAGCCGCTATCTGCGCCTGTTTGCCCCGGTGCTGCTGCTGCTCACATGGATCGCCGTATTCAACGGCTTGCTCCATGCCAACAAGCATTTTGTCCCCGGTGAAATGATCTCTGTTCACCAGAGTATTTTTCTCATCGTTCTGGCTGCGGCCCTTGCGCGTACGCTCGGTGTGCAGGTTCTTGTCCTCTCGTTTTTTGCCTATAATCTCTGGAATGCAGGCTATATGGCCATTCTCTCCCGGCGCTATTGGACGGTCTCCCGCGGAAATCCGTTCCGGAATCCCGCGGTCCAAGAATTGCTGCGCATGATGGGGCCGCTGCTGCTGGGCTATTCGCTGGTGTACATCAACCAGATGGTCGATAAGATGCTGGTATCCGGTCTTGAGGCAGGAGCGGTCACGGCGCTGAACTATGCCGCCGTCCTGAGCAACCTGGTCAGTACGTTTATCACTACGTTTGCCTCCATGCTCTTTGCTTATGTCACCACACGCATTGCCGTGGGGGACGCGGATGGCGCGGCGCAGCTCACGGAGCGGACAGCGCTTCTGCTTTCCGTCATCTTTCTTCCCATCACTATTCTGACGGTTCTGCTGTCAGAGGAGATCGTCACCATCGTCTATGCCCGCGGCGCATTTGACGCGGAAAGCGTGCGCATCTGTGCGCAGGCCCTGCGCGGCTATGCGCTGATGTTTGTCCCTCTGGTTTTCCGGGAGGTTTACAGCCGGTTTCAGTATGGACATCAAGACTCCAAACGTCCCATGGTCAACAGCAGCATCGGCATTGCCTTAAACATTGTGTTAAGTGTTGCGCTTTGCCCGCGTTACGGTGTACTGGGCGTAGCTTTTGCCACCAGCATGTCTGTTGTGGTATGCGGCGTGCTGAATATTTGCACAGCACGAAAGCTGAGCACCGCCTTATCCTTTCGTCCCTATCTGCGCTTGCTGCCTTTTTTAGCCCTGTGCGGTACGGTCTGCGGCGTAATTGCCCGCTTCAGTGCCACGCATCTGGCCGCGCAGAATGCGCTGCTCCGTTTTGTCCTCTCTGCATTCATCGGCATGGCGGCCTATGCTGTGTGTGCCAGTCCATTGCTTCTGCGTCTGTGGCGGCAATTCCGACAAAACAGCAGCTTCAAATCATGATAATTCTTGCAAGTCGTTTCGCAGGAAACCGGGGGAGACAGGTCCATGATCTGCCGCCCCCGGATTTTTTTGCCCTCTGTTGACGCGCCGCTGTTCTCTGATGCGCTCCCCCCATTTGAACCCAAAAACTGAACCGCTTACCCAGCGGGCCGCCCACGGCGGCAGGTACACTGTTCAGAGAGGACGTTCAGCGTCCGAATCAAAAAAGGGGGAATCCGATGAATCTGACACAAATGAAAAACACGGTGCTGGCAGTGCTGGCTGCGGCCGGCTCCGCCGTCGCCCAGGCGCTGGGAGGATGGGACGTGGCGCTCAAAGTTCTGATCTGCTTCATGGCGCTGGATTACGTCACCGGCTGGCTGGTGGCCGCCGTCTGGCACAAGTCGGCAAAGAGCAAGACCGGAGCGCTGGACTCCAAGGCCAGCTACAAGGGGTTGGTGAAAAAGGGCGTCATGCTGGCGCTGGTGTGGATGGCGGCGCTGCTGGATCAGGCCACCCACAGCGATTTCGTCCGGGATGCGGTGTGCCTGTTCTTCATCGCCAACGAGGGCCTTTCCGTGCTGGAAAACACGGCGGTGATGGGCGTTCCGTACCCGGCCTTCGTGAAAAATATGCTGGACGCGCTGCACCAGACCGGCGATCAGGGCAAGGGCACGGAGGCCCGCACATGAGCACGAGAGCGGGCACCGTCCCGCTCTCCGACCTCCAATTTTTGAAGATCTATTTCAACCGGAAGCGTCTCCGCTCCACCCCTGCCAACCTGCGGAAAATACTGGCGGAGACGGGCGGGGACGCCATCTGCAACGGCTCCATTTTCCTGCGGGATCTGTCCCCGGCCTGTCACCTGAAAGCTGATGGGCAGACCCGCAAGGCCCCGGACTACCGGGCGTGGGCCGTCAGCTGGAGCAACCCGGCGGACTTCGGCGTGAAAACCGTGCCCAACGGAGACGCGAATTACATGGAGTGCGTCCACCTCATCATCGGCGGGAAGAAGATCAGTCCCGTCACTTGCGGAGCAGATATGCGCTACCGCGCCCCACGGACGGCCATCGGCACCAAGGACGGACGGTTCGCCTACTATGTGAGCAAGGATCGGCACACGCCGGAGCAGCTCCGTGACCTGCTGGTGTCCTCCGGCTGGGACAACGCCATCATGATGGACGGAGGCGGGAGCACCTGTTTCATGGATGCGGCAGGGGAGGGCATCGCCGGGGACGGGCGGGTGATCCCGTTCTTCCTCGTCTGGAAACTGAAAAACGAACAAACCGACGAACCGAAAGGAGAGCGGCCTATGGTCGAGATCAACGCCTATTCCAAAGCGAAGGACGGCGGCAAAAAGCTGTCCGCCAACTTTACCGTAAAAGAATTTGCCTGTAAGGACGGCTCCGACGCCGTTCTGACCGCCCCCCGGCTGGTGATGGTTTTGCAGAGCATCCGCAGCCACTTTGCCGCCCCGGTGGTCATCCACAGCGCCTACCGGACGCCCCAGTACAACGCCAAGGTGGGCGGCGCGTCCCACAGCCAGCACTGCTACGGCACGGCGGCTGACATTTCCGTGAAGGGCCAGACCCCGGCAGCGGTGGCGGCCTACGCAAGAGAACTCATGCCCGACTGGGGCGGCGTGGGCGTGTACGCCGGACAAGGCTTCACCCATATCGACGTGCGGGAGACCCGGGCCGACTGGACGGGCTGAGGAGCTTTCCGGCTGCCCATCGGCCAACTTATCCGTTATCAAAGAAACATCGGCAGAGGACAACCTCTGCCGATGTTTGTATGCCTGAATGCCTTTACACCTTAGTCTGCCAAAAGGGAAGGGGATACTCGCCTCCGTTACCGTCCGCAGCACTTCTTGAACTTCTTTCCGCTGCCGCAGGGACACAGATCGTTCCGGCCGATCTTCTTTCTGCCGGTCCCATCCGCTGTCGGCGCCCCCCGGTAGTAGAGCGCAGCCAGTTCGTTGGGCGTGTGGCCCTTGTTGGCCCAGAGCCGAGTGTTGTTTTTGACGGACATCATCACCTTCACGAAGGCGCCCACGGCGCTGCCGTCAAGCTCCATGTCATAGTCTCTCAGAATATCGAAGATCTGCTCCATACCGGCCTCCACAACGCAGGCATACTGGATCTCCCCGGTAATCTCCTCCGCGTCCCGGCGGGGCTGATGCCCCTCGTCCATCAAAAAGGCGGTCAGTGCGTCCATCTGCGGCGTGCGCTCATAGTAGCTCCAGTCTGCATAGCGCAGCAGTTCATCCTTTTCCGGAATATACCGGGGCTTGCCGCCGCATTGGCGCATCAAGTCCCGCACATCCTCAAAGTCATTCTCCTCGAACTCTCCGCAGACGATGTACTCCTCCCAGAAGCAGTAGGGCGCGCCTACGGTTACATGGCGGAGCAAAGCCGGGAACAGCTCCTCTTCCGTGGTGGGCTGGCTGTTCTGCCGGTTGAAGATGTCCACAAGATCCGGCTGGCTGATAGCGCCGTACAGATGGACCGCGGCCATGGCATAGCTGTCCAGCAGGTCATAGCGCGCCTTTCGCTCCGTGTAGCCTTCCCGTTCCAGCTGATGAAACACCTCGCTGATCTCGGCGGGAACCGTCACGATCAGATCCTCCTGAGAAGCGTCGCAGACAAGGTAGCCGAGATTCTCCAGCAGACCGCACTGCTCAGGCAGGGCCTTCTTCACCTTCACCGGCTCCCGGCTCCTTGCCGCCCGCCTGAACAGCAGGAAAGCCGGCTGGTCGATGATGTAAAGAAGCTCCTCCATGCGCCCCGGCTCCCGGAGGGCAGCGCTCACCGCCTGCACCAGCGTGGGCTTGTTCATTTTGGAGTAGCCCTTGACATAGTAATTCTTGGCCAGTTCCTTCAGCTTTACCGCGCTTGCTTCCGCCAACACCGCTTCAATAGTGGGCTTTCCCGCTTCACTCAGTACCATAGTTCTCTCCCTTTTCTGAACACCGCTTGCCATTCCGCCCCGTGGAGGCCGATGCGGTTTTTTATCTATCTGTCAGCGGAACCGTGCTCCACTCTATTCAGTGTAGCACATTTTTCCAAAAAATGAAGCGCAAACTTCATCAAAAAGACGAAGTTCTTTCAGATTTTTCTCATGAGACAGACGTCAAAAAAATATTCGTTCACTGTTTTCAATTTACTACGCCGTCTGCGGAATCATCATGTTGTCGTTTTGCAAAATGGACAGGCGGGGGTCTTAGGGGGCAGAGCCCCAGCACAGCGGATAATAAGCGGGAAAATCGGAACGTGTGGATATCGTTTCCCTATACTTGCTCAAGTAAGTATGGGGGAACGATTTTACAGCGAGTGTATATATTTTCCCTATGCTTGCTATGTATATTGACCCATGTATTTTCCCTGTCGCGCAGGTTGTCAATCTGCGCGCCCTGCGCCAAAATACATTTGATTTCTTTTTATAAATCGAAGGCGACGCGGAGTCGAATCGCCATGTTTGATACAAGCAATCACAGTCCCAAAAGTAAGCGAAGATATAAAAGGCAATACCTGGTTTTACAAAAACAGGTATTGCCTTTTTTGTTGCAGATTTTCGCCGAATTTACGGAGTTTTTTTCTGTGCATTGCTGCACAGGGAGGCAACAGTTTACCCCCTCATTGTCGGCACTACAATTCGTTGTATCCATAGTGACCATTGCAGCCAAATCACTATTTAAGCCTGTAATTCTCTAATTGGCAACCATGCACAGGCACATGACTCCGGTGCACAAGAGAAACGCCAAGATTCTTTTGACGCGCCGCTTGGCTGCTTTGAAATGGCGCAACTTGGTTTTCTTTTTCTGAAACTGCTTGACCAAGAAAACAAACAACTCATCGATTATCGCTTTTAGTAGGGAATCGAGACACTACTTGCCCCATGTGCAAAGCACTGAGGCGATTTTTTTCGTATTATTCATACTACTAGCTCAGTTTGTTACATCGCTGCTGCGATGGCCGCATCATTTCTGTGCGGCTCTTATGGTCACCCATAAGTTCAGACTGTGCCTTCATCCACGTGGGATGCTCCGTGTCCAGTCGTTACACCTTCCCATGCAGGGCTTGGCTCGGCGTTTTCTGCCATTCCATTTTACCATTCTTTCCACATTTGTCCATCAGAAAGTTCTGATAAACTGCCTTGCTTTATGATGTTCGCCCAAAACAGCGGCACACCTCCGAAAATGAGGTGTGCCGCGTCTGTTTTTTGACTTTATCCTTTGCTTAACGTCTCAACGATCTCCGCCCTCTGCTTCTCCGTCAGGCGGGGATAGTCCGCAAGGACGGCGGTCAGCTCTTCGCCCCGCTCCACTCTCCGCCGCACTACGCGGCACACCAGCGCCACAGCCGTACTCATTCGCCCTCACCTCCGAACATCAGCGCCGCCACCAGTTCCTCCAGCTCCTCCAGCCGGGTCTCCTGTGCAGGATACGCCGCCCGGTAGTCCGCCCGCAGCGTTTCTGAACAATCCGCCTTGCCGGACAGCTCATAGCCCTCTGCCAGCGGCGCGTATACCGTCCCATCCGCAGCCGTCACGCTGTCCGCTGTGTAACTCCGCGCGTTTTCAACGGTCAGAACAGGCTTCGCTGTCCCGATCTCATATAAATACAACGTCATTTGCTTCACCTCAGATGAATTTTCCGCCCTTAATGATCGCGCTCATTCCCTCTTTCGCGTTATATGCGCCGCCCAGTGTATCCGGGACAAGCTCCCCCAGCAGCACAAGTCCGCCTCGGATGTGGCAGATCCCGACTTGATTATTGCTGTAATCCGCAGTGGGATTGTCTCCAAAGATGCCAACGAAACCGCCCCAGCTGGTAGAGACCGCACATTCCAGATCATGGAATGCACAGTCTGCCAGCACAGCATAGGAATTGTAAAAAGCGCCGACTCCTCTCCCATTCTTGGCACAGCCGTTAAAGGAGCACCCGTCCGCATATACCATGCTTTTTTGACAAGGGAGGCAATATCTGTATTTGTTTGCCGTCTCGTCCAACTCCCACTTCAACTTTTCCATCTGCACCGGAAGCCTGCAATTCAATACCCGGAGTTCCCTTTTAAACACGCAGTCTCCCAAATTGTTTGCCCGAAGCAGGAGACTGCCGCAGCCGTAGAAGCCATTCACAGAAACTTCTTCCGAAGCTGTTCCGCTGAGTGTGATGACATAATGCTCAGTCAGCAGGCGGGGAAGGGTATCAAGGTAAGCTTGCAGCTCTGATGCGGGTAAAGAGACGTCGCGGCGGGGTGCACCGGTAGCCAGCACCATCTTCCGCACAGGCGCGCAGTCGCTTTCGGTGATGAGACCGGCAGGGGAGCAGAGCACTGTTGCGCCGCCGTCCTCGCTGACGGTCTGCCGCAGATAAAACCGCAGCACCGTGTCGCTTCCGGCCTGAATGGTCACAGGCTCGTCCAGCCGGTAGACGCAGTAGAGAATTTCCCCCTCATCGGGGTCCTCCGCATAAATGCCAAGCTCCGTCAGCGTGTATGAGTCCTCCAGCTCCACCGCAGCCAGCGTCACGGGCAGAACGGCAGTGTTCCCGGCACAGCGGGCCTCGCCCACCGCCAGCGTCTGCCGGATCTCCGGCAGTTGGGCGGCATTGGGGACGTCCGTGGTATGTCCGCTGCCGCCCACCACACGGGTCACCCGCAGGCAGGCGCCCGCGGCGGTTTTCGCCGTCAGCGCAAGGCCCTTGTTCGTATACGTTCCCTGAATATTCATAGCCCGTCTCCTATCTCAGCCGCCGGATGCCCCGTCTGGGACGCTGGGGCAGGGGAGCCGTCACCACCGGCGCGGAAGCGGGCAGACGGCTTTTCACGTCCTCCGCCAGAGATGCCTGATACGCCGCGCGGAATTCCTCCGTCCGGCGGTCTGTGTCGCCGTCGTCGCCCCCCGCCAGCAGCGGCGCAAAGGACTGGGGCACGCCGCCCCGCTCCAAGGCGGCTCTGGCCCGCTCCACCTGCTCCCGGCGGAGTTTTTCCGCCCGCAGAGTTTCCAGTTCCTGCTTTTCTTCTTCGTTCATACGTTACTCCTTTTCCGTCTCCATAGTTTCCTCGGCCTTGCGCCGCAGTTCCTCCTCCGCGTCCTTCACCCACGGCAGCTGTTCCAGAATGGTGCGCTTGGACAGCAGGGGAGAGAGGGACAGCAGCGTGCCCGCCAGCACCGTGTGATCCTGCGGTAGATTCTTGTAAAACGTAACCTGCCCCTGTTCCAGCGCCACCGGCATCCCCAGCAGGGCAAAACCGCCGGAAAGCGCCGTCAGCAGATGGTGCAGACCGTCCAGAAAGCTGCGCTCCTTGGCAAGGCGCACCTGCTCGATGCCCCACAGTTTATACTGCATCGCCACGCCGGAGGCGTTCCCGGCGAAGCGCTCGTCGGAGAGATCCGGCGTCATGCTCAGTTCCAGAATGCTGCGGCGCAGATTGCTCTCCAGCTGGGCGAGGGCCTCGTGGTTCAGATTCTTCACCACGAATTCCGCCCGGCCCCCCTCCGCCAGAGAGAGGATGCGGGTGCGGTTGGCCTCGTCGATGTCCCCCTGAGTCGTACCCTGCATCCCGTACAGGGCGAGGAAGGCGTTGGCCACCGACTGCATATCGTCCATGGCCCCGGAGAGCAGCAGGTTGTACGCGTCCAGCAGCCCCGTCACCATCTCGAAATCGCCGCAGGTCTGGCAGTTGTTGTTGAAGGGCACCAGCGCCAGATGCCCCGGCAGGTTCTCCTCCGGTGCGCCCAGAGCCACCCGCTGACCGTCCCATGTAAAGGGCGTGACCCGCTCCTCCTCGTAGAGCATCCCGCATACGGTGTCGTCCGGGCGCTTGAACAGCCGGACGGCGGCACGGAGCGGCTCGCCGGCCTCGCCGCTGCGGATGCCGAAGCAGGTGAGGGGGTCGCACCGGCATACCCGTACGCCGGACTGTTCCAGCCACACCAGCGCGAAGCCCTCGCCGCAGATGCTCATGTCCCGGCCAATGTCAAAGAGCAGATGATCCATGGGCAGATCGGCATAGATCCGCCCCTCCTCCGGGTGCTCATAGGAAAGGGTAGGGGGCACGCCGAGGAAATACCCGGTCTGCACCTCCGTGATGTAGCGGGGGAAGGGCACCCGCAGCAGATTGTTGGGCCGCCCTCGGACGGCCTCGCCCTTGGGCACGGGCTGCTGACCCTCGTAGTAGTCCCACAGCCGCTCTCTGTGGGGACGGACCCGGTACAAAAAGTCCGACACCGCCCCGGTCAGAGCTTCCTCCGTCAGCGCCCCGACGCAAATGTAGTCCTGTTTCAAATACGCAAACCTCCTCGATCGCAAAACCCGGCCGGAATGTTCCGCCGCGCACCCGTTTCACCGCGATCAGGCGGCAGCCTTGGCCCCGCCCTGTATGACTTCCTTCGGTGACGGCCTGTGCGCGGCCCGGTGAGCAGACAGTCAGGATACCCATAGGTATCGCTATGACCCCGGCGGCGATGCCCGACGGCCCGCCGTCCCGGAAAGGTCCTCTCTGTTCCGTACTGTCGCCTCTTCCGGCCCTATACTTTTATTGTAAGGATGTGCCCCGCCCTACACGCCGGAACCGATTCCGAAAAACAGTTCCGCTCTCCGCTTGGGAGTACCGTGGCCGTATTCAGGTTGAAACGCTGGAAGGCCTGAAATCCCTAACTCATTCTCAATAGATATCATCACAATTTGTCCTCTGGGCTCTGGTGGTTAGTTACGCCCGATCCCCATTTTTTGCTTATACATAGACAAATTGTGGAAGCAGCGGTAAAATAAAAAGCAGAGTGATTATGGTGCAAAAACATGTTATCTCACTGGATGACATTGACAATCTTTTCTCAGTAAATGAGGAAACGCTTGTTCTTGGTAGGGATAATACTGATCCGGATAATCTAAAAAAAAGTAATTCTCAATGAGAACCTGCGAAAAGTCTATACATTTTTGAGTGGTGATCGTATGCTTTTTTCCGATTTTATAAAAGACTGTTTATTAGGAAGAAATAACATTGCTTGGAATTATTATCAATACACAGACATCAATACCGATAACATTCTATATGCGGATACATCAGCTGAATTTATACGTGAATACTTTACGTATGGCGGAAAGGAGTTGCCGCTGCTCCTTAACCCCGAGGATGTCACAGCATTCATTGAATTGCTTAGAACTCTTGAAACACGAAAGCATCTTTTGCTTTTCTTTCCCTACAAATTTGAATTTCAAAATAAATACGACTTTCTCAGCGGAATTGCACAGATTCAAAATGCGTTAAACAGTGATTTTAGATGCGCTATGCAATACCGGACATACGAGGTAGGAACTGGTTTTGATACATATGTTGCATTCATCTATGATGGCAGGATTGTATTTATGATCAATGACGCAAATAGTTTATCCTACATAGATAGCGTTAACCTTACCAAAAGTCCCATTTATATACGATTGTTGAATTATTGTTGGTAATTGGTAAAATATGATCCTGCAGTCAAAGTGCCCAAACAAGGAAGTTCATTTTGTCAAAACAACTCCCCTCCCCGGCTTGCCCTCCCCTTAATTGAGCAAAAACTTGATTTTGTTCAATTCTGTTTCCCTCCCCCAGACGCCCTGCCGGGTTATTTTGAAATTATTTTTGACATCAATTCGACCATTTTCCCCTTGACCTCATGACATTATGATGTCATAATGATTTTTAGAAACTACCATCAGAATGTCGCATATACGGAGGATCTGTCGATGGATGAGAAAAGCAACAAGGTCAAGCTGCTGGTCTACGCCACGGAGGATGACCGCGCCCGCATCAAAATGGCTGCCGCCAAGCTGCACATGAGCATGAGCCAGCTGATTTTGGACAGCGTTTTGGAGCAGGTGGCCAGCATCGAGGAGCTGGAAAAGAACGGAGGTGCGCGGGAATGAAGACCATCGCCGTGATGAACCAGAAGGGCGGCACCGGCAAGACCACCTCCGCCATCAATCTGGCGGGCGAGCTGGTGCGCCGTGGCAAAAAGGTTTTGATCGTGGACATGGATACTCAGGGCAACGCCACCAGCAACCTGTCCCTGACGGAGATCCCCCCCGCCACGCTGACGGACGTCATCGTGTCCAAGACCGCCACGCTGGCAGACACCGTCTGCCACACCTCCACCGAAAACCTCGACCTGATCCGGGGCGGCAGCCTGCTGGCTCCGGCGCTGGCCACCATGCAGGAGATGCCTTTTGGCCGGGACACCACCCTGCGCCGCCTCCTGCCCCAGATCCCCGATACTTACGATTTCGTGTTTTTCGACTGCTCCCCCTCTTTGGAGAGCCTGTTCAATATCAACGTGCTGGTGGCCGTTCAGTACGTCCTCATCCCCATCAAGGTGGATAAAAACTCCATCGAGGGCTACGACGTCATGCTGGAGACCATCCAGTCCGTCCGTGAGATCGCCAACCCGGACATCCGGGCCTTGGGCATCTTCATGACCGCCGTGGAGACCGGCTCCAGCCTGGACCGGGAAATGATCGCCAACTTCCCCGCCATGCTGCCGGGTCTGGCCTTCCAGACGTACATCCGCAAGAATATCGACGTGAAGAAAGCCCCGCTGGCCCTCCAGCCCCTGTGCTTCTTCTCACCCCGCTGCACCGCCACCGCCGATTACGCCGCCCTGTGCGACGAAATGCTGGCAAGAATGGAGGGCTGATCCATGGCAGGTAAAAAAAGCCCCTCCATCTTCTCCACCCTGCAAAAGACCACGGAAAACGCCAGCGCCGTCAACGGTGAACTGACCCGCCAGCTGCCCGTGGCGTCTCTGGTGGATAACCCCATGAACCGCTTCTCCATGGCGGAGGACGATGAGTTTCTCTCCACCATGCGCTCCGTGGAGCAGGACGGCTTTTTGGAGGACATCGTGGTCACGCCCGACGGCGAGAATACATGGCGCATCATCAGCGGACACCGCCGGGTGATGGCCGCCCGAAAGCTGGGCAAGACCGCCGTCCCCTGCAAAGTCCGCCGGTATCCGGACAAGCTCTCCGAGCTGCGGGCGCTGATGGGCGCCAACGTCCACCGGCGCAGCCTCTCCCCCTTCGACATGGCCCGCCAACTGGAAACGCTGCGGGAAGTCCTCTCAGAAAGCGGACAGCTTCCCGAGGGAACCAAGGAGCAGGCGGAGCTGATGGCCGCACAGAGCGACCTGAGCCGGGCCACGGTGGAGCGGTATCTGGATCTTCTGAATCTGAACGAGACCATGACCGGCTGGGCCGAGCGGGGCGAGATGACCATGACGGACGCCTATGAAATGGCCCGCCGGAAGAACGTCCACCTCCAAGCCGCCGTGGAAGAATATGTCGCTCACAATAACGCCAACGGGGACTTCCCCGGCCTTGTCCACCGGGCCATCGCCTGGGCGAAGGCCGCCGAGCTGCCCCCGCCTCCGCCCAAGCCCGCCCCGGCCGCCAATCCTCTGCGGACGGTGGATTCCTTTGGCCGGGCCGTCCGCCGCTCTACCGCGCAGCTGAAGGCGCTGGATCTCTCCGCCGATGTGGACCGCACCACCGCCCGGAAGAAGCTGGACACCTGCCTTGCCAATCTGGAGGAACTGCGGCGAACGGTGGAGGCCCTGAAGGCCGGTCTGGACGGCTGATCCCCTCCCCTGCCCCGCGCCGTCCGCGCCGCGCAAAACCGCATAGAAAACAACCGTGCCCGGTGCGATTTGCACCGGGCACTTTTCCTCTTTTTTTAACTTCTTCGGAGCGTTGCAACAGGCTTTTCCTCCGCCAGCCGTTCATTTCACGCACAGCATCCACCCTTCGCGGCCGCAGGCGGACGCAAGCGCCTCCGTCACCGGCGCAAGCGAACTCGCCGGGGCAAGCTGTAAGAGCAGGACCGGATGCGTATCATCCACCAAAATGTCTAAGCGTGTCTTTTCTTTGAGTGCGGAGACGGTCGCATCCTCCGCGTCCACGTGCTCCAACACGCTGTACTGTGCGTAAACTTCCTCTCCGCACCCATGCTCCGCCATCCACCAGTAAACGTCCCGCAGGAACGAACCCGGCATGTCTGGAAACACGAACGCACAGCAGTCCTTCCACTCGCCCATTTCTTCCGAAACCGTGCCGCCACTGTCCAACACCAGCTGTTTGAAGCGCGCTTTCTGCCGCGCCCAGACATCTGAACGGGAAAGATCCTCGACGAGCACCATCGAGGGCGCGCTTTGCAGCATCCGTTCCGTCAGGCCATAGACGAGCCGGTAAAACCGATCCTGACAGGGCCGTTCTCCCGGCGGGCAGACCGCCTCTGTCGAGCAATCGCAAAGGCCATAGTACCCTTGCCCGCTTCGGTCAGCCTGCCACTCCCGAAATGCTCCCCGCACCAGCCAGAATTCTTTCTCAGCCGGAAATGTCCGTTCATCGGTTTCCGATGCGCTCTTTTTTCGCCTCAGCTTCCACATGACTATTCTCCGATCTCCGTAATGTCGATCACCCATTTTCCAAGGGATGATCCAGCAAAAGACCCTGCAACTCCAAGAATCAAACCACCGGCAATACCGCCAACAGCAGTTCCCACTCCCGGAAGAACAGCAGTGCCGATTGCAGCACCGGCCCATGCGCCGCCTTTCGCGCCAAGAGCACTGCCAGCCCAACTGCCACCGATTTCAGCTGCTGAGCTGTAAGTCTTTTTTCCTATTTTGCGGTCTGCATCATGTAAATCGTCATCAATCGTGCTGCAAAGTTCCAGCGCATCAAGCACACTGCCTGCCACAAGCAATACTCGCCCTGCAATACGGACTTTTTTCGCCGAAGTCTGAAAGTCTTTTAAAACATCATATGCTTCTTTTGAAATTTCCGCATGATCCAACCTTTTTGCCAAATTTTGTTGGTGTACAGGGGCATCAGGCAAAGTGTCCACATTTACATGATAATAATTGGAGTTCCCTTTGTACGGGTGTAAGTCTGCCCGAAACAAAGGTGTATTACTTCCGTCTCTTATCAGTCTGGAAAATGATCTGCCATCTTTGGCCGTCTTGGCAGCTGCACGAATCCCTGTTGAATTACTTTGTAAAGGGTCGATCCATCTAAGTGTCGGGATCGTTCCTCGCGCCAACTCGTCCAAAAGAGCAGAACGAACCGTATCCGTTTTCTTGCCGTAGATGCCGTCCTCTGTTAAATGCCCGCCAATTTTCAACTCATTTAGTTTGCATTGCAGCCTGCGAATCTTATCCTCATCGCCGCCTACGAACCATGCGAGATCATCCACCGTGCTTTCTAAAGAATAGCACTGTATGCCACAGCGTTCAAGCTGTTTTAGCGCAGTTCGGAGACCATCTGCGTTTTCGTCCCGGATGTAATCGTTATCTCGAAGGCCTTGCTCAAGATCTCGTTCAAGTTCCCGGACAAGTTGTTCCAGATTCGGCTTGAACAGATGACAAAAACGGTTTTCTGCCAAAGATTCCATGGATCTGGCAAAATCTTCACTCCGGGAACAGCGCAGTGTCCCGGAGAAATGCGTATTGTGCAGCTTTTCAAAATATGCGGCGCTGCCAACAATTTCCCGATTGCTTCCTACTAATTCTCTGCTCATAAGCCGCCTCCATTCACCTTGAATAGAGCCAGATTAGCAGAAACATTGGCCGCAAACCCCGAATATCCGTCATAACATGGTTTCCGCCGCGGTTCGCCTTTTTCCGCGCAGCCTTGCCGGACTGGGTACGTTCCACGATCATGTCGCGCTCGTACTCCGCAAACGCCAGCATGACCGTAACCATCATCTTCCCCATGGGCGTGTTATCCGCGATGCCCATGTTCAGCACGTTCACGCGGATACCGCGCTCCACGAGGTCTCTGACAATTTCGGTGCCCTCCGTGGCGGTACGGGCAAATCGATCCAGCTTGCACACAACGAACTCATCATCTGGCTCCAGCGCAGCCATGCACGCGTCGAACTGCGGCCGATGCATCTTCGTTCCGGTGTACGCATCGAGGTAGATATCCTCCCCGGCAACACCGGCAGCCATGAGCTGCTTCTTCTGTTCCGCGAGGCTCGTGCCGTTGCGGGCCTGTCCGGCCGTACTCACGCGCCCATAACCCACTCTCTTCATTCGTCCTCATCCTTTTCGTCATCCGGAACCGGATTGCTGGGGTCCACATAATCCAACACGAACTCTTCAGGATTCCGTGCCCTCTTGCTGGGAGACCGCTTCGGCCGGAGTACAACCTCATAACCAACTATATCAGCAATTTCGCAGAGTGTGTCAGTCCTGATAGCAGGCCGCATCAGTGCAGCCGAAAGAAAACTCTGGTCTCGCCCCATATTAACGGAAACCGTTTTCAAATTCGTTCCGCAGGTCTTAAATAAATCGTGCATGAGCGCCTTTAGCCGCATAATGTTACCTCTTAATATTTTTTAAGTTTATTATACTAATAATTGTTAGTCCGGTCAAGCGGCAATGGCATAATGGCAAAATGACGGCCATTTCCTTAACATACACGGTTGGCGCTCCGCAATTTTTCCTTCTTGTACCCCTCCACCGCCCCAATGTCAAAAATCCAGCCGAAAAATGACGCTCTGGGCAGTTCAAAGCTGCCCGATTTTCTGGCAGGCAAAAACGCTAACAGTTGTTCAATCTTTTCAGCAGAAGCGCTAACAGTTGTTAGGCTTCCCCACACCGTGCAAAATGTTTTGAGTTTCTGCACACCTGCGCAGTCTGGCAGCCTTTTCAGAACTGAACGCAGCAGCAGAGCTATTATATGATGTATGCTCAGTTCTGAGCGTGAAGCCATGCCGCCGATCTTTCCATAAACGCCTGCCGCCGCTATCGCCGCTCAAACGCCCTATGCCCTTCCCTATAAAACGGCCCGTTGTAGGCGCTTCTGCTGGCTGCTGGGGGTTTGTTCCCTCTGTGTGTCTTCGTCTGCTTTTGCGGGTGAGCCCTGCGGTCAGTTCTGAGCGATGGTTCAGAACTGACCGTAAAATTCCCTCTATCACTCAGTTCTGAAGAATCGGCTCGAAAGCAAAAAAGTCCGGGCCTCCCACCATTACGGCGGGAAACCCAGATACTTAACCGATCCCAATGGCGGTCGTATCCGGGGCGTTCCTGTGACCATTGGCGGCACCAGCTATGTCCCCCCCCTGCCCATTGAGCAGTTGGTCAAAGAACATTTGGATGACATTCTGCAATCCACCGCAGAGCCTGTGGAGGTCGCCATCCGCCTTTGCCTCTACTGCATGAAAACGCAGATTTTCAACGACGGTAACAAGCGCGCCGCCGTAATCTTCGCCAATCACTATCTGATCTCCAAGGGCGGTGGTCTGTTGGTGATCCCAGAGAGCCATGTGCCGGAGTTCAAGCGCCTGCTGGTGCGTTATTATGAGGGGCGGGATGACGGAAGCATCTTAACTTTCATGCGGGAGAAGTGCTGGAAGACGTTCTAAAATATATTAGGGAACTTTTGAATTGGAATTTGACAAAAAGGTTCCCTAAACAATACTCCTAAAAATCACTTGTCTTTCGTTGAAGTATCTTGAAAACGACAGGTAGCGGCCAATAGCACATCTATGCACCATTTGTAAATTAGGGCTTCAGAAGCATGCGGAAAAAGGAAAGCAGTACATCATGTGTACCAGCATGATGCCCCCGCAAATCCGTTATCCTCTATAGCCCCAAAAGTTTTGGGAACTAACTACTACCGCGAAAATCGATGCGAGTCTTGCAGCACAAAGCATCTTTTGAGATAGGCACTTATTCATTGAAATGTTATCGGATAAATCCAGTAACATTTCAATGGGCTTCTTGATTTTTTTTCAAAATAATGTATAATGTTCATTGAAAAGTAGTAAGATAATACCAGAAAGTTTTCAACGGAGGTTGGGCTATGGAAATAAAACGAGATCGCTATTTGAAGAAAATCATTTCCTTTATGTGGGATGGTCAGGTAAAGGTGATCACCGGCATCCGCAGATGCGGCAAGTCCTATCTGCTGCGCACATTGTTCAAGAATTACCTTCTCGGCGCAGGGGTGGCCGAGGACCATATTCTATCCTTCGAGTTGGACTTGACCCGTGATATTCGCTATCGTAATCCGTTGGAGCTTGCCTCTCATGTTCGGGAAATCGTGGAACACAGCGCAGACCAATATTATCTCTTTGTAGACGAAATTCAGATGTCCGACGAGGTACCGAATCCTTATAATCCGGACGGGAAGAAGATCACTTTCTACGACGCCCTCAACGATTTGAAATCCTTGTCCAACTTGGACATTTATGTGACCGGCAGCAACTCCAAAATGCTGTCCTCGGACATCCTGACGGAGTTCCGGGGGCGCAGCGATGAGATCCGTGTGCATCCGCTTTCCTTTGCCGAATACTACTCGGCTGTCGGCGGCGATAAGCAGGACGCTTTTGATGAGTTTGCTTTCTACGGCGGGATGCCGCTGATCCTCTCCCGCCCCAACGACGCCGCGAAGATGGCTTATCTGAAATCTCTCTTTTCCGAGGTCTATCTGAAGGACATTGTAGAGCGGAAGAAGATCAAGCGGGAGGATGTGCTGTCCGCGATTCTTGATCTGCTGTGTTCGTCCATCGGCTCTCTGACCAATCCGACGAAGGTTGCAGCCACCATCAACACCGTGCAGAAGCGCAGCGGCGAAAATATGGTTGCCTTGAATACCGTCAAAGCCTATATGGATCATTTGTCGGATTCCTTCCTCTTCACCGAATGCAAACGCTGGGACGTGAAGGGCAAAAGCTATTTTGATTACCCAAACAAGTATTACTGCGAGGATATTGGACTGAGAAACGCCCGTATCGGTTTCCGCCAGCAGGAGATGACACACATCATGGAGAACATCATTTTTAATGAGCTGATGATCCGTGAATGCTCCGTTGACATTGGCATCGTCTACGGAAATGAGAAAAATGCCAAAGGAAAGGTCACGCCGGTTGCGCGGGAAATCGACTTCATTGCAACCTCCGGCGGGAAAAAGACCTACATTCAATCCGCCTACGCATTGGGAACAGAGGAAAAGGCCATCACTGAAAATAAGCCCTTCGCGCTGACCGGCGATTCTTTCCCGAAGATCATCGTGCGTCACGATATCCGCAAGCGTTGGTATGACGAGAGCGGCATTCTCAATATCAGTGTCATCGACTTCCTGCTGGACGATTCACTCGTCTAATTTCTTCTAAAAGCAAATATGAAAACGCATTGAGGCGGATCTCCTTGGTTGGGGTCCGCCTCAATGCCTTCACCGGAGAAATTTTATGGTACACCCTTGACTTTTTCCCCCTCTCCCGGCAGCCCCAGTGCGGCATATGCCGTGATGAAGGCCGCCTCATCCAATGCCTCGTTGAGGCCGCGCCCCAGCATCCCCTCCAGCCGCCACACTGCAGCCGCATAGTCCGGCATCTGCTGCGTGAGTCCCTCGTGGATGAGGGCAGGCAGCCGCAGATATTCCGGTGGGAGCTGCCCCAGCCGGAGGCGGAGCCGGACGAACGCCTCCCCCAGATGCCGGTCTGCAAGCGCACTCATAGCAGCACCCCCAGCAGCTCGTCCATCAGCTCGTCTGATGCCGCCGCCCAGTCGTCCGGGTATCCTGCCCAGGCCGTGCCGGTATGCGCCAGCTCGTCCAGCTCGTCCGAATGCTCCAGGCAGTAGTCTGCGAGCGCTTCCCAGGCCAGGCCGGGGGTGGAGCAGCTCCGGATGAACGCAGCCTCAGCGGTGACTCCCCGCCGCATCTCCCAGCTCTGGCTGGCGTGGTCCCAGCAGAGGCTCCAGCGTCCGGGCTCCGTGTCTGGGGCGTGGACGGCCGCCAGCTCCGCACGCGGCATCTTGGGAAAGAGGGTGGGGAAACGCGTGCCGGGCCGCACGATAATGCGGAATCCGGTGGGGGCTGCGCCGGTGCCGGCGTCCTGCCACCCGTCGGGGATGGCAGGCAGAACGGGCGTCCAGCCGAGGCTGGGGGTGGTACGCGAGACGGTGCCCCAGGGGGTGCTGCAGATATATCCGACAATATTTTCCATAGGAATCCTCCTCTCTCCCAGACCGGACAACTCTCAGGGAGATCTCGTATTTCCCGGAGCCGGGGCTCCGGGCTCTTATTTTATTGCTCCTGCGGCGGCTGCCAAACCGCTTCCATCATCCACGTTCCCGGCCCCCATACATTCGGCACAACCCGGATTCCGTCCCTGTGCCACATGGCAATCAGAGCGGAGTCTCTGGAGAAGTACAGCTTGCCCTCCGGCTCGAACCGCTCGGCCCACTCCGGCGGCACGCGGTCCGGCGTCCACGCCTCAGGTGGCATGGCCCCCGGCGCGTACCGTTCCATCCACGCTGCGTACACGTCACGGAACTCCGAGGAGCTCTGCGGAATGCAGCCGTCCAGAATCTCTGCTATGAGGCTCGGCGCGATGTTGTACACCTGCGGCCCCTCGTCGGGCACGATGCCGTAAACATGCATTTCAATCATCCCCATCAGAACAGCATCTCCTCTCTCACAATCTCCGGGTGATATGTGACGTTCTCGTTTATCCACGCCGTCACTTCGTCCTTGTTCATACGCTCCACGCAGTACTTGTACGACGCGACGGCCACGTACGATATAGAGCTTGCTATCTCGATGAACGTCGGGTAGTCCCTCTCATCGAATGCAGCGCAGTCCATAGTGCAGTACTGCACATACGGCAGGTCGTTTATGCCCATGGCGATCACCTCGTCCTGCGTGTGCCAGCTGCCGATGCATCGGGCCATGTGGTTTACTGTGGCCGGTATCATGCGGGACAGCCCTGTGGTGGCGGCTCGTGCGTGCGCAGCGACGAAGTCGTCGAGGCCAAAATGTGCTGCAGCAGCTCGACCAACGGCGGCAGGTGTATCGCCATCAACCTGCGTTCCGCCGTCGAACGGGTACTTCGCCCACTTCAGCCGGCCTCGCTCATTGAGTATGTATGCACCATCTCCGGCAGCAAGAGCGCCCATGACGTCGCCAACGGGAACGTTTACCGCGCGTGCAACCTGTACCGTGCGGAATATATCGCACATGGCCGGATGCCTCTCCAATATGGCCCTGCTGCTCGGCTCATAGAGCGCCTGTCCCGCCCACTTGAGGGCCTCCTGGCACCGCTGCCACACGCCGGGCGTCAGGATGTCGCCAACATGGGCGATCATGAGCAAGTCCACCACCTGCTCTATGACGGCGTCGGCGGAGTCTCTCGGTGTTTTTTCAAGGACGATGGCTCTCACACTGTTGACCGGCCACGTCATGTCAAGGACAATTTCCATCGCGAGCCGGACGGCCTCTGTGTCTGCATTGGGCGTTCCGTCCCACTCATCTCCGAACACGAGTTCGCGGGCATATGCAATGGTTTCTCTGCAAATAAGCGGCATGATGTTACCTCCTTTTGCTACATTATATCATAGCCGATATTACATCGCAACCGCGATCTGGGTTGCAGATGCCATAGAAGGTATGGTATTATGCACAAAAAAAGGGGGTTGGACGTATCCAACCCTCTTTTGTATGCTTCGCAGATGCATACCGCTTCATGTATAGTATCCAACAAATAGCGATTCGCTTCAACTCGCTCCGCTGCAAGGAATAATTCGGGCGTATTCCAGTTTTCTGCCCCACAGCTTACCCACAAAATCAATCTGCCAATCCCAGCAGACTACGCCAATCTTCGGGTCGCCGGCGAACCGCAGCAGTTTGGTCAGGTTGCAGGTGAGGAACTCCACCACCTGCAGCGAGCCAATCAGCGCGTCGCACCGGTACATCGCAGCAGCCTGTATCTGCTCCTGTGTGAACTGCTGGTGGAGGATATCCTCCGGCGAGTTCTGCGTGATGAACCGGAGCCCGCGCACGCCGTCAATGGTTGCCGGGACGTAGCGGTACTCCTGCCCCGTGCAGTGCCTATCATATACAGCAGCAGCGAGCGTATTCTGCATATTCCGTTGCTGAAGCATATGCAGCAGCGAGTCGTCGGACGGGGCGATGAGCAGCGCCTCGTATTGGTGTATCGGTGTTTGGATGTCGGATACGCGCGCTCGCTCTGCGCTGCAGATGAGTGCCTCCTGCCGCTCGCCGCTGCGAGATACGCGCAGGTTGCGTCCGTTTGTGGCGGTGACGGTGCCGCAGAAGCCGGGTGAGTAAATGTACCCGCTCGCGCGCGTGCCGTTCATCCGCTGCTGCTTTTGCCCTTCGATTTTAAGGTCACGTCGGAGCACAGCTACGCTCTGGTCTGAACCATCGGTCAGTTCTGGGGATTTTGTTCGAATCATGGGCACTCTGTAGAACTGAGTGATGATTCCCGCCGCGTACGCCATGCAGAGGAAGTCCGAAGCGCGAACATACGCGTCAACGTGCAGTTTGTCGCAGCCGGGTGCGTCGTTATTGGAGAGTGCGAGATAGAGATTCCATTCATCATCGCTCAATTCTGAACGGGCCTCCGGGCCGAGCCGGACGATTCGATGCGGCGCACGCCTGATGAGCTTGTCCGCGTACATCTCCGCTACGCACTTCTCCACGTATTTCCCACTCGGGTGCAGCATATCGAGCGCGCGCCGCTTGACCATGACTCCCATGGACACAACAGCGAGGATATCGTGCTTGAGTTTGTTTTCCATAGACTATGCCTCCTTTACCTTGTCGGCTAAATAGTGCTAAAACAGTTGAATTACGTTGAATCTGCAGATAAAACAGAGGTAGGGTTTTCGCAGGCCGAAAAATCGCGAAACCCTACCTCGGAATTTGCCCCCTAGCGCCTGCCCCAACGCACACATCTACAGGCCTGGGGAGCACCTGTGCAGCCCAATTGGCGGTGCCTCATCATGCCATTGGCACTCAAAGCCGAGATCGGATGCAATCAGACGTGCACGGATGATCTCGCGCCGGAGGGTGGCTGCCTGACATGCCGTGAGGTCTGCTTGGTCTGCAATCGTGCGGTGCTTTTTCTCTCATCGCGTAATGCGATGGATCAGTGCGTCCATGCACCCGTCAAAATTGCCCTGAGCGAGAGATCAGTCTCCACCGTCTGCTGCCTCCAATGCACACGTCCCGTATGCGCACTTTTCTGGATACTCCCTAACGTTTGGGTCCCGCAGGACATACCATTTGCGGCCGCCGAGCCGGACGTACAGGCGATGCTCACGGTCTTGGCGGACCTTGCGCACATACACGCAGTCGATCCAACCGCGACGGTAGTCATCCTCCGTGCAAGTCAGCACGATGTAGCTGCCACAGCAAGGACCGCCATAGCCATCGACGTAATACACTTGGTCGTTCAACATTTAATCATCTCCCTCAAAAGTCGTAGTCGGCCTCGTCAACGCGGCGCTCGACATACTCCCTCAATGCATAGTCGGCCAGGTCCAGCAGCGCATTATCAATGGTCTCGTTGCGGACCCGAGCGGTCCCCCCATCGCGGGAGAGGGCAATCAGCTGGGACACCTTGTCGTACAGCTTGCCCGCGATGTAGCACGGGATTTTCCGGCGGGCTTCCGCGTAGCCGCGGCCGTAGTCATGGTACTGCTCCTGGTAGGCGTCGAGCATGTCATCGACGATTTTGCGGTACACGTCAAAGCGGAAGTCTTCCTCGGGGGTAATGGCAGGGGCGGGGGTGGTTTTCTGCTTTTTCATGGTTTTTCTCCTTTCTGGCGGCGCGTGGGGGAAAAAAAAGATGGCGGCACCATAGCTACCCTCATCCCACGCAATGGTGGATGTGGATTAACTACGATGCCGCCCTCTGTTGTGTGTCAGTGGGGGTGTAAACGTGCCGGCCCTGCCCCGGGTCTCCTGCCTCGCCCAACTACGCTATCCTCTTAGTCGAGGCCTCGGGTAGTCGGTGCGCTGTCCTGGCGGTGTGCATTTGCCTCGGGCCCCGGTGGTTTCACCGGTGGACTGGCCCTCTTGCTTTGTTGATTATAGTATAGCGCATTTTCGAGTGTTTGTCAAGCGTTTTCCAAGCGTTTTTGACAAAGATTTTTATATTTTTTGTATCATTCCAATAACGGAACAATCGTTTCGTAACATTATGGGAGAACAATACCGACGATATTGTGATACTTAGGCAACGTGTCAGTGTAGCGGCTGTCGTAGCTGTTGGCGCGGTTGTCCCCCAGTACATATATCTCGTCATCCCCTACATACCACGTGCCGGGAGGCTGCGTCTCAGGCCCTTCCAGCACGCCGTCCGGCGTCTCCACGATGCCGTCATGGATGTATACCACATCGCCGGGGAGCCCCACGAGCCGCTTGCAATATACCCGCCAGCCGTCGCGGTACATGATAATATCTCCGCGCTTTGGCTCCGGCGCAAACGGCCATCGGACGCAGCGGTATATATGCCACGTCTTGATCGTCGGCTCCATGCTGCCGGTGGGCGTGTAGGTTATATTCCAGCCCACAGTCAGCATCAGCAGCACCACAATAGGCAGCCAGTGGCGTCTGATGGCCTTAAACATTGTCAATGAACAGCTTACGGGCCTTGCCGAGCGTAATATACTCCCGCATGGTGTCCGCGATGTTGTCTGCTTGGATGTCGGTCAGTTTGTCGACGTTGTCTGTAATATAGTCACGCGGGTTCCATTCCCCATCCTGCGGGAGGGCGCTGTCTACACGCAGCAGCTCATCGGCGGTGACGCCGAGCGCCCGTGAGATGCGCACGATATTCCGGGGACTGGGCGACGATACGCCCTGCACGTATTTGTTGATGCCCGAACGGGCGATGCCGAGCTTCTGCGCAATGGCCGCCTGCGTGGTTCCGCGCTCGTTGATGAGCCGCTGCAGGTTGCGGCCGATGACCTCGGCGTAATCGTAATCCTCTTGGGGCAAGTTGCTCATGTCCTATCTCCTCTCAGATAGCGTTCAAACGCATTGTATCATCGCATCAGGCAGCCGTCAAGCGCAGCCGGGTGTTGGTAGTACGCCTCCCCAGTGTGCTTGCAGACAAGGGTGGCCAGCGTCAGCGATCCATGCGGCTGTAGGCAGCAAGCAGCTCCTCTGGTGTAGGCTCTGCGGGCGGCGGTTCGGGAAGGCTGGGTAGGCTCCTCGTCGGACCCCTGCGGGGTCCCGAAGCATCAGGCAGAAGACCTGCAGAAGCGTGGGCTCCGTGCAAGGATTGCTGCGCAAAGGAGCCTCCCGGCGCATAAAATTGGCTGCGGTGTCCACAAATAAAGCGCATGGGAAAACTGGATTTTTGCAAAATGTGTTGGTACACCAAAAACCAATACCGCAGATTCCAAAAGACAGGAAACCATGAGAAAAGCCGCCAAATGGCGGCTTTTCAGTCTTTCGGCCGGGGAGGTTTCTTATAAGAGGTCATGATCTCACTTTTCCGCGTACAGCCGCCCCACCCTGCCGGCAAAGATCTTAACCTCGCCGGTCATGGCCATGTCAGGGGCGCTCTCCTTTCCGTCCCCTCGTTCTTTTACCCCCAAACCTCCATCATCACGCCGCCGGTGACCGCCTCCCAGCGGTGGGCCGTCAGGTCCGCCGCGGGCAGCACCGTCACCGACAGGTGGGCGGGTTTCAGCCGCTCCACCGCCCGTTTCAGCGCCGGAATGTCCGCCGGAACACGGCCCTCGCCCACCGCCAGCGCCGTGACGCTCCAATGGGTGAAGTCCTCCTCCACCTCGCCCCGGTCGCCGCCGCCCAGCGTGACGCACAGCTCCTTCAAAAAGGCGGGCGTCAGGGTGCGCCCCCCGGCCATGGCGGCCCGGACGGCGGCACGGCGGTCCTCCACCGCGGCCCCCTCCCGGACGGGCAGGCCGTAGTCCCGCTCCCACAGAGTCAGCCCCCCGGTGGCGGTGGTCACGCACACCTGACCGTTCTTCTCCGCCACGGCCTCCGCCATGGCGTTCTCCCCCTGCTCCAACGCCGTCAGCGTCTCCCGGACAGGGGAAAGCTCCGTCAAAAACTCCGGCAGTCTCATGCCTTCACCTCCGTCAGCGTCAGCGTGCCCACCACAGGCACAGCGCCCTCCGTCAGCGTCAGGCTGTCGCCGCTTCCGTTCATGGTGAAGCCGGACACATCCGCCACGCCCGCGCAGTCCAGCAGCAGACGCAGGGCCTTGCCGTGGCTGACCACCCGCGTCCGCAGGGCGTTGTCCCGGAAAAAGGCGGTCAAGCCCTGAGAAAAGGCGGTTTTCACGCCCTCCAAGCTGCCGCCGTCCATCAGCGTCACAGACGCCGCCACGTTCACCGCCGTCTCAGCGGCGGCGATCACTTTCGCGTCCGCGCCCACGGGCCGCTCCCGGTCCACGACGGCTTGGGCCTCCCGAATAGCGGCCTCGCCGGGGGCTTTCCCCTCCCGGCCCACCGCCACAATGTCCACGGTGCCGTTTCCTCTTGCCAAAGGCAGCACCTTCACCCGCAGGATGTCCGCCACCTGTCCGCACCACGCGGCGTAGTGGTCGGCGTTGCCGGAGGCGGGGGTCGCAGCCAGCGCCGCCAGCGTCCGGGCGCGCAGCTCCTCGTCCGTCTCCCCCTCCTTGCGGACGCACCCGCGATCTGCGCACACGGCGGTGAGCCACTCCCCCACAGCGGAGGACACAAAGGCCCGCCGTTCCAGTCCGTCGATCTCCATGCTCCAAAGCTGCGCCATTCCGTCGGCGCAGGCCCGGAGCACGTCTCCGGCAAAGGTGCCCTCGGCGGCGCTGCCGGGGCCGGTGTAGGCGGCTGTCAGCAGCCGCAGCATTTCTTCCTTGGTCATCTGATCGAAACCTCCGTTTTCTGGGTAAACTCCTCATAGACGGTGTGCACGGTGAACCGGGCCTCCACCCGGCTCCCCTTCTTCGAGAAGGAGAATCCGTCCACCTCCCGGATATAGGGACACGCCAGCAGCGCGTCCCGCACATACTGCCGCACCTGACTTTCCAGAATCCCCTGATCCACGCAGCCGCCCAGCAGCAGCGTCAGCTCGTTGCCGTAGTCCGCCGACCACGCGGTATAGCGGAACCGCTGGCTTTCCGGCCGCAGCGCCCGTGCCGCCCAAATTTTCAGCGCCTCGTCCCCGCTGACCAGATACGGCTCTCCCCGGCGCAGGGCAAAGCACCGGTTCTCCCAGTCCACGGCCCACTCCCGGAACAGCGGCAGCGTTTCCTCCGGTGCGGTGTCGGGGGCTGTGCCCCAATCGGGAAAGATCATGCGCCCCCACCTCCCACAAAGCCGAGGATCCAAAAGCCCTCCTCGCAGGACAGCAGCGCCAGTTCCCTGCCGATGTCCTCCTCACAGAATACCGTCCCTTGGAGATAAAACAGCCCCTCGGTCAGCGCCGTCCCCCGGACGGTAACGGTCAGCGGCGAAACCGCCGTCAGCGTGCCGAACAGCCCCGCCGGGGCGTCCTTCCGCTCCGGCGTCAGCAGTTCCAGCAGTTCACTGTAAACGTTCATGTCTCAACTCCCTCCAAACTCAGCGACGTGGTAAACACGCCCTTTTCCCAGCGGTGCTCGTGGGCGGTGATGTCATAAACCCCCTCCAGTCCCCATTGGGGCCGGTGGGCCTCCACCCGCCCGCCGCACCGCAGGGACAGATCCCCCAGCACCGTCACCCTTGCGGACAGGCTGCGCCGCCGCAGCGCGGCCCTGGCCTGCGCCTGCGGATCGCCGCTCTTTCCCATCACCCGCTGGAACCGCCCGCAGGCGGTGATATCCCCGGTATTCTGGGCGGCGGCGAGAACGCGCCCGTTCCGGCCCGTCACCACGGCCCGGTTCACCATGTTTCCCATGGACGCCCGCCCGGAGACCTCCAGCACCCGCTCCGGCTTCAGGGAAACGGCCCCGCCGCCCCCCTTCGTCACGGTCAGCGCCCCGTCCCGGACGGCGATCTCCCGCCCCTCCCCCACGGCTCTGCGCAGGATGGAGAAAGCGGACTCCCCCGGCCCGGTGACGATGGTGCGGTAAAGGCCGTCGTCCTCCACAGCCCCCAGCGGAACGCCCAGTTCCCCGGCGATCTTCCCGGCGATTTTCCGCCCCGTTCCGGCGTACACACCGTACAGCTCGTTCCGGGTCAGATACACCCCCCGGTCATAGGCCGTCAGGGTCACGGCCTCCGGGTCACGGTCAAGTTCATGGACGCTGCCAAGGAAGATCTCCTTCCCGCCGTCATCCAGCAGCCGCACCACATCCCCCACCGCCACGGACAGCTTCAAAAAGTAGGTGTCCGCCGGGGCGATGAGCACCGTGGCGGTGAGACACGCCGCCGCCTCGTTCCGGGTCTTGCCCAGCCGCACCGATTCCAACGCGGGCATGACCATCTGTTGTCCGATCAGCAGTTTCACAGCGTCAGCACCTTTCCGATTTGCAGTTTCCTGGGATTCGTCACGCCGTTTTTGGCGGCGATGCGCCCCCACTTCGTCCCGTCGCCGTAAAAGCGGCAGGCGATGTCCCAAAGGGTGTCCCCTTTTTTGACGGTGTAGGTCTGGGGCGTGACCCGCTCGTCCGTCCGCTTGCGGACAGGGGCGGAGCCGCTCCCGCCGCTCCCCCCGGCCAGAGCCGCCAGCGCCGACTTGAATTTATACTCCCGCAGTGTCACAGTCAGCCCCACGTCCCTGTCCCCCTCCGTCAGCGTCTCGGACACGTCCTCGATGAGAAACGCATCATTGATGTCGCTGCCGGAGATGATGAGCCGCACGGGGTCTCCGGAATCCTGCCAGCTTTTCAGCATGGCGAGGATGCTTTCCGGCTCCTTTCCGTCAAAAAACGGCGAGTAGGCGCTGGGGAGGAACGTGGTCAGCCTGACCTCCCGCAGACCCCGGCCGCCCCAGATATTCACCGTCCCGCCCATGGCAAGGCTCCGCACCCGGTTCTCATTGGGCCGGGTGACGGTGAGACGGGCGGGATTGACTGTAAAGTAGATGCGCTCCTCACCGTTGTTGTGCCAAAGCAAAACGGTTCTGGTATTCATAGAAAACCCCCTATCTCACAGCGGCGGCACGGCGCAGGCCCTCCAGCAGTCCCTCGGCGAACCGCTCCACCGATTCCGACTTCATTTCGTGCAGCGCTTCCCCGACTTCCGACCTGCTTTCGTGCAAGCCCTGCCGTCTCTCCGCCGCAGATTCCGACTTCGTTTCGTGCAGCGCTTCTCCGGCTTCCGACCTGCTTTCGTGCAAGCCCTGCCGTCTCTCCGCCGTCAATTCCGACTTCATATCGTGCAGCGTTTCCCCGACTTCCGACCTGTTTTCGTGCAAGCCCTCCCGTCTCGCCGCCGCAGATTCCGACTTCATTTCGTGCATCGTTTCCCGGACTTCCGACTTGCTTTCGTGCAAATTCGACCCTCGCCCGGACACTTCCTCAGTGTTCCCGGACAGTTCCAAAGGTGCTGAAAATCGGTCATTTTCCTCGGACAACGCAAGATTTTGTGGTACAAAATCGGAAAAACCACCCAAGATAGGGTCTGTCCGGTCTGAACCGTCCCCGCCGAAAAACTCATGTGAGACTTGTCCATCTGCCGCTGTGCCGTCCGGTTTCCGCACGTCCTCAAGTCGGATTTCCGCCTTTTGAACCGCCTTTTTCCGCACGTCCTCATGTCGGACTTTTCCCGTAAGATCCTCGTTTTCCTGCACGTCACCAAGTCGGAATTCCCCCGCAACCGGCGCTTTTACCGCAAAATGAGGCTTATCGTTCCGCACGTCAGCAAGTCGGACTTCGGCCTTTTGAACCGTGTTTTCCTGCACGCCGTCAAGTCGGATTTCCTCCTCAGACGGCGCTTCGACCGCCAGATACGCCCCGCTGTTCTGCACGTCCTCATGTCGGACTTCCGCGCTTTTTGTCGATGGGCCGTCTCCGTCCGCCGTCACGCCGCTGAGCGCCAGGACCGTCCGCGCGGCGGCCGCCGCTTCCTCGTCGGACACATAGGCCGTCACCTCGGCAGGGGTGAACAGCCGCCCCTCCCGGCGCAGCGTCTCCCCGGCAGTCTGCAAGTCCCGGCAGGCGGCGTAAAACAGCGCCCGCCCGCCGTCCCGCAGTCCGAGAGCGGCGCACTCTCTGGGCGGCAGGGCCTCCACCGTCACCGTCCCCAGCAGACCGCACGCCACCTCAGCGGTGCGGCCCCTGCGGGAGACACGCTCCCGCAGGACATCCGCCAGCGCCATCAGTCAGCGGCCCGGATGCTGTCCAGGCACACCAGATCGGAGGGCCGGAAGGTAAAGGGCAGCTTCTGCTGGTTCACCTCGCCCATCTTGTAGTTCATGAAGGGCAGTTCGGTAAACGCCACGTTGTCGATGCTGTACCGCTCCTCGCCGCCGTCGGCGGCGTCCGGGTCTTTCAGGGCGGTGGTGATGGTGCAGCGCTTGTCAAGGCCGCGCTTGGCCTGTTCCAGCACCTCGTAGAACCGGGTGTAGACCTGCTTGAGGGTCATGGTGCCCTCTCCGGCGTAGCCGGTGATCTTGGAATCCACGTCCATGCCGAACTGGACTTTCTCCCGCTGGACCTTGACGGTCAGTGTCAGCTGGGACAGCTCGGCGATGCGCGCGCCGTCCACCCAGACCTCGGCAAAGGAGCCGGACAGGGTGCGGTTTGCCTGTAAATTACTCATACGTTCCTCCTATTTCACGTTCGTCCGATGGGTTACATGGAGATGACCAGCGCCAGATCCTCCATGGCGTCGCAGAAGGTCAGCTTGGCCTCCAGAAACACCTGACTGCCGGTGTTGGCCTTCAGAATGTCGGTGTCCTTCATCTCGGAAGTGTCCGTCCCTCTGGATTCCAGATAGCTTCTCTGCCCGGACAGAGACACAAAGCACCGGTTGTCGGCGGTCTTGTCCAGCACATCCCCCTCCAGCCCCTTGAGATAGGCGTTGATGGCCGTCACCAGCAGCAGCTTGTTGTCGTAATCGTTGAGCACCTTGCCCACATAGCCGCTCTCGAAGGCCTTGGCAATGTCCCCGCGGATCAGGTCGATGCCCTCCACGATCTTGATCTTCTGGAAAGGCGCGGCCTTGTCCGGGGTCAGCGTGGTCAGGGAGTTCACCGCGCGGCCCAGGCGGTAGCCCTCACGGCCGGGGACGATGATGAGCTTGCCCGCGTCCACGGCCTCGTCCGGCTCGGCCAGTGCGTCGCAGCCCACCACCTCCGGCAGGTTGACGTAGGTGGCGGAGCGGGTCAGGGGCAGTGCCGCCAGCAGTGCCGCCACTCGGACGGCGTAATCCTTTGCCTCCATCGCGCCGTCCTCCAGCGTCAGGCCGGACACGCACAGGTTCACGATGCCCTCGCAGTCGGGGGCTGTGGCGTTGGCCACCACGGCCTTCACGCCCCGCCCGCCGTTTCGGAGGGTCTTGATAAAGGACATCACCCGCGCGTCCTCCAGACCGGGGGCGGCCAGCCAGTCAAAGCGCAGACGCTCCAGCGCCTGATAGGTTTTCTCCGCGTCCTCGCCCACGCGCAGCACCCAGACCTTGGTGGGCGCGGCTAAAAAGGCCAGCTTCAGCAGGCGGTAGTTCTCGGGGGAGAACTTGTCCTCCGGCACCTCCGCCAGACTTTTGTACGCAGCCTCTGCCGCGCCGCCCGCGGTGGCGTCCTTCACCGCCACCGCCAGCACGCCCCTGGCGGAACGGGTGATGACGGACACAGCCGCCGTCTGAAAGCTGATAAAAATTTCAGGAAGACCCATAAATACCTCCAAATTTCAAAGATTTCCTTGTCAAATGTCCAGATTGAGAGTCGCCATGCGTCCCGGCGGCTCCATGCCGGGCTTCTCCGGCTGGGGCAGCGGCACGCACAGCTCCACCGTGAACGTCAGCGTCTCGCCCTCGGTTTTCAGTTCCAAGGGATGCAGCGTCCGCTCCCCCATGGGAACGCCCCGGAGCAAAACCGGCGTCAGGGAGGAAAGCAGGGCGGTGTTGCCGTCCCGCTCCCGGTCGGACGCAGCGGAGACCGTCACCCGGTAGGTGTGCTCCGCCTGCCGTCCGCCGTCCACCAGCACCGTCCCGTCCTCCCGGACGGACACCGCCAGCAGGGGGTATTCCCCCCGCACTCTCGTCCGATCCGCCACGGTGCGGACGCCCGTGCACGCCTGCAAATACGCTGCCACGCTGTCCTGAACAGCCTTCACGCCTGCCCCTCCTTTCCTGTCTCACGTGAGACTTGTCCGTCGTCGGAGCAAGCTGCATATCCCTCGCTTCCGGCTGCCGCCGAACGCTCACTCATTTCGTTGCTCCTCCTCTCCCCAGCGGAACCGCTTTGCTGGGTTCCGCCGGGGGCCCCCACGTGACTGATTTCCACCACTGTTACGCAATGGCTGTCATACCGGAAGCTGTCGGAGGTGCGCCCCATCCAGACGCTTCCCCCCTCGTCCGTCACCTCCACCCGGTCGCCCAGCCGAAAGGCCAGCTCCGGGCGGGTGTACAGGGTCAGCCGGTACAGCGCCTCCGGCCAAGCGGCGGAAAGGGACGGCGGCGTGGGGGCGCTGGTGTGCTCCGAGCGGCTCAGGGCGCAGGGCGCGGCCTCGCAGAGCCGTTCCTCCCCCTCCGCCAGCGGACGGAACGCCGTGACACGGTGGGCATATGTCCGGGCGAGAATGTCCGCCAAGGCTTTGTCCGTCACGGCTCACCCCTCCTTCAGCCGCCCCAGCCTGCGCCACGGGGCCAGCCCCGCCAGCGCGGCGGCCTGCCCGTCGGCAACGGCGTAGGTCACGGAGGTGTCGCCACGGGTAACGCTTTTCACGGCGGCCTCCCGGCCCTCCATGTCGAGGAGCAGCGCCGCCACCGCCTGCTCCATGGCCTCCGGGATGTCCTCCCGTCCGCACCACGCGCAGGCCCGCTCCATGGCCATCTCCGTCAGTGCGTCCCCGTTCTCACCGAGACTGCGGCCCGCCAGACGCTCCGCCTTCTCCCGAATGGCGGCCGCCTTGTCCGCGCCGCTCATCAGGGAGCCACCACAGCGCCGATGGATGCCAGACGCTTGCCGGGCACGAACAGATCGTAGAGATAGCGGGCCTGAATGGAAGTGCCGTCAAACAGCTGGTTCTCCTGGGGGCCGAACTGCTTGATGGCGTCCAGCTTGCTCACGGCCAGCGGCGTCTCGCAGTGGGTGATGAGACAGGCGATGTCCTTGGCGTTCTCCCCCGCCACGATGCCGCCCTGATCGCTGTCGCCGCTCTGGACGGTGATGACGGTTTTCATGCGGCTCTGGGGCACGAACACGCAGGGCAGATCGTCCAGCATCATCACGTTCTCATAGGTCACGCCGTTGATGGACACGGCGTTGCCGAAGGAAATGTCGTGATAGGTGCCGTTGGCGGCCTCCAAAAAGGCGGTCTTGTGCTTGTGGCTGATGAGGGCCACATAGCCGTCCATCTCCTCCGCGTCGTCACGGACGGTCTGCAACAGGCCGCTGACGGTGGCGATGGCGTTGGTCTTGGTCAGAGCGGCGGAGACGATGTGGGTGGTCTTGTGGGCCGCGTCGCCGTTGGCCAGCTCGTACAGGCGGTGGATGCGGTAGGTGTCCTGCTCCTTCACCAAGGCGTTGCGGGCAAACTCACGGATGACGTTCTCGGCAGTGACCAGAAAGCCGGTGTCGTTGGGGTCGGTGCGGTCCAGAGAGAACTTCACGCCGCGGTCCATGGACAGGGTGTAGCTTTTCCAGCTGTTGGTCACGGTGCCCTGCGGGTAAGCGGAGCCGTCGGCCTTGCCCGCGTCATAGTTGCCGAGACCCGTGGTGGACAGGGTGGAGATCTCAATGTCCCGGCCCCCCGTGAAGCGGACCTTCCCCGCTTCGGGGATCATCCACGCGGTAGCGGAGGCCGCCGCAAACTCCTCGTCGATGAACTGCTGGTATGCCTTTGCGTAATCAAATGCCATAATTATACCTCCGGTATTCAAATTCTGGGGCTTTCAGACCCTATAACTCCACAATAGCGCAAAAAAAACGCCCCGCCTTGGGAACCGTTTCCCAAAAGCGCGACGCCCCATCCGTCTCCATATCCCTCACGATCTCCCCGCCAATCCCTCGTAGCCCTCCCATCCGCTCCCCCCAGACACACTCCCTCTACCCTCACGCCCCCGCCAAACATCCTTCGTCTCCGCTCCCCCCTTACAAAACACCCGCCGTCCTCGCACCTCCATCCCTGCTTTTCCCTCGCTCACATCCCCCCTCCGCAAAAAAAGAACCTCCCTCCGTCCCCGGAAGAAGATCCCTTTTTATCATGATCCATTTTTAATAGTAATAAGTCCTGATAATTCGCTCTTTGTGCCGCCCCTCACATCAGCCCCGCCACGCCGCAGGTCACAGCCGTGGTGATGCACCCGGCGATGACGACCCCGGCGGCGATGGCCGGCAGAGCGGTGCGCATACGAATGTCCAGCACGTCCGCCACCAGCGCCCCGGTCCACGCCCCGGTCCCCGGCAGGGGGATGGCCACCAGCAGCACCAGTCCCAGCGTCCGGTACTTCCGCACCTTCCGTCCTTTCAAATGGGCCCGCCGCTCCAGACGATCCACCTTCGGCCCCAGCCACGTGCTTTTCCGCATCAGGGCGAACACCCGCCGCAGCAGCAGCAAAATGCAGGGCACCGGCGTCAGATTCCCCGCCATCGCCGTGACGGCAGCCACGGCAGGCGGCAGTCCGGCAGCCACCCCCAGCGGAATGGCCCCCCGCAGCTCCACCACCGGAACCATAGCCATCAAAAACGTCATCGCCAGCTTTCCCAATACGCTCTCGCCAAAAATCATGTATGTCCCATCCCGCGCCGAAAGGCGCGTTTTTTTTATTTTACGACCCTTCCTCACGCCCCCGGCCATGCCGCCCTCAAAAAAGCCCACGCCCCCGCCGGAGCACCGCCCCCATCAGCGTCCGCTCGGAAAGTCTTGTTTCTTAGGTTAACATAAATCCCACTGCTTCGCAACTGCAATCTGCCCGCCCCAATGTGCCGCCGTTTTTCTGGACCGCCCCTCTTTGCGCCGCCGAACCCTGTATCCCTTGCAATGACAGGGTTTCCTCCCATTTGTCCCCACGTCCCGCCCTCCGCTGAAAAAAGTTTTTCTCCGTCTGCTGCACGGCCCCGTGCAACAAACCGTCCTGAGCCGCCATGGACAGAACGGCTTTTCCAAGGAACTCCTTCACAAGCGCCCATCCCCCTCCGGTGATACCGTGCTCCTGAGCCTGTCGACAAGGTGGCAACTTCTCCGCAACGAAAAGGAAGGGTGTGCGCGGGAAACCCAAGAGGGGTGTCCTGCGCCATTAAAATCCTAAGTTTTCAGAACTTCATAAAAGTTCTGAAAACTTGTTAACGGGGCGAAAAGGCTTTTTCGACACGCTCCTATCTTTATGAAAGGAGTCCTGTTCTCTTGTCAACCACGGAAACATTTCGGAAAGCGGCCCGGGACCCGGCGGAGTTCGGCAGCTACTATCTCTCGCACTACTTCACCCGCCGCTCGCCCCCCTTTCACCGGCAGCTGTCGGCCCTGTGGCGCCGCCGGGTGATGAAAAACCGGGACCCGATCTCGGACTGCGCCGCCATGCTGGCGGAAAAGGGCACCCGCAGCGCCATCGCCGCCCCCCGGGGCCACGCCAAAAGCACCGTAATGAGCCTGCAAAACGTCCTCCACGCCGCCCTGTTCGGCTACAAGCGCTACATCCTGCTGGTCTCGGACACCGAAGCACAGGCGGTCAGCTTTCTGGACGCCATCAAAAACGAGCTGGAAACCAACGAGCGCATCTTAGCGGACTTCGGGGAGCAGCCGGGTAAAACGTGGAAGACCGGCTCCATCCTCCTGACCAACGGCTGCCGGATCGACGCCGTAGGCAGCGGCCAGAAGCTGCGGGGACGGCGCAACTACGAGCGCCGCCCGGATCTCATCCTCTGCGACGACATCGAAAACGACGAGGGCGTCCGCACGGCGGAGCAGCGGCAAAAGACCGCCGACTGGTTCTGGAAGGCAGTCTGCAAGTCCGGCGACAGCTACACGGACATTCTCGTCATCGGCACCATCCTGCACCACGATTCCCTTTTGGCGGGTCTGCTGGAAAACCCCGGCTTCCAGAGCCGGAAATACCGGGCCGTTCTGTCCGACGCGCCCTCCCCCCTGTGGACGGACTGGGAGCGCCTCGCCTCGGATCTCACCGACCCCGACCGGGAAAAAACCGCCCACGCCTTCTATTTCAAGCACCGCAAGGAAATGCTGGCAGGCGCAAAAGTCCTCTGGCCGGAAAAACTCAGCTACTACGATCTGCGGCTCATGCGGCTGACGGAGGGAGACGCGGCCTTCAACTCGGAAATGCAGAATCAGCCCATCGACCCCGCCGCCTGTCTGTTCTCCGCCCAGTGGTTCCGGTACTACAACCCCGCCGAGGTGGACTTCCGCGCCGCCGATTTCCGGTTTTACGGCTATTGCGACCCCTCTCTGGGCCGCACCGCCTCCAGCGACTATTCCGCCATCGTCACCTTGGCGGTGGATCGGAACACGGGTCTTTCCTACGTCTGGGACGCGGACATCCAGCGCCGCCACCCGGACAAGATCATCGCCGACATTCTGGAAAAGGAGCGTCTGCTCCGCCGGGAGACAGGCCGGGGCTACGCCCTTTTCGGCGCGGAGACCAACCAGTTCCAGTGGTTCTTAAAGGAGCAGCTTGCCAGGGAATCCGCCCGTCAGGGCCTGTATCTGCCCATTCAGGGCGTCCGCTCCACGGAGGATAAGACCATGCGGGTGGAGACTTTACAGCCGGACGTGAAAAACGGCTACATCCTCTTTCGCCGGGATCAGACGCTGCTTTTGCAGCAGCTTTCCCAGTTTCCCCTGGGCGCCCACGATGACGGCCCGGACGCGCTGGAAGGCGCCCGCACACTGGCCCGCAAGCAGTCCCGGACGGCGAATCTCTCCGGCCTGCACCTGTAAAAAAACTCACGTGAGTTTTGTCCGAAATGGACGCAGCAGGGAAATGCCCCAACCGGCGAACCCGGCAAAAACTCACGTGAGATTTGTCCAACTATTTTTTTTACGAATGAAAGGAGCCTATCCATGACCATTCCTTACTTAAACACCGCCCGTCCCGTTCCCATGAGCGACATTCCCGAGGAATACCGGGACATTGCCGAGGCCATCGGCCTTGAAGCCTTCACCCGGCTGACGCTGCTGTGCGGCGGACAGAGCCTCTACATCCCCAAACGGGAATCCTTAGAGCGCAACGCCCGTGACCGGGACATCCGGACCCGGTTCAACGGCTGCAACTACCGTGCTTTGGCGGCTCAGTTCCGTCTCAGCGAGCGGCAGATCCGCAAGATCATCAACGGCACCCGCACTTAAACTCAGCGTATCGAAAAAGTCTTTTCGCCCCGCATGGAGCGGGAATACACCGTCGGCCCATGCCGGTTTCCGTGCGCTTTGCGCCCGAAAGCCGGGGGCCTTCCTCGAAACATGCTCGCTTCATCCGCCACCGGCGGCGCGTCGCCTGTTTCCCCTTCTTGGGTTATCTCCGCGCTAAGAGCCGCCTTACGGCGGTTGCGCTCCGAA